>Ga0210057_1009781_pt1 | contig 11009 bp, 10 predicted proteins | sample CryGeyCG2114_010_2_FD_183968 | JGI IMG/M metagenome (GOLD analysis project Ga0210057, IMG submission 183968) | Groundwater microbial communities from aquifer - Crystal Geyser CG10_big_fil_rev_8/21/14_0.10 (SPAdes) (version 2) | ecosystem: Environmental > Aquatic > Deep subsurface > Groundwater ...
CAAGAGAGTATACCCGTTCGACCGTATTCTTGCTATAATCCACCACCGCGTGGGTCCGTAGCTCAGTTGGTTAGAGCAGGAGCCTTTTAAGCTCTGTGTCCTGGGTTCGAGTCCCAGCGGACTCACCATTTGGGACTTTGTCAAAGCGACAAAGTCTTTTAGCTTGAACAATGGGGACAAATTAGGTGTTCCATTGTTTAGTTTTTCATAGGTTGGCAACTCATCAAATATCATAGCGAAAAGTTGTTCCAACCTATTGATATTTGCCTCTCCTATCAACAAATCTGCTGGGTGTTCTATAAAAAATAAGGCAGATGCTAAATATCTCTTTATTTGATCATTGGAATGTTCTTTTTTATTACGTTCCAGTCTCGCTTCTGCAATCTCATTTTCCACATCTTCATATCTTTTTTGTATTGAATCCTTCATTGCTCCTGTAACACCAATAATTGAGTCCACTAAAGTTTCTTGTTTCTGTAGTAATGAATCTATATAGGCAGATGATTTTTCGTTTTCTAATAAGGCTTCCTTGTTTTTATTTTTCCAAGTAATTATGAAAACTTCTTCAAAAAGTTTTTTCATTTCTGGATCAAAAGCAATATTTCTCAAAAAATGTTCAATAACTAAATGCATCGTTTTTCTTTTCATTCTAAAACTATGTTTATTTGGATTTTTTTTGCCACTAATATCGTGATGATAGTATGGATGTTTCTTTTTAGATTTACTTGTAGAGAAACTCCCGCTAACTGTTTTTATAATCCCACGCTTATAACACTCTCCACATAAAACAACATTTTTATACGGAAACTCAGAGTTTCGTTTGTTTCTTCTTTTTTTATCTGGCACTTTAGCTTTTTTATTATTGTAAAGAATTATAGCTTTATCAGCACTTACTTTTTCAATAATAACTTTCCCTCTGTTAGCTTTATTGAAGGTCTCAATTGTAACTAAGCCATCAAACTTTGCCACAACTGGTTTGTAATGAGTCCACTTCTCGCAAATTATTCCAGCGTAAATTGGTCTTTTTATATACCTTTGGAGTTGTTTTACAGTCAAGGGTTTTCCACCCGTTTTTCCAATAATTGCTCTTGTTACCTTATCTCTCTTATATCTAATTCTCGTCTTGAATCCTAGCTTATTTATAGCATTTACGATTTGCTTGTCTGTATATTTACCACTAGCTCTCATTATTTGCATTTTTCTAATAAAAAAAGCTTCTTTAGGATGTTCAACTAGAACTGTTCTTTTTCCATTAGGAGTTTCTTCTTTTACATTCAAAAAACCATATGGTGAGTGATGTATCCAATAGCCATTTTGAAGATACCTAATTTCAGCACTAAGCATTATGCAGATTTGGTCAGACTTGAAATCTTTGGCCTTATTTGCCTCATAGGCTTCATTTACTTCCGAGGGGGATTTCACACTCCAGTCATACTTGAATCCTAAATGCTCAAGTTTATTTACCCTGGGCTGAATTATTCCCTCACAATCAACAAGTTTTACTCCTGCTTTTTCTAACCTATCTTTGAATTCAAAATATTTGGAAGATCCTTGTCTTGTAAATCGTGAGATATTCTTGATAACAACATATTTGATGTTATTACTTTTATCTGTACAAATTTTTAGAATACTTTCAAACTGTGATCTTTCAATGATGCTTGCAGACTCAACTATTTTGCATACTTGTGGAAATTCTACCCATCTATTTATGTAGATAAGTCTTCTCGCACCCTGAATTTGATCTTCTAAGGTATCTCCCTTCATCACTTGTTTTCCAGAAGATGCCCTAGCTAATATTAGTGCGATTTCACCGTCATTTTTGTTCATTTCTATTTCTAATTGTAGCTTCTTTAGACTTTCCGACAAAACCGAGAATTGACTCAAGCAAAGCAGGCTCTTCATCTAAGATATCAATTATCGAATCAGATAATTCTTCAAGCGACCCAACAATCATTAGGATTTTTTTATTTGAAAACTTACAGCTTTCGCCACCTAATAGTTCTCTGGCTTTTTCAATAGATATTGAAGTTTTGTTACTTGTCATACAACAATCGTGTTCTTATTTAGAAACACAAACTAAAGATATTCCCATACTATCTAAATAAGCTTTGAATGAGTGAAAATCATCACTGTTTCTAGTAAAACGATCAATTTTGCAAACAATAACTAAATCAACATCATTATTTTTTGAACAAAAATATAGCAAGTCTTTTAGTTGCTCACGATTATCTGTTTTTGTCCCAGACTTAGCTGCTTCTTGAAATATTTTTACTATTTCTAACTTGTTTATCTCGGCATATTCTAGGCATTGATTTTTTTGTCTTTTCAATGATTCATCATCAAGTTGATTTTCAGTTGAAGTTCTCAAATAAATTATTGATTTTTTCATATAAAGTTTCTTTCTAATAATTGTTATTATTGTCCTCAAAAAAATCCTCTATACATAAATCTGAGGCTAAATCTTCAAGTTCTTTATTGGTCATATTACAAAGACCTTTCCAGTCACCCAATAAATGTTCTGCTAATAAATCCTCATCTTTCATTTCGATTATCACTGTGACAAAGAAATCAATTATTATTTGAATAGCAACTTCTCGTGATACAGTTTTTTCTGTTTTTTGTATTTTCATTTTTCCTTTCTATTATTTTTTATTACTAAAAAAACAGCGGACTATTTCTAGTAACGCTGTTCCTTATTTCGACTGAAAACTATGGATTTTAGACTTTTATATGATTCGGAGTATTGTTTTGGAGATATTAGGGCAGAGCCTGATAAATATTCAAATTGCAGTGATTCACATTTTTCTCTATCTTGAAAAACAAAATAGAAAAATCCATTACCATCTTCTAAAGAAACTAATTCGCATCCTTTTGTTAGAAGATAAGAAGCTTCATATATATCTCTTACTTGGTATTTTGTGTTTGAATCTAATTTCATATAACTAGTCACTTATTGACTAGCTATATATTACGGACAAAGATTAGATTTGTGATTTCAAGTAAAAAGCATTTATTTTGTAAGGATTATCCAAGAATCTTTTTCATTCTTGAATAAATAACATCAATTTGGAGTGAGTCAATTATTTGATTGTGTTCTTGCTCCAAAATCTTGATAATTTCTTTATTGGTATTACCTGCTGATTTTGATTCATAAATAGCATACTGGATATCATCAATTGAACTAGCTTCAATCTCTGGGATCATTTCTTGCATCTTTTTTATAAATGGCCAATTATCTTTTATATCTTTGATTGTTACAGATTTAGAAATATGTAAAGATAGCTGGCTATATCCATTATCATCTTTAGTGAGTTCAGTAATAAAAGGAACTGTTGGCATTTCTAACACGCCAGATAAAAAGTAATGAGCCAAACTATCTAGCCAATAATTTGGAATGTAAAAATGTTTCATTGTTTCAGTTGCATATTTCTTAGCTAATGACTGAGCTGGTTTTGTTATCTTGTTTTTCATCACATCAGCCAAAGAGGGTTCACTTACTTCTGCTTTTTGAAGAAAATTTTCTCTTTTTTGTTTGATGTATTTTTGAAACTTTGGACTTTTTTTTAGTACATCAAAAATCTTAGCTGCTTTTTTATTCTGAATTTTCATTTTTATATCTATCTCAATTTTTATTTTACGTTTCTCTACACCATACTTTCCTCAAGCCTCTGCTTCCACTTCTTCCAATCTGGCATCATGATGTCCATCATCTGATAAAACTTAGTTCCATGATTATGGTGTTTGACATGGCAGAGTTCGTGAGTGATCACATAGTCAATACATCTGACTGGAGCTTTGATAAGTTCGGGATTGAGAACAATAGCCTGTTTGACATTGCAGCTTCCCCAACGTGATGTCATTCGTTTGAAACGGATCTCTTTCGGCTCTAATCCGTATTTTTTGAAACTAGGAAGAATATCTTGATATCTTTCATCAATTTTACTTTTGGCGTGGTTGTAATACCAGCGAGTGAGTAATTGCCTGACTCTGATAGGACTTGTATCCCAACCACGAACCACAATGTAGCCCGTCTGCATTTTGACTGATTCTTTTTCAGCTAGAATTACTTTGAGCTGGTATTGTTTACCAAGATAGCGATGAGTTTCTCCACTTACATATTTGCGTTCTGGAGTACGAGGTAGAAAACTCTCAAAATAGTCAATTTGACGAGTAATCCAACGAGCCTTTTTCTTGACCCTTTCTTTTATATCTTCTTCTTTAGCATTTTCTGGAGCTTTTACTTCGATATGTAAATCAGGATACACAGAAATTGCCAAAGTCTTTCTTGAAGAAAAACTAACTTCACATTCTATTTTCTGGCTTCCATAATTTACTGATAGTTGCATACAGTCCTTACTGGTATTCAGGACGATGGAGAGCAATTTGCAATGATGACTCTATAATGCTATCCACCTCCTCTAGGGGTAGACTGACACCTTTTTCAGATTCAAGAGAAAAGAAGTATTCATCAATAGCTTGTTTTATCTTGTTCTGCACGTCAGTTTTATACTGCCAATCAACAATCAAATGTTGTTTGACAATGTTATCAATAGCAAGAGCGACTTCTGTCGTCAAGGGCTGGTAACTGTCTCCCAAATGTTCCTGCATTATCGCCTTTGATTTCCTGTAAAACGCCTTAGCCACTTCGTTATTGATTAGTTGTGTAGGCACATCATCGCCCGTCTTATTTTGGACATTGTGCATTATCTCCGTGACTTTATCCAAGTAATCAGCATCCATGAGCCTTTGTTGTCTATAATCAGCAATCACTTCTTCCAACAGTTCTGAAAACTTTTTATAAAACTCAGGATCTTGATTGAACTTCTCAGTAATCGTTTTCTTAGTTCTACTGGCAATAGTGTCAGCCTTAGCAGCAGGACTTGTAAGTTTGTCTATTTCTTTTTCAAACTCTTCTTTATCAAAGATGTTCACTTGCTCGGAGACAGTAATTACATCTTCGGTACTGATGTGCGTATCAATTAGTTTCTGAACTTGTTGTTCATACTGGCTGTAATCTACATCATCTGAATAACGCATCTTCACAGATGATCTAAGCTGCAAGAAAAACTTAGAGTCATTCTTGTATCGTTCAATCAATTTGTCTGGAGTTTCTTCTATCCATTCCAGTGTAGAAAGTGCCATTTTCAGAGTTCTAGCAAACTTGGACAAGCGATCATAGAACTTAGTTCTAATAGCATCATCAGCAAGTAGCTGTTCATAAGGTTCAAAATCAAACTTGTTAGTAATTTCTTTGAATAAATCCCAGAGCTGAGAGTGATATTGAGATAACTTTTTGATCTCATCCATTATGCTGGTCATAGTTCCTGATAAATCTTCTTCATCAAACTCAGATAATGAGCTGTAAGTAGACAAAGCACTATTTAGTTCTCCTAAAACACCATAGTAATCAAGAATATAGCCATAATCTTTACCTTCGTGAACACGATTGACTCTAGCAATAGCTTGGAGCAAAGTATGTTCCTTGAGGCTTCTAGCAATGTATAAAACAGTGTTTCTAGGTGCATCAAAGCCAGTGAGAAGTTTATCTACCACAATGATGATTTCAGGGTGGTCATCATTTTTGAATAAGTTGATGATTTCTTTGTTGTAATGTTTCTCATTTTGGAAACGAGCCATCATCTTTGTCCAAAATCTTTGCACTTCATCTGTGCTTTCCTCATAAATATCTTCATGACCTTCACGAGTATCTGGACCAGATATAAGAACTTCTGTACTGACTAAACCAATTTCATCAAAGTATTTTTTGAAGGCAACAGCAGCTTTTTTTGATGGAGCAGTTAGCTGAGCTTTATACTGAGTGCCTTGCCAGTGAGCTTGATAGTGCAAAGACACATCCCAAGCAATACTAAATAATTTTTGATCTGCTTGATTGAGCTGATCTGCATTGGCGAACTTTTTCTTGAGCTTGAGTTTCTGCTCATCGTTCATATTTTGAGTGATTAGCTCAAAGTAACGATCAAGTGGTCGCTTATTTACTTCTTGCACAACATGACGACCTTCATAGAGCAGAGGCACAACCGCTTTATCTGCTACAGCTTGGTCAATGGTGTACTTATCAATGATTCCACCAAAACGAACAGCTGTATTTTTCTCATCTTTCATCAACGGAGTACCAGTAAAACCGATGTAACAACCATTGGGAAAAATACGTTGTACAGTTACATAGGTTTCTCCGTAAACACTGCGATGACTTTCATCTACCAAGACAAATATATCTGGATCAGAATCTTTGAAGTCTCCTTGTTTTTGAGCTGAGTCAAACTTATCTATGACTGTTGTAATAATACTGCTTTTATTTGATTCAATAATTTTCTTGAGATCATGACCGCTTTTAGCCTGATGAACTTCTTTTCCACAAGAACGGAAGGTTCTATAAATCTGGTCATCTAAATCTACACGATCAGTTACTAAGATAATTTTAGGATTCGTAATACTTGGCTCTAGAGCTAGAGACTTGGCTAACATGACCATTGTTAGAGATTTCCCAGAACCTTGTGTGTGCCAAATGACCCCACCTTGACGTCTACCTGTATTTCCTTCTTGCTTCAAAACTCTTTGAGTTGCTTTTTCTACTGCAAAGAATTGTTGGTAACGAGCCACTTTCTTGACACCAGCGTCAAAAATTACATAACGATAAATAAAATTGAGCAATCTTTCTGGACGACAAAGAGCATAGAGGAGATCATCTTGAGAAGTTACAGCAATTTTTTCTTGTTCTAATTGGTCAAAGAAATGTCGAGCATACTGGAATGGCTCTCTAAATAACTTGATCTTTGCTTCTTCGCTAAGCGGAGTATTTTTGATTGTGGACGTTTGTTCCCGATTTGCTTCTCGTGCCTCATCATTGACAAACTGTTCTTTCCAATATGACCAAAACTCAGCAGGAGTAGAAGCAGTTGCATATTTTGCATCATTTCCAGCTATTGCTAGAGTAAGTTGAGCATAGGTGTAGAGTTGAGGAATACCATCCATTTTTTGATTGCGTAAGTGTTGAGAGACTGCCTGATCTACAGGTTTATCTCCTTGTTTAGTTTGTAAGTCAGGACGTTTTGCCTCAATCACAACTAAAGGAATACCATTTACAAATAAAACAATGTCGGGGATGTATCTATCTTCTCTTCCAATACGACCAACTTCATACTCAGCAGTAACGTGATAAACATTATTTTCTGGATTATCCCAATCAATATATTTGAGACTATAGCTTTTCTTGTCTCCATCTATGGTTTGTTCAAAACTTTTGCCAAGAGTGAGTAAGTCATAGGCTTGTTCGTTGGCACGAACTAAACCTTCAACAAGAGGAAAGTCTTTGAGGACTGTAATTGCATTTTTGATGTTTGATTCTGAAAAACGGTATTGTTCACCTTTATATTCAAATGAGTTTATTTTCTTGAGTTGGGTTTCAAGTATATGCTCAAGAATAACGCTTTGATTGTCCTTATTTCGTTCTAATAGTGCTTCAACTGGTGTGAGATAGGTATAGCCAAGATTTTGAAGGAATTGGATAGCTGGTATCTGTGAGGAGTGGTCTTCCTGGAACTTCGGGGTTTGATGCATATTTATGTTACTTTCAATTTAGATGTCTTGAGTATATTTTACATTGAAACAGTTGAGTTCCGTAATGCAAAAAGCACTATCAAAATGGGATTCCATCATCGGCAATCTCTTTGACTACCAACTTGTCGATAAAGTTTAGAAGGTAACTTATAAAAGAAAGCAATTGAAATGCTTCTGTTTTATTACTTATTCCAACGAATCTATGACTATGTGGATTTTTCAAAGCCTGAATCATTCCCTTGAAAAGAAACTCCCATCCAGCTCTTTCTCCCTGATCTTCTGGCATTTCAAATGGAGAATTTTTTGCGTGAAATGCTTTTTCTACAAGTTTTGCTCCAATATCAGGATTTCCAAAACCACCTTTTTCTCTCAGTCCTGTCTCAATTAGCTTCATTCCATTCAAGATGGCTGTATCATAGTCACCACCATCAAAATATGATTTACATTTGATTACTACTTTTTCGTGGAGATCTTCAAAACTCAATGTAAAAGGTTTGTCTCCACTTTTGTTTGAAAGAATATAATCAAGTGATTGTTTTTGTTCTTCTAGTGCAATTTTTGTTCTAAGATCATCTTCAACACCTCTATAAAGTGAACGCACATAATCTCTGCGATTTTGGTAAGAAGGAAGGCTTGAAGACCAATATGAGTAAAAGTCCCACAATGATCCGTAACTGTTTTTATTTTGATAATGATTTTCTAATAGAGCAGCCTTTACTTTGAAATATAGCTCTTTATATTCCTCGTCATTCTCTTGAATACGACCTTCGCCAGTTGCAACTGAAAGCATAATGCTCTGTATTTTTTCGACCAATATCAATAACTCTTTGTTTGTCATACTAATTTACTTTTACCTTACCAGTGAGAAGTCTCTGCATGAGTCCTTTTTTTTGTTTATTCAATAATTTCTTTTTGACCACCAACAATTCAATCTCTTCATCTATTTGATCTAAACTTATTGCAGCATCAACTCTCGAATTAGGATCATCTAACCAGGGAACTGGAAACTTTTTTATATCGTTTGAGTTTACAGCTGTAAAAGTGCTTCCTTGCTCAAATGCCTTCCATTTTCTTTGCTTATGTTTCAATGCTTGATAAATATATGATGAGTCAGTTGCTAATTTCGGCCTTAGAGAGCAAACCCCTCTGCCAATACAAACTTCAATTTCATTTCTAGCAATTTCTCCAACTGGAGCTCTAACTGTCAATATAATATCGTCTGGCTTTGCAATTTTAGTTATTTGATTTGTAAAAAATCTTGGTTTAGTCTCATTTTCTCTTATATCGGCATTACCTCCTACAAATGGCAAACCATCACTCAGATCATTGTAGGAGCTAGAGCTTGGCGATTGACCCATGATTATGTTTGCAACATCAACCAATTTCTTTGTAGAAAGATCACTAAATGTTTCATTTAGCAAACCTTTTTTCAACTTTTTTTTCTTTTCAATCAACTCCTCAACAGTCTCAATAGCCTCATCCCAAGTCAACAAGATTTGGGCTATTTTATTTTGTTCTTCAATTTTAGGTAGAAGCAATGGAAAAGATCTTATCTGTTGATAATTTAGGCCTTGTCTATTTCCACCAGCTTGAAAAGAATAAATAATCTTATAACCATAAAAAGAGTTTAGAAACTGAGACAAATACTTCGGATTCAATTCATCTTTTTTTGTTCTAATAATACAGACATGCTGATTTACATTTGCTTCAGTTATCGAATTATCAACAATGCATGACCTACCTATAGAAGCTCCAGTTATATTTAGTAATACGTCACCTTCTTTTACTTTCGATGATGCCATTTTTCTATGTTGATCATCCGTAATATAAACAATATCTGAGTTGTCTAATTTATTTTCTAAAACATTCTGGCTACGAATAAAAGGGATTCCTTCTGCTTTATAAACAGCAGAACCACCTCTTGGAGTAATTCCACTTCCAACTTTTATAGTATGCTTTCCTAGTTTTGTTTTTATCCAATTGTCCATAATTATTTCTTCATAAAACTGATTAGTGGTAATTTGTCCAAAATAAATCTTCTTTTTGTTTCTAATACATCCAAATCATATAACAATGGCTCCTTATCTCTCTCAACTACTTTTTCAAATTGAGATTGATTTAGATGTCCACTTGCTTTTCTCAAAACTTTTTTAGGTAATTCGTTTATTTCTTTTTTCTTCTCAAGTATCTTTACTTCAATTTCACTCGCTTCTTTATACAGAGGAAAAATAAGAAAATAAGAAACAATAACTAATATCAGTGAAAATGAGGTTGTTATAGACACACCTAACGTGATTACTTCGCCAAGATTCATGTTTTTATATCCATTAGATAATTTTTCATCTTACTTTCGACTGACAGAAGTTTTTCATTCACCTCATCAATCTCTTTCTGTACCTCTCCAATATCAACTAATTCTTCCTCTTCAAAGGTATCTACATATCTGGGAATGTTGAGATTGAAATCATTTTCTTTGATTTCATCTAGATTAGCTCTATAAGCATATTTATCAACTGACTCAAACTTTTTGAAGATAGAGACTATCTTTTCGATATCTTTTTCTCTGAGCTTATTTTGCTTGGAGTTGGATTGATATTCGTTACTTGCATCAATAAACAAAACATCTTTATGCTGTTTAGCCTTGTTGAAAATCAAAATAGCAGCAGGAATACCCGTACCATAAAAGAGTTGAGAAGGGAGTCCGACTACAGCTTCTAGTAAGTTATCCTCAATGAACTTCTGTCTAATCTTACCCTCACTACCACCTCTAAAAAGTACACCATGAGGAACAACTACACCCAGTTTTCCATACTCATTGAGTGTCTCAATCATGTGAGAAATAAAAGCATAATCTCCAGTACTTTTTGGGGGAATACCTCGCCAGAATCTTTCATACTTATCTGCTTCTGCAACTTCGATGCCCCATTTATCTAATGAGAAGGGAGGATTTGCCACACACTTGTGAAACTTCATCAACTTGTCACCCTCAATCAAGAGAGGATTACGAATAGTGTCGCCCCATTCAATTCTTGCTCCATCCATATCGTGCAAGAACATATTCATTTTGCACAATGCCCAAGTACTCCCATTGCTTTCTTGACCAAAAAGTGAGAAATTATTGTTACCAACTTCTTTAGCTACTTTGATTAGTAAAGAGCCAGAACCACAAGTAGGATCGCTAATACGATCACCTGGTTGAGGATCAAGTAACTTAGCTATTAGAAGCGATACCTCAGCTGGACTATAAAATTCTCCGCCTTTTTTACCCGCATCACTGGCAAAACGAGAAATAAGATACTCGTATGTATTACCAATAATGTCTTGAATACCAAGATGTGATGGTCTAAGGTCTAGTTTTGGATCAGAGAAATCTTCAATAAGATGCTTGAGTCTAGCATTACGATCTTTAGTTCTACCAAGTGCTGATTCAG
>Ga0210057_1009782_pt1 | contig 11008 bp, 7 predicted proteins | sample CryGeyCG2114_010_2_FD_183968 | JGI IMG/M metagenome (GOLD analysis project Ga0210057, IMG submission 183968) | Groundwater microbial communities from aquifer - Crystal Geyser CG10_big_fil_rev_8/21/14_0.10 (SPAdes) (version 2) | ecosystem: Environmental > Aquatic > Deep subsurface > Groundwater ...
ATACAAATAAAGCAAAGAAAAAGCTATTTTCAGAACATTTCAAAGCATTACAATCCCATCTAAACGAAGTGATTAAATCCAATGATATAATTAATCGAAAATTCTACATAGTAATCCCAGAAAAGAGAGGACTTTCTATCCAAGTTAAAATAATAGAAGATAAAATAAAGAGTCTTGGGCTTAATTATAAGATACTGAATAAAAAAGAATTAGAAGGATTAATATTTGATTTCTTCAAGAATGATAATCAAGAGGAAAGATTAAGGAATAAATCAAATTATCTGCAAATAGGAAATAAATTTCATAGAGTTATTGTTGCTCATGGTTACCCTAGGAATGTAGAAGCTGGGTTTCTTGATAAAATAGTTACAACTAATGGAGACTTTGACATATCAATTCATGTAACACCTTATGCTATTGAGACAATGATGGTTAATCTCAATAGAGAATTACAGAAACAAAGAACAGACCTCTGGAGTGAACAGAAAAAAGGTATTATCAATCCAGCATTAGAAATCAAATATAATGATACTCGCAACTTATTAGATAATCTACAAAAAGGACAAGAAAAATTATTTGATGTTTCCCTTTATATTAATTGTAGAGCTGGAAATATAGAAGAACTTAATCTATTGACCAATAAAGTAGAAGCAGAATTGAATTCAGTATTAATAATCCCAAAAGTTCCTTCACTTAAACAAATTAGTGGAATAAAAAGTATTTCTCCTATTGGATTAAATTTACTTAACATTAAAAGGAATATTCCTACTAATGCACTAAGTGCTTTCTTTCCTTTCACTTCCAAATTTTTAGAAATAGATAAGACTGGGATTTGGTTCGGGCAGAATAAAAATAATATCCCTCTCATAATTGATAATTTCAAATTTAGTAATCCAAATGGAGTTATCTTAGCAACAAGTGGAGCAGGAAAGAGCTATCTTGCAAAATTGCTTATATCAAGACATCTTATAATGGGAACCAAAGTTATAATCATTGACCCTCAAGGAGAATATAAAGAGATAGTTGAAAAATATGGAGGGCAAGTAATAGATTTAGATACTCATTCTGATTCTATGATTAATCCTTTTGATTTAATGGGGAAAACATACGAAGAGAAAAGATTATTCTTAATGGATTTAGTTAAAGTCATGTTTGGAGAACTTTCTCCTCACCATAAGAGTATTATTGATCAAGCTATTGATCTTGCATATAGTAAGATGGGAATTACTGATGATCCTAAGACATGGAATAAATTACCGCCTAGATTCGGTGATATTCTTGAACAAATAAAGAAAATGAAAAAGAATTCTTCTGATGTTACTGAATATGGAATTCTGTCTCTTGAGAATAAGTTAAGAATCTATGTTGATGGAGTTTTCAAGTTCTTAAACAAACATACAAAAATAGAATTAAACAACCAAATTGTGTGCTTCAACATCCATAAATTGCCTCGCCAGATTCAACCTTTAATGATGTTTGTAGTATTAGATTTTGTTTATTCAAAGATGCAAGAGAATTATGATCGTAAAATATTAGTTATAGATGAAGCTTGGAAATTACTCTCTCGTGCAGAAGACGCGGCATATATTCTAGAGATTGTTAAGACTTGCAGAAAATTCAATATGGGGCTTCTTCTTATTAATCAAGAAGTAGAAGATTTAGTTAAATCTGATGCCGGAAAAAGTGTACTCGCAAATAGTTCATACACAATTCTATTGAAACAAAAACCTTCAGTGATTAAAGATCTTGTTAAGATATTTAATCTGAGCAATTATGAACGTGATTTTCTTCTAACTGCAAATGTTGGGGAGGGATTATTGCGTACAGAAAGAGACCAATCAGAAATTAAGATTCTTGCAAGTAGTAAAGAGCACGAGTTCATAACTACAAATGCGGACGAGAAATTAAAAACTAATGGGGGAAAAAACAAAATGGAAACCAAAACTAAACAAGTGGAAATAGACCTTAAGAAAATATCTTTTAATTTGAGTGATTTAAGCGAAGAACAAATTAAAGAATTAAAAGAGAATGGATATACAAATATTGAATATGATAATTATGTAACTGGGAAAAGTGTTAATAGACTGATTAAATTGAGAGAAGAAGAACCAGCTGAACATTTATGTGTAATTTGCGACATAATTGATTTTCTTAGAGATAAAGGGATGGAAGTTAATTTTAACTCAAATTCTCCAGATATTGAGTTCATTTTTGAGAATAAGAAATGGGGAATTGAAGTAGAAACAGGAAACGAATATCTCAATAATAAAAAACAGTTTCTGATAAAACAAAAAATGTTGAAGAATACTTTTGAGGATAGATGGCTTTATGTGGTAACAAACCCAGAGATGGTTAAATTTTATAGAACCTATAAACTGGCGGTTGCCCCAAAAAACTTTGAAGGGGTTCTTAATGACCACCTCTCAGAATAATGATATGTTCCTATTACTAGGAGGAGCTATTTTTTTTCTTAGCTTATCTTGGGTTATTAATAATTGGGATGCTGTAAAATATTATCTAATCCATAATGTTTTAATTAATCTAAGTCTATCTTTGTTAATAATCATTGGGATAGCTATATTTGGATGGCTAGTTTTTTATGGATTTGTTCTCTATGAAAGGCGACAAGATAATAAGATTCGTGAGGAACAAGAGAAGATTTTATTATCTAAAATTAAGGAACGTGAGAATCTTATTAATAAAATTAAATCTGAGCTAGCTGGAATAGCTCTGGAAGGGAGAACATTTATTGAGGGAGAATATACTAAGGAACGGAGATCATTGCTCCAAAAGGTTGTGGACAAACTTGATGACGAAAAATATTTTGAGTATATTGATTTGTTTGATTTTTTAGTTGAGCTTAAGTCGCCATTTCTGGACGAGATCTCTAAGATTGATAAACACTTTTCTGAGGAAGAAATTTCCAGAAGGGAGAAAATAGCTTTGATTAGAGAAAAGCTATCCAAAGGCTTTTTCAGAGCTTCAGAATTAACTCCAGAAGAGAAAAGCTTAGCTCTTGAGGATGGATTTAAGGAGGTTAAGATATATGGATTAAATCCAAATGACGGACGAGAGTTTATTATTTATCCTAGAGGAAACTGTGGAGATGAACATTTCGTATTGAATCATCTGATAGCTGAATATATAAAAGAAAATTATGATGAAAATGTAAGGATAACTTATGCCCAAGATTCAGATGTTATATTTTCAGTTGATGGTGAAGAATGGGGGATTGAAATAGAAACAGGAAAAGTGATAAGAGATAAGAACCAATTTGAGAATAAAATTGAGTTATTGAATAAAAGATATGGCAATAAATGGATGATTGTTGTTACAAATGGTAAAATAACTTGGAAATACAAAAAATATACTGAAAGAGTTTATAATAGACAGAATATCTGCAATGAGATTTCTAAGCTGTTTAAGTCAGAAGTTAATCTCGGAACTTAATATTTTCATGAAATTTATGTTCTGACATATATAAATGTACGGGAGATAAAATTCATTTGAATTCAATATTCCAGAACAACCATCTATCAAATCAGAATATAACAGAGTGCAGTAAATATTACATATTTCTTTTGGGTTTGTTTTGGTATTTTAATTTATGTCTCCTCACTTTTGTGAAATCTACATCTGCATATCCAACTACTCTTGCAATAAAATCAATTTTGCCAGTTTGATATTTTTTATATATTATACTCATATTAACACTTGAATTTTTCCAAGAATCATACTCTGATTCATTTATGTTTTTTATTTCTGCCATTTCTTCTTTTTTCTTACTAATCCATTTAATTGCTTGCTCCCCAATAATATAAATATCATCAAAAGGTCTTTGTCTATTTGACTTAATTACTTCTATTTTAGAATAATTTATGGTTATGAATAGTCTATGTTCTTCATATGTAGCCATCCCTTGATCCACTAACTCATATACTTGTCCATATAATTCAGAATTAGTAGGGATTAGAATAAATTTAATATTTACTTCTTCTTTCTCGAACTCCCTAATCATACTTATTATTTGTTTAGATGTGGGGATAGGAGTATCAATAGGTTTAAGTTTATCTTCTTCATTAAATCGTGATATAATGTAATTAAACTCTCCAGATGCTATTTGTTCTCCTAATTGTTCTCCTAAGAACTCGTTATCAACTTCTCCACTAAAATCAGAGTTATTCATCTTTATTCGTATTGGAATCTGAACAAAATTAGAGTTTTGATTATCTTGACTGAATGGTTTAATAACACATAATTTTTTAGCCCAACTATATTTATGATATGCATGTTTTATGTTGTTTGCAAACTTATCAATATTATCTTTAATTATCATTTTTGTGCCCTTAGTTCACTTCCTTCCTTTAAAATATCTTCAATAACTACAACACTATCAATATTTAAAAGATTGTTTTCTTCAATTTTACTCATTTGGATAACCCTCCTCTTAAAACTATTTTTATCTTTATTTGCAATTTTTCCATGAGAAATCAAATCTTCTAGTAATTCCTTTAAAAATTTAGCAAGTTTTCTAATTTTATCATTGTCTCTGTAATTCTCTCGCTTCAATTTATTAGATTCATGATTAGAATTAATTATTTCTTTTAATTTCACAATATTTTCTAGGTGTACAAAGACCCTATCTCTTAAACTGTTGTACAAATCAATCTCAGAGTTGTTATAGGCTACAATATATAGATCTGATAACAAATTCATTTTCCATTTATAAACCCAATTAAATGACTGCATTTCAACTTTATTTGGAGTTTTTTTAGGAATAATATAAGGAATTATCACCCACAAAACTCCTCCCAATAATATTATTATTCCAAGAATCAAAACTATATACTCAATCCACCTTAAATTTAAAAAATAAAGAGCACCCAAAATAAAACCAAGCACTATTATACAAATGATGATATAATCAGTAGCCAGTTTATTTCCATATCTTTTTAATAATGCTTCAAAAACAAACAACAATACACTTACCAATATAGCTATAGTAGTTATAAGAAGAGAAATGGTTATACTATTAGTAGAATTATCATTAGAGATAATATTAGAATTAAAAGAATCGTATTTACTTTGTAAATCTAATAAAATATCTAATTTAGTTTTAAATACTTCTAATTCAGCATTAAGTTCAATAAGGTATTCATTAGCAGAGCCATAATATATATCTTCATAATAATTTCTAGGATTAGATTTAATTAGTCTCTGATTATTGTGGTAATCATTCTGATATTGACTTAGGGTTTTAACATATTCTTTAACTTGCGTCACATTGATATTATTCTTTTCAATGAATTTTTCAATATCTTCAGGATTATTTTGGTTTATTTGTTTCGCTTTGTCTAAATTTTCAAAAATATTATTAGTAAAGTCCTCAATCTCTTGATTTTTTCTCTTTAAATCTGCAATTATTATTGGAATTTTTTCTAACTTTCTTATATATTCAATATGATTCACATAAACAGTTTGTTTACTAAATAAACGTTCAGAGAATATAATAGCGGGCTCAGTAATATGATCAACCTTATTAATTTCGTTGAATTTCATTTCATCAAGATCAACAAACACAATGCTTGATTTATCCCCAACATATGAATTTTTATTATGATATTTTAGATCAGACCAAATCTCTGAAACAGAGTTAGTAATAAACAAGTTTTTATTACAATCTGCAATTATATCTCCAGTATCATAATCACATTTAATCTGTTCAGATGAAAGGTTGTATATGTTAACCATATCAAATAATGCATGATTTTGATTTGCACCAACTCTACATTTTGTTCTATTGACTTTTTCAGCACCTTCTTCTATAGCTAATCTAATTAAACGTATATCTTCTCTAAACTGGTTATATTCTCCTTTAATTTCAGATATTAAAACTTTTTTTGGTAATTCATGCCTAATATAATAAAACGTTCCATCTGTTTCTACATAATATATTGATTTTTCCTTTAAAATTTTATAAACACCATTTTGTATCCCTTCAACAGTAAAACCACTAGACTTTAAACTATCAAAAAAAGATAAGTCAAAATTATCTTTATTGTTGGTTATAATTATATTTTCAATAACTCCTTCATAATCATAACTAATATCTTTGTGACTACAAATAATTTTATCTACTTCAACTATAGCAATGTTATAATCTTGTGCAGAGACTAAACTAGCAAAGCTTAGTAGAAATAGAAAAAGCACTATTCTCTTCAAAAATAAGGGGTTCATATCTATTCCTAAGTATAGACTTTTATTTAAAGCTACTGTTAATCAAACGGCATCCAATTGTTTAAGTGAAATCTATATTTTCACTAAAGATTTTCTACGGAACTAAAACTACTGATTTATCGAATTACTTACTTTATCAGCCCACTTACAAAACCCACACTCTTCAGAAGCTTCCGGAATATCTCCTTCTAAGAGTTTGATAGCTTTATTGAAAATTTCTTCTCCTTTCTTAGCACTTGTTTGGATTTTAATTAAGTTAGTATTGAATATGACCTCTCCAGTTTCTAATACTTCTTTTGGATAATAGAATAACAGATAAGTATAATCTTCAGTTTCATATCCATTTTTTCTTAATAAGAAGTTGTAAATATCCATTTGCAATTGATAATGTTCATGTGTATCTTCTTTTAATGGGAATCCTCTTGTTTTGTAATCTAATACGATTAGTTTCTTACCTTTTACTAAGAGATTATCAATAGCTCCGTGAAGCAAATTACCTTTCTTGTCTAAATATTCAATTCCTTTAAAATTACTTCTCCATATTTTTAGCTTTTCTTTATCATTGAATAACTTGCATCCGTCTTCTGCACATTCTTCTTGTTTTAATTCTGGCGGGAGTTCTCCCTTTTCCATAAATTTATCGAAATGTTCTTTTAGAATTTTATCCATTCCACTCGGTAGAGAAGGGAAAGGACCACTAGGTCTTTTTATTTTCTTTATTATCTGCAACCAGAAGCATCTAGGACATTCTAACATAATGTTAATAGATGATGGTGAGAGTTTGTGTTTCATTTTTTCATTAATATGCAATATTTTTAATCATCAAATTAGAGATTTTGTTATTAATTAAATATATTTTTGATTTCAATTTGCGAAGTTCGTTATATAACTCAGCTTCTTTGTTCTGTTTTTTTATGTCTTTGTAAAACTCAACATAAAAATAGCCTAACATTTTATTTGACAAAGTTTTGCTTCCTGTACTTACTGTTAGGGATTTTAAAGTATTTTCAAATTTATATGAAAACCATTTAATATTTAATTTGTCTTTGTATTTTTCTTTTTTAACAAGAACGCCTGCATGATGATTAAGAGTAAATTTAATATTATCTTTGTATGTCATTGAACCTGCACTAGCACCATCAACAGTAAGAATTATACATTCCTTTTCATTAAAATATCTTACAGTCTTACCTTCAACATTCTTGGCGTCTGGAGATATATATCTCTTTGGAACTTTATGAGTTATATCTCCTCCCCAAAATGGAATTTTTTCTTCTTTTAGTTCGGGGAGATTATAATATATTGCTAATTCTGTAAATCCATGCGTTCCTTTTGTAAAATCAAATATATTAAAAAAATAATCTCCGATTACTTCAGAATCTGTAGTGAGATGAATATCTTTGAGATTATCAATTTCTTCTCCAATTGTGATTAATTTTCTTTTTTTATCAAATAAAAATTGAAACATTTCAAATTCTCTCTCTTGTTCTTTTATCTCTGGAATATCTAAATTAATTTGTTCATAAATCTCTTTCGTAAAATGAGAAACACCTGATTTATTGACTAAATTGTTAAAATAATCAAAAAATTTAGTATAAAACCATTTTAAAGATAACCCCTCAAAATCTGGATGTTTTTGTTTGATTATTTGGTCTTCAATTTTAAATAAAGCTAATGAGGAAATATTCATTGCAAAGATAGGATATTCTTTAAAACTACGATAAAATATAAATCCTGCTTTCCCATCTGCAACTAGAGTGATACACCCCTCTTTTTTATTTTTATAGTAGTTAATACCTTTATAACTGTATTTCGCACCACTCTTTTTGTCATTAAATTTTATATCTGTAAATTTAGGGATAAAACCAACTATCCCCTCATTTGAAGTAGAACCGGAGAAAACAGGAATCCGTTCCCTATTTTTATCATAAAAAAAGCTTTCACTTAATTTATAAATACTTTCTTCTGTTAGATTAGGGGTCTTAGAATTATCAGTTTCTTTGAAAATTTCAAATAAGTCTATTAATGGTATACTAATTGACAATTTTTTGTAACTCCTTTTTAATTTTATTTAACTGAGTATTAAATTGTTCTACAGTGATATATTTAGGATTGTACGGTCTTAAATATTTTTCAGGTATTAATGAGAAAAATTTATCTTTTGTAATTAAATCAATACTTATAAATCCTGCTTTCCTTAAGTTTTTTACTTTCCCTTTTTCATCTATCCATTCAGTACCCTTTGTTTTTTTATCATCAAGTTTTAGCCAAAATTCTTCTAATTTCCCAGGCATTTCATCTCCTTCTGTACTAACCCAGCCAGAAATTTCATCATGCATCCAACCATTTCTATTATTTCTTAATTTTGTTGGAAATCTTTTATCTGAATTTGCTAACCCATCATTATCAATTATGTACATCCAAATTGGTTCTTTCTGGATTTTTGTAATTTCCTCACTTCTTTTTGTAAAGAAAATCGCATATGTTTTCTCTTTTGTGTATGGTGCAAAAGCAAAAATAGGCAAAGATATTACTGCATTCAAATCACATTTTTCTAAAATTTCTTTTCTAAACGAAGAAAAAGAGGGGTTCTCTAATACTCCATCTGGGATGATAACACAAGCTTTTCCACCAATTTTTAACAATGAAATGATTCTACATAAAAAAGCAATTTCCATTCTTGTAGAAGATAAACCACTTGTTTTTGCTTTAATTGTTCCACTCCCATATGGAGGATTTGTAATTATATAGTCATATATCTCATTTTTAAAATCGTATCTTAAAGTATTATAATCATGCATATTTGTATGACCATCTCCTACTAAAAACATGTTTAATTTAGTTCTAGAGATATTTTCTTCCCTCACATCAATACCATAAAAACATTCTTTTTGTAAGAATTTCTTCGCTTCTTTGTTCAAAGTTTTATTAGTTTCATATTTATTAATTAAAACTTTAAAACTTTCAGTAAGAAATCCCCCAGTTCCACATGCAGGATCTAAAATTTTAAATTTTCTATCACTATTGAAATATTTCTCCTCTTTCAATAATAATTTAGAAAAAATATGAGTATAATGCCTTCTTGTAAAATATTCTCCAAAATCTTTCTTTTCCTTGTTAGATGCAAACATTTCATAAACTGCCCCAAATAAATCAAAACCAGTTCCATGAAGCGGGTGCATAGAATCAATAATTTCATAAATTTGTTTAACATCTTCATTATCAACTAAGGGGGATTTCCCACTTTCCCCCATAATAGCAACTCTAACAGACTCCATTAGATTTCGAAATTCTTTGAAGTTAGTTTCTTTTTCTAAACGACTAATGTATGCAGAAATATTTGCAACCAATTTTTCAGCTTTCTCATCTTTACAATCAGACCAATATATTTTACTGTTGTCTTTTTTGTTCTCTAGTGTTTCTTTTTCTTCAAAAAATTCTAACGATACAAAACCTATTGTAAAATCAATTTTTTGGATATTATCTTTGAAGTTAATTCCTCTGTAAATAGTTGCTAGTTCCCATAATTTTTTGTTAAATATTGCTTCTGATATGGTTGAAATGGAATCTACATTTGTATGAATATCTTGCATTAATGGATTATTTGCTAGTTTATTTTTAATTAATCTAAGAATGTCAATTGTTTGAAATTCTCTAATTGGATTCTTATTGAGAGTAATTTCTTTAAGAGTATTTGCATTATAAAATATTGAAGTTTTACAATTCGTAACAATAAAATAAGATAACTTTAATTTGTTTGATTTCTCTTTTCCATGGTTTATAGCATCTTTCCAATCTTTATCATCAACTGAACAATCATCCTTGACTTCTGCATATCCCACTAAATTTTCTATAAATTGTGTTTCATTTTTTCCATCAAATTCAAATTCAGAAATTAATAAATCTGGTCTTTTTGATCCTGTATATTTTGCAAATGAAGTATCATTAACAATCTGTCTAAGGGGTATACTAAGTTGGTTAACTAAAACTTCATTAATTAATCTTGTTACAGTAAGAGCTTCTCTTTTTTTAGTCATTATTTTTTCCTCTTTTTATTTGGTTTTTCATAAACTTTTCGATTCCCCTCAATTTTACTAATTATGCCCTCTATATACTTATCGGTGTAGGGTTTCTCAGAGCTGTCTAAATCTCTTATAATATTATTAACATATTCTCTGAAATTTTCTTTTCCCTTCTTCTTATTATCCAAGTGATTATTCTTTAATTCTTTCATACCCTCGCTAGGATTAAATCCAACAAGTTCTTTGAATTCTTTATCATTTAATAATCCTTGAACATATTTTTTCTCAAACTCTCCAATTATCTCTTCTTTATTGTTTTTTATAATTTTTGCAAGATTTAATCTTATCCACTCATTTCTATTTACTTTTAACTGTTGAGAAATATATTCTAAATCATATATCAAAGATTTAGGCAATCTTATGTTGAATTGTTCAGTATTTTCCATGTGATAGGATTTAATATTACATCCTATATTTAAAGTTTTGGATTTGTTGTTGTACGTTGGAACTTATTAGCCTAATCTAAGCTTTTCATATGCAGGTTTTTAGTTGAAGAATTAAGAAAGAGATAAAATTCTGTTACAAAAATTGTGCCTGATATTTAACGAAGCTAAAAACTCCCTGTAGTATCCCGAAATTATTGCACCCCTATTTTCTTAGATTTAAGGACTTTCTTTTAGACCATCAATTTGATAGAGAAGAAGCTCTCCATTTTATTAAAATGGTTAAACTCAAAGAAAAGAAGTTAG
>Ga0210057_1009783_pt1 | contig 11008 bp, 15 predicted proteins | sample CryGeyCG2114_010_2_FD_183968 | JGI IMG/M metagenome (GOLD analysis project Ga0210057, IMG submission 183968) | Groundwater microbial communities from aquifer - Crystal Geyser CG10_big_fil_rev_8/21/14_0.10 (SPAdes) (version 2) | ecosystem: Environmental > Aquatic > Deep subsurface > Groundwater ...
CGGCTCCAGCTAACCAAATAATACCTTCCATACCAACTGTTGAGTATTGCCTCTATGCAAGAAAATCTAGCGAGGACGATGAGAGGCAAGCCATGTCGATTGATTCACAGATTAAGGAAATGAACGAAATAGCAATCCGAGACGGATTTTTTATAAAAGAGATTCGCAAAGAAAGTCACTCTGCAAAAATGTCAGGACAAAGACCAGTTTTTAATCAACTGCTTGCAAACATTAGAGATGGTATGTTTACAGGTATTTTGACCTGGGCACCGGATAGATTAAGTAGGAACGCAGGCGATCTTGGGATGTTGGTAGACCTTATGGATCAAGGAAATTTGCATCAGATTAAAACATTCTCACAAAGTTTTTCAAACAATCCCAATGAAAAATTCTTGCTAATGATACTTTGCTCACAAGCAAAACTTGAAAATGACCAAAAAGGAATCAACGTAAAAAGAGGTATTAGGGCAAAATGCGAGATGGGCTGGAGACCAGGGATGCCTCCAATTGGATACTGGAATCGGGCAATGGCCGGAGTAAAAGATATCGTTATCGACCCGGATCGAGGGCCAATTGTAACTGAAATGTTTGAGCGAGTTGCCAAAAATGGTGACAGTGGAAGAACTATCAAACGATGGTTTGACACAGTTGGAATGACTACTCGGGCTAAAAAGGGAGTGACCTTAAGTCAGATTTATGCAATGCTTAAAAACCCATTTTATTATGGCGAGTTCGAATACCCCATCAAAAGCGGAGCTTGGTATAAAGGTTCTCACAAACCATTAATTACGAGGGAAATATTTGATCGAGTACAAGAAAAATTAATAGTTCCACCAAAATCCAAATGGGGCGGTAAGAAATTCGACTTTAAAGGCATATTCAAATGTGCTTGCTGCGGAGCTAGTGTAATTGGAGAAGAAAAATTCAGAAAAAGGAAATGGGATAAACCAAGACACCATATTTATTACCACTGCACAAAGAAAATTGACTACGATTGCCCCGAACCATACTTAACTCAAGAAGATCTTATCAAAGCAATCCTTCGATTCATAAACTTTATGGAAATGGCTCACCCACAAACGCTTAAAATTTCAGAAAGGCTTAAAAGCTCGATGCAAGACTATAGAAAGGTTAGAGATGAAATAATACTCCAACAGAACGTCGACCCGGATGATAAAAAACTTACATTTACCGAATATGCAAAATACGTCATGGTCAATGGTAATGCCTTTGAAAAACAAGAAGCTATTGGAGCGTTAAATAGAGAACTCTACATTCACGACAAAGCAATTGTGTCTTCTCCTCTAACCAACTAGGAGTTGTCTATTCGGGTTTCAGTCTGTTACTAATTTATCATAGCATATACAACTAAGATAAAATGCTTAGTTTTTTTGCATCTGCTCGCGAACCATATTTGGCATGTTGGGATCTGCAGGCATGTCTGGGTGAGTTTCTTTCATGTGCTCCCCACCAGCTGCCATAAGCTTATCAACTGCGCCATTATCATTGTCAGCTTCAACATCCAAAACATGCCCGCAAGCCGGACATTTAAAAGTGTATTTCAATTTTAATCACCGCCTTTCGCCTAAAGAATTAGCTTGATTATTATACTAATACCTCAAAAAATAATGTGTTCTTGGTCACATAAGAGTTATATATTATGCTAAGATTTGATCGATGAACCACTCACAATATTTAAAAGACATCGACGTATTCGACCAGTTAACAAAAAAGGAATTAAGAAATATCCATGACGCGAGAGTCTGTAAGAATTTAGCAAAAGGTGAAATTGTTTCTGAACCAGGACAATGTGACGATAAAGTCTATGTTGTCGAGCAAGGCCAAATAAGGTTGTACTATTTGGCCCAGGACGGAAGGGAGCAAACTCTTGATATTCTTGCAAGTGGTGCTTTTTTTGGTGATATCGCTTTTGATTCAAGTATCGAGGCATATTGTGCTTTTGCTGCAGCAGAACAAACCGGCACTACTGTTTGCATTTTGAGTAAGGATAATTTTTTTAAACTTGTGTCCACCAGACCAAAACTTGCATTAAAAATTATTTCTGATCTTGCTCAAAGGCTTTCTTATGCCCAAGAAAAAATTTCCAAACTTACTCTTGCAGACGCAAAAGCAAGACTTGTATCAGAGTTATTTAGGCTGGGGAAAAACTTCGGAACAGAAGATGAAAAATCAATTCAACTCAACAGGAGATTTACCCACGAACAGCTGGCAAACCTTATCGGAACTACTAGGGAAACTGTAACCAAAACCATCAAAGCAATCAATGACGATTGTCCAGGGTGTATTGCTCAAGATATGAATCACTACTTAGTTATCAACAAACATATGGTCTTAGAGGTAATAAAATCTTTGTGACCTAACACACATCCGCACTTCAACATTTCCGCGTAAAATACAGCTAATGAAGAGTGTTAAGATCTATACAACATCGACATGCTATTGGTGCCATGCGGCCAAGGAATTTTTTAAAGAGAATGATATTAAGTTCAAAGAAATAAATGTTTCTTTTAACCCTATTGCACAATTTGAAATGGTTAAAAAATCTAAGCAAATGGGAGTTCCAGTAATAGATATCAATGGGCAAATTATTGTAGGCTTTAATCGCTCGGCGATTGAGACGGCTTTAAAAGAGAAAAATTAACTCAACTAATGAATTCAAAAGCAATTCTTGGTATTAGCACTGTTGTTGTTTTGGTAATTTTAGGATTCTCTGTTTTAAAAGGTAATCCATCAGGTGATGAGTTAACAGGCGGTACTTCTGGACTAACATCTTCCACTGCTGTTAGTGAGCAGGCTCCTGACTTTTCTCTTGAATCATTTGAAGGTGAAACTATTAGTTTAGACGAACAGCAGGGCAAAGCAGTTTTTGTGGACTTTTGGGCAGCCTGGTGTCCATTTTGCGTGGAAGAAATGCCAGAAATTGAGAAAATAGCCCAAGAGTTTAAAGACGACTTGGTAGTTTTGGGTATCCACAGGACTGAGACAGAAAGTGTTGAAAACGGTGCCAAATTTGCCAAAGATAAGGGAGTTACATATCCACTTTTGAAAGACAGCGACGGTAGTATTTATAAGGCTTATACAGGAGGCCGTAACTTTATGCCCACTGCAGCTTTTATTAATAAGGAGGGCAAAGTAGTGAAGTTTTTATATGGTCCAAAAACTGAGGACCAAATGAGGCAATATGTTAAAGAAGCTCTTGGCCAAGCCAATTAATCTGATTTTAATAGTAGCGCTAATAATACTGGCGGTCTTTATGGTTGCAAGATTAGGATTTTTTGGTCAAAAAGCCAGTGAGGTCACGTCTGACATTACGAGTAAGACCACAGGAGGTGGATTTGAATTCACAGAAGATCAAAAAATGAAAGCGAGAATTCCATTTTCAGAACTTAGATCCGGCGGTCCGCCAAAAGACGGAATTCCCTCAATAGACAATCCGAAATTTACATCAGTATCCGAAGCGGACAAATTTCTCTCGGGTGACGATCCGGTCTTAGGCCTCGATTACAAAGGAGTTCAAAGAGCTTATCCCCACAGGATTATGAACCGGCACGAGATAGTTAACGACACTATAGTTGGCGATCCTGTTCTGATAACATACTGCCCGCTGTGTTTCACCGGCATCGCATATGAGAGCAAAATCGACGGGATGCCAACGACCTTTGGCGTGTCGGGTAAACTCTACAAATCCAATTTGGTTATGTACGACCGATCTACCGAAACTCTCTGGAATCAGTTAGGCGGAGAAGCAATAATCGGGGAGCATCTTGGTAAAAAACTCAAACAAGTTCCACTTGAGACTGTCCTCTGGCGCGATTGGAAAGCAAAGCACCCTCAAACAGAAGTACTCTCCCAGGATACCGGCTCTCCCAGGAATTATGACCAAAATCCATACGAAGGATATGAACAAGACAGAGATACTTTTGGGACAGAATTCGAGGATGATAGGCTTCACCCTAAGGCAAAAATTTGGGCAATAGAATTAGATGGGAAATTCAAGGCGTATTCTGATGAAGCTCTAAGTAGAGGTGGAAATTTAAATGATAGTTTTGCTGGTAAAAATCTTAAAATTTCTCGGAACCGAGACGGAGCAGTGACAATTAAAGATGAATCTGGAAAAGATTTAGTTCCCACAATATCCTTTTGGTTCGCGTGGGCGGCTTTCCACCCAGAAACAGAACTTTACAAATGACACAGTACTCTTCGCGAGAACAAATAGCCGAGTTGGATAGATTAGCCATGGGAGAATTTGGTTTTGATATTTTGCAAATGATGGAGATTGCAGGTAATAATTTTGCACTAATTGTCCGAAATTTTTTGAAAGATTTAAACCATAAGCACATCATAGTTCTTGCCGGAGTTGGCAATAACGGTGGGGATGGATTGTGTGCGGCTAGATACATGGCTAATTGGGGAGCAGAAGTTAAAATAGTTTTGGCAAGATCTGATTTAACACCAGCAGCAAAACACCAGATGGTAAGTCTCGAGAAGATGGGGATCGAAACTGCTTTTCCTCCGGTTAAACTGTTAAAAGCCGATCTTGTAGTCGATGCACTTCTTGGTTATAACCAGGTTGGCGATCCAAGACCACCGTATGATGATCTAATTTCGGGTGCGAATGAACTGAAAATGCCAATTTTCGCCTTCGACAATCCCTCTGGACTGGACATTGACAGCGGTGATCCAAGCAAGCCCACAATAAAAGCACACACGACAGTTACGCTTGCCACTATCAAAAAGGGCCTTTTGGCTGAAGGCGCCAAAGAGTATGTTGGAAATCTTGAGTTAGTCGATTTAGGAATCCCAAAACTAGCTTATGTAAAAACAGGTCTTGAATATCCGTTCTCAAAAAGTGAAAATTAAAGAATATGTACCTATCCCTGATCGGTTTTTCGCTGCTGACTTTGGGAGAGATAATGATTGGTTATACGGTTATAAAAGTTCATGGTAGAGTCGTCAAAGAACAAAAAATTGACGGCCAGGTTGTCTCAGAGATGTCGAAAGAAAGAAAAATCGCAATATCTGGAATCGTTTTTATTGTTATTGGTTTTCTAATGCAGCTACCCGAGAAACTTCTTTAAGAGCTGAACTTTTTCTCGCCCGCCTCAATTCTCACCGGAAGAGTATTTTCTTTGGGGGTTATCGGGCAACCCCAATTGTCGTTGTATGAGCTGTAGGGATTATAGGCATAGTTAAAGTCGATTACTAATTTGTTACCCTTCTTATCAATTTGTAGCATCCGTCCATTTTCGTAAGTTTCACGGCCTGTGGTCATGTCTTTAAATAAAAGATAATACTGGTACTGTTCTTGTTCCGGGTCTTCAAAAACAATTGCTTCAACTTTTTCTTCGCCAACATTGAATTTTACCTTGCCAGCCTTAAGATAAATTTGTTCATCACCATCAGTAGTTTTGACTATTACCTTTTCCCCGACATTGGGAATACTAGTATCAAGAGGCAGTTCAAAATAAAGATTAGGGTTTGGTGGAAAGTAGACAAGACCCTTAAAATTCCTTTTCTGTTCATCAGTCAGGGGGGACTCTTTGTCGTGTTTCCAGTGCCAGTCTTTCTGTTTGCGAAATTCAATCAATTTTTGTGTGTCCATTGTTAGGCAATTATAGCGACTTAATACCTTTTGGTCTTTTTACTGCTCATTAATTTTGCAATAAACCATATAGCTACCAAGAAAGAGATAAGAATACCAAAAGATACTAAAAAAACATTTGCGGTTAAGATTCCTAAAAACCCAATTGCTCCTCCAGAAATTAAGGCCAGAAGAACTATTGGTCCACCACAACAAATTAAAACGGCAGGAATTGCCCAAAGCGCAAAACTATTAATAGATGTTTTTTTAATTTTGTGCCTTATGATTCTCTCCATTCTCTGCCCAGAATTTTAATAGCTCTTTGTAATCCATTTTTGTTTCTTCAATGCTGATCGAACTTTCTTCTGAGGTTTTTAACCATTTCTTTAGTCATTCTTGGAAGATCAAAGTCGTGTTGCCACCCCCACTCCTTCCTTGCAACCGAATCATCAAAAGACTGTGGCCAAGAGTCAGCAATTACCTGCCTACTATCGGGCTCGTAAGAAACTTTTATGTCCGGGATATGTTTCTTTACCTCCTGCTCAAGCTCTTGAGCTTCAAAACTGATTGCTCCAAGATTATAACTGTCCCAATCTTTTCTGTTCCTTCTAGCCTCTAAATCTATACCCGCATTCATAAGATTCATGGTCCCTTTTACTGCATCATCCATGTACATCATAGGAAGTGTTGTATCCGGCCTAACAAAAAATGTGTATTCTCCTCTTTGTAGACCCTCGTAAAAAATAGCAACTGCGTAATCTGTAGTTCCTCCTCCTGGTTCCGCTTTCCAGCTAATAAGTCCCGGGTACCGAACAGATCTAACATCAAGTCCGTATCTAACAAAGTAGTATCGACACAAATTTTCTCCTTCTACCTTTGTTACGCCATACATGGTGGTCGGCTCAAGAATTGTTTTTTGTGGTGTACTATCTCTTGGTGTTGTTGGACCAAAAGCGGCAATTGAACTTGGCCAGAAAACTTGAGCTTGGTACAAAAGCGCAAGATCAAGAATATCTTTTAGTCCTTTAGTGTTAACATCCCATGTCAAATTTGGGTTTTCTTCTCCGCGTGCTGAAAGAAGAGACACAAGATGATAAATGGTATTGATGCTATGTTTCTTAATTATTCCTTCAACAGTGCTTTTATCTGTTGTGTCTGCTTTTTCAATTTTGCCCTGAAAATCAGAAGGTATGTTACGGTGTCCAAGAGCTACCACATGATCCACCCCATGTTGCTTCTGAAGAGCCGGGACAAGTTCGGAACCTATCTGCCCAAATGCTCCAGTTACTAAAATTTCTTTACTCATTTTCTTTCATAGATAAATAATTATCCAAATTATATGCCTAAAATACTTCAAAGTATGTGTCCACGAGCACATTTTAAAAATGATACTAAGGACCCTTTCGAAGCCATAATTTAGTCAAATGAATCTAAAAAGAGCGTTTGCAATGTAAAACAGACCGACTAAAAAAAGAACAATCGCCGACAGCCTTTTTATTTTAGGAGTTGCCGCACTAATGGTTTTTGGTAATCTTCCAAAGTAAGCAGTCATACCCACAAATGTAAACATAAGAATTGCCATGGTTGCACCGGCAATACCAAAACTGGTAAATCCTGCCATAAAACCGGCAGATGCTACTGCCCCAAGCGTTAAGCCTCCCAAAATTGGTATAGTACAGCCAGAACCCACTAACGTGTAGCCAAATCCATAGAGAAAAGGGGAAGATGCTTTTGGCGCAAATTTTTCAAAAAGACTAAAGTGGAATTTTTCCGAAAATTGCCTGTAGGCTAAATAGAGCAAAAAGATACCAACAATTCCCCGCACGATTCTTAAGTTATCCTGCAGAAACTGACTAAGAGATGCACCCAAGGTGCCAATCACAAGCCCCAAAAGCAAAAGAAAAGATAGAACACCAATGGCCGCTGTCAAGGCGGAATTTAAGGGGTTTGATTTGGCATTTGGCTTTGAAGTTGCAGTAAGTGCTGCAGGCAAAAGAGGAAAGGCGCATGGCGAAAAAAAGCTAGCTAAGCCTGCCACCACAGCCAGAGGAAAAAGGCTTAAAAGTACTTGGTTTTTATTCATAAACCCCAGAAAAATAAAGTATCCAAAAAGACCAATTACTATTAAAAAGACAACTGCAAAAACGAATTTTAAGAGAATTTTTTGATCCATCTTATCTCCTCCGTTCAAAAATATTATAGCGCTTGAGCCCAAAACAGATGTGTGCAGGGACACAGATTTAAAAACTTACTGAGGTTATGATTTCATCATGAAAGAAATTCAAATAGGCACTTTTGACGTAGACAAAAGCATAAAACAACTATTAAATCCTATTGATTTCATAAAAGACCCTTTGGATAGTTTAAATCTGCTAGTTAGAGAAAAAGACTGTGATGAAAAAAATGAGGGAGGTGATTGTAAAGATGATGGGACACGACAAACACCATAATTGTGCAATGTGCAAAATGGCAAAATCCGTCGGAATGATGGAGAAATGCACCGACAAAAACTGCACCGATTCGAGTCATATTGAAGAGAAAAAGAAAGGGGAAGAAGAAAAGCACGTCTTTTCTGCTAATAAGTAAAGTTTTTCGGTCTAAAAAATAGTAGAGTACTCAAATTTAATCAGAAGGAGGTGATTAAGATGGAAGATTACTCATGTCCTGCCTGCGGAGATAAATTTGAAAGTGAAGAAAAAAAAGAGGAGCATGCAAAGGAAGCTCACAGTCAGGACAAACATGATCAGGAGCATGATCACGAAGGACATAATCATGTTTATGGTTAAATATTAATGAAGATTCTTGTGAATCTTTCTTGCGATTCTTCCCTCACCAAAATTGGTGAGGGAAGCTGATCGGAGGAAAGGGTAGAAACGAATAAATGATCAAAATTAAAATTATCACCGGTTCAGTGAGACCTGGAAGATTTAATATCCAGCCGGCTACTTGGATCTATGAAATTGCTAAAAAAAGATCAACTATTGAAGTTGAACTTTTGGATTTATTGGAGGTAAAACTCCCATTTCTTGATGAACCGATTCCCCCTTCTCAAAAACAGTACTCAAAAGAACATACAAAAAGATGGTCAAAAATGATTGATGAAGCCGATGGTTTTATCTTTGTCACTCCTGAGTATAACCATGGCGTTTCGCCTGTCTTAAAAAACGCCATAGATTATTTATTTTATGAATGGCACTACAAGCCAGTGAGTTTTATAAGTTATGGCTCACTTGCCGGAGGATCACGTTCGGTCGAGCATTTAAGAGGTATATCTGCTGAAATAAAGATGTACGATCTTCGTGAACAAATAATGTTGCCTAACTACTGGGAACATGTGGATGAAAACGGTAAATACGAATTTAACAAACAACACGAAAAATCTGCGAGTGATATGCTTGATACTCTTATCTTTTGGGCAAAAAAAATGAAAGAAGCAAGAGAGGAATTGCATAAATTATAAAAAGGAAAGTTATCGATGAAAAAATTTGACACTTCAACTTCGTTCAGTGTCAAAGCTGAGCATAGTCGAAGCTTTGACCTTATAATTGTCGGTGCTGGTAGTGGTCTTGATATTGTCGCCGAGGCAGACGAAAAAGGGTTGAAAACTGCCTTAGTTGAAGAAGGACCTCTTGGAGGAACTTGCCATAATCGCGGTTGTGTTCCTTCTAAGATGCTGATTCATCACGCAGACGTAGCCGAAACTATCAGAAACAGCAGTAAATTTTTTATTAAAAGCAGAATAGAAAGTATTGATTTTCCTGCAATAGTAAAAAGCGTTAATGACCAGATTGATGGCGAAGCCCAAGAAATGGCAAAGGCTATATCCCAAAGCACTAACGTCACTTGGTACAGAGAAAGAACAAAATTCATTGGTCCCAAAACCATGCAAAGCGGAAATGAAACTTTTTCAGCGGACAAAGTTATTATTGTCGGGGGAACCAGGACAGACATTGTTCCAATCCCAGGTCTTGATAAAGTCAAATATATTACCAGCACCGAAGCTTTAAGGCTCAATAAACAGCCAAAGCATTTGGTTATTGTTGGCGGCGGCTATATCGCTTGTGAAATTGCCCACTTTTACGGAGCTCTGGGAACAAAAGTAACAATCCTAGTAAGGAAGGACAAGCTTTTAAGGGAAGAAGATGAAGAAATTTCTACTTGGTTTACAAAGGAATTTGCCAAAAAATATAATGTTTTATTCCACACTGAAATTGAGAGCGTCAGCCAAAACGGTGAAGAAATTACTGCCATTTTAAAAGGTGGTAAGCAAAAACTTGTTTGCGACCAATTACTTATCGCAACCGGTCGAATTCCAAATACAGATATTCTGAATGTCAAAGAAAGCGGAATCGATACGGATGACAAGGATTATATTAAAGTAAACGAGAATCTTGAAACAAATGTACCCGGAGTTTGGGCGTTGGGCGACATAGTCGGCATTTTGCCGTTTAAACATACGGCAAATCATCAAGCCGGTTATCTCATTAACAATTTATTTTACGCCAAGCGTGAGCCAGTTTCCTATCATGCTATCGCCCATGCTGTTTTTTCTTCACCACAAGTTGCGGGTGTAGGCAAAACAGAGCAAGATCTTAAACTCGAAGGCGCACCTTACAAGGTAGGAAGAGCCCAGTACAACGAAGTAGCCATGGGTGATGCCCTAAAAGAAAACGGGCTAGTAAAAGTAATTACCGACGAAAGCAAGGAAGAAATCTTAGGCTGTCACATTGTTGGGCCGGATGCATCGACATTAATTCATGAAGTAGTGATTGCCATGAAGACGATAGGCAAAACCAGTGCCATTAAAAAAGCGGTTTTTGTCCATCCTGCTTTATCAGAAGTCGTACGCAATGCTTTTTATGCAATTGTATAGTGATATGAATAGAAAAATTATTTTTTGGGGAGGTGAATTTATATATGTCTTTAAAAAAATTTTATGGGCAGGAATGCGGTTTTTGCCATCAAATGGAACCGTTAGATGAAAGGTTGCAAAAAGAACTTGGGGTAAAACTGGAGAAATTGGAAGTATGGCACAACGAAGAAAATGCCGGCAAAATGTTTAGCCTTCAAACTGGCTGCCAAGGAGTCCCAATGTATTTCAACGAAGATTCAAAAGCAGTCCTTTGTGGAGCAGTTGATTACGACGTGTTAAAAAGATGGGCCAAAGATGAAGACCCTAATCAACCTGAACATTCGCATGAAGGAGATGAACATAATCAGTTGCACAAGAATCATCAATAATGAAAGCTAGCACTGATTTTACAAGAAATAACTTAGACAAGGCCAATTCTCCTTATCTAAGACAGCATCAGGATAATCCTATCAATTGGCAAGAGTGGAAAAGGGAAGTTTTAGATTATGCCCAAAAAGAAGGCAAGCCTATTTTTGTCTCGGTGGGTTATGCAA
>Ga0210057_1009786_pt1 | contig 11006 bp, 11 predicted proteins | sample CryGeyCG2114_010_2_FD_183968 | JGI IMG/M metagenome (GOLD analysis project Ga0210057, IMG submission 183968) | Groundwater microbial communities from aquifer - Crystal Geyser CG10_big_fil_rev_8/21/14_0.10 (SPAdes) (version 2) | ecosystem: Environmental > Aquatic > Deep subsurface > Groundwater ...
CCTTAGTTTTTCCAAGCGGGCTTTTCTTATCTCTTCAAGCGTTTTTTGTACCATTCTAGAATTATAGCGGAAAAATCAATTAATTTCCAGAACCTTGTATTTTGTTTTACCTGAAGGGGTTTTTAGCTCTCCCCCGTCCCCCGCTTTTTTCCCCATTAACTCTGCTCCCAGGGGCGAGTTGTCGGAGATCCTTCCTTTTATGGGATTGGCTTCGTTTGGTCCGACGACCTCAAACTCTTGTTTTTCGTTGTCAATTTCCAGTAAAACTTTAGATCCGAGAGCGATTCGGCCAGACGCACTTTTCTGGATAATTCTTGCTTCCCTGATGATTTCTGTTAATTCTAAGATTCGGCCCTCTAAAAAACCCTGGGATTCTTTGGCTTCATGGTAAGCCGCGTTCTCCGTGAGATCACCAAAAGCGATCGCCTGTTTCAATCTTTCGGCAATCTCTTTTCTCTTGGTCGTTTTCAGGTATTCCAATTCCTTTTTTAATTTTTCCAGGCCTTCGGCCGTAAAATCTGCCATAGAGCTTGACGCCAATTACACTAATTAAACACCAATGACACTAATATGTATTGTTTAGTTTACAATATTTGGGCGTATTATTAAAGGTTCCAATATTTTACGGAACAAAAAAACAGGCATCCTCGCCCGCCAAAGCAACTATTACGATAACTAACAATTGTTGCGATCGCAATGATTGTTCGTTGTTGTGCTTAGCTAAGCTAAGCACAAGATAGTTTTTCACAAAAAAACAAGCCGTTTTACAGCTCGCCAAAATCATTTTTTGCGCGAAGATTGGCTTCGCCCAAACTTATTTTAGTGTTGTGTAGAGCTCAGCTTTACACGAAGTGATTAACGATTCTTATACTACTGGGGGTTAAGACTTGTTCAATTATATAAACGAAAAGCCGCGGTATGAACCGTGGCTTGAGATAATTGCTTTAAAGAACAATTTTTTTTTGGGAAATTAGGGCATTCAGTAACTATGCTTAAGCTGGCGTTGCTTAACCCGGTCAACAGCTGTTGACCAGCCAGACTCTATTCCCATGCATAGTCTTGTTACAGGCCCCGCGAACTTATAGTGGCGGGTGCAGGCCACTTGGAACTTATTACCAGGCGTACTTTTGCCAGTTGTCCCTATCGTCCACCCCCTCCATGGCTTTGTCTAAATCCACCATGGGGCTTTTCATAGCTGCGTCATAACCCTCCTTGGAAAAAGTGGTTTGCTTGGTCACCAACTGTGCTTCCATTATTTTTGGAGCACAGCCTCTTCTGACGGCGTAGTTTAGCGCCGCCTGAAGAGCACTTCGGTAACTCGGAGCAGTGTCGTCCCCGATCTTTACGATCAGGGACCTTGTTGGGTCCCCCACACGAATTATGTATAGGTGGTGAATTTTATCCATCTCATCCTCCTTTCTGAGGACTTGGCCCGAACCGATGATTTTCGGGTTGCAGCAGATTTCTCTTGGAAACCTGCAAAGATATTTTTTGCCTCAAACAAGGCAAGCTGGCCACTATCCGCGTTAATCCGCGTTGATGTCCGCGTGAATCAGCGCGTAATGGACAATTTGCCTTGCTTGAGAATATATTCAGTTTTCAATGTTCTTCCCTCTTTTGAGCCTGCGGAGAACAGTTCTCCGTAAAGCTCGCTTTTAGTTCAACCCGCTATTTAAAATAACGGACTCAACTAAGAGCGAGTGGCAAAGAAAACGCGTTTTCTTGTTTTTCTGCCATCGCTTTGACCGCCAGCCCATGCCAGCGGCCTTATGAAAATATCTTCGGGGAAGACGAGAGACCTCTCCTTGGGGGAATCATAATCTGGGCATTGATTGCCCTAGACAACGCGCGTAGCGTTGTCCAAAAGATTCCCTTGCTCCCTTACCCTACTCCACGGTTGGGGGATAGTCTCGCTGAGCCGGGTGATTGACACCGGCCTAGGCCGAAGATTTGTTCAAAAACGCCTGAGAAATATCTTCTTATGAGGAGAAAAGATTTCCCAGCCGTCTTAAAATTCAGCTAACCCCTCCCCCATTAATACGTCTATATTATACACCCTGTTTTCCGCTTTGTCAAGCTTTTAGGGGGCGGAAAAAGAGAGTTTTAAAACTCACGCTAAAAATTCTCAATTTGTTTCTTTATTATGCTTTTTACATTCTTGCTGAAGTTTTTGATAAAAGCATGGTTTTCAATCAATGGCTCCAAATCAAGACGAACGCTTCTTGAGTCAAGCTTGCCGACAATCTCCAGCAGTTTTTTCTTCAGGTCTTTTTTGCTTTTCATCCCTTCCAAGCATTTTAAATTAGGACTGACGTTTTTATCTAAATACCACCATAAGTCAAAGTAATCCCGGCCCTTGCCGCGGATTATTGTTTTGCCGCCTTTGGCGGTTTTTTCCCATTTGCGGTAAAAAATCGCTCTTAATTTCGTTGCCATTAAAGTCGGCAAGTCGAATGTTCTTATTAAGATTGATTTATTAAACTTGAAGACGGGGATATTTTCTGTTTTATAACCATGGTAAAAGCCAAAACCCGAAAAAACCTCAATCTTTAAAAACAGCAAGTCCGTTTCGCCTTCTCTGGACAGGCCGAGTTCTTTTAAAAGAGGAAATTTCAAATAAATCCTGAATTTTTGAATTGTAGTTGTTAGTTCTAAATCCGTGTTTTTCTTAAAATAGCTTTCTATATCTTTTGCCAGCTCAAGCGGTTTGATCTGTTTTTTAATATCCACGAAATCCAAATCTTCTGATAATCTGGGCAAACCGAAACAATAAGCTAGGCAAGAACCGCCGTAAAAAACCAGCTGGCTGTATTTTTTATGGGAATAAATAAAATCCAGAACCAAAATCTGCAGATATTCTTTAAGAATATTCCTTTTAAAAATCTTGTTTTCCGAGTGGGCCTCGGCAATCAAGTTTCTTAAAAAGATCTTTATTGTCTCCATATTACTGACGCAAAAGCTTAAAAATCTTTTTTATTTTAGCCGACCCGCCAAGGACGACGTATTTTTTAAATTCTCTCCAGTCCCCTGCCTTGAAATTATCAAGATTTAATCTTAATTCCTCAACCGCTTTTTTATCCGATAAACCATTTTTTCTTAAATAGACATAATCAAAAAGCGCCTTGGCTTTACTTGCTTTTAAAACCGAGAAATCCCCTCTTTTGACAACCGCGAAACCGCAAAAAAGATTGTTTTTAATCTTGTGATAGAAAAAATTTCCGAGATTATTGGTGAAATCAACAGTTTTATTTTTGGCAATTGAGGTAAAATTATTGGGAAGTTCCGTTAAACAATTATGTTCGTAGAGGATGTAGTCTAAACTCAAGTACGATGAGGGGCAAAGAGAATTGGCTAAAAACTCCTGATATATCGAGAGAAAGCCTTTTTTCTCTATGGCATCAAGAAATACCCTTGTCGTATAAAGTCCTTTTTTTAGTCTTATTAACTTACCTGCTTTTTCATAACGCGAAAAAAGGATTTTAAGGTAGTTTCTGTTTTTTTCCAAGCCGGTTAAATCGTCAAAGTCAAAATAAGGCAATTTTTCTGCCAGTGCGACGAAGCGGCGGATTTTTGGGTTAAAGCCGTTTTTCATAGTATACTAGAATAGTATACTATTCAAAACAAGTTGTCAAGAGTAATCTAAATTAGCGATTGCCAAAGTACCATTTTAAGGTTTCGTGAGCTACCGGCAAGGCGGCGGCTCTGACGCCGGGCACGTCTTCAACCAGAACTGTCAGCACGATTTCCGGGTTGTCATAAGGAGCAATGACTGTTACCCAGTTGTAATAATAATCTTTTTTTGAAGTCTGGGCAGTGCCGGTCTTGGCCGCTGCTTTGATCGGCAAGTCATTAAGTATCGCAGAAGAGCCGTAAATAACAGCGTCTCTCATTCCCCCTAAGACGACTTTCAAGTTTCCTTCGCTAAAGCCGGTGTCCCTGATGATTTGGGGCAAAAACTCTTTTATAATTTTATTGTCCTCAGGCCTGCCTTCAATGATTTCTTTGACCACCTGGGGTTTCATTAATTTTCCCTGATTAGTTATGGCAGTAAAAGCAGTAGCCAGCTGCAAAGGCGTGACTTGTAAATACCCTTGGCCAATGGAAAGGTTGTAAGTGTCGCCGGTTGACCAGGGCTCACCAAGAATCTCTTCTTTCCAAACATGGTCAGGCACCAGGCCTTGAGCTTCGCTTGGGAGATCAATGCCGGTTTTTTCGCCCCAGCCAAACAAATTAAGATAATTTTTGAGCCGGGTCGATCCCAAGCCTTTTTGGTCTTTATAGCTGCCGCCAATAGTGTAAAAATAGACGTTGCAAGATAAAGCAATGGCTTTTCTCATATCAAACCAGCCAGGAGAGGCAGTGTCGTGGTAGGTATAGACGATATCGGGATAGTACTGGTTGACTATGCTGATAAAGCCCTGGGAATAAATTTGCTTTATCGGAGAGATAATCTTTTCTTCAAGGGCGGCGGTTGCCACCAAAGGCTTAATGCTTGACCCGGAAGCGTAAAGCCCGGAAACCGCCCGGTTAAACAAGGGCTGGCTTGGGTTTTCCAGTATCTGAGCCAGGTCTTGGGAGCTGGCATTTCCGGAAAAAACATTGTTGTCAAAACTGGGCAAAGACACTAAAGCCAAAACCCCGCCGGTTTTGGGATCTAAAGCTATAGCCGCCGCTTTTCTGGTGCCGATTTCTGCGGAAACCCTGGCCAATTCTGTCTGAAGTTTCTCTTGAAGATTTGCGTCCAACCAGAGAACCAGGCTTTGGCCGGCTTCAGGCTCTTTTGTTATCCCCTCTTTTATTTTTTTGCCAGTAGCGTCTTTCTGGGTTTCAAATATGCCGGGGCTGCCTCTTAGAATTTCTTCATAAGATTTTTCCAGGCCCTGTTTGCCCAAATAGTCTGAGATAAAATAACCTTTTTCTTTTAAAACGCCAAACTCTTGCGGATTGATTCTGCCATTATACCCGAGAACCTGGGAGAAAAAGCTTCCTTCAAAATAGTCTCTGACCGTGTTTTTCTCGATCTGGAATCCGGGGAGATCATTGATCTTAGTTTCAAGGAGAACGAGAGTTTCATGGTCAAGGTTTTCCGCCACAAGAAGCTTTTCTTCTTTTGCATTCTCAATCTCTTTTTCTAAAATTACTGTGTCTTTCTTGATGATTTTGGCAATTGTCTGGATTTCCTGGTTTCGCTGGCCGTTTTTTAAAAGGTCTCTGATGTCTAAAACCAGGTCAAAACTGGGAACGTTGCTGACCAGCTTTGCAAAAGACTGGTCATAGATTATTCCCCGGTCTGCTCTTATGGGAGAGATCCTGGAAAAGTTCAGGTTGGCCGAGCGGACAAAGATTTTTCCATCAATGACAGTGAGTTGAAAGGTTTTTAAGAACAAAACCAGGAAAATAATTAAAGAAAAAGCCAAAAGGCCGACAAGATTTGTCTTTGAGGGCGGCACCTCAAACTTCATTTCCCTGGTTTTGGCTTCTCCTTGTTTTTTCTGGGCCAGGCTGTCGAGAAAAACTTCTTGAGGTTCGATTTCCTGACGGGATTTTTTAACCAGATATTTTTTGGGAATCATCTTAAGCTTTTTTTCAAATCAAATTCTAATTTCAAGTATTTTTTGATTACCAGCCTTATAATCAAAGAAGCCGATAGGAATATCAGGGCGTAAAAACCGAAAGGCTTTGAAGAAAAGACATCTAATATAAAGCCGGAAACGAAACTGGTTATTAAAACTGACTTTTCCTGGGGCTTTTCAAAAATATTCAAAAAGATGAGAAAAATAATAGCCAGGCTGGGCAGATAGCTTAAGAATTTAAAATATGCCAGAAAGCTGGCTTGAAAGACAACCAGGAAATAAAAGATTAAGGAGGGAACAATGACTTTTTTCATTCTCCAAGGTTGGTGATGACAAAAAGGCTGTTTAAATCTTTAAGGTCAAAAGCCGGTTTTACCTGAGCTGTTTGAAAGGGTTTGACGTCAGAAGAGTTTATGGAAGCGATTTCTCCGATCAAAAACCCTTTAGGAAAGACTCCTCCGAGAGCTGTAGTGGTAACCAGGTTTCCTTTTTCAATGTTTTTGTCCTGGGGAATAAGGTCAAAAACAATCTTTAAATTCCCTTCGCCTTTGCTGATTCCGGTAACGTCTTGTTCCTTGCCCTCAATCCTTGCGCTTAAGGAAACTTTTTTATTCGAAACCAGGCTGATTTTAGAAAAGTTGGGAAAAACCTCCTCAACTCTGCCAATTAAGATTTCCTCGGAACTAATAACAGGAAACCCTGAAGATATGCCGCTGTCTGAACCCTTATCAATCAAAAGGCTGTCTTCAAGGGGGTCTTTAGAAACGACCTCTGCCATGACAAATCTAAAGTCTTTTTCAAGGCCGAGACCCAGCAGTTTTCTCAAATCTTCATTTTCTTCTTTTAATGTGTTGAGGGTCGAGATTTCTGCTTTCAGCTCCTGGTTTTTCAGGTTTAGCTCCTGATTTTTCTTTTCTAAGCTCGCCATACCCTGAAGGGTTTCGAGGATATAACCGATCCCCTGCCCCTGTTTCCAAAAGAAGCTTTGGATTGGAGAAGAGATTAAGAAAAAAGCGTTTTTGGCTTGTTTCCCCAAGCTAGTGTAATTTAGCATTAACAAAACCGCTCCAATCAATACTGAAAAAAGCAGGATTATTCTTATTTTCTCTTGAGTTTTCAATTTATTTTCCATCAAGGAGCCTATGAGATTATCTTATGATAATTTTTTGATCTTGGCGATATCATCATTTGTATTTTACAGAATACCAGCGTGATTCAATCTTTTTCTGACCACTCAGAATCTTATCTGTAAGGCCCCAAGCTTTTCTCATTATTGCTACGTGTTCCATATTTCTTATTTCCCATGACCTTCTTTGGCATTTATTGACCAATCCACACATATTCGTGAAGCGTTGATAATAAATAACCTATCGTTAATACCACCACGAACATCATCGGAAATATCCATTTCGACCGTTTAGTTGCCCCTGGCCACTTATTTAACCTCGTCCAGCTTAAAAATCCGGTAAAGTGTCCAACAAATGCCGAATAGCCAATCCATAAACCAATTCTTCCGCTAAGTAGTGCCAAAACCGTTACCGCAACCAGATACAGTATATGCACTAAATTATTTAGCCACGGCGGTGTTTTCTGATATAGGTACCTCGCAAGAGGATTGCCCTCGTTACTTGCATCTGGTAGAATTCCTTTCCTAGTTTTGTACAAATCTAAACTGAAGAAAATCCAGAAAAGTATAATTGGTATCCAGACATAGTTCATATTTGTTTTTAGACCCTATGGCAGTTCTTAATTCTATTCCTTAGTCCGCAGGAATTCGCTTAGTTTATTTAATGCATTTCTTCTCATGCTGATTTCGTTTTTTTCTTCTCGGCTCATTTCTGCAAATGTCTTTTTATGGCCATCTGGTAAAAATATTGGATCCCATCCAAAATTAGATTCTCCTTTCGGCTTAACTATCCTTCCTTTTATTGTGCCCTCAAAAAAATATATCTCTTCATGGTTCTTTGCGTACCCGACGATCGTCTTTGCTTCTGCCTTATCATTCCCTAACTTTTCAGAGATTTTGGCCAAGCCGTTATTTCCGATTGTTTTTAGAAACCATTTTATCAACGGCCCTGGCAATCCATTCAAACAATCGAGATACAACGATGTATCTTCTACTATAAACTCTCCTTTGCTATGGTTTAACGCTTCCAATAACTTATTTCTAATTATTTCCTTTGCATCAACTTCTTGAATCTCTGGCAAGTCAATATCTAACTGTTCTACATTTAGAAGAACCAACTTCACTTCTTCAAGCTTATTTTTATTCCCCGTGATAAAATAAATCATATTTTTATCCTTCATTCCCCGTGGCATTTTTTGATTTTATTTCCGTATCCATGGGGATAGTCGCCTTAAAACCTCATCAAACCCTGGAAGTAATTTTAATTTCTTGACCTCTTGAAGCGTTAGCCATTTATAATTTCTTGCTTCCCAATCCAGTTTAACCTTATTTGTTTCTACTTCTACTAATACTGGATGCACAATCCATGTCTTTTTATATTTTAGCTCTTCTTGATCAAAAATTTCACCGAGTTGAATTTTTCTAATCTTATTTTTTGGTATACCAAGTTCTTCTTTCAACTCATCCGAAATTTTTTGATTCAATCTTCTCTGGTCATCAAGAAATCCTGAAACTCCATTCCAATAACCAGGGTAAAAATTCAATTCTTTACTACGCTGAACTACCAGCAATTTATTCTTGTATTTCAAGACACAATTTATCACTGGCGCCCAACGCACATTAGTGAAATCAGTCTGTCCTGGTTTTGGTTTGAATAATGGTTTCTTCATATTCTTATCTTAATCTTTATTTCGAACTTAGAAACTAAGTTTCTAAGTCTGTTTTTATGATTTTCTCCAGTTCTTTTTTATCGCGGGCGACCATTGCGGCATTCTCTGCAAAGCTTTTGTATTCCGATATGTTCGTAAACTGGCTAAGGATGATATCTGTATCGCAAAACTTGTTTTTTCTTTGTGGTTGGATATAGTCTTCCCAGCTAGAACAGAAAAATCCGTTTGTTAGTTGATGAACCTTGTAATTTAAATTTACATAAGCATTTGCATATAGGAGATACTCATTTGAATCGATGTGGTTCGCCTTAAATGTTCCTTGAAATAGTGAGCCAGTTCGTTGGTGCTTTTTGTTAAAATAATTCGTATATCCTAATCCTAAGCGGTGCATAAACTTCTCGATGCCTCGATCTGTGGATTGTCGCAAAACGAAGTGATAATGGTTTGGACAAAGACAATAACAAATAAAATCTACGAGGGCCTCCGTCTTAGAAACTAAGTTTCTAAGTGGGTTGTTTTTGTGAAAGGAGGCGGCGTAAATGCCGCCAATCGGAGTAAGCGTATTAAATTCAGACATGCTTTGAAGAAATCTATCTAAATCTTTTTGATCTAAGAATATTTCTCTTTTGTCTACTCCACGATTAAACAGATGATAATATTCTCCGTTTGCGAACTGAACTTTTCTCATATATTTTACTTAGAAACTTAGTTTCTTAGAACTTTCCGTGGCAATGTTTATATTTAATGGGGCGGCCATCGGGTTTTTTCGCGCCGCAAGGACAAGGGTCGTTACGGCCAATTTTTTCTCCGACTCTTTTGGCTACGGGAGAAAACGTTGCAGCTTTTGGCTGGGCATTGGGCTTTATACTGTCAAGAACCCTGGCCGCTTCAGCTTCAATAGTTGAAATTAGGCCCTGAAACATCTTGTGGCCTTCGTTCTTGAATTCAATCAAAGGGTCCTGCTGGCCGTAGGCTCTTAATCTGACCGCGTCTTGCAAAGACTCCAGGTTTTCCAAATGGTCAACCCAAAAGCTGTCAATTACCCTTAAAAAGACAAACCTTTCTACCTGACAAAGATTTTCTTCCCCTATTTCCTTTTCTTTTTTCAAATAGTCTTCTATATTGAAACCATGTCCCTTCAAGATTTCGAGAGCAGAGGCTCTTAGATCTTGTTTTGGCTTTTCCAGGACTTCTCTTCTTTTCCTGTAAATGGTTTCCCGGTGCTTGTTAATGACGTTGTCGTATTCCAATAAATGGGACCTGGCGTCCAGGTTAAAGCCTTCGATCCTTGACTGGGCTTCTTCAATGGCTTTGGAAACCATTGAGGCTTCAATGGGCTGGTCCTCCGGGATTTTCAGCATTTCCATCAGGCCCTGGATTTTCTCTCCGCCAAAGATCCTCAAAAGATCGTCTTCCAAAGACAAAAAGAACTGGGAAGATCCCGGATCCCCTTGCCTGCCGCCCCTGCCTCTCAATTGGTCGTCAATTCTCCTGGCTTCATGGCGTTCTGTGCCGATAATGTGCAGACCTCCCAGTTCCCTCACCCTTCGAGCCTCCTCAGGATTTGGAGGATTGCCTCCTAAGATAATATCAACTCCCCGGCCAGCCATGTTAGTGGCAATGGTTACTGTTTTTAATTTTCCGGCCTGGGCAATGACCTGGCCTTCTTTTTCATGGAATTTGGCATTGAGGATCTGGTGAGGAATGCCTTCCCTGTCCAAAAGCTTTCCCAGAAACTCGTTTCTCTCAACCGACCTGGTGCCGACTAAAACAGGCTGGCCTTTTTCATATCTTTGTTTGATTTCCTGAATTAAAGCCTGGAATTTTCCTTCTTCGCTTTTCAAAACCTTGTCTGAAAGGTCTTTCCTGATCAAAGGCTTGTTAGTGGGAACAGCTATGACTTCAAGGTTATAGACTTTGGCAAATTCCTCGGCTGAAGTCAGGGCGGTTCCGGTCATGCCAGCCAGCTTTTTGTAAAGCCGAAAATAGTTTTGGAAAGTAATTGTCGCCATGGTCAGAGATTCTGGCTGGACATTGACTCCTTCTTTTGCCTCCACTGCCTGGTGCAGGCCGCCAGACCATCTTCGGCCCGGCAAAAGCCGGCCGGTGAATTCATCGACAATGATTACCTGGTTGTTTTTTCCGCCCGAGGCGGATCCGCCTTCGGCGGAAACCACATAATCTTTGTCTTTTTTGAAAAGAGTCTCGGCTCTTAAAGCTTGTTCTAAATGGTGCAAATATTTTATCCCCCATTCCTGGTAAATGTCCTTCAGGCCCAGGATCTTTTCCACGTGGTTGATGCCATTTTCAGTCAGGGTCACGGCCCTGAGCTTTTCGTCTATCTCGTAATCCTCTTTTTCTTTTAAATGAGGAATGATTTTGGCGTATTGCTGGTACATTTTTGATGGTTCTTGCTCCGGGGCAGAGATAATCAAGGGCGTTCTGGCTTCGTCAATCAAAATGGAATCAACCTCGTCAACAATGGCAAAATTAAAGTCTCTTTGAGACTTATCTTTCAAGTCATAGACCATGTTGTCTCTCAAATAGTCAAAGCCAAACTCGTTGTTGGTGCCGTAAGTGATATCAGCTTGATAAGCCTCTTTTTTAGTGCAAGGCCTTAAAAAGCTTTCCACCACT
>Ga0210057_1009788_pt1 | contig 11002 bp, 14 predicted proteins | sample CryGeyCG2114_010_2_FD_183968 | JGI IMG/M metagenome (GOLD analysis project Ga0210057, IMG submission 183968) | Groundwater microbial communities from aquifer - Crystal Geyser CG10_big_fil_rev_8/21/14_0.10 (SPAdes) (version 2) | ecosystem: Environmental > Aquatic > Deep subsurface > Groundwater ...
AGAATCCCGAGGATTACGTACATCGCATCGGACGCACGGGTCGCGCGGGAATGGCCGGCAAAGCGATTTCTTTCGCAACACCGGATCAGCGCGGCGATGTATTTGGCATCGAGCGTCTTATTCGCACCTCGCTCCCCCCTTCAAAATTACCGAAAGACATTCCGGAGGCGAAAGTACAACCGATTGGCGACACTCGCCGCCCGTCGCGCAGAGGCGGAGGCGCCCGACGCTATTCTTCATCTTCGCATCGCTTCGGACAAGGCAGAAGAAGGTAAACCAGAATAAAAATGATACTACAAACAAAATACCACTTTATGTGGTATCGGTCGAACACCGGACAATTCGGTAGAATTGTCCGGTCGGTGTGGGGAAAGTAGTATAATGAAGATATATGAAACGGTGGGTGCGGATATTCAAATCATTCGCCAACGAAAATCGCCTGAGTATCGTAAAATTTCTTTCTGCAAAAGGACCGAAATCGGTTACTGACATCGCCCAACATCTCGATATTTCTTTTCGGGCAACCTCCCGACATCTTATTTTGATGGAGCGGTTTGATATTCTTCGCAGTAAAGGAAGTGTGGGGCACGTCTTCTATTTCCTGAACGATGAGATGCCCGACGATATTCGCACTGTGATGAAACTTTTTGTTTGATTTTATTTCACAAACGGAGTCATAGGACAATTCTACCGAATTGTCCTATGAAGGTTTATTTCTTCTCCGGGAGGGAGTCTGCGATGGCGAGAAGTATGGAAACCAGATATTCCATCGTGTCGAGCTGATCCTCGGCAACGACATAATACGGTTTCGCGCCGGGATACGGCTCCCCCACCTCGCACCGCTCTTTCAATGCTTCACTTTCGGGAAGCATCTTTATGTACAAGAGTTCGTTACAAATAAATCCAATCGTCTTTCTCTTCGCGTAGAGCACATAGTTGCCGAACATCATTCACGTTGCAAAAACGCTCCGGTCTCCGAGCTTTTCGAGGATGAATTCCATCACTTCTGGCGTCGTGGACATAAATCTTTCTAAAATTCTAACAAAAATAAATCACCGCGTCTTGCTTGCTTGGGGAGTTTTGGTGGTTAGGAGTACAATTGCGGGAGGTTGTCGAAACGAGTTTGAATATAAAATTAACTCAGTAAAGACTGCCGGTTCTTTTTCAAAATTTTCATCTCTCGGCTCCATAATCGGATTATACCAGAACCGACAGACATGACCTGAACCATTAGAATAAACAAAGCTGTTCAACACTTCCTAAATCGTTTCAATTTATCCGAGAATCTTCTACCATGATTGCATGTGTGGCATCGTAGGATATTCCGGGAGGAATAAAACAATCTCCATTCTGATTGAGAAATTAAAGCGTCTTGAGTATCGAGGATACGATTCCGCCGGCATCGCTATCATTTCGAACGGAGTCCTCGTCACCAAAAAGAAACCAAGAAAAGTGAGTGAATTGGAAAAGGAACAAGCGAGTAGTTTCCACTCTGACGCCCTTTTCGTTCAAAATCTGAAAAATCAAATCAAAAGTGTTGAGGAGACGCTCAACAAGCTTCTTGATGCTCATTTAGACAGCACCATTACGAGCGAGGAGTATATCGGAAAGAAGCAAAAGCTCCTCAACCAAAAGATTGATTTTTCAGAGAAATTGAAGGATTTTGAACGAAAAGGCAATCGCTGGCTCGAACTTTCTAAACAATTCATTTTAGACAGTAACCAAGCCGTAATTATCGCTTCCGAAGAAAATCTCGAAGCCAAAAGAGATTTTCTTAAAAAGATTGGCTCGAACCCCCGCCTCGCGTCCCGCTCGCTTCATTTCCATTTCAAAAACCCTTGGCGGATTCTCTCGGAAACCCCCGTCGCGTCGCGAGGCATAGCTCCGCATTTTGGCGAAAAAACGAATTCTGAAACTTGGCTGCGGGACTAGGGTTCGAACCTAGATGACATGATTCAGAGTCATGTATCCTACCATTAGATGATCCCGCAATTATAGTGCGGATAATATCACGAGAACCCTATTTTTTCAATATCAATCTCAAAATTCCTCCCCTTCCGCCTAGTGGACAATTCGTCCGAATTGTCCACTAGGAAACGATAGAAAATGAATATGGTCAAGTTTAGGTTTAAGGCCGAGGCGACCGAAAAAAATCAAAGAAATACATTCATTACTCTCCGGATATCATCGGGTACGGTCGTACTCAATGAATAGAACACATGTCCATCTCTCCCCTTGCCACGAAGTATGTCGAGTGTTTCCAAAAGAATAAGATGTCGTGATGTCGCTTTGAGCGAGATTCCAAGATGTTCGGCAATATCGGTAACGGACTTTGCGCCATTTTCAGAGAGAAATTTTACGATATTCAGGCGATTCTCGTTCGCAAACGCTCTGAATATCCGCACCCACCGTTTCATATCTTTATTATAACAAAACAAAATCTCCCCAACTGGACAACTCCCTCTAAAGGCGGGTATGGCGCGCTAATTGTCCAGTCAGAAAATTAGAGGTAGGCAGACACAAAAAAACCGCTCTTTGAAACGACTTTTATCCTATACTTTTTATGAACTCCCGAAGCGGCGCGCCTATCGTATGTTGCCAAAATTCGTCCTGTTCTTTTTGTGTCATTTCGGATATGTATTTTTCCGACTCCGGATCAATCTGAATTGATTTCAAAGGATAACCGGGAATAATATGGGAACTCGTTCTGTCTGTAAAAATGCGCGACGAGAGGAATAATGTTTCCTTTGTTTGGTTAATTCCTTAATGAATTAGGACACTTGAGTTATAGTGTTTTAATGAAAAAGGCGAAAAAAATCAAAAAAGGCGAACGAGATGAAATCTTTATTCTGCTTCAAAAAGAATATTCAATTAGAAGTATCGCGGAAGCGCTTGGTCGAAGCCCAAATACAGTGAGTTATGAGATTAAAAACAATTCAACTAATGGGAAATACAATCCAGAGAAAGCTAAAGCAAGAAGATCGCTCCGTAACCGACGATTCCAATGGAGAAAAATCAATCAAGACAAGGAACTCCGAGAATACATAGTAGCGGAATTAAAACAGGACTGGAATCCGGATGAAATATCGGGCAGGATGAAGAAAGAAAAGAAACCATTTTACACATCAAAGACTTCCATCTACGAATGGCTCCGAACCGCTCGTGGTAGCCGATACTGCGAATATTTGTATTCAGAAAGATATTACAAAAAGAAGAGAACAAAGAAAACCGAAAGAGTGATGGTTCCGGATAGAGTGAGTATTGATATACGTCCAATGGGAGCCGAGAATCACTCCAGGTACCGGCATTGGGAGAAAGATGCAGTCTGTTCAGGAAAAAATAAGAGTGGAATCTTGGCAGTAATGCAAGAAAGAAAAAGTCGATATATTGACGCGGAAAAAGTCTCTGGATTTTCTCCGAAGAAACACAATCAAGCGATTATGAAAATGAAAAAAGATAAGAAAATACTTTCGATTACTTACGACAACGGAATTGAAAACAGATATCGCGAGAGATTAGGGATTCCTTATATTCCAAAGAAAACAAACCTGACAAAAATATCTCAAGAATATCTTGATGAAATTATTTTAAAAATCAACAACAAACCGAGAAAGATTTTAGGCTACCGTTCTTCCCTTGAAGTCGCAAGAGCAGGCGGTGTATTATTAGAAATATTAGAGTGTCCTAATTCAGGGGTGAATTAAGGGATTAGCGGTGTACGTTGTATATGCAAGTAGTCGAAAATAAATTACATCAACCGGATCGTGTTTTGATCGCGATCTGCCTGCCCGAAAGAACGGTATTTTCCGTTCAGGCGGGTTTCTAACGGGATGGAACAAAAAGACACTTCGGGAAAAAACGTACGCTGGGACCTTAGCGTAATGTACGGCGGACTCGATGACCCTCGACTCGACGAAGACCGTAAAGAACTCATCTCAAGAGCTAAAATTTTTAGAGACCTATACAAAGGCGCTCTCGGAAAAACACTCGGGAATGCTCTCGTGGATTATACCGAAATTGGCATATTGGTCGGAAAGATTATGGCATTCCTCAGTCTCTTCGAAAGCACGGATGTAACCAATGCGGCGGTGAAAACAAAACTTGCCGAAATAGAACAAGAAATAAGTTCACTCCAAGGAAACTTTCTCACTTTTTTTGAACTCGAGCTCGTAAAACTAAAAGACGAGGTACTTGAAAAATGGTACGCCGAAAACGAATTAATGCGAAAACATCGACCGTGGATAGAACATATCCGCATTTTCAAAGAACATTTTTTGGAAGAGGCAGTCGAATCGGCGCTCGCAAAACGCACTCCTTTTGGTCCCGGCACATGGAGCCAGTTTTTCGATGAATTCGAGGCAGACCTTGAATTCGAGTTTGGAGGCGAAAAGAAAACTCTTACGGAGATGCTCCACTTGCTCGGCGAATCGAAAAACGCCGAGGAAAGAAGGATAATTCAAAAAATAACAAACGAAGGATTAAAAGGAGCTTTTTCTAAATATTCAGCGCAGACCCTCTACATGGCAGTCGGAGCAAAATCGATTGAGGACAAGGAACGAGGATACACACACCCGATGGACGCAAGAAATCGCGATAACCGCGTAACGGACGAAATGGTCACGGCGCTTCACCTCGCCGTGCGGGATGTGGCGGGACCACTCACCAAGCGTTACTACCGCCTGAAAGCGAAACATCTCAGTCTTCCCCTTCTCCGCTGGAGCGATCGAAATGCCCCCCTTCCCTTTACCGATACAACAGAAATTCCGTTTGAAGATGCACACGCGCTGGTATCCGAAGCATATCGCGACTTCAGTCCCACACTCGCAGAGCTTGTTGAATCATTTTTTGAAAAACATCGTATCGACGCACCCGCGGTGAAAGGAAAACGTGGTGGTGCCTTTAATCATTCCCTTGTTCTTCCGGGAAACATACCCGCCTCGTTCACACTTTTGAACTATATGGGCTCGAATCGGGATGTGATGACTCTGGCGCACGAGCTCGGACATGGCGTGCACGGCATTTTGGCGGGCGAAACTCAGGGACCGCTTATGTTTCACGCTCCTATCGCCTATTGTGAAACTGCTTCCGTATTCGGCGAAATGACGACTTTTAATTTTCTCAAAAAAAGAATGATTGACAGAGGAGACAAGAAAGCGCTCCTCGCTCTCCTTATGGGTAAAATTGAAGATACGTTGAACACCGTGGTGCGACAGATAGGATTTTCGAACTTTGAGCAACGCCTCCACGGCATGGACGCCTCCTACAAAACATGGGGGTCTCAAAAAAAATATTCCGTCGAAGAATTGAATGCGATATGGCTCGAAACACTCGTTCCTTTCTACGGAGATGAGGGAGAAATCTTCACTTACGAAAACACCGAATATTTCTGGTCATATATTTCACATTTTCACCGACCATTTTACGTTTACGGTTACGCGTTTGGAGAACTTCTGACGCAGAGCTTGTACGCAACACTCCCGACGCTCGGCGACAGATTCGAACCTCTCTATCTCGAGATGCTCCGTTCCGGTGCGACAAAAAACGTTAAAGAACTTTTAACCCCCTTCGGACTCGATGCGAATAATCCCGCCTTTTGGAAGAGCGGGATTGAAGTGAGTCTCGGAGCAATGATTGAAGAAGCGGAACAACTTACGAAAGAGGTCTGTTGATCTCCTCTTTTCTCCCCTGCCAATCAAATATCTGGAAGAGAATGAGTAGAACGAACGCGATTGCTGCCATCGTGGGAATGGTGATGAATCCGTATGCGAGAAAATAACGTTTCGAGCATGAAACAACATCCTCCGAAGAGCAAAGCCCGGACAAGGCGCCACCGAATTGAAGATAAACCTGATAAAACGCGACGAACGCTCCCGCGACCGAAAGTGGAAGTGAGAAACGCCACGCGTTCTTATAACGCTTCCAGATTACTATTGCAAAAAGAATCACTTGAGGATAAAGGAAAACTCGTTGCCACCAGCAGAGCGTGCACGGGGTAAAATGTGCAAACTCGGAATAAAAAAGACTGCTCGCGGTGCCGAAAAATACAACGATAAACGAAAGGATGGCGGCACGGCTGACAAAGAAAGAATGCCACGAAGTACCTTTTCCGAAAAGAATCAGCACAAGCAAAAAGACGCTTCCCGCAAGCGCGAAAAGGGAAAAGAACGAAAGCACCTCGGTAACCAATTGTACAAGCGGAGTCATATATTAATATTATTGCGAAGAAGTGGAAGATGCTACGGGAAGCACGCATTCCGATTTTTCAGAGAGCGTTGCCAAAGAGATTTCTCCGCTAAGTCTCGATCCATCGGTAAAAACCCATGTCGGATACCCTTTTATCCCCTCCTGAATACAAATGGGATTCTCACCCTGTCCGTCGGGTGTGGAGCACTCGACATACGGCAATTTACCCGCCGCAGTCCCGAAAAGCGCTTTTTGCGCTTGACAATGAGAACACCAGTACGCCCCGTAGAATTTCACTCCTTTATCTGTAAGACAGGTGGCAAATCCGTCGAGATCGGAACGCACCTCTGCTCTGCTCCCTCCGGAGACCAGATAGAAAAATACAACGAGCGCGATGACGGCGAGCGTCACCACCGAGATAATAAGAAGTTTCTTGTTTTGCATACACTCCATTATACATGAAAGAAAAGACTTTTAAAAACAAAACTCCACAATAACGCGAAGAAAGTGCTCCACCAATTCTTCGTCTTTCGTCATTATTGGCATTATAGAAAACTGTTTGTTGAAAATCGAATAATCCCGCAAAAATGAAAAAAAGGGTATAATAATGTCATGGATGAAACAGAGGAAAATAGCATAAAAAAAATAAATACATGGATGAACGAACACTTGCAACCGAGCTACGAAGCGCTCGTAGATCTCGCTCGCTCGGAAACGCCGGAGGCCTATGAGATACTACGCGAGCTCGCCCTGAAATATAACATTTCCCACGATGACTCAACGCCTCTTTTGGAATTGGCCGCCAAAATATCAAATATAATCGGAAAAGCTCCCGATGAAAGCAACTATTGATACAGGCGTGCCTCGGCGCCTCGGGAGAAAAACTTACTTGCTTTTCTCCCTGAAACGCATGCATCCGGCAGGGGGACTTTTTGCACTTTCGGTTGTGCTTCTTTTTCTTCAACGGGCCGCGCTTATTTTTTTGAAAGACCCTCAATCATTCATAAAATTCGTTTCGCTTCTTGATACACTCATTCTTTTCACTTCGATGTTTTTTCTTTTTGCGCTCGCCGGAGCGTTTTTTGCCGCGTGGCTCACTTATAAAAACTATACTTTTGTGTTTGAAGAGAACTCCTTAAAAATACGGCGCGGGGTTTTTAACAAAGAAGAAATCGAAATACCGTACCGCCGGATACAAGACATAAATATCAAACGCCCTTTATCTTACCGCCTCTTTGGCGTAAGCCGACTCGTCGTACGTACTGCCGAACGCAAAGCGGGCGGAAAAACCGACGAGTCGGAAGGAGTACTCCCCGCACTCGACAAAGACCTGGCGAAAGCAATAGAACAAACACTGATCTCTCGGGTAAATGTGGAAGAAGCACAAAAAGAACCCGTTTCTTCATAAAGAATTATTCCTCTTCCAAATAAAATCAGGACGCGTTCCACCTCGCAAAAATGCCACACGGCAAATGGCGATCATTTTTGGATTCCACAATCGAAAGTTCTCCTTGTTCCAAGACTCCATTTTTCCCCTCCGCCATATCCGCGATATTGTTTGCGTACGCAAGCGCGGAATAGCCCGATGCATAGCCGTTCAAAAGAATGAATCGCGGATCGTCCGAAAGCACGCCCTTTGCGAGCGTGAGGAGTTCGAGGAAATGATTTTCTATTTTCCATAATTCCCCTTTCGGTCCGTGACCGAACGCGGGCGGGTCCATCACAATGCCATCGTACTTTCTCCCCCGCTTCTTCTCGCGTGCAAGAAATGCGCGCGCGTCGTCTAGTATCCACCGCACGGAATTTTTTCCCACACCGGAGAGCTCAGCATTCTCCCGCGCCCATCCTATCGCGGCTTTCGAACCGTCAACGTGGCACACTTCAGCACCCGCTTGAAGCGCGGCGATTGTCGCTCCGCCGGTATACCCGAAAAGATTGAGCACGGAAGTTTTCTTTCGAGTTCCACGGATCGTATTCCGCATCCATTCCCAATTCGGCGCTTGCTCCGGAAAAACACCAACATGCTTGAACGCCGCAAGCTTCACACGGAACTCTATGCCACCAATCAAAGCTTCCCATTTCTCGGGAAGATTCGCCTTTTTTACCCACGCCGCACGCTCGCTCCGATGAAGGAAACGCGCGTCCGCCTGTTTCCATTCCGCCTCGGGAAGATTTTTCTCCCAAAGCGCTTGCGGATCGGGACGTGAAACGACGTATTTACCGTACCGCTCAAGTTTCCCACCACCGCCGGAATCGAGCAGTTCATAGTCCCTCTCGGGAAACGTTTCCAAAAGTAAGAGATTGCCCATGGATACCGTTATCCTAAACCAAACCCGCTCGTTTTCCAAATTCAAAACGGGAAATATGCCGATGACAAACAGCGCAAATAAACAAAATACGTTTTACCAAGATGGATTCAACGGCTGTTATATTTATATTAGCAAATATCCGAATTGCCTTACCGCAAAATCGCAGTACCAATCTCCTAAATTGAATCGCAGTTCTAGTGCCATTGGAATATATTCCAATGGCACTAGAATAAGAACCCAAAACCAATTATCCTTAAGGCATGCTTATCGACGACGTAAATATAGAAATAAAGGCGGGAAACGGTGGCAGAGGCGCCGTGGCGTTTCAAAAAAATCTTGGCGAGAGAGGGCCGACCGGCACCGCGGGCGGTAGGGGTGGCAGTGTGTATTTTGAAGGTGTTTCCGACCTCAGTCGCTTGAATCAGTTCCTCTTCAAAAAGAAAATAGAAGCAGAAAATGGAATGGACGGACGATCCCAATTCAGAGATGGTCACGACGGGAAAGACCTTATCCTCCAAGTTCCCGTGGGCACCGTAATTCATAACATAACTGCAAAAAATCGCGACGAGATAACGCGCGTCGGCGAGCGCGTCCTCATCGCACGAGGCGGAAAAGGAGGTCGCGGCAATTTCCACTTCCGTTCGTCAACCAATACGACACCGAAACAATTTGAAGAAGGCAAGCGCGGAGAAATATTTATCTTACGCCTTGAGCTCAAGATGATTGCGGACGTCGGATTCGTTGGACTCCCGAATGTAGGAAAATCAAGTCTCTTAAACGAGCTTACCAATGCAAAGACCAAGGTGGCGAACTACGAATTCACCACACTCGAACCGAACCTCGGCGTGTACTATGAGCTTATTCTCGCGGACATTCCCGGCCTCATCGAGGGGGCTTCAATCGGTAAAGGACTTGGAACAAAATTCTTACGCCATATTGAACGCACGAGGATGCTCTTCCACTTTGTTGCCGCCGATTCCCCACATCCTTTTGAAGATTACAAAACAGTGCGGAAAGAACTCGAAAACTTCAGTCCCCCGCTTCTCGAAAAACGGGAATTTATATATCTTTCGAAAAGCGACACGGTGGACGAAAAACGCATTAAAGCGATAATGAGTGAATTCAAAAAAAAGAAATTATCCATCACTCCAATCTCAATCCTTGACGATGAAAGTGTAAAAAAGGTGAAAGAATTATTGAACGAGATTAAAAAAGAGAAGTGATGGACGCGGATCAACGCGGATTCGAACCGATTTATACGGATATGAAAAAGTCGGCGCATATGCCTGATTTTTATTATTCTCTGATGCCAAGTATCAAAAAGTTGCTCTTTGAATGAGTTATGATGCTCTTTTCAATTTCCTCACCGGTGAAAAGAAAACACCCACTTCACTCATCCTCCGTGCGTAGGTATAATACGAGGGTCGTTCACGATGAATTCCATCATGCCGAACCAGAAGAATATACAAACCAAAAACCTGAAAATTCCTTCGTTCTGGCATTTCGGGAAAAATGTGATAGGCCTCAAAGAGTCCGTAACTTCATATATAAAACGGCTTCCACTTTCACTTCCCGCTTCGCCTGAAATATTTGAATCCGGATGTGGCAACGGTACGATCAGTCTTTCATTCCTTGAACGGTGGCCGGATGCCCATTTTGTCGCCACCGAAACCGACGGATGGATGTTACTCGCGGCGGCACGGGCGGCGCAGAAAAAGGGTATATCCACCGATAAATTGGAGTTGGGAGAAGCGGACATGAATAATCCGCAGATAATCACCTTTCTCGACCGAGAAGAATCAATACGTCTTAGACCGGAATCTTTCGACCTCATCATTACAAGCACCACTCTCGAACGCACGGATCTCGAGGCGTCGCTTCCCGTTCTTTTGCGACTTTTGAAACCAGGCGGTTATTTTATGAATTTCGGAGTTCGCGGGAATATCGTCGGAAAAATACTGAGCTTCTTCTATCATTTTTCCATAGTTCCCGAAACCACCCTATCGGACGCGTTAAAAGTAAATCGGTGTACCGATATCAGAGAATTTTCCTTCGCATTCGATGAATTTCCCGCAAGCGTACTTTTTAAAGGTACCCTCGCCCGAAAAATGAACTGATTTCACAACAAGAAATAACCATGACCGAACACACGAAGGAAAATATACTAATCGTTTTTGCGCTTGCCGTCCTTGTCACGCTTGGATGGATTGGTGTCTATGGACAAAATGAAAATCCGGCGCGAATACCCACAATCGAAACAACCGCGATGAAAAGCAGTGATGCGACATATTCGTTTGATATTGAATACCCCTCATTCGGCAATCTAAAGAACAAGGACATTGAAAAAGATCTAAATGAAAAGATTAAAAGTTACATAAAAGAAACGGTAGATTCCTTCAAACAAGAAACCGCAGAAAATGTATTAATTTTTAAGGATCTACAAAATACCTTCTTTATGCGCTACGAAACAGAACTCTTAACCTCGGAATTGATCAGCATTCGTTTTGAGC
>Ga0210057_1009791_pt1 | contig 10997 bp, 9 predicted proteins | sample CryGeyCG2114_010_2_FD_183968 | JGI IMG/M metagenome (GOLD analysis project Ga0210057, IMG submission 183968) | Groundwater microbial communities from aquifer - Crystal Geyser CG10_big_fil_rev_8/21/14_0.10 (SPAdes) (version 2) | ecosystem: Environmental > Aquatic > Deep subsurface > Groundwater ...
CCCCCGATTGGATAAAAACTTGAAATAATTTCACAAAATCACTTTGGACCAAACCAAGAAGTCTCGATGTCCAGATGAGATGAAAGGTTGAAGACACGGGGAGAAATTCAGAGATTCCTTCTACAATACCGAGAATGAACGTTTGAATGATGGTCATGTATAGAGGTAATAAATGTCGATATAAGTACGATTACAGTATAATACATCTATGTCACGAAAAATCGCTCTTGTTCATGATCATATCCAAGAATTTGGTGGCGCAGAGCGTGTGCTTGTGGCACTCCACAAAATCTTCCCCGACGCTCCCGTTTATACCGCATTTTTCACCCCAAAGGCGCTTGGCATTCATGCTAAGCATTTCAAAGACTGGAATATCATCACCTCATGGGCTGATCGGGTTCCCTTTTTTAAACGCCTTTATTCTCCACTCAGATTTCTCGCCCCTCAAGTATGGCAATCTTTTAACTTTGACGAATATGACGTGGTCATCTCAAGTTCTGGATGGTACATGTGCAAAGGAATTGTAACCAAACCAAAAACAACGCACATTTGCTACCTTCATCATCCGCCACGATATCTTTATGGATATGAGACTGCAGTCGAGTGGCAAAAATACTGGCCAGTTAAAATATATGCTCATATCGTCAATCACTTTTTAAGAATCTGGGATTTTGAAACTTCTCAACGAGTTGATCACTTTATTGCAAATTCGGAGGAAACAAAAAAAAGAATTGAGAAATTTTACCGAAGAGATGCGGATGTGATTTATCCGCCGGTTGATATTCCAAAAAAAGTTCAAATATCAAATTCTACAGATCAAAATTACTATGTTACAACTGCGCGACTTGCCAAAGCAAAACACATCGATATTTTGATTCGTGCCGCAAACAAAGCAAAATTCAAACTAAAAATCATTGGCTCTGGACGAGATGAAGCGTATCTCAAATCTATCGCTGGATCTACCGTAGAGTTTTTATCTCATATCCCTGATGAACAGTTTGAAACAGTTTTCAAAAATGCAAAAGCATTTATCTTTGCGTCAGTTGATGAAGAGTTTGGAATTGCGCCAGTTGAAGCCATGGGATATGGGATTCCGGTGATTGCCTTCGCTTCAGGTGGTCTGAAAGAGATCGTTCAGGATGGAAAAAATGGATATTTATATGATGAACTTACCGATCAAGCACTCATTCAAGCGATTAAGAAATTTGAGAAGCTTTCAAAAGTACAATCTGAATCAATGAGAAAAGAAGCACGAAAATCTGCAGAGAAGTATTCTTTTGAGGTGTTTGAGAAAAAAATTACCTCTTATATCCACCATGTGCAATAGGTGTCCGAGCACTGACCTTTCCTTACTCATACCGAATTGCATCAATCGGTGACAAGTCAGCGGCTTTCTTTGCCGGAAACACGCCAAAGATGATGCCGATTGCAGAAGATACGCCAACGGCAAGAAGTACCGAGTTCAGATCAATATATGCGGGGAAATACGCCTGAATAAAAAATACAATGATATATGAGACGGTAAGCCCTGCAATCCCCCCGATCAATGAGAGAATGACCGATGCCACAAGAAATTGAATGAGAATATCTGATTTTCGCGCTCCAAGTGCTCTTCGGATTCCAATTTCCTTAATTCGTTCCGTCACCGTCACATACATGATATTCATAATCCCGATGCCCCCGACCACAAGTGATATTGCTGCAATTGCAACAAGTACCGTATTAATGATTCCAAAGATTGAATTAATGGCGGTCAGGAGTTCCTCTTGTTGAATTATTGAAAATTCCTCTTCTTCATAACGCTTTAATAGAATTTCATTCACCTGTCGTATCACGGGTTTTATACCTTCTTCCGTCTTTGTTTGCAGAATAATCGCCATGAAAGTTTTATCCGTATTAAACGTATACGCAGTCTTGTACGGCATATAGGTAAATGTGTCAAAATCAGGACCCCCAAATCCTCCCCCGCCTTTTTTTTCGGTCACCCCAATCACCGTATATTTTTGACCTTCGAATTTGACCGATTTCCCAACTGCATTTTTTGCAGATGAAAACAGATCTTCTGCGAGAGTGTACCCTATCACAATGACTTTTGATCGCTTATCGACATCTTGGTCGGTATACAATGTTCCATATTCGGCTTTCACATTGAGTGCGGTAAAAACCCCTTCATTTGACGCATAAATCGTCGATGACTCTTTGTTATTTCCTGACACAATATTTACGGTTTTTGAATATACGGGAACAATTAATTTAACTTCTCGAATACGACTCAAATTTTGCACATCCTTTTCGTCAAATTTTATGGTTATAAAAGAACCTGGATTTGAAAAGCTCCCTCCCTTAAGTGGATTTCCCGGAACTATTCTGATGAGATTACTTCCCAGATCTTCAAACTGCTGTTCAATATATGCTCGTAACCCCAGTCCAAAAGCGGTCAAAAGAACAACAGCCATAACGCCAATAAGAATGCCCAATGAAGTGAGAAATGTCCTCCCCTTATTTCGTGAAAAATCAAAAAATGCTGATCGTATAAATCCCATAAATTATGCTAATTTGCCATCTACTATTTGAATCTTTCGTTTCGTTATTGCCGCAATATCTTGTTCGTGAGTAACTATGAGAACAGTAATATTATCTTCTTTGTTGAGCTGACTAAGTAATTTCATAATCTCATCTCCAGTTTTGGTATCCAAATTTCCCGTTGGCTCATCAGCAAGGATAAGTGATGGAGACATTATCAAGGCTCTGGCAATAGCTACGCGCTGTTGTTGACCACCAGATATTCTGTTTGGGTATGAATTTGCTTTTTCCAAAATTCCAAACCGCTCCATGATCTCATCTGCTTTTTTTCCTGGATCGTATTCTATTTTTTTCCGCGCATATGTTGTGGGTAATAGAATATTTTCTTTGATCGTTAGTTTGTTTATGAGGTTGAACTGTTGAAAAACAAATCCGACAAACTCATTGCGAAGCGTTGAAATCTCATCATCAGAAAGTTCAGCAGTATTTCTTCCTTCAATTAGAACCTCGCCTTCTGAAGACTTGTCAAGCAGGCCAATAATATGCATGAGAGTAGATTTCCCCGACCCTGAGGGTCCAATCAAAGAACTAAATTCACCTTTTTCAATGGTGAGCGAAATATCTTTGAGTGCTGTGAAAACAACATCATCGTCAATCTGATATTTTTTCCAGACACGTGTAAGCTGAATCATTCGTCAATTTCATAAATCACATCACCCGCAACTAACCCATCAAGTATCTGTACTTTACCGCCATATTCTTGTCCGATTTCAACTGGAGACTTCTGCATCTTATCTTGGATCTTTTTTTGTACATATTCTTTGTCATTTTCATCAAGAATGTATTCAATGGGTACAACTACGGTGTTTTTAATTTCACTTAAGACAAACTCTACATCACCGGTCATACCGAGACGATAGCCATTGGTCCCCGCAGATTCAAAAGTCATCTCTACCTTATATACCGTTCCCGATTCATCGGTTTTTGGGGTGAATCCAATTGAGGTGATTGTTCCCATTACTTTTTTGTCCGGATATGCATCAAATGTGATTGCTCCAATCATCCCCTCGTGAATATTCACCACTTCGGTCTGGTCAACAGTAACGGAGAAGTAAATTGATTCAGGGTTTATTATCTGATATGTATCGGCTATTGATACATTCATCCCTGGTTCTGTTGCATCCATTCGAGTGATGATTCCATCGATGGGTGAATAGAGTAATGAATATTCTTTCGAAATTGTCTGAAGCTCAACATCAAGAACAGAATTGTCAAGATCAAACTGAGCATTTTCAAGAGTTCTTTCCGCCTGTGCACGAATCTCACGTGATAAATCCAATATCGGCGCTTCATTGTCATCTCCGGTTTGCTCAAAATCTCGTCTCTCTTTTGAATAGGTATTCAAATATTTTTGAAGGGTTTTCTGAAGCAGTCGTGTATCAAGTGCAGCAATCCCTTCATATTTTTTTACCGTATCGCCTTCTTTTACCCCAACCCATGAAAGACGACCGCCAGCCTGAAAATGAAGAGATACTTTTTCTTTTGCGTCGATCTCACCGGTCACGGCTAGGGTTTCTTGGAGTGTTTCTCGTTTTACTGTGTATGTTGCTAATTTTTTTTCTTCTTTCAGAAAAAACCGTTGATATACGAAAATCACCGCACCAATAATAAGGAGAAAAACAACAATCCTCTTAAGAGTTATTTTCTTTTTTATTGAGTTCATTTTACCCCGTACTTTGCCCATCCTATCATTGTATCATTTAGAACTTCTTTCACTTAATGGAACATCAATAAATCTAGCTCATGAAGGATTTTAAGGAAACATATCTCACTATCAAACATGAAAAAAGTAAGCTCGCCCAGCTAGAAATGAGTTTGTAAATATAGTATGATGAGCCCATGGGTGAACAATCAGGCGAAATTCAAGTACAAAAAAATATATTTTCACGTAGAAAGTTTCTAATAGGAATGGGGTTAGGAACAGGATTGTTATTAGCTCCTAGTATGTTAGGCTCATCGAATCCTCCGAGTGCACCAGAAAATAGAGAAATATTAACTCCAACCAACAATACTGTTTTTATAGATTTTGCACCAGAAAATTATACAAATGGCATCGTTCAGCAAGACTATCCATCTAATAATCGAACAGTTAAAAAACTACTTGGGGACAAATATCTTTCTAACTCCCAACTTCTAAATGAATTTAAAGGAGAGTTTATTGCAAACCATCTACCTGAAATTCTAACAAATTTTCTTAGTTTGCCAAGAAATATTCAAGAGGTTGTTTTATCTAAATATCCTGCATACGCATTGGCAAATGGAGCAATTGATGTTTTTGCAGGTCACAGCCAATTAGTAGTTGATGCTCATAAATCTGTATTAAAAAAAGAAGGTTATGCAACAAAACCACTCGTGCTCCCCCTTCAAGAGGTGATTGCTGGTGGTACTGTAACTGAAATTGAAGATAAATTAGGAAATAAGGGTATTGAAATTTTTGTTCCAGCAGATCCAGCCATTAAACAACTTGAAAATGTTGATCAAACTATTGTCAATTTGAGCTTTCAATTAGGGAATATCCGCATGTTTCACATGAGAAAAAAAAATAGGGAGGTTTTAAATGAGGAGGAAAGACTTAGATTAATTCATCAAGATAATACGATTGCATTTCGAGGTTTGGATGGTTTGCTATATGAAGTCGACCGCTCATTATACTATCTTCGTATCGATACACCTGATAAGAAGCCAGTCTTCATAAATAAAAACACAAATACTGTTGCCGAAATACCACTTATCGGATATGGCGACGAAGAGGAAAATGCACGAAGTGCAGCGAGAGTGCATGATAAAATAAGGTTATCTACAACAATAAAATCTGAAGACACAAGCGAGCTTCGATTTGAAGGAGCATATTCAGGAGATAAGGGTGCAAATAGTATGCGTGAATTATTTAAATTAGCTAATGCCTACCCAGAAAAGTTATTTATTGCAGCAGCAGGTAATTACGGAGATGATATAAGAGAATTTAGATCCGAACTATCAGCCGAATGGCCAAACAACATCTTGTTGTGTGGTCAATGGAATAGTCAAAAAAATGCCCCTGAAATTATGACCGGCAATGTGCATGGTGCAGATATTTATGTCGACTCCCAAGAACAAGGATTTAAGCAAGAAGGAAGTAGCTTTTCGACTGCAGCAATCAGTGCATATGCGTCCATATTGGCTCAAAAAGGATACGATATTCCAACTATAAAGGCAACATTGTTGGAAAGCTGTGAATCTATTCCTTATTATGTACCTCCCACTATCCCAAATGATCAACTAACCCAAGAAATATTTGATAAATCTTTTAACCAAATAGTCAGGGGTGAAGCTCCTGTATTCAAACTGGAAGCATTTAGAGATTCATATTAACGGACAAGATCTAAAGAAATGGGCGCCAATCTGAAACAGGTATGATATTTCCCAGAAGAAAATTCCATGCATATAAGTAGATTGCAGGCAGTAGTAAATAAAAGGCATATCGAAATTTTCTTGACGTAAACGTTTGCTCAAATGCAATCACTGCAAATGGCCAAATCGGGAGTAAATATCGAGAAAGATCTCTGTGTTGCACAAAAATCCCTGCAATGAAAAACAGCAGTGGAAAATAAAACAAACTTCTATACTTACTATCTTTGAGCGTAATGATTGCCGTGAGATAGAGGAAAAAATACAGTAAAATCTCTTCAAGCCATACTGTCTGAACCCATCTTCCGGCAGCATTGAACACAGAAAATGGATACAACATCGGAACAACACCTCCCGTGTGAAAATATGCAAAGAAATCATTGTATTGCAATTGATACAATCCAAACACGGCAAGAAGTCCCACTGGAATCAATCCTATCCAAGCCCATTTTATATTGAATGACTTTCCTTTTATCATTCTCTCTATAAAAACGAGGCCATATGCGCCAAACAACAGTATTCCGGGGGTCTTTGTCATAACAGAAAGTGCTCCGAGAATTCCCGCAAACAGATACTGTTTCTTTTCAAAGAAAAAGAGCGAACCAAGAACAAGAAATATAAACAATGGTTCTGGCGCCCCAACAGATCGAATAATAAAAAATCTTGGCAAAAATAAGAGGACGACGGTGAGAAAAAATGGTTCTTTACTGAGGTGAAAATGCTTTACAAAAGAGTAAAATAATAAAGCCAATGCTACAGAGAATATAAGATTCACGCCGACCATTGAAACGAGAAAACTACCAACAATTGGGGCAAGAAGCGCAATAAAGAATGGATAGAGTGGAAGATGCGCTGCGTAATACTCGAGTGGAAGGACAAACTCGAGTCGAAGAGATTCAATCACCTTTGGAACATATCCAGACATTGCGGGAACTACATAATACAATCCATCATAGTTTTGGTAGATAATATCCATTCCTCCACCTTTTGAAAATCCAAAATAGGGAAGTGTTTTTGTCAGAAAAGGCAAATAGAGCATGAATACCGAGCCTAATACAACTGCTATAATATAAATTACCGTACGAAGTTTCATATCATTATTGTACCACTCCATGAATAAAAAAAATCTTTTTACTATTGCAACGGGAACCCTCGTTGGACTGCTCTTTTTTTTCAGATTTTATAAACTGTATGAGTTTGTGACTTTTTTAAGCGATCAGGGACGGGACGCAATAATACTCAAAAGAATAATTACCTTCGAACATTTTCCTGCAATCGGTGCGCCAAGCTCGGTCGGCCAAGTGTATCTGGGACCTTTTTATTACTACCTTGTTGCGCCATTTTTGGGATTATTTAATTTTGATCCAGTCGGACCGGCAATTGGTGTAGCGATTCTTTCAATTGTTGGGATCTTTGTGGCATATCTTGCAGTAAAGAAAGAAGTATCTCCTGCTGTTACATTGATATTTCTTGCCTTTTCAACATTTTCGACGATCTTAACTGAATATTCCCGTTTTTCATGGAATCCAAATCTCTTGCCCTATTTTAGTTTTATGACATTATTTTTTTTCCACCAGTGGCTTGAAAAACCAACCGTTCGTGGCGGAATCATCTTTGGCGCTCTTCTTGGTTTTAGCATTCAACTTCATTATCTTGGAGCACTTTTAGGAGTTCCACTAGCATTGTTTATTCTTTGGAAATTGGTTGAAATACGCTCAATAAAAAAACATGTCAAATCATTTATTGCCGCTGGCATTTCGTTTATTCTTTCAATAAGTCCACTCATATTATTTGATCTCCGTCACGATTTTTTGAATTATCGACAGTTTTTTAAATTATTTACAGAAGGCAATCTTGCCTCAGGTAGCTCATATCTTTTTCGGCTAGATGAAACAATTCAAGGATTTATCAATCATGGATTACAACTATCATTTTCTCCCCTCATTTCAAAGGTCATATTCATATTAATATTGACTCTAGGATTACTTGTTTATAAATATAAAAAGTCAAAATTCGTTTTACTTCATGTGTGTAATTTCCTTATTTTTATCTTTGGTTTTGCTTTCTTGTCAAGTGGGCGATTCCCTCACTATTATGGACCGGCAATTATGAGCCTATATCTTGTCCTTGCGTCTTTGATCATCCTCATAAAACAGATAAAAATACAATATACTCTTGCAGGTATTTTTATTATCCTCTTTGCCTATTTAAACATTACAAAGATGTACTTCTTATTTGCGAATGGAAATAATCAGATTCAACATGCAAAAATAGTTGCAACGTCGATGGGAAAAAAAATTAATCACCAGCCATTTAATTTTGCGACCTGGCCGGTCGATCTTGGAGAAGACTCCTATCTCTATTTTCTCGAACTGGACGATATGCCTGTTGCAGATCGAGAAAAACTCGAGGTTACGGACCAGTTGATCGTAATCTGTGAAAAAGAACCATGTATGCTTCTGGATTCTCCTTCATGGAATATTTCAATGTTTGGCAAGGCTCAAATTCAAGATCAATGGGAAGTCGAAGGGCTCAAGATATTTAAACTTGTACATGATACAGCCGAAGGAAATTAACGAGTAGGCTTATATATTGTGTTATATACACGACCCATTCTCTCTACAGAAAAGATAACATCTCCATCAATACTTTTTTTAATTTCTTTAAGCTCAGGTTGATTGTAACAAATAATATAATCTGCTTGGGAAATATCATGATTCATATCAATTGCATCAGGAAAATAATAATTCAAAGACATTGATTTCGAACACATATATATTTTTGGAGCATCTGACTTTTCAGTTAGTGTATCTTTCAACCAAATGAGTGCTTCTTTATCGCTTGCCGCCCAGTATTCCTGATCAAATTGTTGCTCCAAGCCTGGCACCATTTGTACTCCATCGTTGAAATAAGGATACAAATACGGATAGTTTTTTACGTAGAAGAACAGAATCAGAGATGTATTAATAAGTACCGCACTGACAATGATCAATTTAAACTTCGGATACTTTTTGAGAATAAGTTGTAGGCCAATTACCGAAAGAATGACCAATTGCGGCAACAGAAATAAATAATGCCGGACACCATTGTAAATAACTGGTTTCAACAAAACGTACATCAAAATTTGTATTCCAATAGATATGAGGATTAACATATGAAGCAAGCGTTGTTTTTGATCTCTCTTATGCATAAAGCTCATTATCGAAAGAATAAGTATGAAGATTGGAGTTGAAATGAGGAGCCAAATGGGAAGATATGAAAGGGGAATCGTACTTTCATTGAAAACTGATCCAAAAAAAAGTATTGTTCCATACCATGGAAAAATTTTATTAACCTGCAAAAGCTCAAGAGTATGATTTACCGGATCTGCACCAATATAGGGAATTGAGGCCATTAATACCATAAATGACAACATTGATATCAAAATCATCTCAAAAATAAATTCTCCACTTTTTTTCAATGAATTTTTAAACAAATCGAATCCCTGAATATAGAGCGTGTAAAAAAAGTACACGAATATCAAACTGAGACCGATCAACCGCAGAGACGTAGCCAAGCCTATTGCTGCGCCAAGCAATAATATTTTAAGGTTGTTCGGAAGTTTTCGATGGATATATATAAGAAACAGTGCAACCATAAACACCGTCGCAAATGGTATATCTTTTGGATTTGCGGGGATATGCCCTAAAAACCGGGGAGTCAGAAACAAAAACACTGGTCCTAAAAGCGCGATTTTATCATTTTTGAAACAAAACAATACAAATTCATACATCACAACAAAGGATAGCGAGGCAAAAATCATATTGTATAGATGATAATTTTCATAAGATTGAGAATCATTAAGCGCATAAAGAAGAGCTGAATATGTGCTATTGTAGTAAAGTAAATTTTCATTCCCATATTCTTTTATTACGAATCCTTTTTGTAAATATTTATCATTTCCAACTACTTTATGATAAAAATATTCGCCGCGCGTATAGACAAAAAACTCATCCATTGTCAAACCAAAGTCTTTGTATGAAAGAAATGTTGTAGCAAAATATACAAGTAGAAAAAGAAAAAGAAGTAATCTCGTTTTAAATATATTCAAATATGCCCACTGAAGTTTTTTGAGAAGCATAACCACAGTATAACAATGAATTCAAGCTTTATTGATGTTACAATTGAAAATATTATGGACATATCTTTGATCATTCCCTGCTACAACGAAGAGATGAATATTCAAAAGGGAGTCCTTGACCGCATTGGGAATTTCACCAATAAAGATGCTCGTTTCAAAGAAGTGATTATTGTTGATGATGGCTCAACAGATAGCTCAATTGATCTTATTGAGCAAAAATATCTCCCACTTTACAAAAAATTTATACTCGTAAAAAACACCCATCTTGGAAAAGCTTTTGCGGTAATTCGCGGGATTCAAAAAGCAACGGCCGAATATACAATGTTTTCAGATATAGATCTTGCAACACCGATTGAAGAATCTGAAAAACTGATTGACGAAGCTAAAAATGGATATGATATTGTGATTGGATCTCGAAGTGGTCAAAGAAAAGGAGCCCCGCTCACACGAAAAATCATGGCCATTGGAATGATATTTATTCGGCATTACATCATTGGATTAAAAGGAGTATATGATACACAATGTGGCTTTAAACTCTTTAAATCAATTGCAGCACAAAAAATAATCCAAAATCTTCAGGTATTTAAAAACCGTCAAGAAAAATCGGGTTCTTCAGTTTCTGCAGGATTTGATCTTGAATTTTTATTCCTCGGTGCAAAACTTGGATTTAGTGTTAAGGAAGTTCCGGTCATTTGGCGTCATGTCGAAACAAAAAACGTTACATTTATTAAATCCTCACTCGAAAGTTTGCAGGATATTTTTTCGATCAAATGGTATGACATTCTCAAAAAATACCCTCAGTAATATCGTAGCACCTCTCGTCTTGTTACTCATCAGTGGAATAATTATTTTCTACAAATTTCCGCTGATTCCTCAGAACGTAAGTTTGGATGAAGCTGAGTTTATC
>Ga0210057_1009794_pt1 | contig 10993 bp, 10 predicted proteins | sample CryGeyCG2114_010_2_FD_183968 | JGI IMG/M metagenome (GOLD analysis project Ga0210057, IMG submission 183968) | Groundwater microbial communities from aquifer - Crystal Geyser CG10_big_fil_rev_8/21/14_0.10 (SPAdes) (version 2) | ecosystem: Environmental > Aquatic > Deep subsurface > Groundwater ...
CCCCTTCAACCTGGGTCGTCAATCATGCCTGGAAAGGTAAATCCAGTAATCCCTGAGATGATGAATCAAATTTATTATCATGTATCAGGTCGAAACCTTTCAGTACAGATGGCAAACGAAACATCTGATCTGCAGCTTGCTGTGATGTTTCCGACAGTTGCTGATGCGCTGATCACTTCTTTGAAATTACTGATTACAGGCGTTAAACAGTTTAAAGTTCGCTGTATTGATGTTTTAGAAGTTGATGATAAGCGATGCAGAGAAAATCTTGAAAAATCCACAGCATATGCGACCTTACTCACCCCAATTTTGGGCTATGACATCGTCTCAAATTGTGTCAAAGAAGCAGTTAAAACAGACAAAACTATAAAAGAAGTCATTTTATCGCGGGGATTATTGAGCGCTGACAAACTACCGTGATATACTGATTCAAATGAGAACCATCCACTTTGACGTTGACAAACACCTTAATAAATATTTATCAGGTGTTAAAGAATCTGCATCAATTCAAACCATTACGAATACCGACGATTTTATTGACACTGAAATCATTAGTATTAAATCCGCATCTATTGCATCAGAAAAAAATCTTTCCCAGTTTCCTTCGTTGAAAATGTTAATTACTCGAACTGTTGGAACGGATCACATAGACTTAGATTATTGCAAAGAGCACGACATTATTGTCAAAAATATTGTGGATTATGGATCGTTTAATATCGCAGAGCATGTATTCGCACTCCTTTTATCTGGAACTAGAAATATAATTTCGACGCAAAAAGAAATTAATTCTGGCAAATTTACATTTAAAGGTCATCTAGGATTTTCGCTGAAAGGAAAGACGCTTGGAGTTGTTGGCACGGGCCGCATCGGCCTTGAAGTCATTTCACGCGCGAACGTATTTGGGATGAAAGTAATAGCTTTTGACGTTTATAAAAATGAAGAAGCAAAAAAGGAATTAAAATATGAGTATGTTGAGCTTGAGGAGCTGGCCGCGCAGTCAGACGTTATCACTCTTCACGCTCCACTTCTTGACAGTACGCGACATATGATTGACAAAGCAATTATCTCAAAAATGAAAGCTGGGGTAGTTCTCATAAATACAGCTCGGGGGGAACTTATTGACACCAAAGCTTTGATTAAATATATAGAAAAATTTCGATGGGTTGGACTTGATGTTATTGAAGGCGAAAAAGAATTCTCAAAAGACAATCCACTTTTAAAATTTAATAATGTTGTCATCACACCTCATATCGCATTTTATTCAGATTCGTCTGTTAAAAAAATCGCGCTTGAGACAGAGAAGTTGATTATGGAATTATGATAAGGGCAATTCTTTTTGATGTTGACGGAACGCTTCTCGATACAACTGAGTATATTTATCAAGCCTTTGAGCATAGCTTAGCGCTTCACGGACTTGATAAAGTATCTAGAGGCGAAATGAGTCATTCCATTGGAAAACCTCTAGATGACTGCTACAGAGATTACAGTTTATTAAATGACGTTGAACATTTGATGGATTCACACAAAGAATTCCAGCTTCAAAATCCAACCCTTTCATTTCCCTTCAAAAATAGCTTATCAACATTAATGGCGCTGAAATCAAATAACATTCTCATTGCTGCAATAACTACTCGTGCAAAGGTAAGCGCCTTGCAGACATTAAAGTCATCAAAACTATACGGAATGCTTGATTTTTTCGTTGCTCGCGAGGATGTAAAAAACCTTAAGCCAGATCCTGAACCACTTTATAAAGCATTAGACTTTCTTGGGCTGGACGCCGATGAAGCTATCATGGTGGGGGATAGTCCAGACGATGTCCTGGCTGGAAAAAATGCTGGTACCAAAACTGTTGGTGTGACATATGGCTTTCATGGAGATAGGATTATAGATTGTGATCCAGATTTCGTGATTGATGATATTGGGGAGATAATTCAAGTAGTTGGTAGTTGGTAGTTGGCGGATTATAGTAGAATATGAACATATGATGTTTGCACGTAAACTTGATGCGATTATTGACAATAATAAATCTCTTCTTTGTATCGGTCTAGATTCTGATACCAATAAAATCCCTCAAAAGTTTAATAACTTAGAAAATCCCCAATTTGAGTTTAATAAATTTATTATTGATCAAACTTTCGATTATGTTTGTGCATATAAACCAAATACAGCATTTTACGAGGCGGAAGGAACTATTGGAATTGAACAACTGAAGCTAACCCTCGACTATCTTCACGACAAATATCCTCAAATTCCAGTAATTCTTGATGCCAAAAGAGGAGACATCGGCAACACAAATCGGGGTTATATCAATTTTGCTTACAATTATTTGGAAGTAGACGCAATTACACTTCACCCATATCTAGGTTTTGAAGCGATCCAGCCATTTATCGATATCGAAGAAAAAGGAAGCATCATTCTTTGTAAGACTTCAAACCCAGGAGGCGGAGAATTTCAAGATCTTAAGATCGGTGGCCAGGAGTTGTATAAAATAATTGCCAAAAAAGCCGCAGCTTTATTCAAAAAACACCCAAACATCCTTTTAGTTCTTGGCGCGACTTACCCCGCGGAAATTGCTGCAGTACGTGAGATTGTTGGTGACATGGTTTTATTGATACCAGGGATTGGCGCCCAAGGAGGCGATGTCCAAAAAACAGTTTTGGCGGGGCTAAACTCAAAGAAAAAGGGAATTATTATTAACTCGAGTCGTGGGATTATATTTTCAGAAAATCCAAGGAACGAAGCTCGGAAATTGAGAGATGAGATAAATAGGTATAGAGGATGACTTGAAGCTTGCAAAAGTAGTACAATATAATATGAGTATGCAAAAAAAAACCATATCGGCTCAGGATGTTCATTTTATTTCAGATATTTTAAAAAAATATTTAAATCCTCATAAGCAGACCGCCTTTATATTTGGTTCTGCAGCAGCAAAAAAAATGAGACGATCAAGTGATATCGACATAGGATTAGAAGGAGAAGATATTACATCAGAAACATACTTTTCAATAAAACAAGATTTGGAAGACTCTAATCTACCATTTACCGTAGACATAGTGAGATTTTCAGAAGTAAATGATCGGTTTAAAGAAATAGCAAAAAAAGATATTATTCCGATACCAATAACTTTATGAAAACTAAAGAATTATATATACAATCAGAAAGAGCCCTCAGTAAAATTCAAGAAGCTCTCACATTTCCAGACGATGAGCCGCATAAAGAATCAACAATTCAGAGATTTGAATACACCTTCGAGCTTTCATGGAAACTGATGAGCAGCATTATAAAAGATCAGGGAATTGAATCATATGGAGTGAAAAATATATTAAGAGAAGCTTATAAATTACAGCTTATCGATGATGTTGAAGTTTGGTTTAAATATGCAGATGCTCGAAATCAAACAGCTCATATTTATAGAGAGTCTGTAGCAGACGAGGTAGTGGCGGTAGCTAAGGGTGGATTTGTTGAAGAGGTGAAGAGGATGTTGAAAAAGGCCCAAGAGGCAATTGAAGCAGCTTGAACAATCATATTAATAGTATTAGTTGAAAAATTAACCATGAATGATAAGCAAATTGAGGAAAAAATTATAGAAATTCTAAAAAAAGTAAACGCTGTCATTACTGATGAACATTTCGTTTACACCTCAGGAAAGCATGGGGAGGTTTACATCAATAAAGACGCGCTGTACCCTCATACACAAGAGTCATCAAATGTTGGGCTAATGTTCGCAGAAAGTTTCAAAGATTTCGAAATTGATGTGGTTGCGGCACCTGCGCTTGGTGGAATAATCCTTTCTCAATGGACAGCTCATCATTTGTCCAAATTAAAAGGAAATGAGGTTCTAGGAGTTTATACTGAGAAAGATGAGAATAAAAACCAGATTTTTACTCGAGGATATGATAAATTAATTGTTGGCAAAAATGTTTTAGTTATTGAAGATCTCACAACGACTGGTGGATCGGTAAAAAAGGTTGTTGAGACAGTGAAAAAGGCAGGGGGAAATGTAGTTGCAGTTGGTGTTATGGTAAATCGAAATCCAAGTGACATTAACGAAGAAATGATGGGGGTAAAGTTTAAAGCTCTTGGAACAATTCCGGCAAAGGCATACGATGAGTCTGAGTGTCCATTTTGTAAAGAGGGGAGATCTATAAACATAACTGTAGGCCATGGACGAAAGTATGTAGAAAATAACCTATAGTCTCTCATTGACAATAGTTTTATGTATGCTATACTTATCAACAGTTAGCTTTAAATTGTTTAATCAGAATTGTATCTGATGTGAGTCGGTTTAGTTGAGACACTTCTTGAGTATCTCCATTTCTAATATCGCCTCCTACTTAAGGCGATTAATTTATACTTATGCAAAATTATAGACGGTCCTCTTCAGGTGGTTATAAAAGTAATGGAAATAGTTCAAGCGGTCCAAATAGATCTAGATCTTATGGCTCGAGCAGTTTCAACGGATCGAGAAATTCAAGTAGATCGTTCGGAGGCCAGAGGTCAGGTGGTGGCGGAAGAAGATTTGGAGGCGGTCGCGGAAGAGTGCGAGCTCTAGATCCTCGTATGTTTGTAAAAAAGGCTGAAAATATTGAAGCTGAAGCATATATTCCAACACATAAATTTGTTGACTTTGAGCTTAGTAAAACTGTACAGAAAAATGTAATTGCTAGGGGATTTGAGTATCCAACAGCTATCCAAGATCAATCGATCGCTCCAATTCTTGAAGGACGCGACCTAGTCGGAGTTGCAGATACAGGAACCGGAAAGACTGCTGCATTTTTACTTCCACTTATCACAAAAATTTCAAATGACAGATTTCAAAAAGTTTTAATCATAACTCCAACTCGAGAACTTGCAGCGCAAATTCAAGATGAACTTAAAATGTTTAGTATGGGAATTGGGATCCATTCAACACTTTGTATTGGAGGAGCATCACTTAGCATGCAATCGAGACAGCTTTCTAGAAGGCCTCAATTTGTAATTGGTACTCCTGGTCGGATCCAAGATTTACAAGAACGTCGAAGACTAAATTTGGCAGATTATCAAAATGTTGTTCTTGACGAGGTTGATCGAATGCTTGATATGGGATTTATTAATGACATCAAAAAAATCATTGCATTTCTTCCACAAAAGCGTCAATCATTATTTTTCTCAGCAACACTTCCTGAGTCGACAAAAGTTATCATGCAGGCATTTCTAAACAATCATGTAACGGTTTCTGTAAAAACAAGTGCAACATCACAAAATGTTGACCAAGACGTTGTAACTCTACGAGGGCGAAATAAACTTGAAGTTTTACACGATATGTTGAATTTGGATGAATTTAAAAAAGTATTGATTTTTGGTCGGACAAAATTTGGTGTGAATAAACTAGAACGCGAGCTTCGCGATCGAGGATTTGCTGTCGAGTCAATTCACGGAAATCGTAGTCAAGCACAAAGAACACGCGCCTTGGATAAATTGAAAAAAGATCATGTAAAAATACTTCTTGCAACAGACGTAGTATCTCGCGGAATTGATATTGATGATATTACTCACGTCATAAACTTTGATCCTCCAGAAACTTATGAGGATTACATTCATCGAATTGGTCGAACAGGTCGTGCCGGTAAAAAAGGCATAGCATTAACTTTTGTGAACTAATAATTGTTGTTTGAAATAACGTTTTCATGGATTACAATATCCTAAGATGTTAGACGTTGTTCAAAAAATCCTTTCAAAAATTCCTTCTTCAGTTGATTACGCAGATGTGCGAATTGTTGATGAGACTACCGAAGAAATTGCTACAAAAGATGGAGTAGTGGAGGCGCTCACCTCAGGAGATTCGCTCGGCTACAACGTTAGAATATTGAAAAATGGAGTTTGGGGATTTGCTGCATCAAATGATTTTTCAACAGATGGCATTGATAAGACAATAAAAAAAGCACTAGCATTGGTCACTGCGTCGGCTAAATATAAAACAACAAACGTCACTCTTGACGATCTTGAGCCAATTGTCGATTCATACGTCACTCCTTATTTGGAAGATCCTTTCAAAGTTCCAATGGAGGAGAAAATTGCGCTTTTACTTCGCGCAGATAAGGCCCAAAGGGTAAGTAAAAAAATCGCAATTTCCCAAACTTCTTATCAGGCCCACCGCCAAAAAAAATATTTTGGATCAAGTATTGGTTCCCTGATTTCACAAGAAATACTGTGGACTGGTGCTGGAATTGACGCTTCGGCAGTCGATGGCTCAGAATTTCAAAATCGCTCATATCCAAACTCATTTCGTGGTCAAAATAAGACATGTGGATTTGAGATGGTTCGGGAACTTGAACTTGAAAAACATGCTGAAGAGATCGCTACTCAGGCTATTGAACTATTGACTGCTGATACTTGTCCAACCGGCGAGTTTGACCTCATTCTTGATAGTAATCAACTCGCACTTCAGATCCATGAAAGTTGTGGCCACGCCGTGGAGCTTGATCGTGCATTGGGGTTTGAAGCATCATATGCTGGCACGAGTTTTTTAACACCAGAGAAATTATTTAATTTCAAATATGGTTCTGAAATAGTAAATCTTACGGCAGATGCCACGCTTCAGGGGGGATTGGGATCATTCAAATACGATGATGAAGGTGTTCCAGCGCAACGAACTTTTCTAGTCAAAAAAGGCATTTTTGAAGATTATATTACTTCTAGAGATACAGTTGGAATATTAAACAAGTTAAATCCAAAATATAATAAACCTTCAAATGGTACAGTTCGTGCTGAGTCTTGGGATAAGATGCCAATGATCAGAATGACAAATATTAATCTGGAGCCTGGCGAAGGTAGTCTTGAAGAATTGATCAGCGATACAAAATATGGAATTTTTATGTCTACAAATAGATCGTGGAGTATTGATGATAAGAGGTATAACTTTCAGTTTGGGACAGAGATCGGTTGGGAAGTAAAAAACGGTAAAATCGGACGGATATTGAAAAACCCGACTTATCAGGGTATTACTCCAAAATTCTGGAATAGTTGTGATGCGATCTGCGGAAAAGATGAGTGGACTATTTGGGGAACCCCAAACTGTGGCAAAGGTCAGCCAAGTCAGATCATGCATACCGGTCATGGTGCGAGCCCAGCACGTTTTAAAAATGTAAAAATTGGCGTCGTAAAATGGCTATAAAATTTTTTAAAGAGATAATTAATTATCTTAAAAAAAATCCTGCATTAATCATTTTGATCATTACTGGATCTTCTCTTAATCTTCTCATAACAGTTCTTTATGGAATTAATGGTTGTTTTAAAGATCAGTGCGGTTTCATAGTGGGAACTAATTCTGGAGATTCGCTAATGCATATTGGAATATCTGCGATATCTTTCAAAACATTTCCATTTCAAACTCCATTTTTTGCCGGAGGAGTGATGCAGGGATATCATTATTTGCCAAATTTATTCATGTATTTAATATCGCTTACTGGAATTCCAATCGTGACGGTTTTTTATCAGATCATGCCAATAATCTACATGATATTGTTGGCATTCGTTGGAACTTATTTTGCAAAAAAAATTAATAGGTCACCGCTCTTTGTTGGCTTAATATTATTTTTCTTTTATTTCGGATCAACTCTTGCTGAATGGACATCTTTGATTCGTGCAGGAAGCTTTATTGCAAACAATGATGTTATGGTGCCACTAATGAGCGGAATGACTTATCTCAGAAGTCTCCACTATGCATTTTCAATAATATTACTACTCTTTGTATTATTAATTCTTAAAAAGAAATCGCTGAAATTGGGAGACGTAATCAAATTGTCAATAATTATTTTTCTAGCTTTTGGGACGAAGTTTTATGGGGCTATTGTTTTATTATTACTCATTGGATTTGATGAGATTTTCAGACTTATTTTAAGTCGCGGCAAAGCTTGGAAACCATTCATTCATCATTCATTTATTTATTTGCTCGGAGCAATTTTCGGTGTGTTAATATTTCTTGATCCCTTTTCTGTAGCATCATCCGGTCAAAACACATTCATTTTTGCGCCATTTTCAATAGTCCATCATGTTGTCGAAGAGCCAAGAATGTTGAAGCTAGACAACTTGATTTTAGCAAGGTATTACCTCCTAGAACATGGCTATTCTCCGCGACTTCTGGTAATTGAGCTTTACTCAACTTTTCTATTTATGGCTTATTATGCCGGAACAAGAATTATCGGTCTAATTTACATACTTAAGCAAATATTAACCCAGAAAATTGATAGATTTGAATCGACTTTATTGATTACTTCCATTGCTACTACACTAATTTCGGTCTTATTTATTCAGACTGGTGATTGGTTTAATACAATTCAATTTTATGCCTATGTGACAATCATTTTTGGCATTTGGTCAGCTCAACTATTATTTGAGTTATTAAAAAGTAAGTATTTTTTATTAAAAACCATAGCAATTCTAATCATGATTTTGACTCTTCCATCAGCCGCATCTCAGTATCAGTACTTGATAAGACATAAAAATATAATTCGTCAATCTGAAGTTGAAGCATCATTTTTTCTTAAAAATCAAGATGAGGGAACGGTATTTTCATTACCTGTAAATGCAAAAAAAAGATCTTATATTCCAGCTCTTGCTCAAAAATCGGAGTATATATCTTTTTCAAATGTACTCAAAAATTGGAGAATAGATGCGACCGAGCGGCAAAATTTGATTTCAGATCCTACTTCTATTGAAATAGATAATATTGATGCAAGATATTTTTTTCTGTTGAAATACGATGATGACTTCGTTCGATTATATCTTCAACTTTGGCGAAATGATAATTACAAACTAATTTTTCAAAATAAAGATGTTATGATTTACGAGAAGGTAGCCGTTTTTAAATAATTTATTATAGATAATGATCACGGAGAAAAAATTTAAAAAAATCGCCGATAAGGTTCTTTTATTATCAAAATCACAGGAAACTGAAGTTCTGCTTTCGGTCTCAATAAATTCTTTAACCCGCTTTGCAAACAATCAAATTCATCAAAATATCGCTTGGAGAAATATTGGAATTTCTGTGCGTGTTATTGATAATAAACGGATTGGAGTTGCGACAACTAATTCATTTGATACAGCTTCTCTTGAGAAGGTTGTTGAAAAAGCCACTTCTTTATCAAAACTTCAAAAGCCAGATGAACATTTTGTAAGCCTTCCTAAGCCGATGCCGATCCCAGAAGTTGACCAATCAATAGAATTTGCAACAGAGAGCGAGATGGCAAAATCAGTTTATACGGTGATAAAAAAAGCCAAAGATGCTTCGCTGATTGCGTCAGGTGCATACTCAAATGGCGCCGATCATCTAGCAGTTGCCAATTCGCATGGAGTTTGGGCATATAATCAAAGTTCTTCATGCAACCTGTCAACAATTGTGATGGGGGAGGGCTCGAGTGGTTTTGCGTCAAATGTCGCAAAAAGGAATGATGATATTGATGCAGAATATATTGCTAAAACTGCTGTAAGCAAAACTATAGAAAGTGCGGATCCATCTGATATCAAACCCGGTGAGTACGAAGTGATATTTGAACCTCAAGCAGTGTCTGAGATGTTGGCATTTCTTCAGTGGTACGGACCTAATGCTCGTATTTATCACGAGGGAGCAAGTCCTTTTTCGGGACAGATGGGCGCCCAAGTTTTTGGAAAAAACATTACGTTAATCGATGACCCATTTCATAAAGATATTTTTCCAATGCCATTTGACTATGAAGGCGTTCCAAAAAGGAAATTAACCATAGTCGAAAATGGATTTTTAAAAAACATTACTTACGATTCGTACAATGCAAATCGATTCAAAATGCCAAATACTGGACATGCACTGCCGGCTCCAAACACTCTTGGCCCAATTCCACTTCATATGTATATAAAGCCTGGTAGCTCAACGCGCGAAAAAATGATCAAATCAGTAAAACGAGGATTATTGGTCACAAGATTATGGTATGTCAGAGTCTTAAATCCTAAACAACTAAACATAACCGGAATGACTCGCGATGGAACGTTTCTCATAGAAAATGGTACAATAATAAAGCCAGTGAAAAATATGAGATTTAATCAAAGTATTCCACAAGCATTAAATAACATTCGGGCAATTGAGGATAAACTTACGCCTCTTGCAAGCTTCGAAGGGGAACTTATTGGTCTTGCTCCAACAATACATATCGGATCCTGGAATTTTACTAGTACAACGCTATTTTGAAAGTCGTTATATATTTACCTTTTTGTCCTATGAAACATATCGAGAAGATTCTGAAAACCGAAGGGATTATAAAAGCCCACCCAAATGACACCCTTTCAAGCGTGCTTTCAAAGCTTACAAGTTCACATGATGCAGCGTTTATCTTTGATGATAAAAATGTATTTCAAGGCGTCATCAATCCTTACTACACCCTAATAAAATCATCATCTTACGATGGGAGCACCAAGGTAGAGCATGCTTTATTTCATCCTCCACATATAAAAGAAGAAGATACAATAGGTAGGATTGTTCAACTTATGAATGAATCAAAAATTCATTATCTTCCAGTTTTCGATGAAGAGGATACTTTTTTAGGAATTACCTCCGCTCGTAGAATCTTGAAATATATGCAGAATATGGATGTTTCCAAAGTGTCAATCGGCTCTATTCCACATACACAAAAGGGACTTGTGATAACAGTTTTGCCACTTGACCCTGTTTCAAAGGCGCAAAAACTTTTCAAGGACTACAAAACATCAAAAATAGTCATGGTTGATAAGAATAATAAATTGAAAGGAATAGTAAGTCATTACGATCTAATTCCATATCTTATGGCTCCAGCAAACAAGCCACATCGCGGAGATAGGGGAGAGAAGTCAAAAGCCTCGTTCAGAGAGACGCCAGTGAAGAATTATGCCAAAACAACTGTCTTGACAATGTCAAAAAATCAAATGATAAGCGATGCAATTGAAAAGATTCTAACACTTGAAATTGGCAGCATTATTTTAATTGATACTGAAGATCATCCCATTGGGA
>Ga0210057_1009795_pt1 | contig 10992 bp, 7 predicted proteins | sample CryGeyCG2114_010_2_FD_183968 | JGI IMG/M metagenome (GOLD analysis project Ga0210057, IMG submission 183968) | Groundwater microbial communities from aquifer - Crystal Geyser CG10_big_fil_rev_8/21/14_0.10 (SPAdes) (version 2) | ecosystem: Environmental > Aquatic > Deep subsurface > Groundwater ...
GTTTGGAAAGGTCGAGCCTAGGAAAATAAAAAATAAAATATTAATGAAAAAAATTTTACTAGCTTTAGTCCTAATTAGTTTTTTGGCAGTTTTGGCGGTTCCGACAATAGTTTCAGCCCAGGAAGGAGCTCCCGAAAAGTGTACTATCACTCACGATTTAAGTGATTTGACTGGTATAGATTGTCCTACCTCGGGAGATTGCCCTTTTGATAGCGAAACTTACGATTGTGGGATGTGTTGTGTAATGAATTCAATCTATACGGTTACCGATTGGATATTTATTATTCTGGTGGCATTTGCCGCAATTATGGTACTTTTTGGAGCATTTACTTTATTGACCGCGGCTGGCGATCCTGAGAAAGTAAAGAGTGGAAGGAATTACATAATCTATGCAGCGGCTGGATTAGCGGTTGGTCTTCTGGCTAAAGCAATTCCGGCTATTGTCAGGGTGATATTGGGCGTTTAGGCAAAAAATAATTGCTTTAATTTAAATTTAATCAACCCGAGCACGTAAATAATGGGTTACGTGTTCGGTTGATTTTTTTATGAGATGGGGTAAAATATTAATGCGGACGTGGCGAAACTGGAAGACGCACTAGCTTTAGGAGCTAGCGGGAGTAATCTCATGAGAGTTCAAATCTCTCCGTCCGCACAACTAAAAAACCGCCAATAAAAGCGGTTTTCGTATATTACGGGAAGCCATCCCGTTGAATTCAACTTTTTATTGCTATTTTCCTCTTTCTTTCCCTTAAAATTTTCGGTATCCTGATAGTTAAAATTCCTTCTTTCATTGTGGCTTCCACCCGCCCAGGATCAACTTCCACTGGCAAAATTACTTCTCGGGAAAACGGCCCCCAATAACATTCTTGAGCAAAATAATCTCCGGTTTCTTCGAGAGGTTTTTGGCGGGTTCCTTTGACGGTTAAAACATCTCTCTCTAAAGAAATATCTAAATTTTCTGGCTCTACTCCAGCAATTGCTGATTGAATAACTAATTCCGACTCAGTTTGATAAACATCGATCGCCAGCTGTCCTTCTGGTTCAAACCACTTTTCTTTTTCTTCCTTTTTTGGGGGGGAAGGGGTGTAGTCTTTCTCAGCAATCAGCTGGTTAACTTCTATTTTTTTTGCCTCAACCTTAAACTCCTTCTGGATTGTTGGCTCCAGCGGAGCAGAGGGGACAGGTTTAGTTTCGATTTTGAGTTCTCTCGGCTTTTTTAGCTTCTTCACTTTTGGTGTTTTTTCTACCTCCCCTATTCTCTCTTCAATTGGTTCCTCAATTCCCATTCCCTTTTTTAATTTTTCAAAAAAAGAAGATTCCTTTGCCATATTATTTACCCTGTTAAATAAGATTTGAGCCTATTTCTTAAGAACATCTTTCCTAAATAGGTCTTGAGGTATTTCTCTCGGTGGGTAGCATCTTGCTGATTTAAACAACCTTCAAAATAAATTAACTTCAAGGGACGTCTATCTTTTGTTGACTCTATTTCTCCTTTCCTATGTTGCTCAAATCTTAATTTTAAATTTTTTGTATAACCGGTATAAAATTTATTGTCTTTTCTAGATTGTAACACATATACATAATGAAACATAGTTTAATACAAAAAATTTAAAATTATTTAACAGGGTAAATTTTACAAATACTTTTCATTTTTTTCAACCTTTTAAAGCCCAAGGAAACAAAGAGAGCTAAACTAATCAAAATAATAATAGGAATTAGAAACCTGAGGCTTCCCTCAATTTCCATGATAGAAAAATTATAAAGTCCATGCAAGAGGCAGGCTATTCCCAAACCGGCAGCCGAGAGCGATATCCGGTTTTTTGTTTCGAAAAAAGATAGAGCCAGAAAGAAACCTACTGTTCCCGAACACAAGGCATGTAAAAAGGTTGCTCCTAAAAACCTGGCAGCAGTAATCGAAAAAGCTTCTCCGAGTAAAAAGGCAGGCCCCAGAGGGATTAAAATCAAAATGTTTTCTAAAGCGGCAAAACCCAGAGCGGCAATTATCATATAAAGCAAGGCATCGGTTGGTTCATCAAATTCGGCACTCTTTAGTATTTTTTCTTTCACCACTAAATATTTTAGAACTTCTTCAATTAGAGCTACTCCAATCAAAGTATTAAAAATAATAATTAAAAATGGCGAAAAGAGATTAGAAAATGGTGGGTTAAGGGTACTCTCAAAAATTCCCTTTTCTAAGAAAACCGCGGGAATGGCAGCTAACATTCCATAAAAGAAAATTTTTATTACCTGAGAATTAGGTTCAGGATGAACGTCTTTTCTTAAATAAAATAAAAGCCAGATTACGCTGGGCAGAACTCCCAAAAAAATATAAAGAGGATAACTCATAAACCCTACGAATATACGAATAAATAATAGTTTGGATTTTTTATTTTGGCCACTCCTCGATCATCAGGCATTGTTTTTTGTCTTTGACTGGTAATTTTTGATAGATTTCTTCAGTGATGAAAGGAATAAAAGGATGCAAAAGTTTTAAAGAAGTTAATAATACATATAATAATACCTTTCTTGTTTCGGATTTCGGATTTCGGATTCCGGATTTAGCTTGTTCTATATAGACATCGCAAAAGTCATGCCAGAAAAAATTATAGAGGATGTGGGCAGCCTGGCCGAACCGAAAACTTCCCAAATTTTTATTAACTGATTTTATTGTTTTATCTAAAGCCCTAAGAATTCTTTTATCCGCCAATGTTAACTTTGAACCAGAGCACAAAGATTTTGTGCTCGGCCGAGCACTCAAATTTATTTGAGTGCTCTGGTTTCCGATTTGTAGCAATACAAATCGGGAGGCATTCCACAATTTATTACAGAACTTCCTTCCCATAACAATGTTATCTTCCACAAACCTAATATCCTGTCCTCCCATAATTTGCCAGGCTATCCCAAATCGAGTAGCATCGGCTCCATATTTTTCAATGAGATTTATTGGGTCTACTCCGGTACCAAGAGATTTTGACATTCTTTTCCCCTCTTTGGTTAAAACCGTAGCATGGATATAGACCTCTCGAAATGGCTCTTTTTTCATAAATTCCATCCCGGAAAATATCATCCTGGCCACCCAGAGATTTATAATTCCTCGGTCAGTGCTCAGAACATTGGTTGGATAAAACTTTTTTAACTCTTTTGTTTTTTTAGGCCAGCCTAAAGTAGCAAAAGCCCATAAAGCTGAAGAAAACCAGGTATCCAAAACATCATCTGCCGAAGCTTTAGCTGAGGCGTGAGAAGAGCCGCGCTCCTTGAACACCCCCTTGAGAGGAATTTTTTGCCCCCACCAAATCTGTCGAGAAATACACCAATCTCTGATATTTTTTAACCAATCAAAGTAGATTTTTTCAAATCCTTTTGGCTGGAATTTTACCCTCCCGCTTTTTACCGGGAGCTGAGCCATCTTTGCCAATCCCTCCATTTTTAAAAACCATTGTTCAGAGGGAATTAATTCAATGGTGGTTTGGCAGCGATAACAGTGGGGAACCTGGTGAAGATAATCTTCAACTTTTTCTATTAAATCTGCTTTTTTTAAATCTTCAACAACTTTTTTCCGAGCTTCCAACACCCTTAAGCCCTGATAGGGAAGAGGGGCTTCTTTAGTTATTTTTGCCTGTTCATTAATAACTTGAATTAAAGGTAAGTTATGCCTTAGAGAAATTTCGTAATCAGTCAAATCATGGGCCGGGGTAATTTTTACTGCTCCTGTTCCAAATTTTGGATCAACTAATTTATCAGCAATAATCGGAATCTTTCTCTCCACCAAAGGTAAGCGGATAGAGGCCCGGCCTCTAACTAAAACTTGATATCTCTTATCGTTAGGATTTACGGCCACTGCTGTATCTCCCAGCATTGTTTCTGGCCTAGTAGTAGCCACCACAATGTAGTTTGTAGTTAGTAGTTTGTAGTTAGTAGCTAGGGGATAACGAAGATACCACAGTTTTCCTTTCTCCTCTTCGTATTCTATTTCCAAATCTGACAAACTAGTTTGGCATCTTGGGCACCAATTCACCACTCGCTTCCCCCGATAAATCCAGCCCTTTTTATAATAATGTAAGAAAGCAGTCTCAACCGCTTTGATATATTCTTTATCTAGAGTGAAACGAGCTCTTGACCAATCACAGCTCGCCCCTAATTTTTTAAATTGTTCTAAAATAATTTCTCCATATTTTTTCTTCCATTGCCAGACTCTTTTAATAAATAATTCTCGGCCTAAATCAAATCGAGTTTCCCCCTCTTTTTTTAATTCTTTTTCAACTCTAACCTGAGTGGCAATCCCAGCATGGTCAGTCCCGGGGAGCCAAAGGGTCTGATATCCTTGAAGACGTTTCTGGCGAATTAAAATATCTTGAACTATTGTATTGAGGGCATGGCCCATATGAAGCTCACCGGTAATATTTGGAGGAGGGATAACAATGCAATAGGGTTTTTTATGACGTTTAGGAAGTTTGTCAGGATTAAAAAAATTACTCTTTATCCAGAGATTATAAATTTTATTTTCCACTTTTTTCGGATCGTAGATTTTGGGTAGAGCTTTCATATAGCAAGATTTTAATTTATTAAAATCGAAGCTGAAGATGAAGGCAAACTCCGCAGGAGGTAAACTTCATCGACTTACCTATTTTAACTTTTCTCTTGCCTTTTTTCAAATTTTAAGTTAAAATAAGACAAAGAGGCCTTCGTCCTCTTTTTCACCTTCACTTCCATAAATGGAAGCTCGATTTGTAATGACTGGCCCTATCATCTAGTGGTTAGGATATTGGGTTTTCATCCCAAAAATCAGGGTTCGACTCCCTGTAGGGCCGCATGCAAGCTGATTATTTAAATCTCTCTCGGGCCCAGGACCTTAAAAATCCCAAAGAAAAATTTTTATACCGATTTTTTGAAATTTTTCCGGGGTTTTTGTCTTGGGGGACTTTAGGCGGTGCTTTTATTTTATCTTGGTTAGCCCCGGTCGTGGTGGCTATTTTTATTATTGCTTTCGACCTCTATTGGTTATTAAGAATTTCCTATTTATCCTTCCATCAGTTGGCCAGCTATAAACAAATGAAAAAAAATCTTAAAATCGATTGGATGGAAAAACTCAAAAGTCTTAATCCGCCAGCTGGCGGAAAAAGATGGCCAGAAATCTACCATTTAATAATTCTGCCGATGTATAAAGAAGGAATTGATATAGTAAAGCCCACCCTCCAAGCTTTAGAAAATTCAAATTATCCTCAGGATAAAATGATAGTAGTTTTAGCTACTGAGGAAAGAGCAGGAGCGTTTTCTCAAAAATTGGCTAAAGAGATAAAAGGGGAATTTGGGAAAATTTTTTTTCGGTTTTTAATTACAGTCCATCCTAAAGATATTCCCGGGGAAGTAGCTGGAAAAGGTTCTAATCAAGCCTGGGCAGCCAAAATTGCTAAGGAAAAAATAATTGACCCCTTAAAAATTCTCTATCAAAATATTATTGTTTCGGGATTTGATATCGACACCAGAGTTTATCCTCAATATTTTGCTTGCTTGACCTGGCATTACCTAACTGCTAAATCGCCTTTAAGGTCAAGCTACCAACCCATTCCAGTTTATAATAATAACATCTGGCGAGCTCCGGCTTTTTCTCGGGTAATCTCCACTTCGGGCACTTTTTGGCAAATGATGCAGCAGGAAAGGCCGGAACAGTTAGTAAGTTATTCTTCGCATTCCCTACCCTTTAAAATTTTTGAAGATATTGGTTTTCCTTCAGATATTGTTTCTGATGATTCGCGAATTTTTTGGAAATCTTATCTTGCCTACGATGGGGATTATAAAGTTGTGCCTCTTTATTACCCGGTTTCAATGGATGCTGTAATGGCTAAAAATTTATTAGGAACAGCCCTAAATCAATACAAGCAGCAAAGGAGATGGGCCTGGGGCTGCGAGAACATTCCTTATGTTCTTTACGGGTTTTTAAAAAACAAAAAAATTCCTCTGGGGGAGAAATTTCGCCATTGTTTAAATCTCTTAGATGGATTTTGGTCTTGGGCAACTTGTGCCCTGCTCATTTTTTTCTTAGGATGGTTACCACTTATTCTGGGAGGAGAGGGATTCAATATTAGCTTACTCTCTTATAATTTGCCAAGGCTGACTGGTCAAATCATGACCGTAGCCATGATTGGGATGGTGACTGCAGCCATTATCAGTATGTTGCTTTTACCTCCTCGGCCGGTAGGTTCGAGCCCCTGGAAAAATCTTTCTATGATTTTCCAGTGGCTATTATTACCCCTAACTTTAATTGGCTTTGGCACTTTCCCTGCCCTAGATGCTCAAACTAGATTAATGTTAGGAAAACCCCTTGGTTTCTGGGTCACTGAAAAAATTAGCCCCCCACCACTTGGTAGTAATCAAAAACCTAATAATCAATAATTGGTTTGATTGGTAATATAATGGTAGCCAAGTGGTGGGGGGTTATTCTAAATGGATTCTTTCTCTAAATTCTTTCAATCTTTTCCGCAAGAGGGGGTATTTTTTTAGTTCTGGGTCTTTTTCTAATATTTCTTTTGCCGCCTCGCGCGTTTTTTCAACCAACTCAAGGTCTCCCATCGAGGCCATTACAAAATTAGGAATGCCCCACTGTCTTTGGCCGATTAAGTCTCCCGGGCCCCTTAGTTTTAAATCTTTTTCCGCCAGCTCAAAACCGTCTTGGAGCTGAGTCATCGCCTTTAAGCGAGGATTATTGGAAAAATCAGAAAAAAGAAAGCAATACGACTGATTTTTACCTCTTCCTACCCTGCCTCGGAACTGATGGAGCTGGGCTAAGCCGAATTTGTCGGCGCCTTCAATCATCATTAGGGTAGCGTTGGGAAAATCAATTCCCACTTCGATTACCGAGGTTGAGACCAGGATATCGGTTTTTCTTTCTTTAAAACTTAAAAGCGCTTTTTCTTTTTCTTCGGTTTTCATTTTGCCGTGAAGCACTCCGACATTTAAATCGGGGAAAATTTCTTTTTTTAATTTTTTATATTCTTCTTTGACTGCTTTGACTTCCGCCCAAAGAAAATTTCTTTTATCTAAAGTTTCTTGAGTATTGAGGGCTTGCCCCCCACCATTATTTTTGGTGGGGGGCTCGATTCTCGGGCAAATTACAAACACCTGTCTGCAATTTTTAACTTCCCCTCTAATGAAATCATAGGCCTCCTGCCTTTTTTGGGGCGGAATGATTCTGGTGATTATTTTTTTTCTTCCCTTTGGCATTTCTTTTATTAAAGATAAATCCAGGTCGCCATAAATAGTTAGAGCCAGCGTCCGGGGGATAGGAGTGGCGCTCATTGAAAGCAAATGAGGAATGAAGTTTTGCTTTTGGCAGAGTTTTGCCCTCTGCTCTATTCCGAAACGGTGCTGTTCGTCAATAATCACCAGCCCCAGTTTTTTAAATCCCACTTTCTCCTGAATCAAGGCGTGGGTGCCGATTAAAATGTCGATTTCCCCATTTTTCGTTTTGTCTATCATTTCTTTTCTTTTGATTTTTCTGCTGTCAAAGAAATTCTCTTTCCCTGTTATTAATCCGATTTTTACTTTAAATCCTTTTAATAAACCGTTTATCGTTTTAAAATGCTGCTTTGCCAGAATTTCGGTCGGTGCCATAAAAGCTGTCTGAAAGCCGGCCTTGACCGCGTTTAAAACCGCAATTGTGGCCACCACTGTTTTCCCGGAACCAACATCGCCGTCCAGCAGCCGGTTCATCGGCCTGGCTTTTTCCAGGTCTTTTAGAATCTGCCAGGCGGATTTTTTCTGGTCGAGAGTCAATTTAAAAGGAAGTTTTTGTATGAATTTTTTGATTAGTTCAAGATTAATGGGAATAACAATTGCTTTTTCTTTCGCTAATTTTATTTTTTCACGGAGAATCACCAAAGCGAGGTCAAAAAGTTCTTCAAAGACAAATCTTTTTTTTGATAGCTCGGCTTTTTCTAAAGTGTCGGGGAAATGAATTTGCCAAACAGCTGTTTTAATCGGAAAAAGGTCTTGCTCTTTTCTTATTTCTTCGGGCAGAGTTTCGGGAATTTCGTCTTTTATTTTTGTTAAAAGGGGTTTGATAATAAATCTTAGCCAGCGGGAAGACATTCCTTCTGTTTCAGGGTAAATGGGAATGATTCTTCCGGTATGGACCGAATCGTATCTTTCTCCATTTCCCAGAGACTCTGTAAATTGGGGCGGAATTTTTTCATAAGCCGGGCTGGATAAATATCTCCTTCCTTTTTTTGAAACCATTTTCCCGACCAGAAAAACAAAATCACCCTTTTTAAAGGTGTTTATTAAATAGGGCTGGTTAAACCAAGTAACTCGGATTCCTCCCGAATTGTCGTTTACCAGCGTTTCGGTTATGGTCATTCTTCTTTTGAAAATCCGGATATTTTTAATATCTGCGATTTTTCCTTGAATGCAGACGGTTTTCCCTTCTTTAATTTCCGAAATCGGAATTATATCAGAAAAATCCTCATAGCGATGAGGAAAATGAAACAAAAGACCGCGGACGGTTTTAATCCCTAAATTTTTTAGTTTCTTTTGATATTGGGGACCAACCCGAGGAATTTCCTCTATGGGAGTAGAGAGATTCATGTGCGCCCGGCACGACTCGAACGTGCAACCTTTTGGTCCGCAACCAAATGCTCGATCCATTGAGCTACGGGCGCAGATTTTGTTATAAGTTTTCCCAAAGAAGATCCTAATTCTAATAACTCTTTCCTTATATGAGTATCCCCGTAGTAAATAAAACAAATACCTGCAAAATTTTTTCTGAATCTTTTTGTTTTGCTTCGTTTTTTTACATAAACTTTATGAAATTGAGTTAAAGGGATATTGAGTGTTTTTGACCAAAAATTCTTAACTTTTTTTATTGAATGGTAATAGTGGACATACAATCCTATTTTAAGTTTAGTTTCCTCAATATTATAGCATTTCCTTAATAATGTTACATATAATTTTGCTAAGTTAAGGTCGGTGTTAGCAAATTTTGTTCCGCTTCCACGTTCACTTTTATTTCCTTCCGCCCAATATAACATTGCAAGTAGCGACTTATAAAAACCAATATTTTCAAGGGGATAATTTACTAATTCTTTCTTAATGCTCGCTTTTATTAATTGGGTTTCTTCGTCTCGTTTTTGTTTCCATTTATTTTTTAGAGCAGCAACTGCTAATTTGCGAATATTAGATAGATGTTCTAATATCACTCGTCTATTTATAGGTCTTTTTATCGTTTTTCCAAACCAAGTACTTATAGTACTTTTCGGTACCCCCACGAGCAATGTTATTTCTTTATAACTTTTACCAGCTAATATTAATTTTTTTACTTTTAATTTTTCTTTTAGTGTATATATTTTTCCTCTCATAATTGATTCGGACCAATAATTTTAATTATTATATCATATTCTGTCCGAATGTACAAAAATTAAATTGACTTTATTTGTCTTGGTAGGTAAAATAAGAACATCGGGAGGAGTCGCCTAATTGGTTGGGCAGAGGTTTGCTAAACCTTAACGGTCTAAAAAGCCGTTTGTGGGTTCGAGTCCCACCTCCTCCGCCAGTTGGTAAATCCCGTTGCTGGCTCGCCCGCTACGCGGGCTCGCCAGCCGATTTTAGGCGTGAAATTGAATTTTTTGTCTTTCAAAATAAAGTTCGAGCCGACATTTTTTAGAAATGTTAGGATTTGCTGATTGTCGTCCTGCGACAATAGAATTCTGGCTTGTTCCGCCTCAAAAATCATTTCTTTCATCGGTTCGAGCCAATTATTTCCTTTTTGTTCAAAATCTCGGATTTTCTGCTCAATATCCAGTTTTTCGTTGAGCAGTTTTTGTTTCTTGGCTTGATATTCCTCAATAGCCAAAGCCCCGCCGGCAATATAGAGGTCTAACAAGTTTTCAATTTTCTGCTCAACTTCGGCTTTCTGCTGGTGGAGATTTTGAACAAGAACCTCGCTTTCTTTTTTTGCTCGTTCTTTTTCTTTGTCTAATTCCAAAAGCATATTTTCCGCCCAATCATCAGGCAAAGAAACTTTTTGAATAAAATCTCTCATCTGTTCAATAAGGTTTTCTTCTCTTAAATATTTTTCCTCGCACTTTTGCTTTTTCTTGGTGCAACGATAATAATTGTGTCCTTTCTGTTTTTCGGCGGTTATGAGACAACCGCAATTTCCGCAACGCATTAAACCGGAAAAAGCGAATTCGTGTTTTCGTTTTCTCTTTTTTTTGCCTCGATTATTCATCACTTGTTGAACAGAATCAAAAAGTTTCTTGGAAATAATTGGCTCGTGAGTTCCTTGATAAAATTCGTTGTTAAACCTAAATACCCCGTAGTAAAAATGATTTTTGAGGAATCGCTGGACACAGGAAACGGAAAGCGGTTTCTTTCTATAACTTGAAATTCCGCTATCCGCCAAAAACTGCTTTACGGCTTTTAGCGTATATTCGCCGGTAGCGTAAATTTCAAACGCTTTTTTGATAAACGGGGATTTTTCTTTATCCAAATCAATTTCTTTTGTTTTGTGGTTATTGAGATAGCCAAGAGGCGCAAAGCCGGGCCAAATTCCTTTTCGCAGTTTTTGGCGGTGGCCTCTTTTGATGTTTTCCGAAAGATTATCAATGTAGTATTTACTTTGTCCAAAAGCGATTGAAAGCATAAATTTTCCCTGCGGCGTGCTGTCAAACCAAAATGTCGGAAATTTCAAATCAAGCAGTTTTCCTGTGTCCAGCAGATAAATTATTTTCCCACCGTCTATGGAATTACGAGCTAATCTGTCCGGATGCCAAGCCAAAATTCCACTGGCTTCGCCAGTGCAAATCCGATCAAGCATTTCTCCGAAAATCTTTCGGCCAGGTTCTTTGGCGGTTTGTGCCTCGCACAGCGAGGCGACGATTTCAAGTTTTTCTTTGGCGGCAAATTCCCGCAACTCGGCGAGTTGCGATTCGATACTTAAAATTTGTCTTTCTTCCGAGTCCGTAGATTTCCTTGTGTAGATAAAGTATTTCATAGTTT
>Ga0210057_1009796_pt1 | contig 10992 bp, 9 predicted proteins | sample CryGeyCG2114_010_2_FD_183968 | JGI IMG/M metagenome (GOLD analysis project Ga0210057, IMG submission 183968) | Groundwater microbial communities from aquifer - Crystal Geyser CG10_big_fil_rev_8/21/14_0.10 (SPAdes) (version 2) | ecosystem: Environmental > Aquatic > Deep subsurface > Groundwater ...
ATAGATGATCTATCAAACGGAAAGCGGGAAAATGTTAATAAAAAGCCCGTCTCCATGTAAAGAATATTTTAAATTTAAGGTTTATCCGGCCGATTTTCCACGGCGCAAAATACGTATTTCATCTCGCGGCTTTGCCGCGGGTTCAATATTCAATTGAACATCCGGTTGAAACAAACGCGGTAAACATAAATGGAATGCTCAATGTTCTTATCTCGGCGACACAAGCAAAGGTTAAAAGATTGATTTATTCGGCTTCCAGCTCGGCATATGGAGATCAAAAAACTATGCCACTCCATGAAAAATTATTTCCTAACCCAAAAAGCCCATACGGTTTACAAAAATACGTAGGGGAACTGTATTGTAGGGTTTGGAGCGAGGTCTATGGGCTCGAAACAGTATCGTTGAGATATTTTAATGTTTATGGCCCGAGGCAGTCCCATGAAGGCGCCTACGCTCTGGTTATTGCTAAATTTTTAAAACAGATATCTCAAAATGAACCGATGACAATTACCGGAGACGGTAAACAAACCAGAGATTTTACGAACGTTTATGATGTAGTACGCGCCAATCTCTTTGCTATGAAGAGCCGGAAAGTCGGTCGGGGAGAGGTTATCAATATAGGCGCCGGGAACAACCAAAGCGTTAACCGGATAGCCGAATTGATCGGTGGTCCCGTCAAGTATATACCGGCAAGACTGGAGCCTCGAAACGCTCTCGCGAATAATATTCTCGCGAAAAAACTTTTAGGTTGGAAACCGAAAGTGTCCATTGAGGCCGGAATAAATCGGCTCAAGGACGGGCCCTGTTTATGCGGAAGAGGAAAAAAATATAAGAGATGTCGCGGGAGGGGACATCTCTTCGGACGTCCGACGTCCAAAGTATAGTGGACAGCTGTAGCTTGCTGCCCACAATTAAATTTCGGACGTCCGACGTCCAAAATATATAATAAACATTGCCACAGAGATTTATTTGGCGTTTTGTTTCTAACGGGGTAAACTAAAAAATGAAAATAAACGTGGGGACATCTAATAAGATTAAGATCGGCGCGGTTAAGGACGCTCTTTTCGGTTATGATGATTTTTCAAAGGCGGAGGTGGTGGGCTTGGCGGTCTCTTCCGGCGTTTCTGACCAGCCGAAAACCATTGATGAGATAATGAGAGGCGCGTTGAATCGGGCAAAAAATTCTTTTACAAATTGTGATATCAGTTTTGGAATTGAATCGGGGATAATGGTCGTTCCGCACACTAAAACAGGATATATGGAGATCACCGCCTGCGTTATTTATGACGGTAAAGAATTTCATACGGGATTATCTTCGTCTTTTGAATGTCCAAAGCCGGTTATCCGGGTAATGTTGTCGGAAGGGCTGGATATCAATCAGGCATTTAACAAGGCCGGCTTAACTACAAATAAAGATCTCGGATCCGATATTGGCGCGGTGGGTGTTTTAACGAGAGGAAGGGTCACGAGAAAAGATTACACTAAGCAAGCAATCACTATGGCTCTTATCCATTTAGAAAGTTCGTTTGTGCCGGAAAAAAGGAAAAAACTTTTAACATTATGTTTGATACACAGGCATCCGAAGATACTTTTGGGAATGAAAAAAAGAGGATTTGGAGAAGGCCGATGGAATGGTTTTGGCGGGAAGGTGCAGGCGGGTGAGACGATCGAGGAAGCCGCAAAAAGAGAAACATTTGAGGAGGCCGGAATCGTTATAGATAAAATAGAAAAAACCGGAATTATTGATTTTGAATTTTTGGGCAAGCCCGAAATTTTAGAAGTTCACATTTTTAGAGGGAATGAGTTTGCGGGGGAACCCAAAGAATCGGAAGAGATGAGGCCGAATTGGTTTGAGATAAACGAAATACCTTTTAACGATATGTGGCCCGATGACCGCCATTGGTTCCCGTTATTTTTAAATAACAAAAAATTTAAAGGAAAGTTTCTATTCGACGGCGAAGACAATATAATTGAACATCAATTAGACGAGGTTTTAAATATATAAAAATTGATATTTATAATTTTTAATTTTAAAATTTAAAAATATTAAAGTCCTTGTCCTTTAAGCATAAAAATAAAAGACTTTATAAGTATTTTTATATCGTACAACAAAATGCTTATTCGTCTTTTGTCGCGACAAAAGTTTATGTAATTAATATCGAGTTGGTATTCTCCGCCAAATTTTTTTGCGTCCAGTTTGTGGATTTGTACCGGACCCGTTAGCCCGGCTTTTATGACTTTTTTGCGATAAATGCCTCGTTTGATCTCATTTTCATAATCCGGGGAGTTCCACGGGCGGGGGCCCACAAGGCTCATGTCGCCATTGAGAACGTTCCATAATTGAGGGAATTCATCAAAATAAAAACTTTTAAGCAACTTCCCGGTCCGGGTGAGATTTCCGGGGTCTTTTTCAAGCGGTTTGGTTTGGACAATTTCGCCACGGTCTCTAATCGGTTGATAGGAGGATACTTTGAATATGCGGAATTTATATAAAGTGAAGGGTTTACCTTGCGATATTCTTGTTTCTGAATACAAAATAGGGCCTGAATTTTTTTTATTTAAAAACCCCTCTAATTTAATAAGAAGAATTATAAGCAAAATTATTGGTGACAGTATCAGTAGGATCAGGCCCGATATAAATATATCAAAAAATCTTTTTAGGGGATTTATTAGGACAAGATCATTATTATTTAATTGCGTCATTGAAGAATGGCGGAAAACGAAAGAAAATTCATTATATGATTATATTACATTTGGAGGGTTTAGTGAATATTTTTTAAAGTAAAAAATATTTATACAAGATTTTTTATTGTTTGTAAATTTTATTTGTCTTCTCTATCATTATTTCGAATTTGAAATTTGCTTCAACGCGGTTTTTTAAGTGATTTCCGTAATTTTCTCGGGTTTTGGTATTTTTGATAAGCTTTTCCAGGGCATTTGATATGGCTTTGGGGTCTTTCGGGGGTACAAGGAGACCCGATCTTTCATTCCGGATGATTTCGGATATCCCTCCGACATTTGTTGCCACAACCGGAATACCGGCCGAGCCCGCCTCAAGTAAAACATAAGGTAACCCTTCTTTAACAGAGCTAAGAGTAAAAATATCCAACGCTTTTAAATATTTCGGAGCATTTTCTATATGGCCGGCAAGATATATTCTGTTTTCAAGCCCCGCAATTTTAATTTCTTCCTGTATTTTTGTTCGCAGCTCGCCCTCGCCCATTATCACAAAAACCCAATCAAGGTCTTTAATCTTATTGAGCGCTTTTATTGAATATTCAAGGCCTTTGTTTTTTGTAAGCTCCGAGATTGTTCCGATCCATACGGCATCGTCGGAGGCGGTGGATCCCGTTTTTTTTCTTAAAAAATTTCGAGCGTCTTTTTTATTTTCAAAATCTATCTCTTTTACGGCGTTGTGTATGGTTATGCATTTATCATAACCTCTCCCGATACTTTTTGCTCCGTTTTTTGTATGTTCCGATACGCATATTATCCGATGATGAAAAAGAGAAGATAGCCACGAGGTAAATAGTATGGCTATTTTTTGAAACATCGGTCGGTCTTCTTCAAATGCCCAGCCGTGTACTGTAAAAATTATTTTTGGAACCATCATGATCCGGGCGGCAACAGCGCCTATGCCTCCAATTTTGGAGCTGTTCAGGTGTACGATGTCGGGGCGTTCCTCCGAGATAATTTTTAATAATTTAACGAATGTTTTAATGTCTTCCACGAGAGCCACGTTTCTCGTGGTTTTGATAAGATGTGTTTTTACGCCACTCTTGCGTAATTCATCGGCCAGCGCTCCTCCGTAGCCGAGCGCAACGGAGGCCTCAAATTCATTTTTGTCGAGATTCGTTACTATATCGTAAACATAACGCTGGGCTCCGCCCCATTTTGATTTGGTTATAATAAATAGTATTTTCTTTTTCATTTTTTATCTGCCGGAGAGTTTTATGGTGGTAAGCGCGGTTTTTAAAATTATAAACATATCAATAAAAAAACTACGGTGTTTTATATAGTAAAGATCATATTGCAGTTTTTCGAGGGTCTCCTCAACGGATCCCGCGTAAACCTGGTTTATTTGCGCCCATCCGGTGACTCCGGGTTTTATCAAGTGGCGCATTGTATAATGCGGAAGTTGTTTTTCGAGCTTTTCTACGAATTCCGGCCGTTCCGGTCGCGGACCCACAATGGATAATTCTCCTTTTAATATGTTCCAGGATTGAGGTAGCTCATCAATGTGTGTTCGGCGTAAAAAATTACCGATGCGGGTGATTCTTTTATCTTTTACCCCGGCCCATTCCGGACTCCCGTTTTCCGCCATTCCTTTGCCGTCAAGCGCTATCATTGATCTGAATTTATATAGTGTAAAAAGTTTTCCGTTTTTGCCCATTCTTGTTTGGCGTATGAATACCGGGCCCCTGCTTTCCATTTTTATTGCGAGCGCGATGATCGGTAAAATAATGAGGGTGACCGATCCGGAGATTAAAGAGAGTATTATGTCGGAGGTTCTTTTTATAACATCTCTCGCCGAGCTTTTTAATTGAGCGAGGTTCTCGATAAACCACATTTCGGAGATAAGGGAAACCGGAACTTTTCCGGTGATATGTTCATAGAATGAAGGGAAGTCCGCGAATGAAATACCCGACGGAAGGATTTTGTACAACATTCTGATAACCGATTCGTCTTTTTTTATTTCGCTTGAAGCCACCAAAAGTTGGGCGTCAAATTGATCAATGATCTCGGGAAGATCACCATTAAAGCGGACGACCGGAATATTATTTATTTTTATTTCCGTTTCTTCGGTCGAGACGATGCAAACCGTTTTATATCCGAATTGGGGGTTTGTTATAAGATGTTCCGCGAGTTCTATAATTTCACGGGATGTCCCGAAAAATATGGTTTTTATTTTGGAGGTTCGACTCATAAAATAAACAGCCCATGATCTCCACGCGTAGATCAGTATCGCGGTTATGAGGAGGTGGATGAAAAGATTGGTTTTTGGAGTTATGCCGAAAAAGGGGATAGTGTAAAAAATTACCGCGGCAATCAAGCCCGAAGCGATGATGTTTTGAAAAATAAGATTTTGAAGATCTGCCCCGGATTTGAGAAATTTTCTTTCGTAGAGTCCGCCGATAGAAAAAACCGCTATCCATAAAATAAAGACAACGCCAAAAGGAAAAGCGTGGGCGTCCCACTGTCGCGAGAATTCAGCGGTCCCGTAGCGCAACATTAAAGCGGCGGCCAAAGCTGCGTATAGTATTAAAATATCGCCTATTATAAGGATATAAGTTAAATACGAACTTTTTCTCATCACGAATATTGTACAGTATTTTCCCGGGTTTTAAAAGTGTATTTTTATATCCATTTTTTTAATTTTGTTATTTTAAATTTTATGAATAATGTTTAAATTTTAAATTTTTAAATTAGCTCATTACTTAAAAATTAAGATCTATTTTAGAAATTAATAAATATTTGATATTCTTCCGCTCTTGTATTAATATTCAATTTATTAATATTCATACATTTGTATGAAAAATATCATGCCCGAACTTCCCGAAGTCGAAATAACAAAACAAAAATTAATAGAACAAAAGATCAAAGGCGCCGTTGTTGAGGATTTTTGGACCGATCGTCCGCAAAATTTAAAATTGTTCTCGGATATCAAAATACAAAAAGATATCCGGGGGCGTAAAATAATCTCAATTGAACGCAGGGGTAAGGTTCTTTTTTTGGGTCTTTCCGGACGAGACAAAAAAAATCTGGCATTTCACTTTCGCATGTCGGGCAGATTGATACTGGCCGAAGATGTTAAAAAGTTTAAAGATACCTCCACTCGCGCTATTGTTTTTTTGAAGGGCGGGAAAAAGATATTGTTTAGGGACCCGAGAAAATTCGGGGTCATTTGGTATGGGGGTCCGGATGAACTTAAGCAAGATCCTTATTTAGGTTTTCTTGGACCGGATATGTTGGAAGTTACTTTTCGCGTTTTTTTGGAGCGGTTAAAAAAAAGAAAGGGAAAGATCAAGTCTCTTTTATTGGATCAAAAGATAGTTTCGGGGATAGGGAATATTATTGCCGATGAAGCATTATGGTATTCCAAATTACACCCGGAAACAGAAATAAAAAAAATGAGCAAAGCTCAAATTCGCAAACTTTATTCGGATATTAGGCGCGTGATCCATAACATCATTAAAGCCGGAGGCACGACTCTCCGTGATTGGGCCCATCCCGACGGGAAAGAGGGCGGTTATGAGAAAGTCCGCCGTATTTACGGCAGAGGGAAAAAAAATTGTTTTAGGTGCAAAAATCCCGTCAGCCGGGCCGTTATTGCCGGGCGAGGGACAACTTTTTGCCCAAAATGTCAGAAGATAGATAAGGTTTCAACTCCAGCCGGAGGCCGGTGAGCATTAGGCCCAAGAAGTAGCAAGTCTTTGGCGTAAAAATGGAACACAATTAAATAAAATTAAGAAAAGCAAAAATAAGATAATCACGCCAAACAAACCAACTTAAAACCAACTCAAAACCAACTTACAATCTATTTACGATCGTATATAGATTGTAAGTATTTAAAATCAAGTTTTTTTACCCCGCAGAAAACGCCACGTTTAATATGATCCCTCGGCCGTACTGGCACGGGTTAGGCCGCTTCTGGCGGGAACCTAAAACCCCTCTCCTTTCAGCTGAAGGCTGATTCCTTGGCCGTACCGGTACGGGCTAGGTCGATTTTGGCAAAAAAAAATTATAAAAACCAATTTTTTTTAAAAGAAAAATTTATTTCTTTTCAACTCTTTCCGCGTATTCTCCTGTTCCGGTGTTTACACGGATAATGTCGCCTTCGTTTATGAACATGGGTACGTTTATTTTAAGTCCGTTCTCAAGAGTGATGGTTTTTGTTCCGCCGGTAGCGGTGTCTCCTTTTATTCCTGGGGGAGCTTCTTTGACTCTATATTCTATTTTTATGGGAAGAGATATATTGATGTGTTTTTCTTTAAACGAATAGATCGTCACCAAGATTCCTTCTTTTAAAAACTTGCCCTGTTCGCCCACAACATCTTCAGAAAGAGAAAAACGCTCTTTCGCGTCCGCGGGATGTCGGAATACATATTCATTCCGATGAGAGTAAACAAAAAGCGCTTCTTGCTTTTGCAATTCGGCTTCCACGAAAGAGTCGCTTTGGTGGAAGGTTTTTGAAACAACTTTTCCCGATATGAGGTTTCTTATTTTTGCCTGCATGACCGGTTTTCTTTGCTGCATCCTGACGAAATTTGACTCCAAAATTTCGTACGGATCTCCGTCCAAAATAAAACCCACGCCTTTTTGCAGATCGTTATAGGAAAGCATTAAATTATGATATAATATTGTTGCATGAGGTACAAGCCCACTATCGGCCTGGAAATACATGCCGAACTGAAAACTAAAACTAAGATGTTTTGCGGATCAAAAAATGATCCGGATGAAAAGCACCCCAACGTTAATGTGTGTCCTATTTGCATGGGCCATCCGGGGACTCTTCCGGTCGCTAACAAAGAAGCGATAAAACATATTATTAAGGCGGGGCTTGCTTTGGGAGGGAATATTCCGGAATATTCCCAATTTGACCGCAAGAATTATTTTTATCCCGATTTGCCCAAAGGTTATCAAATTTCCCAATACAAGCATCCGCTTGCGATCGGCGGGTCTTTGTTGCTTCCTTTCTCCGGAATCACCGTCAGAATAAATCATATCCACCTTGAAGAAGACGCCGGTAAGCTCGTTCATTCCGATGACGGCAAGTCGAGTCTTGTTGATTATAACCGTGCGGGGGTTCCTTTGATGGAAATGGTCACCGAACCCGACATGCATTCGGCGACGGAGGCGCGTGAATTTGCCGAAGAGTTCCGTCGCTTGCTTAAGACATTAAACGTTTCTGACGCAGACATGGAAAAAGGCCATCTTCGTCTTGAAGCGAATATTAGTTTGCTTCCCGAGGCGGAGCACGACAAGAGGGTTTTGGAATTCAAAGAGGATTTTGGACCAAAAAATTTAGGAACTAAAACCGAAGTAAAAAACATAAATTCTTTCCGCTCGCTTGAAAGGGCTATTGCCTATGAAATAGAACGCCAGAGCGGAATTTTAGATGAGAAGGGCGAGGTAAAACAGGAGACCCGCGGGTGGGATGATATAAAGCAAAAAACTTTTTCACAGCGTTTAAAAGAAGAAGCCGATGATTATAGATATTTTCCGGAGCCGGATCTTCCGCCGGTCTATCCCCATAAAATGTTTCCGATAGACGAGATGACGCATGAAATTCCGGAACTTCCGCACCAAAAAAGAGAGAGGCTTTCTCGGGAATATAATCTTTCGGGAGAAGTATTGATCATGGCGATTGACGACGCCGATCTTATGAATTTTATAGAGAGGGCGGTTTCCGAAGTTTTTGAATGGGCGCCGGAGGAAAATAAGGAAAATTTACGAAAGCTGACCATCAATTATCTTTCCTCGGACCTCCAGGGGCTGGTCAAAGAAAAACTGCTTTCGTTCGGGGAGCTTTTGGTAACGCCCGAAAATTTTGCCGAACTCATTAAGATGGTCTATAAAAATGAAATTTCATCGCGCGTGGCCAAGGATGTATTAAGGATCATGGTTGAGTCCGGAGGCGATCCGTCGCAAATAGTTAAGGAAAAGGGATTGGAGCAGATAAGTGATACCGGTCAGCTTGAAAAAACGGTAAATGATATTATAGCCGGACATCCCGGAGCAGTCGCCGATTATAAAAAGGGAAAGGGGAATGCCGTACAGTTTTTGGTTGGTCAGGCAATGAGAGAAACTAAAGGAAGCGCAAATCCGCAGGTTTTGCGCGAACTTATCGAAAAAATTTTAAATAAACTGATCTCGGGGTAAGAATTATATTTATAATTTATATATCTAATTTCCGCTCCAGCCAGAGGTTGATCCGCCTCTGGCGGAAAAGGCGGACAGGCGCACGCTTGCCCATCCGTAGCTTTCTTGTCCGCCAAAGCTTTTCCGCCGAAGGCGGATCAGCCCCGGGCTGAAGCGTCGGCGGAAGCGAAGGAGGGAATGGTGGAATAGTTTAAAAAAAGAATCCTTGAATAAATCCTTGAATTTATTCAAGGATTCTTTTATTTCAGGAACTTTATAATGAGGCGCTCGGCTTGGGTTTGATTTTTTATCCAATGTATTCGTCGGTCCCGGCCCCACCAGGACATTTGGTGGCGCGCCAAGAGGAGCGAGTCGCGGATGATGCGCCTTTCCACTTCTTCTTTTGAGATCTTTTTTTTCAGATAAGACGATACCCATCTCGGCTCAAGGCCGAGCTCCTCTAGGCGTTTCCATGAGACACCGCTCTCGTGGAAATTTAATATCTCTTTTATCATCCCTTGTGACAGGCGTTCGGCGAGGCGCGATTCTATCCTTTTTTTAAGCTCTTTTTTAGTTCTTTTTATACCCAAATATAGTACGTTTTTATCGTTGGTTTTGTCAGTTCTTTCGGGTACCGGTTTTCCCGTATATTTTATTATTTCTATTGCCCGAATAAGACGGCGTTTGTTAAACCGCTCTATCGTGCCCGCCCTCCTACGGTCTAATTTTTCGAGCATTATAAAAAGTTCGCCCGTCGTTTTTTTTTCCAGTTTTTCTCTTAATTCTGGGTTAGGGGGCGCCTCCGGCGCTATTATTTCTCCGGTCAATGCTTTTATGTAAAAAGCGGTTCCTCCGACTATGAATGGAATTTTATTTTTTGAGAGTATTTTTTTTATCGCGACATCCGCGCATTTTTTGAATTCTTGTGATGCGTACCTTTTTTTAACGGAGGAGACATCCAGACAATAATGAGGGATGCCGGCCATTTCTTTTTTGGTTACTTTTCCTGAAGCAAGATTAAGCCCCTTATAAACTTGTCGGGAATCGGCCGAAATAATCTCGCCTTTGAATTTTTTGGCAAGCTTAATCGATAGGCCGGTTTTTCCGGACGAGGTTGGCCCTAAAATTACTATTAATTTGATTTTATTATCCATACTTTTTAGAGTATAACAAAAAAACCGCCTCGTTTGAAGCGGGGCGGTTTTTGTTTTTGGATTTTAAAGATTGCCAAGCAGTGATTTTAAAGACTGAATTTGCTTCAATAGGTTATTCAGCGTCTGTTCCATCTCGGTAATAACGGCTTTCATTTTGGCGACAACTTCGGGGTCGGTTCCTCCTCCGTTGCCGGTTCCGGTGATAGCAAAAGTTGCGTCACTTGTGTCTGACGCGGAATGTTGAGGATAAGCCATCGGGCATGGATGAGGGGCTATCATGCTATTCTGTGTTGTTCCTTGCGCTTCCATTCTGTATAAACACGGCACTTCGCCTCCCGCGCTTATCCGGACGCGATAGTCTTTTGCTTCGGGGATGAATGCCGGTATTTTCCAGGAATAGCTTGATTGGTAAACGTCAGCTGTTCCGATATGATATTTCAAGTTAGGATTTGAATCTTTAATAAGGGTTAAGGATACCTGCGTAAAGAATGGGCGGACGATAGGCGGGGCGGGCTCGGGCATTACGGTAGTCGCGGGTGCCGACCCGTTAGTCGCGCCCGGCGTAGTGACGGGAGTGGAGTGTTTAAGAGTGGTTATTGGTGATACTGATGATTTCCAAAGAATGGTCTGTATCCTGTTCTTATCCCATACTTCGCCTCCGTTAGGCGATATTATTGCGAGACTTAATGACGTTGGGTAAATCACCTGGATGGTGTCTTGATCAATTACTCCGGTCACCGGTATTCCATATTTTTGCTGAAGTCTTTTTACGGCAGATTCAGTAAGTTGGCCGTAATATCCGGTGACGAGACCCTCCGGGTAGATATTGGGGTCTGTTTTTAGCATGGTTTGAAGATCGGTGACCGAACTTCCGGTTGCTCCTGCCGACAAAGGAGACGGAAAAAGAGTCACGCTTTTAGGCGTGGCGGGGGTTGCGGGTACCGCGGTTACGGCCACGGAGCCGACAGAGGTTTCT
>Ga0210057_1009797_pt1 | contig 10991 bp, 14 predicted proteins | sample CryGeyCG2114_010_2_FD_183968 | JGI IMG/M metagenome (GOLD analysis project Ga0210057, IMG submission 183968) | Groundwater microbial communities from aquifer - Crystal Geyser CG10_big_fil_rev_8/21/14_0.10 (SPAdes) (version 2) | ecosystem: Environmental > Aquatic > Deep subsurface > Groundwater ...
AAAAAATCAAACATGAGCCTTTGAGATAGTGCCTAGTAGAGCTAGACACTTCTTAATAATAATAAAGAGAGCCTTGCGGATTGGCACCGCAAAAGTTCTTTCTATTACTATATGATTCATATTCGACAACATATTAATATATATAGCATATATTATCTTTTTATGTCAAATCAAGCCAAAACTGTGGATAACTTGCATTGAAAACCCTCTACTTGATAAGGAGAGGGCAGGGTGAGGTGAATTGTGTTAAAATACCTCTATGCAATCAACAGATAAACCTTGGGCTCTATCTATAAAAGATTTAATTGATGTTTTAGAAACAAAAGAGACAGGGCTCGCAGAAGAAGAGGCGAATGCTAGGCTTTTGAAATACGGCAGTAATACTTTTCATAAAAAAGAAAAAAAGAGTAGTTTGGGTATTTTTTTGAAACAATTTATTAGCCCGCTCATATTTCTACTTATTGGAGCTTCTATAGTAACAGGTATTTTAGAGGAATGGATAAATACTTTTGTTATAATTTTTGCTGTCCTTTTAAATGTATCGCTTGGTTTTTATCACGAATACAATGCAGAGAATACACTAAAAAAACTTACTACTTATATAAAAGACAGAGCAAAAGTGATAAGAGGTGGCTTGGAACAAGAGATAGATTCTTCACTCATCGTGCCGGGAGATATTATAAAGCTTTCTTATGGTTCTAGAATACCAGCAGATGCACGAATACTTACTATAAATAATCTGCGGGTAGATGAGGCTATATTGACTGGGGAATCTATGCCAGTAGAAAAACAAATAGAAGTGGTGTCGCTGGTATCTGAGATATCAGAGAGGACAAATATAGCTCATGCAGGGACATTAGTAGTAGAAGGTTATGCAGAAGCCCTAGTCTATGCCACGGGGGATAATACTGAGATAGGAAAAATAGCGGGGATAGTTTCTGGTATTGATCGTGTCCCGACACCACTTCAGCGTGGGGTAGCTAAATTAGCTTGGTTTATTTTTATTGTAGTCATAGTTATTGTAATAGGTATTTTTATGTTGGGTATTTATCGTGGTGAAGCGATTCTTCCGATGCTTGTGCTATCTTCGGCTGTAGCAGTGGGGGCAGTGCCGGAAGCATTGCCTATCGTGCTGACTGTCATCCTTGCCATAGGTGCTACGCGGATAGCCAGTAAAAAAGGAATTATAAGAAAGCTCTCTGCAGCAGAGACACTCGGTTCTACTACTCTCATCATGACTGACAAGACAGGCACACTCACACTCGCAGATATGCAACTCGTGGGAATACATTCAAAAGCTGATGCACTCTCTTCGCAGTTATATAAAAAAGACAAGGAAAATTTTTCGGCTGATCAGAAAAAATTATTGGAATTGGCATTGTTCAATATAGATGTTTCTATAGAAAATCCAACAACAAAAATAGACGAATGGATTTTTCGTGGGCGACCATTTGAAGTGAACATAGCAAAGGCAGCCCGTCTATATGACATCCCTCTCGATACGATACTAGATTCATCTAGTTCTATTGTTTTGCCTTTCAATTCTACAAACAAGTTTTCTGTTGCAGAAAATGGTAATGAATATGTGGTGATGGGTGCGCCAGATATATTACTCAAATACGCAGATGTATCAAAAGAAGAATATATAAAATTGGAAGAGTGGATAACGATGGTGAGCAATGATGGCAAGAGGTTGATTGGGCTTGCTACTTTTCCTAAAACTCACAACAAGGGTCATGTGTTACCAGACGAAGTAAAGGACATAAATTTATTGGGTATGCTTGTGTTTTATGATCCAATTAGAGCTGAAGTGCCAGATGCCATAAGAAACATAGAATCTCATGGTATCAAGATGGTGCTCGTTACAGGAGACCTCATAGGTACTGCTCGTTCTATGGCAAAGAGCTTGGATTGGGATGTCCGAGAAGACCAAGCTATCACGGGGAGTGATCTGCATAAACTCTCTGATGAAGAACTTTTGAAAATTATTTTAGATATTAAAATATTTGCTCGAGTTACCCCAGAAGACAAGCTCCGTATCGGAGGACTCTATCAAAAGCTCGGTGAAGTGGTGGCCATGACAGGGGACGGGGTAAACGATGCTCCAGCACTCAAAGCTATGGATATAGGTATATCTCTCGGTACTGCTTCTGATGTAGCAAAGTCCGCGGCAGACTTAGTGCTTTTAGATGATAATTTTGAGACTATTAGTATGGCTATAGACGAAGGTCGAAAGATACTCGGCAATATCAGGAAGACTTTTGTATATTTGATGTCAAGCTCTCTAGATGAAGTGTTTGTCATCGGGGGGAGCTTGCTCATGGGGCTCGCACTGCCACTTACTGCACTCCAGATAATCTGGGTAAATTTGTTTACTGATAGTTTGCCTGCACTTGCCTTTGCGTACGAGAGTGATATAGATAAAGAGAAATATGCGGGGCGTGATCTGAAACTCATTTTCACACGTGAAGTAAAAATCCTGACTTTTGTCATAGGTGGAGTGAGTTCTACTTTTCTTTTTTTGTTATATTATTTCTTGATTAAAACTGGTTTTGAGTTAGAGGTGGCACGGTCTATATTCTTTGTTTGTTTCTCTTCTTATATACTCGTGATATCTTTTTCTTTTAGAAGTTTGCATTCATCTATACTTTCTTATCATATTTTTTCAAACAAGAAATTAAATCTTAGTATCATATTGGCTGTATTCTTGCTCGTTGTTACTATGGTTGTGCCTGCGATAAGAGGTATTTTTAATATCGCACCGTTACCTCTATTTTCTATCCCAATGATTGTTCTATGGCTAGTCTTAAATGTATTTCTAGTAGAATTGGCGAAGTATATAATGTGTAAGAAGAAATTTTTCTCTAAGAGAACAGACAATAAAAATTCTTTATCTTAAGAAATAAATAACTAAAAGATAATTTACATAGAAAATAAGCATATGCTAGGATTCTGTGTGACAGACTGAACTAGCATTTATTGAACATTTTTGTTATAAATGATGATACATGGAGATATTGGTGTAGTAGTAGCACAACAGCTTGTGGATTTATACCACAAGCTTTTTTATTTACAAATTTTGACTATATATGATATAATGTAGCTATGCAAGTTATTTCTTGTGATTATTGTTGGACAAGTTTCAAACGTAAAAAGTCCCAAATAGAAAAAGCAAAGAATCATTATTGCTCAAATCAATGTAGGTATTTAAGCAGAAAAAAAGGAAAAGTTTTCGATTGTTTCGTTTGTAGTAAGAAAACTTACAAATCTCTTAAAAATATTAAGCTCTCTCAAATTAAAAAATTTTTCTGTAGTCGCCAATGCTCTACAAAATATCTTAATTTATTGCAACGAGAGGAAAAACATCCTAATTGGAAAGGAGGCAAAAGTTCTTATAAAGAAATACTATTAAGATATATTCCCAAATCTCAATGTTTTATTTGTGATGTTTGTGATCGAAGAATCCTAATAGTTCACCACATTGACAAAAACAGGAATAATAATTTGCCTAATAATCTGATTTGGCTCTGTTGTAACTGTCATTTTCTAGTCCATCATGATACAACTACAGCCAATCTTTTTCAAGAAAAATTCAAAGAATATGTTAAAGCCAAATACAAAATGTAAAATTTGCAACAAGAAGTTTTACGCAAGACCGTCTTTTATAAAACATGGATGGGGTTTGTACTGTTCCCGTGTTTGTCATCATGGGGGTATGATAAAACCTAGACAAAAGTTTAATTGTTTTACATGTGATAAAGATGTTTTTATTGAGCAGTCAAAAATAAAAAAATCAAAAAGTGGTAAATTTTTTTGTAATAAATCATGTCAGACAAAGTGGCGTAATAAAATATTTTCAGGAGTGTGGCATAAGAATTGGAAAGATGGTTCTCATATTTATCGGAGAAAATTATTGAATAGTCAAAAAGTTAAACGATGTGTTTTATGTAAAAAGGATGATTTTCGTATTTTAGCGGTACATCATGTTGATCAAAATAGGAAAAACCAAAAACTTGAAAACTTAGAATGGTTATGCCATAATTGTCATTATCTTGTCCATCATGATGAAAAAGAGCGAAAAAAATTCTGGTGCTTGATTGATAGATAAGAATACATGGTACCCGTGGTGTATTGGTTTCGCACGTACCCCTGTGGAGGGTGAAGAAAGGGTTCAAATCCCTTCGGGTACCCAATATGTCTTTTCTAAACATCTGGGATAATCAAAATCTAATAGAAACTCTCAGAAATGGTGGAGTGGTGGTCATGCCGACGGATACTATTTATGGGATAGTGGGTAGGGCAGAAGATATGGATACGGTAGAGAGGATTTATAAAATTAAAAAAAGGAATAGAGAAAAGCCATGTATAATTTTATTTAGTGATATAGAAGATTTGAAAAAGTTTTCTGTAGAGATTACAAAAGAGCAGGAAAAAATTCTGAAAGAATTTTTTCCTGCAAGTGTGCCAACAAGTGTCATTCTAGATTGCACAGATGATAAGTTTGTATATTTACACAGAACTACGAATACTCTTGCTTTTAGATTACCAAATTCTTTAGAGTTACAAAATCTAATAAAACAAACTGGTCCATTGCTCGCACCCTCTGCAAATACGGAGGGGTTGCCTCCGTCTGTAAATATAAACGAAGCAAAAAATTATTTTGGTGATTCTGTGGATTTGTATGTAGATGGGGGAGAGATAGTAGGGAGGGCATCTAAAATTATCAAAATGAATACTGATGATAGTGTTACTACCATTCGGGATTAATTCACTGTATAATACTCTTATGCCACGAAATCATATTTCTTTTTTAGCATCTCTTTTTGAAGAAAACGAAGAGTCAAAAAGAAAAATATTAAAAAGCTTCAAAGCTAAAGCAAATGCCAAGAGAACTTGGCTCGAGAAACTAGCCGACTTTATGACTTCTGTATTTGGTAGTATTACTTTCTTGATTATAAATGGGACTTTTTTTGCTTTATGGATATTGATAAATATAGATTATATAAAAGGGATGAGAGCTTTTGACCCTTTTCCCTTTAATTTTCTAACAACTTTTGTTTCTCTAGAGGCGATAATACTTGCTATCTTTGTCCTCGTCTCGCAGAATCGTAGTTCAAAGATAGATGATCTTAGAGAAGAAACCAATTTACAAATAAATTTCATAATTGAAAGAGAAATAACTAAACTTATGAAAATGATGGATATTTTACTAGAAAAACAAGGAATAGATCTCTCACAAGATCCAGAATTAAAAAAAATGCTTAGACCCATAAGTGAAGAAGAAATAGAAAAGAAATTAGAAAAAGAAATTTTATAGAATTGGTATGAAAATTTTAAAAAATTATGATTTAAGTGCGTTAAATACTTTTGGTGTCCCTATAATTGCAAAGTTTTTTGTTGAAATAAAAAGTGAATCTGATTTGCTAGAGCTTATTTATTTGTCTGAATTTAAAAATAATGAAAAACTTTTTTTAGGTGGTGGAAGTAATATTTTATTTACAAAAGATTTTATTGGTATTGTAATTTTTAATAAAATAAAAGGAATAGAAATAATAAAAGTCCCGATGTCAGAGGAAGTTTGGGTCTCGACTAAAAATGTCGGGAAAGATTTTGTTTGGATTAAGGCCATGAGCGGAGAAATCTGGCATGATTTAGTAAAGTTTGCTATTTCTTATAATTATTGGGGTATAGAGAATTTATCTCTAATTCCAGGGACAGTGGGTGCAGCTCCAATGCAAAATATAGGGGCTTATGGCAGAGAACTCAAAGATATTTTAGAAAATGTCGAAGCGATAGATATCTCAACTGGAGAGAAAAGGATTTTTAAAAATGAAGAATGTAATTTTGGATATAGAGATAGTATTTTCAAAAATGATTTAAAAGATAAATATTTTATTTTAAGTATAACAATAAAATTAAGTAAAAAAGAAAATAAAAACATAGAATATAAAGTTTTAAAAGAATATATAGAACAAAATAATATAGATACAAGTATTTCAAAAAATATCAGCGAAGCTGTGTCTGCTATCAGGAGAAACAAACTCCCAGACCCAAATGTCATAGGCAATGCAGGAAGTTTCTTTAAAAATGTTTTTATAGATAAAAATAAATTTAAAGAATTGCAGGATAAATATCCAGATATGCCTTATTTCAAAGATGAAGCAAGAACCTCTCCCCAACCCGAGCTTGTTGGATTAGAGGGAGAATACAAAATTCCAGCGGGCTGGCTGATAGAGCAGTGTGGTTGGAAAGGTAAAAGAATAGGCAATGTGGGAGTACATGACAAACAAGCTTTAGTTTTTGTAAATCATGGTGGTGCCTCTGGTGTAGAAATTAAAAGTTTTGCAGAACAGGTGATAAATTCAGTTTATAATAAATTTGGGCTAAAACTCGTACCAGAAGTTAATTTGATTTAAGTGAACTTTTGGTATAAAATACTTAAATTAGTAGTCTTTAATAATTTCTAAATATAATTTATGGAAAATAAAAAGAAGATGATTGTTTGGATTTTGGTTGTTTTATTGGTCGTTGGTGCTTTAGTTTTTCTTACTATTAAAAAAGGAAATAATAACGCGGAAAATATACAAAAAGTAAAAGGGGTGGATATTACCACATTAGTAGAAGGTAGTGGGGATACAGCAAAGACAGGAGATAGTGTATCTATGAACTACACCGGGGTTCTCGAAGATGGTACAGCTTTTGATTCAAATGTTGACCCAAAGTTTAATCATGTTTCACCATTTGTGTTTACTTTAGGGACAGGGCAAGTGATCTCAGGGTGGGATATAGGAGTGACAGGTATGAAAGTAGGGGAGAAGAGAAAGTTGGAAATAAATCCAGAATTTGCTTATGGAGAAGCTGGAGTAGGTAGTATCATCCCTCCAAATGCGAAACTTATTTTTGATGTTGAATTAGTGGAAATAGTAAAATAAAAAATTTGTTGAATTAAATTAAAAATCGTTAGTTTGACTATTTTGTTATTAAATAGTATATTTAAAAAAGCCCTAAAGTTATTTTTGAGGGGCTTTTTTAAAAGAAGAAAGAATTAGATTCTAGATAGAGCCTAAGACTCTATCTGGAAGTACTAAAAAATTAATTTATGAAAATTACCGAGTATTTTAAGGAAACAAAAACTGAATTAAAACATGTTATCTGGCCGAGTCGAATGCAAACTATCTATTATACGCTCATCGTGATTGTGCTTTCTTTTATTGTAGCCTATTTGCTAGGATTTTTTGATTTTATTTTTTCAAAAGGATTAGAGAAATTACTCGCTTTATAATTTTATAATAATTTTTAACTTTAACTTTTAATTTTATAATTTATCTATATGTCAAAACAAGAAACAGAAGGAGTTAGAAATTGGTATGCCATACATACTTATGCAGGGTATGAAAATGTTGTGCTTCGTAATTTGAAACAGCGTATTGATTCACTCGGTATGAATGACAAAATCTTTAACATTATCGTTCCTGTAGAAAAAAAGATAAAGATAAAGGGAGGCAAGAGAGTAGAAGTGGAAGACAAGATATATCCAGGGTATGTGTTGGTAGATATGATCGTGACTGATGATTCTTGGTATGTTGTTCGCAATACTCCTCGTGTGACAGGGTTCGTAGGTGCAGGGGTGAACCCCGTCCCACTTCGCAAAGACGAAGTAGACTATTTGTTCAAGAAAATGGATTCAAATACTACAAAACACAACATAGACATAGCGATAGATGAAAATGTTTTGATTACAGATGGTCCGTTTAAAGACTTGGAGGGTAAAGTAAATTCAGTAGACTCTGAACGAGGAAAAATAAAAGTCCTTGTCTCAATGTTTGGTCGTGAAACCCCAGTCGAGCTAGATTTTCTTCAGGTGAAGAAAATCTAGCTTGCAAAGCCGATGTTTAGTCGGCTCTCCGATCTAATGCGTCGGGGGTTGAGAATAATTTTGCATTTTGTATAGGTTTATAGTAGAGTAAGATTTATGGCAAAAAAGATAACCAAAAAAATAAAACTTCAGATAATGGCGGCAAAGGCAACTCCTGCACCACCCCTTGGGCCTGCTTTAGGACAGGCAGGTATAAATATTGGAGATTTTGTGACCAAGTTTAACGCAGCAACTTCTAAAATGGCAGGGGACAAAGTGTCTGTAAACATATCTGTATATGAAGATAGAAGTTATGATTTTGTAGTGAAAACTCCTCCAGTTACAGGACTCATTCTCAAAGCTGTCGGTATAGAAAAAGGATCTGGCAAGAACATTGCGACAAAAGTGGGCAAGATAACAAAAGCTCAAGCACTCGAAATTGCAAAGAAGAAGATGACAGATTTGAATGCAAAAGACGATGCAGGAGCTATAGCTATCATCACTGGCTCTGCACGAAGCATGGGCATTGAAGTGATATAAATCACTTCAATGAGCCGGAGCCCGACGGGGCGAGGCGTGCCCAGACAATTTTTCAGCAGAAAAATATGTGTGGGTTGAAGTGATATAAAATAAAACAAAAAAAGGAAGCAAGGCTTCCTTTTTTTGTTTTATTACTTAAAATTTTTCCACATCATAGATTCTTTTGGGAGGTGTTCTTGGTGGCTGTATTTTGCATCTTTCTTTTTGTTGTAGAGCCGTTCTACTTTTCCTTCTACTACATAGTAGATGAGTTGGGCTATAGGCATGCCTGGGTATATACGAACAGGTTTTGAAGTTGATATCTCCATAGTCCAATATCCACAAAATCCTACATCTCCCTTGCCTGCAGTAGCATGGATATCTATCCCAAGTCTTCCAGTAGAAGATTTACCTTCTAGAAATGGCACATGTTTGTGACTTTCTGTGTATTCTTCTGTTGCCCCTAGATAGAGCTCTCCAGGTTTTAATACAAAACCCTTTTCAGATATTTCAAAGTGTTTAATCTTGTTATGTTTTTTTGCGTCAAGGGTTTTGTCTATGTATTGAGCAAAATGTTTGCTCAAATGCACATCATAAGAATTACCTCCCATATTTTCTATATCAAATGGTTTTATAACTATAATTCCTTTTTTAATTTCTTCTAAGATTTTTTTATCTGATAGAATCATAAATCAAGTCTCGCATAATTAATAAATTTGTCAATTTTACTCCCTCGCCTTCCAGGAGAGGGTCGGGGTGAGGTTAAAATCTCTCGTATTCTACAAAGTCATAATCATAAATATTTTTTTCATCCTTTTTGTGATGTTTTCTTTTCGTTTCTCCAAAAACTATGGGGATAATTTCAGGGAAGAATACATCTGCATTTTTATCCGTCGTATTTATCTCTGTGAGGTATATCTTGTCTGCAAATTTCATCGCTTCTTTATATATTTCTCCACCACCGATGATAAAAATTTCTTGATCAATATTTTTTAATTGTTTTATTGCCCCCTCTAACGAATATATTACATTTACGCCATGGCTCGCATATTTTTTATCTCTCGTCACAACTATATTTTTTCTATTTGGTAATGGCTTCCCGATACTCTCATAAGTTTTTCTCCCCATAATTACAATATGCCCCGTGGTGATATCTTTAAAATGTTTCATATCGGCAGGAAGTTTAAAAACCAAGTCATTGCCTTTACCGAGTTCGTTATTTTTACCAACTGCTGCGATCATGGATATTTTCATAAATTTATACAGCTATAGGTGCCTTGATACTTTCATGTGGATTATAATTTATTAATTCAAAATCGTTTATATCAAAATCTTCTAGATTTTTCTTTTCTTTATTTATTTTCATCATCGGCATTGGCCTTATGTCGCCTTTGCGAGACAACTGTGTATTTGCTTGTTCTAAATGATTTGAGTATAGATGCACATCTCCTCCAGTCCAGACAAATTCTCCCACCTCTAATTCTGTGATTTGAGCTATTATCATTGTGAGTAGTGCATATGAAGCTATATTAAATGGAAGCCCTAAAAATGTATCACAGCTTCGCTGGTACAGCTGACAGGATAGCTTCCCATCGGCTACATAAAATTGGAAAAAACAATGACAAGGTGGTAGGCCTGCTTTTGCCATCTCATCTATATCTGCTACATTCCAAGCAGAGACTATGAGCCGTCTAGAGTCTGGAGTGTTTTTTATTTGTTCTATTACATTTTTGAGTTGGTCTATATGTCCACCATTTGGCGTAGGCCAGCTTCTCCATTGGTAGCCATAAATTGGTCCCAAGTTTCCATATTCTTTTGTAAAACTCTGATCTTCACTCTTGTCTCCCTTTATCTTTTCAATAAATTCTTTTATTCCAGTGTTCCACTCTACACTACCTGTTTTTGGCACTTCAATTTTATTTTTTACCAGATATGCTTTGTATGGCCACTCGTCCCAGATGTGAACATTGTTCTCTGCTAAGTATTTCAAATTTGTATCTCCTCGCAAAAACCACAAGAGTTCGTGAATAATAGATTTGATAGGCACTTTCTTTGTAGTCAGTAGTGGGAACCCATCGGCCAAATTAAAACGCATTTGATAGCCCAAGATACTTTTTGTCCCTGTACCTGTGCGGTCTGTTTTTACCATGCCATTTTTTATGATGTATTCAAGAAGTTCTAAATATGATTCATCTACATGTCTACCTTTCATGTCTTGATTATACAATATTTTGAAAAGGATATATAATGTAGTAATTATGCTTGAGTCACTTAATCCTTTTGCCTCTGATCGTCCTAAATTGCAATTAAAATTAAATAGATTGAAAGTTAAATTTCTTTCATTAAAAGTTGAAAAGGATTGGTATTTTGGAAAAAATAATTACGATAAAGTCTCTGAAATTGAATATAAAATAATAGATTTAGAACAATCCATATCTAATCTTGAAGTTCAAATTGCTCAATTAGAAAAAAAAAATTGACAAAACTCCCCAGTAATGCTACTCTTTTTACATCAATCTCAACTATTATTTAACGAGACTGACGATTGTGGAAATCATCTATGACTAGTGTCTGGAGATCGATATCCATGACACAAAGAAATATATGATAAAAACAC
>Ga0210057_1009799_pt1 | contig 10990 bp, 11 predicted proteins | sample CryGeyCG2114_010_2_FD_183968 | JGI IMG/M metagenome (GOLD analysis project Ga0210057, IMG submission 183968) | Groundwater microbial communities from aquifer - Crystal Geyser CG10_big_fil_rev_8/21/14_0.10 (SPAdes) (version 2) | ecosystem: Environmental > Aquatic > Deep subsurface > Groundwater ...
AGTATCCCCAAAAGCCATGGTGGACAATTTTTCAAGCCAAGCGACCATGCCGGGGTGATCAAAGCACGACCAGTCCAAATTCTGTGTCCATGTCCAATGATAAGCATCGTCGTCGACATAACCCACAGAGAGGGCAAAAATGGCGCGCAAGAATAAAACGCCAGCAAAAATCCATAGCAGCTTTTTGTGATTCACTTTGTCCATCATCTCCAGATTACCTCTTTGACTTTTTCTGATTCTCAGGGGATTTTTCAGTCTCTGCAAGAAAGGACACTGCATGTCTCAAAAAACTCCCTTAGTCGACGAGCACGTGAAATTGGGCGGAAAAATGGTGGATTTCGCCGGATGGTGGATGCCCATTCAATACAAAGGCCTGCGCGAGGAGCATAACTGCGTTCGATCCAAGGTCGGCCTGTTTGATGTCTCTCATATGGGCGAGATTCGTTTTAAGGGCCCCAAAGCTCTGGAAACTCTGGAATGGTTGACCACCAACGATGTGAGCAAACTACAGAATGGCGAAGCCCAGTACTCGCTGCTCCCCAATGATCAAGGGGGCTTGGTCGACGACATCATCGTCTACTGCCTAAAAAAAGATCAAGATTATCTGGTTTGCGTGAATGCCTCGAACAAAGACAAAGATTTCGAGTGGATGAAAAAACACAACCGTGGCGCCGAGATCACGGATGAGTCCTCTCAATGGGGACAGATCGCCGTACAAGGCCCTCAGGCTCTGGCTTTGCTGGATCAGGTCCTTTCGAAACCCATCAGTCAAATGAAGTCCTTTACTGTTCTTGAAACAGAGTTTGCTGGCGGCAAAGCTCTGATCGCCACCACCGGTTATACGGGGGAAAAGGGCGCGGAGGTTTTCATCGCGGCTCCTCAGGCCGTAGCTCTGTGGCAAACTCTGCTCGAAAAAGGAGCATCTTTGGGCGTGCAGCCCATTGGCCTGGGCGCCAGAGATACTCTGCGAACAGAAATGAAATACAGTCTTTACGGTCACGAGATCGATGACACGACGAATCCCTACGAGGCCGGCCTGGGCTGGGTGATCAAACCTCAGAAAAAAGATTTTCTCGGCAAAGCACAGATCCTGATCCACCGGGAAAAAGGCCTGCAGCGAAGCTTAGTGGGATTTACAATGCTGGAAAAAGGAATTCCCCGCCAAGGCTACACGGCCTTTTCAAGTGATGGACAACAGATTGGCCAGGTCACCAGCGGAACTCACTCGCCGACTTTGGATGCACCAGTAGGCATTGCTTACCTTGCGACGCCATATGTCGCTGAGGGAACAGAGTTTGCGGTCGATATTCGCGGTCGTAAAGTCAAAGCAAAGGTTTGCAAAACTCCCTTTGTTCCGCGATAACAGAGGGCTCTTGTTTTTTTGATGGAGGACTTTCGAACATGGCGACTTATCATATTCCCGAAGACTATTATTACACGAAAGATCACGAGTGGGCTCAAGTTGACGAGAACATCGTCACTGTCGGCATCACTGAATTTGCGCAAAACTCTTTGGGCGAAGTCGTGTACGTAGAGCTTCCGGAAGAAGGCCAAAAAGTCAGCCAGGGTGAGCCCTTCGGCGTGGTCGAAAGTGTGAAGGCCGTCAGCGATTTATATGCTCCTGTGAGCGGAACTGTGATCGAGATCAATCAATCTTTGAATGATGATCCTGCGGTCCTCAATGATGACCCCATCAATCAAGGCTGGATGATTCGCATCGAGATGGACACAGAAAAAGAACTGGCCAATCTGATGCGAGCTCCGGATTACAAAAAACTGATCGCAGAGGCCAACAAGTAAAAATTCAAATGCCCGGGTGGTGGAATTGGCAGACACGCTAGACTTAGGATCTAGTGCCGCAAGGTGTGCAGGTTCAAGCCCTGTCCCGGGTACCAACTACAGCTTACTGGCCTCCTTGCGCGTGAAGATGAAAATTGAGACCGCCAAGAGCAATAGAGTTACCGGGCCTTTTATCCAAATATTTCCACTTTTGATCCAAATAAATGTGAGAGAAATCGAGATCATCGAAAGCGCAAACAATTTTGTCCGTTTTGAAATAGACTGATTTCTCTCCCAATCCTTGAGCGCCGCACCCAGAATAGGCTGGCGACACATCCATTGATGAGTATTCTTGGAGCTTTTTAAAAAACACCAGGCCGCAAGAAAAATGAACGGCGTACCTGGAAGCACTGGCAGAATAATACCTGTGACCCCGAGCAAAACCGATAGAACGCCCAGAGCATAGAGGCAAATTCTGACAAGCCTATTTCTAATCACTGCCATTGGACTCCGCGGTCGTGCGACCAGAGGACCGTACCTTTGGTTCCAAAAATTTAAGAACCTTTCCCGAACTGTTCAAGATGGCACAAATTTCTGCTCTCCAACTCTCTGGAAATTCAATTTGAAGCCCAAGATCCCGGACCAAATTACTCGGATCATATTGAACGGTGACAATTTTGCCATTTGAGAGTCTCCGAAATCTGACCGCGTTTTTTTCAATATCCGCATGCCCATATGAGATCAGATCCTTGCGCTTAAACTTCCCTTTCAGTCCCGGGAATCCAGAGTCGCCCCAAGCTCCCGTGATAAAACTGATCACATTTGATCTTGGCCCCGTGGCTCGCTCGTCAAGACTTGAGCCGAACTCCACCATCAGATCACCTCGCTCACAAGTTCTGGTTTCTGGAAAAAGACTTTCAATCGCCGCCTCAGTAACCAGAAAAGCCCCGGTGATGGCATGGCACGCATGACCTGCCATACGGTAGCAATCTAAGAGTGAAATTTCAAAGCTGTGCATCAGGGGGTCGGACTTCAAAAACTCGGAAAATGGCTCATGAATTCGAATTTTTCGAAGTTCGGCTATCTGCTCCAGTGTTTTGTTGTTCATATTCTCTCCTAAAAAGTTCGTTCTTCATGGATAAGGCGTCTCCCATACGTTCTGAGATCAACTTCCAAAGTTCCGCTTGGCTCGGATTCAAATGCGACCGAAGTGTGTCATGGAAAATCGAAAGCCATCTCTCTAGAAGTTCGCGGTTAAATCCCGCAAAGAAATGTTTTGTGACAGGATCATAATGGTTAAACAAATAAGGCTTGCCGCCAAAGCGAGTCCACCAAAAATGAGTTAGCTTTTGAATATGCTCGGGCCAATCTCCAACAGATTGGAAAGGAATCTGAAGTACAGGATCAAGCTGAATGCGGGTGTAGAAATCATCCACGACAACATAGATGTCTCTATGTGCAAACTGCACACCGTTCACACTGATCGTTTCATTGTCATTCGGAATATTTATATTTTTCACTTCACTCCCACTTTTGAGCCTTCAGCTCAGCTTCGCCACCCCAAGATGTTGTTCTGTCTTTTGTATGCTCTTTCACCTTGTTCACCAGATCTAGAGGCACAAGATCTGACTGATTGCCAAAAGAATTTCGAATGTAGGTAGCTACGGCCGCGATGTCTTCAGGCTTTAGCTGATCTTTAAATGACGGCATCACGCCTTGAAATTTTTGTCCCTTAACGTTGATTTCACCTTGAAGCCCATGAAGAACAATTGCGATCACTCGCTCCGGCGATCCATTGACCCATTCGGATTCTGCTAGTGGAGGAAATGCTCCCGGAATCCCGGCCCCTGTCGCTTGATGGCAGGCCTGACAGGTCGTGGTAAAAACCTGCTTTCCCTTTTCCATTAAACTCTGAAGATCGCCAGCTGCCACTGGAGCAGAGTCCGAGTTGCTGTCTATAATTGAGCCGGAAGAGGTTGTCCGGCTGTCTCCTGGAGTCATCGACGTGTTGTTTGTTCGGAGAGCCAAATAGGTCGCACCAAAGCCAATGAAAAGTGCAATCAATACAATTGGGACATTCACAAACTTTAACGACGAACCCTCGAAAGGATCATTCTTTTCATTCTCAAGCCGGTCCTGTTTGAACGTCATTTGCCTGCCTCCGATGCTTTTATAGGATCGCGATCACGCTTCAAACTCATCATGTATGAAACAAGATCTTCAGCCTCTTCACTGGGGATAATCCATTGGTCTGTTTTTCCGGGAATACGAATTGCACTGTCTTTAGGAGACTCCCGAGAGGTTTCGACCCGGTAAAAAAATGGGAACCCGGGCATGATGCTCCAGCCGACAAGAAGTCTCGGATTGTAAAAATGAAGATGATGCCAATCTCGACTGGGCTGTCTGGATCCAATATTGGAAAGATCGGGTCCTGTTCGCATTGTGCCCAACAAATGGGGTTTGTCGTAAATGTAATCGGAAGGCAGACTTGCGCGGCCCCAACCGAAATACTTATCCGCGCCTGCAATTGGATCTCGCACCTGTTGCGAATGACAATAGATGCAACCGCTATCAATATAGGTTTTTCGCCCCTTCAATTCATTTTCAGTGTAGGGGCTCTGAGCACTCATGGCTTCCGAATCAATTCTGGAAACCTGAATGCGCGGAGCTAGAACAAAAAGAAAAATAGAAAGAGTGATCGTGCTTGTCCCACCAAGGACAAAGATATAGGCCTTCTTCATTTTGCCACCTCATTTTTCTCAGGACGCAAAATGCTAACAACGTTATAAAGCATCAAACAATGGGATAGAAGCATCAGTGTTCCCCCCACACTTCGGATCACCAGATACGGCATTGTAATCGTGACAGACTGTTCGAAGCTGCCGTTCACGTTTTGAAGTTCCTGACCTTGAAGCCAACCCCCAATTCCCAGACCCACTGCATAGATAATGATACCTGCCGCAGCCACCCAGAAGTGAAGATTCAAAAGCTCCGGATGTTTGAAGTTTCGGCCAACGAGCCTTGGAAGCGCAAAGTAAATGCCTCCAAATAAAACCATCGACGTAAATCCATATAGTCCCAAGTGAGCGTGCGAGACTGTCCAGTGCGTAAAGTGCGTCACATAGTTAAATGTTCTCAGCGAATGGAGCGAACCCTGGAGTGAGCTTACTGTGTATGACATCGCCCCGAAGACGATAAATCGCAATACGACAGAGTCTTTTAAAACATGAAAATGCCTATAGGTTGAAACGTGGTGATTGATCGCAGTCGTGACGACCGGAATGGCCATTCCAACACTCATCACAATCGACAGATTTCCAAGCCATGTTGGAATCGGACCTCCAAGTAAATGGTGCATGCCCACTTGAGAGTAAAATAGCGCGAGCCCCCAAAATCCAAACAGCGAAAGTTGATAGGATGCAATGGGGTGCCCAATGATTTTTGGCAACAGATAATAAATGATACCAAGCCCCAGCGGTGTGACCCAGAGACCAAGAACATTGTGCGCAAACCACCAATTGGCAATTGCCTGCTGAACGCCTGAATGAAGAAAGTGCGAATTTGCAATGACGAAAAGAACCGGAAACCATATCAGTGCACAAATGATGTACCACATCGTCACATAAAGGTGCTCTTCCTTGCTTAGGTAAATCGTTCTGAAAAGAGGAATTGCCACCATCGCCCCGGCAACAGCAAGGAGAATATCAAAGGGCCACCAAAACTCTAACCACTCAAGTCCATCGTTGAGACCAAAGAGAACTCCAACACATCCAAGAATCACACCGATGTTCCAAATTACTCCAGCAGCAAAAAGAGTCCTTACGTTCTGCAATGGAACTTTTGTCAGGCGTGGGACAAGCCACATTGCCACGCCAAGGGCCGCGGGCGAAAGCCATCCATAGGCAATGATATTGAGATGAAGCGGCCGCAACTTTCCAAATGTGAGAAAGGCTTCGGTTCCTAAAAATTCTGGCGCATGGAACTTGAAAGAAACGAGAAGTCCTAGGACCGACCCAAGAACCAACCAAAGCACCGATGACACCATAAACAGCAGAATGGGAACTTTGGCCGATTGGTCGAGCACCCGCCACTGTTCACTCATGTTGCCTTTGGCATCGAGCTCAGAATGACCGACCTCGCCGTGGCCAAAGATGGATTTTGCAGCTGAAGATGGAACAAGCACCTGCTTCTGAATCAAAGCCACGACGAAAGCCAGCATCCCAAGAACTGAGATTGAGAATGTCAGAATCAAAAAGATCACTTTTGCGTCCATGGTGCCGCCTCAGCCAAAATCTCCCGAGATCAGGAAATATCTGCGATATCTAGTTGTAATGTTGCATCTAATATGCAACATTAATTGCAATCAGTCAATCACCTAAAAGGGGAAACAATAAGTGGCCTCTGGAACGCCCCAGCAACTTATCTATTTTGTGTCAGGCATGTGGTGCTCAACCTGCGCGAAGAATATCAGCGAATCTGTTTCACAAATAGACGGCGTGGCCTCAGCAAATGTGAACTACGCAAGCAAACTGCTACTCGTGCAGCCCAAAGCTCGCATCGCCTCCCCCGCTCTCGACCAAAAAATACAAACCAAGGTTGATCGAATCGGATTTGGAATCAAAAAGCAGCCCGAAGGCTGGGTTCTGAATTTCCACGAAAACCTCCGGAATGAATCAAGCCGCAAGATCCCTTGGACGCAAATAAGTATCGTTTGGTTTTTGGCGATGTGGTCCTCCATGCTAGCATTTGCAGGTTATATTGGCGGAAACCTTTCTCAGGATGAACTCTATCTTTTGGCCCTGGCCTCATCAGCCTTTGGCCTGCCTGCCATTCTTCTTGGCATTCTGCCCTACGCAAAATCGGGACTTCGTGCTCTTTGGTTTAGCAGACTTTTGACCTTAGATTTTTTTATATTTGTCGGCGGATGCTCTGCTATTGCAATCTCGATTTCCACACTCCTTTCACATTCTCATCTTACTTATGCAGATTCAGGCTCAATGATTATTGCAATCCTGCTGCTGACAAAGAAAATTGAAAACTCCATCGTAACAAAAATCACATCAAACATTCTCTTTCAACTTCATCCGACAAAGAAAAAAATCGAAGTTCTAAAAAAAGGTGGCTGGACTTTCGCCGATGTTGCCCAAATCAAAAGAGATGATCATGTCCGAGTCTCCCCGCAGGAAACAGTTCCACTCGATGGCCTCCTAGAGAGTGATTCGTCTAGAATAAACAATCACCTCATGAATGGGGAAGCGCGTACCATTTTTTTAAAAAAAGGGGACCACATCTATGCGGGTGCGATCGCGCAGAGCCCGATTGAGATACGAGTGACCTCCCCCCAGGGTGCGCGAAAAATTGATATGTGGGCGGAAACCGCGCTCCTATCAGAAGGCTACAAGTCCAAGTATTCAAAAATTTTTTCCAAACTCGAAGGCAGCCTGGTTGTGCTTGCCTTTAGTGGCGCGCTCTTTATCGTGGGAGTTCAAGCGCTAAGAGACGCCGAGACGCGACAGATTGTCGAGTCCTTCTTCGTTGGCATTCTCATATTTTGCCCCTGTCTTTTTGCGAGTATCCTTCCTCTGTCCAGACAAATTGCGCATCTGACCCTTTTGAAGTCTGGCCTATTGCTTTCCAGAAGTGACGCTCTCTTGGACTTAGCTCGAGTGACCAACTTCTATTTCGATAAAACCGGAACCCTTGAAGCCGTTGAATCCACCTATGTTCCGTTTGCAGCTACTAGCGACGCCGCCACTCCGTATTTGAATGCCCTCGCAAGCCAATCAAAACACATTACGCTCCGTGGACTGCAAGCCGGGGGTGAGGCAAAGCTCATCAAAGAGATCAAAGAGCACCCCGGGAAGGGGCTGGTCGCGACCGCCATAGATGGAGCCGAGGTCATCGTTGGCAGCCCAACATTTATTAAAGATCATCAGATGCGAGTGTCAGACTTGAGTTCAGCCCATTCTCTGGTCGCCATAAATCGCAATGTCGTTGGAAAAATTTTAAGAAAAAGCATTTATGATTCAAACTCTCAAAATTTTTTGAAAGAACTTTTAACTCTGGTGCCAAAATCAAGGATTGCAATTCTATCCGGCGATCCAACACTGGATGCAGGAAGGCATTTCTCGGAGCTCAGTGAGCGCATCTCTTACCAGGGAGGACTCTCTCCAGAAGAAAAGGCGGACTCAATTCAAGGCGCCTCGGCCTTTATCGGCGATGGATTAAATGACACCCTGGCGATGGCTAAAGCCCGCGTGAGCTTTCGAATCGGCCATCGCATCCAAGGATTTGTACCAGTTGATTTTCATCTGCAAATTCCAAATCTCAACCTGGTGCTAACAACAATTCAATACGCAAAAAAATACCGAAAAGTATTGATTCAAACCGGCTGTGCGGCTTTTCTGTACAATGCCTCGGCGTTCACCTTAGCGGCATTGGGTAAATTCAGCCCCCTTGGGGCAGTTCTGTCGATGCTCGCAAGTTTTGCGGTCATGTTGTTAAGTGTTTTTCGACTCAGCCACATTCAAGGAGAAATGAAATGAAAAATATAGCGCCCTATCAACTCTTTTTTCCTCTGGGACTTTTAAACGCAATGCTTGCGGTCGGTGTGTGGTTCGTTCAGAACCTAGGTTGGTTTAGTAGCCCCGCGATTTTGATTCACTCTAAGCTTATCGCAGGCGGATTTTTGTGGAGTTTTATCGTTGGATTTTTAATGACCGCAGTCCCACGCATGACGGGAACAAAAGGTGCAAATAGACTCGAGTATATTTTTGCGACACTTCTTCTGTTGGGCCAGACATCTTTTTCATGGCTACTGGACCCAAGATATTTCTATGGCAATCAGATTCTTTTGACACTTTTCCTGATCATCTACGGATTTCGACGAATTATCAAAATGACCAAGCCCATGCCGGTTTTCTTCTCTCATGTTGGAATTGCCATGGCGCTTGCGCTTGTGGGCGCATACTCTCATTTTATCGGCAACTCATTCATGGGAATCCATCTTTACCACGTCGGAACTGTTTTGCTGTTGGTCCTGGGAATTGGGACCCGCTTCTTCTCGTTCCTCTCAGGCTTGCCGTCAGTTTTTGAAAATGTGACATCGACCTGGTTGCGCATGGCATTTCATGGCGCTGGCATTTCTATGGGGGTTCTTCTTTTTTTTGCCGGTCGTGGAATTGCCATTTCCTATCTCGGACTTTCTTTACTTTCAACAGTCTATCTTTTTGGATTCTGGCAAGTGCAACGCGCTTCAAATCGCCCATCAGCCTTAAAATACGGCGTTCGGATCGTCGCAGCCATGATCCCGCTGAGTTTCTTCTTAGCCTGGCTTCAGCCTCAAATGTTTGTCACATGGCTCCACCTGTTGTTCATTGGCTGTTTTAGCCTGATTACCTTTTCTGTCGCCACTCGGGTAACGCTAGCTCATGGTTCATATCCCATCGACCTCGAAATGAAATCCCCAGCTCTGTGGTGGCTCGTCTCATTTTTGGTTCTAGGAATCCTCTTCCGAGTGATGTACGGATTTTCAGACGGCCTTTGGAAAACCAGCTATCTGCATTTAGCCGCGACATTTTGGATCTTGGCGGTCGCAAGTTGGTGTTGGGCTTTTTTACCAAGAATATTTAAACCCGGCCCGCAGGCAAAACCCTCATGCTAAAGGAGGTCGAAAAATGCGTTTAACTGATCATACTGACTATTCACTGAGAGTATTGATGTATCTAAACCAAGAGGGAACCCTGGTTACCCTAAATGACTTGTCCAGAAGACTGGGGGTCTCAAAGAACAATTTAATCAAAGTTTCAAATCAGCTCGCAAAGTTAAACTATATCGAAACGACACGAGGACGATCCGGCGGACTCACCATTAAAGAAGAAACAGGGGGCAAGAGCCTCAAAGAAATTATCACAAAAACAGAAGAAACCTTTTCTATTGCCGAATGTTTTTCAGGGAAAAAGTGTGATTGTTCATTTCTGCCCGGATGTTTTCTGAAAAAAAGTCTTTCCGAAGCGCTTCAGGCTTTCCTGGACTCTTTGGCACAAAAGACACTCGACGAAGTCACTCCTCGAAAAAAAAAATAGCCATACTGGACCAGAAGGGAGCGCTCATATTAAACAAAAATTAACGTATTTATCGGGGCCCCTTTGGGACGAGACCATCACTTCTTCCATCTGATTTGCAACCATCACCTCGGGTCCCGACAAAAGTTAGTACAAGATGGGACGGAATGCCCCGCTGCTTGTGGACTAGAGAAGTTAACACATGTTTGAATTGACTGACTTGATGCTGTCCATTGATCATCAATGAAGACTGAACCATGACGTAATGATTACATCATGAGTATGCTAGAAGGAATTTAGAAAAATGAAAAAGACTCTGCCCTTTCCAATCGCCATCATTGTGATGACCCTTGGTCTCACTTCTTGCTTTGACAGATCTACTCCCGAGAAATGGGAATCAACGTCCGCAAAAATTGCAGATGATAACGTGGACATCAATAGCCTCCCAAAAGAGACCTTCAAACTGGTGCCTCCCCCACAAGCGCCTCCGCCAATCACCAGAAAAACACCTGCGCGTGTGGCCATTGATGTAGAGGTTCGCGAAGTTATCAAACAACTTTCAGATGGTGTGGACTATACCTATTGGACGTTCGGAGGAACAGTTCCTGGCCCTATGTTCAGGGTTCGTGAAGGAGACTATGTTGATTTTACATTGGCAAATCACCCGTCGAATAAACTTCCACACAATATTGACCTTCACGCCGTGACAGGACAAGGCGGCGGAGCGGAAGGGTCTTTCACTGCTCCCGGGCATAAATCAACATTTTCGTTCCGAGCATTGAATCCGGGTCTTTTCGTCTATCACTGTGCGACGGCACCCGTGGGTATGCACGTTGGAAACGGAATGTACGGTCTAATTCTTGTCGAGCCCAAAGAAGGTCTCCCAAAAGTAGATCATGAATATTATGTCGTCCAAGGAGAGTTCTACACCAAAGGAAAGTTTGGAGAACGGGGCCTACAGTCTTTCGACATGGAAAAAGCCATTCGCGAACAGCCCGAATATGTCGTCTTTAATGGCGCAGTGGGAGCTATTGCCGGAGACAAGTCATTGACCGCATCCGCAGGCCAAACAGTTCGAATTTTTGTTGGCAACGGCGGACCTGGCTTGATTTCTTCATTCCATGTGATCGGCGAAATTTTTGATCATG
>Ga0210057_1009800_pt1 | contig 10990 bp, 5 predicted proteins | sample CryGeyCG2114_010_2_FD_183968 | JGI IMG/M metagenome (GOLD analysis project Ga0210057, IMG submission 183968) | Groundwater microbial communities from aquifer - Crystal Geyser CG10_big_fil_rev_8/21/14_0.10 (SPAdes) (version 2) | ecosystem: Environmental > Aquatic > Deep subsurface > Groundwater ...
GAATTTTATTATTGGAAGTATGTCTTAAAATGCCTAAAGGCTCTAATTTTTTATCTATTTCTGAACACTTTTTAGGTAAGACTGGAAAATACTTTATTGGGTTCATGTTTGTTTTTTTATACTACTGTCTGATCGTGGCCTACATTGCTGGAGGAGCTCCTCTTTTTGGCGAACTAATGCAGGCAGGCTCAATGACATCATCTGTTGGATACATAATTTTCAGTTTAATATTTGGAACTATTGTTTTTTTAGGAACAAAGTGGGTAGACCGAATCAACATAGTCTTAAGCTTTAGCATGTATACTCTTTTTATTTTTATTATGCTAATTAGTATTAATACGATAAGTCCATCAAATCTAGCACAACATGATTTTTCTAAAATGTTGATTTCTGTTCCTGTTTTATTTGGAGCTTTTGGTTATCACAATGTAATTCCATCACTTTGTGATTATTTGGAAAGAGATCGAAAAGTGCTTATTTTATCACTTATCTTTGGAACGTTGATTTCACTTACAGTATATCTAATGTGGCAGCAGGCTGTTTTAGGCTCTGTAAATAGTGAGGCACTTCAAATAGCAATGAAAGAGGGAAAAACTTGCATCGCTGCTTTGCAGAAAGTTACAGTGAGCTTTAAGCTGTATCTTTTTGGCAAATATTTTGCCATTGCTGCATTAGCGACTTCTCTTTTAGGAGTTTCCCTTTCGGTTGTTGATTTCTTAAAAGATGGGTTTTCCAGCTACAAGATAAAGATAAACAGAGCAATACTTTGCTTTTTAGTTTTTGCTCCTGGCACTTTTTTTGCAATTTTAAAACCTGATATTTTTTCAAGTGCCCTAGGTTTAGCTGGGGGAGTCGGCGAAGCTGTTTTAAATGGCATTTTCCCTGTAGCCTTAGTCTGGGTAGGTTTTCACAAGATGAAAAATATATTCGATGAGAGAAAATATTATTTCGGCAAAAGGTATTTGTCATTCTTACTCTTATTGGGCTTAACTGCAATGGTAATAGAGATCCTTGATTTGATTTAAGTTATTTTTTTTCAAAAATCTATTTTGTATTAGACATTTATTTAGTCTAAATATAACCTGCCTAAAAATTTTTTAGACGTGTAAAAATGGTAACTTATAGCCATACAACACACTTTGCAGGTGGTGTCAGAGAGCTTTTTCTTCTTTCAGTACCAATTTTTTTCTCAATTGTATCCTCAAATTTAATGCTTCTTTGTGACCGCTATTTTCTTTCTCATTTTTCATTAGATGCATTCAATGCAGTAGGTATTACAAGCTATTTAGTTATGTTGTTTCAGCTAACATGTATCAGATTCTCTTCAATTAATCAGATTTTTATAGGAAGGTGTCTAGGAGGTAAAACGGTTAAAAATATTGGCCCGTATACGTGGCAGATGATTTGGGCATCTTTACTCACATTTTTTGTAATAACTCCAATAGGACTTATTGCATCAAGATTTTATTTTGAAAATATCGAAGTTGGCGAACTTGGAAAAATGTATTTTTTAATTATGCTTTTTGGAAATTTTCTTTTTCCTTTAGGTGCGACTTTAGCCTCTTTTCAATTAGGTCTTGGAAAGACTAAAGTCTTATCAATAGTAGCTCTCATTTCAAACTTTTTAAATATAATCTTAGACTACTACTTAATCAATGGAGTATCAGGAATTTTAGAGCCTATGGGTGTTAAAGGAGCTGCTATTGCAACTTTAATTTCTCAAGGGGTGTATTGCGCTATTTTATTTTTTTTATTTACCAATCACCCGCTTAAAAACGAATACCGGACAAGAGATTTTTATTTTAGACCTTCTCTTTTCAAAGAGAGCTCTTTAGTTGGATTTAATGGAGCTTTTTCAAGAATTATAGGATTTTTTGCTTGGGTAGTATCTATGAATATCGTTGCAAGTAAGGGTAGTGATTATGTAACTATCATTTCATTTGGATCTACGATTAGCATTTTATTTTCTATTATTAGCGAACCGATCTCAAAAGGACTCACTATCCTTTTTAGTTATTTTTTAGGTCAGAATAATTGGAAGTGTGTTTGGAAAAGTTTGAAATCAGGATTGATTCTTATTACTATTGCATTTGGCTTATTATCGTTTCCTTTTGTTATTTACAATAGTCTATTAATAGAGGCAATAATTGGTACAAATATTAATGAAGCTACTTTAGGTTTTCTTTATTTGGCATGCTATTGGCTTTGGTTTTGTTTTTTTTTAGAGGCAATAGGTAGTTTTTCTGTGAATCTCATAATTGCTATGAAAGAAACCTTCTTTTTATTTAAGGTAGTCATTCCACTTGCTTTTTTCTCAACATATCTGCCTTTTTATTTATCATTTAAAGTCGGAAATTTAAATCCAGATAAAGTTTGGATGATTCCAATGGTGAATTTTGTAATAGCTCCCTTAACTTATATTTTAAAAATCTCTAAAGTTTATAAAAAATCTCAAAAAATCGAATTTCAGAAAGATTTCATTTGAATTATTTTAACTAAATCAAGATAGTGTTCTCCTTAAAAATTGAAATTTAATATGAAAAATACTCTGATGAAAACAATGCTGATTACAGCATTGTTTTTTTGCTCAAATCTAGGGGCAAAAGCAAAAAGCTGCATGGTTACATTAAAAAAAGCAAAAAAAGAGCAAATAGTTGATAGATCTAATATGATCAAGAATCATCAATTGAGTCGTATGTATGCTATGCAAAATAGCTGGAACTTAAAAGCTTATCACATAAGTGCTAAGTTTTTTAACTCATCTCATAAAGTTCCAACAGCGAGGGATCTTGAAAATAGTATTAAGTCTCATCCTTATTTTATAGGTAGCTTTAATAAGGAACTAAGCAAAGAAGAATATATTAGCCTTAAAGCTAAAACAGATTTTCCGTTTTTTATTTTAGAAACTTATCAAAATAAAAAAAGTGATTTTTATATGGTTCATTCAAAAGGCATTCGTCACTTTAAAATCAATATTTCTAATGAAAAATCTGAGCATATGGCGAGCTTAGATAACGGGGTCCATAAAATATATCCCAGCTTAAAGTCCTTTATAAAATGTACTTTTTCGTAACAGGTAAGTTGAGACGTTATTAGTTTAAAAAAACACCTAGAAAATTAATTTTTATAACAATAACGAATCTCAAATTCTTGTGAATCTCCTACATGAATATCGTGAATATTAGAATTGATAAAAGAGAAAATTGAATTAGAAATAAGCGAAATCATAGGTTTTTCTTGATATAAGATAATTTCAGCTTGATTATGAAGTTTTTTGCGAATTTCTAAACAAGGTGTATTTTGAATTTGTTGACTAAGATTATCAATTTCCACATTACTCCATGAGGAGAAATTAATAATGTCTTTTGGTGAAGAAAATGTATTAAGAAAATAGCTTGGGTCTTGAATTCTGTTGGTCCAAGCATATATATAAATATTGATTTTTCTTTCTCTTATCATTGAAAAAAGTCTAGGGCCATCAATTACTACAGGGGTGAGATTAAGGCCAAATGTATCATTTAATTGTTCTGCAATAAGAGTTTCAAGTCCTTGAGAATATGAGGTTGCATAGATCTTTTCTTGATTGAAGATATCAGGCGTTTGTTTCATTTCTTCGAGAGCTTCAAAAAAAATTTTTTTAGCAAGTACTTGGTTTTCTTCATCTGTTTTTTTTAAGTCCATTTGGCTAAATTCAGGCGAGTAAGGTGCATAATGAGGTCTAGCCTCACTAGAAAAGGCATTAGCTAGTGCTTTTCTTTGAACAGCAAGAGAAAAAGCTAACCTTATTTTTTGATTTGCAAATGGAGATTTTGAACAATTGAAACTTAAATATCTTACTTCAGTAACACATTTTTTTACTTGTGTTTCAGTATTTTTGATGGTCACTAGTATTTTATTTTTACAAAAAGGATAAAGTAGAGCATCTATCTTTTTTTTCTTAAAAAGCGATAGGGATTCATCTTCTGTTATATTAGCAATAATAATCTGCTCAAGTTTGACATTTTCTTTTTCCCAAAAAAGCGAATTTCTCTTTAAAATAATTTCTTTGTTATTGATCTTATCTGCTATGAAAGGACCATTACATATATAATCTGTTCCTAGTGACTTTGGCCAACTTGGATTATCTATATCAATCGATTTGCAAACAGGAGAAAACGCTGAGTGAGCACAAAGCTCTAGGAAATGAGGGGAAGGATATTGAAGCTTTACCTCTAGAGTCAAATCATCAATTACTTTAATACCAAGTTTGGAAGATGGGAGCTTGTCTTCTTTAACAGCTTTGGCATTTTCTATTGGATAGAATAAATAGCTTAAAGGTGATAAGAAATCAGGTTTTAGGCTAGTTTCCCAGCTATAAGCAAAGTCATGAGCTGTTAATGGCATACCATTTGACCAATAGCTTTCTCTTAAGTGAAAGCGGTATATAAGACCCGATTTTGAAATTTCTATGTTCTTAGCAATGGCATTTTCAGATTTTCCACTTGCTCCAATCTTAGTGAGTCCCTCAAATAATATTTTTAGCAAGCAACTTTGTTCTTCTTCAGTACCGATCCTAGGATCAAATGAAGAAAGTTTGGTTGTAAAGCTTAACCTTAAAACTTGCTTAAGCTCTTTTTTTTCTTTCCAGTGATTATAAAATGAAAAAGTTAAACTTTTAAGCAGCTCACTTTCCAGTGGTTCCGTTTTTTGAAGTGCTGAGCTTATAGAAGTTATACCGTTAGCTTGACTAGATGCTATAAGTACATCAGGAAATTTATTAAGTATGAGATGCCTAAATTCTTTTTCGCAGTCAGAGCTACTTGCTCTAATTGTAATACAAATACTGTCCTCATCTTCTTTAACCAAGTAATCGATGGCTTTTTCAGGCTTTGGCCTGTTCATTGCAGTATATATTTTTTTCAATAAAGATATTGGAGCGGTAGCTTGCTTTTCTTGAGGATATATTCCATAAAAAAAGTTTTCTAAAGATTCTGTAGGAGCTTTTACTTCCTTGCAAAAGAGGTTGAAATTATTTTCAATATGCTCTAGCAAGCCTCCATTAACATCGCGGCTAGGACCTATTAGGCTTTCAATCAGAAGGTATGTTTTTTTACGAGCGTCTATGATAGATGATGCTGTTTCAGCCTTAATATCAATCGTTAAAACAACTCCATCTTTAAGATAGTTTTTTTCTTTCAAGGAATTTGAGGCTTCAATGTGAATATCTGAGTGGTTTAACTTTTCTTTAAGTTCAATTTCATTAAGTCTTCTAGGTGCACAAATAAGCGCTGAGAACTGAAAACTAATAGCTGTTTGCTTGCAGAAATCAATAAAGACTTGCGGTATATCTTCTTGATTCAAATCATTTATAATCCATTGAAAACTTTTAAGTAAAAGTTCTCGGTTACTTGGGACAATTAGTTGAAATTTAGGCATTCCTAAGTAATCTTCAATTATTTTAGGGAGCTTTTTATGAAAAGAAGCCACCTCTTTTTCAGAAAAAGCAGATTCTTTTTGGACTTCCAAATGGATTTTGGCAGTGTTTTCTAGTTGATCTATTATCGATAAAAATGAACCATCAACCAAAGCTATATCTTGATAGTTTTCTAAGACTAGTTTTTTGATGGTATCGATATTTAAAGAGGAGTCTTTTGCTTCAATAAAAAGGCTAAGTACTTCTTTAGTCCTAAAAGGAAATGTAATCGTGTGTCTTAATGTATAAAGGTTGCAGTCTCCTTTAAAAGAAGTTATCTCCTGTGCGTAAGACAGTTTTTCTAAAAGCCAAATGAGTAACTCATCACTTCTAGTCTCAATAAAAGATCTATTTGCGTAGCTCAAAAGCTTTATAGCAGCATCTAGATAATTTTCAAAATAAAATGCCTTATTTTTGAGTCGCCAAAGTAATTTAAAAACCCTGAGTTTTTCATTTCCAATTTGATTAAGAGCTTCTTTTATCCGAATAGGGTGAAAATCATAGTTATTTTTTTCTTTCTTTGATGGAATTTGGTGCTCCATAGCAGCTGTAAAAATTTTAGTAAAACGATGCAGTTTATAGATCTTTATTTTTAAATTGGAGCAAAAAATTATTAAAAAATTTTACTCTTTACCATAGGATATTTTATCCTAAAAGAACAAAACTGCTTTACTATCACGCAGCGTCATCCTTTACAATAGTGTCACTTTCTAAAATCAAACTACATTTTAGAGTAAATTAAGATGGAATGCACAGTTAATAAATTATCTAAACTTTCAAATATAAGCATAAGAACTCTTCATTTTTATGATGAAATAGGCTTGCTTAAGCCTGCATATTATGGAGGCAATGGTTATAGATATTACACAGAAGAAGAGCTTCTAAGGCTTCAACAAATTCTTTTTTATCGAGAACTTGGATTTGAGCTGAAAGATATTAAAAAGCTTTTAGATAGTAGTAATTTTAATAAAATCTCTGCTTTGACATCACATAAGAAAGTTTTAGAGAAAAGCTTAAGTAGAACAAAAAAACTGATAGCAACTATCGATAAGACAATTAATCATTTAAAAGGGGTAAAGAAAATGAAAAATAAAGAGTTATATTGGGGATTTGATGCAAAAAAACAAGCTGAATACGAAAAGGAACTAATTGATCGATATGGAGATGATATAAAAGAGTCAATCTCAAATTCACATCAAAAAGTTAAAGGTTGGTCAAAACCAAAGTGGGATAAAATTCGTAAAGAATTTGAAATGATCTGCATTGATTTAACAAATTTAATGGAAAAAGGCCATAAAGAAAATTCTAAAGAAGTACAGAACATAGTGAATAGACATTATTTATGGCTTAAGAATTTTTGGACTCCTGATAAAAACTCATATGCATCCCATGGACAACTTATTTTAGAAAGCGATTTGAAAAAAGCATATGATATACACAACTCAAAGTTAGCTGAGTTTTTAGTAAAAGCTATTGGTCTTTTTGCTGATACAAGTCTCTAGATGAGATACTTTTCTTTAAGGTTTCTTAATTTTTATATTGGAAAAAATTAAAAATAAATTTATTAAATATTTTTCTTAACAAATTTAAGCAGGCCTTAAAAGCTCACAAACCAAAGAAGAGTGTTTTAAATTATGATATCAATGCTAGAAACAACCTTTCGTCAATTCTTAGGCCATAATTTTCCAATTTTGAAACCATGTATCCCAGTAGCAGATAATAGGGTTAGGCAAACAGCTGCTAGTGCTCTAGCAGCACTTGTAGCTTTTAAAGCGCTTAACTATCAAGGCAGATATAAAGAGAGCAGAAGAGAGCAATTAACTAGAATCTTTTTAAAGTTTGCAACCTTTCGAAAAAAGTATTTAGAAGAGCTTAATGAGAAAACTAAAGTTTTTGCTGAAAAATTTATAGAAAGTTGGGCTCAGTTTGGTAAACCTTTTTTAAAAATTCCAGATCAGGGATTGTCACCAAGTGAAGTTTTAGAAATTATTAACTCTTATGCTAATGCTACAGAAAAAAATCTTAAAGATGTCCACATGTCTGGAGCTATTTATGGAGCAAGTTTAACCTCAGATCCAGATAATGTAGATTCAAATAATGTAGATCCAGATACAAGATTAAAACTTATTTTGGCGGCTCAAGAATCAATAACTAAAGATAAATTTGCATGTTATGACGAAATCATTTCAAGAGAAGATCTAAGCTTAGAAGATTATCTCAAAAAATTAAACCTAATATTAAAAGATTTATATGCAGAGGCAACAAAATTGGCCTCTTCATGGAATTCATTGCACTCTGATGATTTTCCAATTGGAGGTTTTTTAGATTTTCAATTGATACAGATGGTAGGGGAGATGTTTGGTGCTGATCCAAATGAAGTTGTAGGAGAGGTAACTTCAGGAGGAACCATGAGTATTTTAGAAGCCATGATAATGTATAGAAAGCGAGCAGAGGATTTGGGGCATATTGAACCAGGCGAGGGGATTATACTTGGTAGTAAATATTCTCACGCAGCTTTTAGCAAAGCTGCAAGTGATCATCACACAAAATTTGTGGAAGTTGCATCAACTTCTGATGGAAAAATGGACACAAATGATTTAGAAAGAAAGGTCAAAGAGCATGGAAAAAAAGTTATTTGTGTTGTAGCTTCTGCTCCTAATTACCCAACGGGTACAATTGATCCTATTAAAGATATATTAGAAATAACTCAAAAAAAACGCCTGCCAGTGCATGTTGATGCATGTTTAGGTGGATTTGTGACTAATTTTTCTGAGAAGTTAAAAACAAAATACCTTAATAGGAAAGAATTTTCTGGTGTTATGTCAGTATCGTGTGACTTCCATAAATATGGAGAAGCCCCAAAAGGAGCTTCGGTTGTTATTGGATATCCAGAGCTTCTTAAATATGGTGTTAGGACAGTTGCCAATTGGCCTGGGGGCAGATATGCAACTTTAGGTCCAGAAGGCAGCAAGTCTTGTTTGGGATCACTTTTTTCACTTGTCACTTTGTTGATTATTGGCAAAAACGGTTATAGAAAAATTGCAACAAAACTGTTTAGTGAAACAGCAAGAATAAAAGAATGTTTAAAAGGAGATAATAGAATTAAAATTATTGGAAGTCCAGAAGTTAGTGTTGTAGCGTTTGAATTAGCTAAAAAGAAATCTAACAGAGAAGGATTTCCTAAAGGATCTACTCTAGAGTTGGCGAATCAGATGGGAAAGCAAGTTGTTCTTAATAAGTTAAGAGATGACCGCGTTCATATGTGCGTTACTCCAAGATTTTTATCAGACCCCATTGCTTTTCAAAAATTTCAAGAAGCTCTTGGAAATGCTATTGCAGAAGTTGTTAAGTTAAAAAACCAAGGTAAAATCAAGGCAAAAGATTCAGGTGGTTATGTTCAAATTGCAGAAATGCATAGCCCTAAAATGCAAGGAAGCCCAATAGAATACCTTCAGAATTGGCTTATTGGAATGCGAGCTGCGTCTGATATTTTAAGGATATATTTTTTATATAAGAGTAATCCTACTATTCCACCCGCAGCGTTAATGTCTAGAATCTAGCTAATTGCATCACCTACTTGGATAAAAGCATCAATTGATTTTCCAAAGATAGTTTTGTTCCCTAATTCATCAATTTTTAAAAGGTTTGCAACATCTAATGCATCGATGATTTTACTTTTCACGCTATCTGATTTTACGACCATACCTTCAATGTATTCAGGGGCTATTCTTTCTTTGATCATAATTTCATTTGAACCTTGGTAATAATCTGTTTCCTTTTTTACGAAGTTAAAAATATTTGGTCTATTTAGATAAGAGTTACCCCACCACCATGAATCTAGATTTCTGTTCCCATAATTATCTGAATGATATTGGTAGGAAACTGTATCGAGCGCTTTTAAAGAATATAATAGGCGAACCTGTCCGGAGTACCACATCTCACTATAACTTTTGTTATTTTTAGTAACTAGTTGAGTGAAAACACTATCAGATCCACCAGATAAAAAATCAGCTGTAGATGAAATCCCATTTGCGACTATATTCGCATAACGCCTTGTTTCATTTGATAAGGCCCCCACCTTAAAAATAGATACAATTCGCTCACATAAAGATTTATCGGTATAAGCTCCAGTTAAAACAGAGGTGATATTTCTAGCTCCAAGATCATATAACTCATCTGATAGGTTTTTAATAGCATAGCGCATTTTCCCTGGTAGTATTTCTCTTAGTTCAATTCTTGGGAGGTATTTCTGAAAGTTCTCATGCATCTCAGGAGCTAACTTGATTATCTTTTCTTTTAGCTTATCAATAGAAAGGCTGAAAAAATTATCACTTCTTTCAAATAAAGTTGCAGCTTTTGGACAGCACATTCTGAAAATTTGACCTAGTTTCATTCGCTCAATATCTTCTTGTGCTGATGCTTTTAATACTTTGTTCAGGTCAAAAAAAGCTAAAATTTCATGCATGTCATATAGGCTTTTACCACTTTTTAATTTGACTTTGACCCTATTGTATAGTCCAACAAAATCTTTTGATCCACCTATACTTAGACTTCCTATATCTTTTAAGTCGATTACAAGATCCTCAGGTTCTGAGTAAGAGTCTGATTTAAGCGAATTTTTTTTACTAAAACTTATTTGAGTAGAATGTGATTTGCAAATTTTTAAAAGATCATTTAAATCATTTTGATTACTTGATTTAAGTTCCTCTATAATTTTTGCAAGTTTGTCTCTGTGTACATGATTTACTTTGAACTCAAGTTCAATGTCGTTACCTTCTTTTTTAAAAGATAAGTTCATTCCCTTGACTTGATCTTTGCCATAGCCAAAAAAATGCGCTCCAAAATCCAATTCTTTTCCATTAGCATCTTTTAAAATAATTTTATTTTCATTTATTTTATCAACTAGCTCAATTAGAGGGTGATCATATAGCTCATTTATATCTCTTCCAGCTTTGATTCTACTTTGAATATCTCTATATTTTTGAATTTGTAAGAGAGTATTTCTTCTTCTTATAATAGAAAGCTGACTATTTGACTCATTTATTTTGAATGCTGTTAAGATTAAATTAGCAGCAGTTTCTAAATATCTTCCTTGTTTGAATTCTTTTGAAGCCTGCTTGAGCTGTATTATTGCTTGAATTAGTAATGAAGCTAGAGTAATTTCTACCGAACCTGTAAACATTATCCCTAAATAAAGCAAGCTGTTAATAGTTTGGAGCAAAACTTCAAAAGCCTTTTCAAAGTCTTGCTTTATTATTAAGTGATAGATTTGAAAAAGGTTACTTGAGATATCACTTATAGTTGTTAAATAAACTCCAATCCTGAAATTAAAATAAGTACCTGCTAAACTAATTATCGATAAAGATGTTGAATATGCATCAGTAAAGAGCCCATCATCAAAATTTTGAGCTTGGATTCTTTTTAAGCACTTTGAAAAATTAGAAGCTGTCCTTATAGTAGATAGGGATATGTTGCAAAAACTTGCTGCAGGCTTGTATAGAAAAAGAAACTGAAATCCTATTTTTGAAACTCTTGATA
>Ga0210057_1009802_pt1 | contig 10989 bp, 9 predicted proteins | sample CryGeyCG2114_010_2_FD_183968 | JGI IMG/M metagenome (GOLD analysis project Ga0210057, IMG submission 183968) | Groundwater microbial communities from aquifer - Crystal Geyser CG10_big_fil_rev_8/21/14_0.10 (SPAdes) (version 2) | ecosystem: Environmental > Aquatic > Deep subsurface > Groundwater ...
AACGAAGGTATGATCGCTAACTATGTAAAAAACCAAGGAAATGAGTATACAGAACTCCATAGCAGTCACCAATTACGGTTGTTATAGAGAACTGATACCCCGCCCCTCTGGGGCGGGGAGCTTCATTTGTATCTTGTTTCCCCTAAAATTAAAATCGTTTTCGTAGCGATAGCGGAGAAAACACCTTATTCCCCTTTATAATTAAAAGAAAAAAACTTATTTTACTTCCTTATTTAAAGAAAAAAGTAGCTTGAGAAAAAATCTAATAACAAAAAAATTTATTTCATATAACTGGTTTTTATCCAAACTTTCGTATGGGAAGTATACCAATTTTGGTACAAAATACAAACTTTTGCTATACTTTTTTTACTAAGGAATTAACCCATTTTTGTATGGAGGGAATCATCAAAAAAGTAGAAAATGTTCTTCGTCTACGGAACTATAGCCCAAAGACGAGAAAAGCGTATATTCTGTATATCAGAGAATACATAATCTTTGCTAAAAAAGCAGGAATTAAAAATAAGGAAGAAGCAATAGAACAGTTTTTATTAAATTTACATGAGAAAAGATCCGCCCAAACAGCTAATTTGGCACTGAGCAGTATTAAATTCTTGTACGGCGATGTGCTCAAAGATCCAATCAATATTGATCTCAAATTTGCTAAACGAGCAAAAAAGCTTCCGATTGTACTCTCAAGGAAAGAAATAGAAAGTATCATTGACGTGATAGACAATCCAAAGCATCGGCTCATGATCTCACTTGGATATGCCTGTGGTATGAGAGTAAGCGAAGTTGTGAATGTCAAAGTACAGGACCTTGCCATAGATGAGCTGACTGTTCATATCAAAGAAGCAAAAGGTAAAAAGGATAGAATCAGTGTATTGCCAGAAAAATTGACAGATGATCTCTATAATTTTATTGCAGGAAGACAGCCAAAGGATTATGTTTTTGCGAGTAATAGAGGTGGAAAGCTTACGACGACGTCACTGCAAAAGGTGTTTCGAGAAAGTCTGAAGAAAGCGGATATCAATAAACCAGCTACATTTCACTCTCTTCGACATTCTTTTGCCACTCATTTACTAGAAAACGGAACCGATGTTCGATATGTCCAAGCACTCCTTGGCCATGCAAATATACGGACAACACAAATCTATACACAGGTAACGAACCCAATACTAAAGAATATTAAGAGTCCCTTATAATTTGTTTTCCTACTTCGTCACATGCACCGTCTTCACCACTACAACACCATCAATCGATAACGCAACATCAGCGCCAGGAAATTCAAATGTGCCTGATGCGCCGGCATCTTTGTGGACGGCTATGTAGATAGGATCTGTGACAAATGATTCATAGAGTGGAAATGCAACATCACTCCAAGATCCAGGAGAAAGTGTTACTTGCCCAATGATGCGACCCGGCTTGCCCATGTCATCGTCGTAGGCGACGAGCCAGATGTCTTCTTGAGTGTTTACTGACTGGATCGTAATGCCACCATTTGTATATGCCTGATCTTCTACTACGATTTCAGGTGGTGCGGTGGTTTCTTCGGTTGCAGGGATTTCATCTTCTGCTGGAAGTTGCCCTACAGCAGATGGGTGGTCATCTGTTTTTTGTTGAGTTTCCTGTTCTCCTACTGGTAGACGAGAAAAGTAAAAGAAAAATATTCCTCCAACTGCGAGAATTGCGATAATGCCAATAACAAATGATTTCATACTATTTTGAATAGTTATATATGAACGCAGTATATCTTTTTTGCAGGTATATCTCAACTTGTCCCCATGGTACCCATTGACATGTGCAACTGAGTTGCGTAGTATAGATGCAATTGAATTGCAATTGATATGAATACAAAACATGACCCACAATGGATTCTCAATATCCTTTCTGACAAAAAACAAAAAGTAACACCTTCTCGTGAACACATCGCGAATATTGTTGCTGCTCATACCGGTGTTTTTTCGCCAAACGAAATTATCGAGGAAGCCTTTGGTATGGACAGAGTGACAGTCTATCGTATTCTTGATTTGTTTGAACTCCTTGATGTTATTCATCCAGTGCTCACGCAGCATGGAGAAAAGCATTATGAAGTTCATGGAGAAAAACATCATCATCATGTCGTATGTACGGGATGTGAAAAGACGAGCTGCATCGATTGTGAAGTAAAACGAACGCGAGTCAAGGGATTTGGAGAGATTCATCATAGTGTTGTATTTACTGGTCTTTGTGACCAATGTCATTCATCAATCTAATTTTTTATGAACGCTACAGGAACTATATGGGTTTATACTCTTGGGAGCATTACCATCGTAAGTTTGGTTTCGCTTATTGGAGCTGTTGCGCTCTCATTTGGCATGGAGCGTATAAAAAAATGGCTTCTGCTGTTTGTCAGTTTTTCTGCTGGAACGCTTCTTGGGGATGCTTTTCTTCATCTCTTGCCTGAGGTAACTGAAAAAGAAGGAAGTTTTTCCTTGCAGATCTCCTTTGGAGTGATCGCAGGTATTTTGGTATGGTTTATTATAGAAAAATTTATTCAGTGGCATCACTGTCATCATGTTCATGAATTTGATAAAGATCATATTCATCCTTTTGCTATTCTGAATCTTATCGGTGATTTTTTACATAATATTATTGATGGCATGATCATCGCTGCAAGTTTTCTTGTGAGTATTCCCGTGGGAATTGCGACTACCATGGCTGTCGTGTTGCATGAAATTCCACAGGAACTCAGTGATTTTGGTGTTCTATTACACGGAGGATTTTCTCGCGGTCGTGCATTGTTTCTCAATTTTCTCTCAGCGTTGGGTGCTCTCCTCGGTGCCGTTTTTGCGCTCTTTCTTGCTGGCCAGATAGAAGGGATTGAATTATTGCTGATTCCTTTTGCCGCAGGATCATTTATTTATATCGCGACAGCCGATCTTATCCCAGAACTGCACAAAGAATCTCGTGTTGGTGAATCTATAAAGCACCTCGTCTCACTTCTCGCGGGTGTTGTTGTCATGGCATTGATGTTATTGGTGGGGTAGTAGACCTATTTTCTATATTGCAAAATCATTGGTATACTAATGATAGTTTAGAAAGATGTGTATTGTTTTTTGCTTATTGTTTATTTATATATGCCCAAAAAACCTCCTATCATTATAAAAGCAAATGGCGATCGTGTGCGGTATGATCGAAAGCGTCTCATGACGTCATTGCTTCGGTCTGGTGCCTCACAAGAATTGGCAAACAGCGTAACAGATAAGGTTTCTTCTGAGATTATCAGTGGGACGACAACAACGTACAATATTTATGCAAACGCATACAACATGCTGAAGTCAGCAAAGTATCATCCTGTCGCAGCTCGGTATAGTCTCAAAAAAGCAATTATGGGACTTGGTCCGACGGGATTTCCATTTGAACAATTTATTGGTGAAATATTGAAGCGTCAGGGATATAAGGTCAAGGTTGGTGTGAATGTACAGGGACATTGTGTCCCACACGAAGTGGATGTTGTCGCGATCAAAGGCGATACACATGCACTCGTCGAAGCAAAATTCCACAATCAGACAGGCGTCCATACTGATGTAAAAGTACCGTTGTACATCCATTCGAGATTTTTAGATATTGAAAAAAAACTCCTTGCAAAAGGGGACACCCATAACATACATGAACCGTGGGTTGTGACCAATACGCATTTTACGTCTAGTGCTATTCAGTATGGAGAGTGTATGGGGATGAAACTCTTTGGATGGCGGTACCCAGAGAGTGGGGGCATAGAAAAAATGATTGAGGATTCTGGACTTCACCCTATCACGTGTCTCACGACACTGTCACAAACACAAAAAAATCTGCTCCTCAAGCAAGGAACGATTTTGTGTAGAGAACTCATAGAAAAGGAATATTTGTTCCAAGAACTTGGGTTGTCTGGCGCAAAAGCAGGTGCTCTCAAAAGAGAGATAGACATGATCTGTTCTGCCTGAAGAAGTGAGAAATACAAAAAAAGCGCTGTGTAGCGCTTTTTTTGTTCACATCAACATCTTGACAATAACGCAAAAGTCGTGTAGAGTGCTATGGCTTACCGTTCGGTAAGTATTATCTCAGTATTATGGAGCCAGTACCTACCACCAAAGAACATATTATTGCAGAAGCAAAGAAATTGTTTACCTCACAGGGGTTTTCCGCTGTGTCTATGTCGATGATTGCAAAGGAGGTTGGTATTTCAAAAGCTGCTCTCTATCATTTTTTTGAAAACAAAGCAGCAATATATATTATAGTCATAGAAGATGTATTTCTTGCTATCGGTGAAGTATTCGATGCTGCATTGAGTGCCTCGCCGGATGATGTCCCGCTTGCAGATGTCATTGAACATGTGATCTCAGTGGGGATGCAAGAAGGAAATGTGATGTTGCGAATGGATAGCTGTCCACTGCTCGGTGAGCAATCACATATGCAGACGTTGTTTCAAGATTTTTTTCAAAAAGTAGCACAGGTATTAGCTCACTATCACATTGAGGAAACGACGCTTGCCACACATGTATTTTTGAATGCTGTGCATGGCTATATAAAGTGGGCGCACATTGATTCCGATGTCCCTGATGTTCGCACCTATAGTACGTATTTAGTAACACTCTTTCAAAAAAAATAACAAATATCTCTTATGCTGTTCAAAAAAGAACATAAACTTTATGTGATGATACAAACGCACAAACTTCTCAGCGGAATTGTGCTTCTTGGTGTTGTGGGGATAACGAGTATGTTTCTCTTTCGAGGAAGTGATCCTACACCGGATACTATCGCGACGACAAAACAAGTCTCACTCCTTTCGGTCTCATCCATTCAGCAAAATCAAGTTGTTGCTGTTGCTTCTGGAGAAGTAGAATCACTCCAACAAGTGACACTCAGTAGTGAAATGTTTGGGACAGTGTCTAAGGTATATGTTGGCATCGGAGACACGGTCAAAGCAGGACAGCTTCTTGTTCAATTTAAAGCAAATGATAAAGCTGCACAATACACACAGACGCAGGCTGATTATGAAAATACGCTTGCCGCAAAAAATTCCCTTCTTGCACAAATAGATGCAGCGTATGCAAATCATGATAAGTTGAAAATAAACGCGGCGAGTAGCATTACTTCTGCAGAGTCAGCACTTCGTTCGGCTGATAATAATTTGCAGCAGGTCGTACATACGGGATCCAACGCTATTGTGGATGATGCGTATGCTGATACGGTACAGACACTGGATTCAGTACAAAACACATTTGTCGATATGCTCGTGGTTGCCGATAATATTCTCGGCGTCGACAATCGCTTTGCCAATGATACGTTCGAAGAAATTCTGGGTATCTTGAATTCTGGGTCACTTGCGAATGCTACCCAAAACTATCTTATTGCAAAAAATGCAAAAGAAACATTTCAAACACAGATGAATGGTGTAACTGCAGCGTCATCACAGGCGACTATTGATGCTGTTGCCGTATCGGCAAAACAAACATTGTCAACATATGCAACGCTGTTTGCATCACTCACCACATTGCTCGACAACACTCCACCCGTGGGTGATCTCTCACAAACAATGCTCACCACATTGATCACTTCTGTAAATGCAGGCCGTTCAGAAATTACTACTCAACAAACGGCATTGACGAATGCGATTCAAGCTATTGCAACAGCAAAAAAATCATTTGCAACACAACAAATCGCATATGACAAAGCAGTGCAAGATCTTGCTGACACAAAAGCAAAAGCCGTTGCAGACATTGCAGCGTCAGAGGCTGGACTCAAGCAATTGGAAGCTACCCTTGCCTCACAAGATGCAAGTATCAAACGTGCCCGTGGAGCAATTGCTGGCGTGAGTGCAGAACTCGCAAAAGCCTCGGTACGTTCACCTATCTCTGGGGTTGTTGCAAATATCGCGGTCAAGCAAGGTGAACTTGTTTCGAATGGTGCTATTGTTGCGGACGTTGTGAATACAACAGGCCTCCAAGTGACTGCGTACGTCCCTGCTGATGCATTGTCTGCACTGTCAGTTGGCGGCACGGTACTTGTAGAAGAAAAACCAGTTGGCCATATTGTGAGAATAGCGCCAAGTATCAATAATACAACAAAGAAAGTGGAAGTCATTATCTCGATTGATGAGACTGATGGGAACTCGTTTGTCGTCGGACAATTTGTCAATTTGCAGATGCTTTCATCACAAGAAGATATCGATGCTTCAGTATTGCTCGTACCATTGAGCGCTGTGAAAGTCACCGCAGAGAGCCACAGTGTCTACGTGGTCGTGGATGGACACAGTGTGGTTGTGCCTATACAAACAGGACAACTCATAGGAGACAAGATAGAAATTATTTCAGATCTTTCTGGGTATGATGCTATCGTCTCATCTGTTCGTGGCATCGAAGAAGGAGATGCTGTCTCAATTATTGAATAAGTATGGTCACCTTGCATGAACACAAAAAGAAAACGATATGGGAATCGTTTATACATCAGTATAGACTGACTCTGATTTTTATTGTTGCCATCGTTCTTCTGGGTTTTTTGGCGATCAATCAGATGCCAAAAGAATCTAGCCCAGAAATCGATTTTCCTATTGCCATTGTGACGACACCATTTCCAGGAGCAAGTGCCGCTGACGTGGAAGAGCTCGTCACCAAGCCTCTTGAAGATAAAATAAATAGTCTTACAAAATTAGAATCAGTTACTTCTGTATCACGCCAAGGGATATCTTCTATCGTCGTGAATTTTGATGTCAATGCTGATTCTTTGGAATCAATGAGTGATTTGCGTACAAAGGTAGATGCAGCCCAATTTGATTTGCCAAGCGATGCGGAGACGCCACAAGTAACGAAAATTAGTTTTTCAGATGTCCCAATTATGCAGCTTTCATTGAGTGGGCCATATAGTGGTACGGAATTGAAAGGTTTTGCTGAGGGATTACAGCAAGACATTGAATCTATCGCAGGTGTGTCACAGGTGAATATTGTTGGTGCGCCAGATAGAGAAGTTCGTGTCTTGGTAGATCAAGCACGACTCGAACAATTTGGACTATCACTGAGTGCTGTGATCAATGCTATTCGTCAGGCAAATGTGAATCTCCCTGTAGGATCTATTGAAACGGCAGGATCTGTGTATAGTGTAAAATTTGCTGGAGAAATTTTTACGGCAGAAGAAATCAGCGGAACACCGATAACGGCTATTGATGGGACTATTGTGACGGTTGGGGATGTATCACGTGTGATTGATGGCGCGGTAGATACCGGAACACTAGCTCGTTTGAGTATCGCCGGCAGTACACCAGCTCCTTCTATCTCATTGCAAGTATACAAAGTGAGTGGCGGTAATATTCTGGATCTTGCTGACGCGGTGACAGCACATATTGATGATGCAGAAGGGGGGCTCTACCCAGACAATGTTCATGTAGAAATAGTGACAAGTGACGCAGAACTCATTCGGACAGATCTCAACAATTTGCTCAAAAATGGTGCAGAAACAATTCTTATTATTGTGTTGTTATTGCTCATTTTCCTCGGATGGAGAGAAGCCTTGCTTGCCAGTGTTGCGGTACCGCTTACATTTCTCATGACCTTTATTGTGCTCGGACAACTGGGGTATACCATCAATTTTTTGACGCTGTTCTCCTTGATTCTTGCGCTTGGTATTCTTGTCGATGGAGCAATTGTTGTTACAGAAGGCATGCACGGATATTTGCAAAAAGGATATACACCAAAAGATGCTGCTATTGCAACTATTCGAGAGTTTCAGGCGCCGTTGATTTCTGGAACACTGACTACCATTTTTGTCTTTTTGCCGATGATGTTGACTTCAGGAATTATTGGCAAGTTCATAAAGAGTATTCCTGTGACGGTTACCATTGTATTGATTTCTTCAATTATTGTTGCACTTGGTGTCATTACCACACTTGGTTCTCGATTTTTGAAAACAGCATTGGCAGGAGATGTGGATGCAAAAAAACAGCGGTTTACTGATCGATTCATCACTCGCAGTTACACCTTTTACGAACGTATATTAAAAGGATTTTTGACGAACGTGCGCAGACGAACCCGATTTTTTGTGATTATGATTGTTTTGTTTGTTGCCAGTTTGATGCTCCCTATATTTGGGATACTGAAAGTAAATATGTTTCCCGCTGAAGATGTGGATGTATTTACCATAGATCTCGAAGCACCGATTGGGACACCACTCCATGAGACTGACCTCCTTGCAAAGCAAGTAGAAGATACATTGTTAGGAGATCAACGGATTGCATCATTTGTCACCAATGTGGGTACAGGGAGTAATGGAGGCAGTGTAACCTCAGGCGGTGGTACAACCAATCAGCACCTGGCTAGTTTTACCATCAATTTGAAAAAAGACAGAACTGAATCGAGTGTTCATATTATTGATGCATATCAAAACGTTTTTCAGAATACGGATGGTGCGAGGGTGACCGTTGCTCAGCAGGCGTCAGGACCAGATCAGGGTGCGCCAGTGAATATTCATATAAATGGAGAGGATCTCAATACGCTTGAGTCGATTGCAAGTGATGTACAACATCTGTTGGAAACAATTCCAGGGGCTCGCAATGTAGCGTTGTCTACGAAGGAAAGTAATGGAGAGTTTGTGTTGAGTATTGATCGTTCGAAAGCGCAATTTTATGGAGTCAGTACTGCAGAGGTCGCGTCACTCCTTCGAAATGCGGTAACGGGGAATACGGTTACCGTCTTAAAACAAAATGGTACGGATATTGATGTGGTCGTCAAATATGATCTGTCTCCCGCAGCAGAAGGGAGTTTGTCTCAGATTGATACGGTAGATATTGATGAAATTACTTCTCTGACACTCGCTACCCCACGTGGAGAGATCCCGTTAGCTTCTTTTCTTGATACTGATCTCGGTGTGAGTAGGCCGGTGATCAATCATGAAGATGGTGACAGACTGGTAACCGTCACCTCGTTGGTAGAAGATGGATATCAGGCACAGCAGATTGTGTCAGCATTCCAAAAACAAGCTGATCAAATATTTTTGCCACCAGGATATACGTTTTCGTATGGAGGAGAAAGTGAAAGTATCAATAAATCATTCGCAGACATGTTCAAAGCAATGTTTTTGGGAATGTTTATGATAGCAGGTCTGCTTGTCTGGCAATTTCGTTCGTATCGACAGCCATTCTTTGTCATGTCGAGTATTCCGTTGTCTTTGATTGGTGTGTTCCCTGGATTGGTACTCGTAGGACAGCCACTCAGTTTCCCTGCATTCATTGGTGTGGTAGCGCTTGCGGGTATTGTGGTCAATAATGCGATTATTTTGATAGATCGTATCAATGAAAATAGATTGAATAATGGTATGAGTATTGACGACGCTATTCGTGAAGCAGCGACCAGTCGTCTTCAGCCTATCCTCCTCACGACCATGACGACAGTGGCGGGGATTTTGCCACTTGCCATCACCAATCCATCGTGGGGACCACTTGGGTATTCCATTGTCTTTGGATTGCTGTTCTCGACCGCATTGACGCTCTTCATGGTACCACTTCTTTATCAACGCTTCGGTGAAAAGGAATTAGACCCTATCCCAGAACGATAAGACGTTCATGTTTTAGAAAGACAGTCTGTGGTTGCAGACTGTCTTTTTTTTCGGTAGGATATATACTCACTGTACTATATTATATGAAACGAACACTATTTGTATTCATTATTATCATTGCTTCTGGCATAGCCTTTTGGCGATTTCATGGTACGTCAGAAGGGGCGTCTGATGTTGTTGAGGATGTACTTCCCGAACCACTGCCTGTGTATACCGCTAAGTCATTTATGATAGAAGAAGGGGATACCTTTGCAGCGGTCATGGAGCGCATGGGGTATACGTATGAAGATATGCAAGCAGTGCTTGATGCTGGCGAAGATATCTATGATTTTACTCAGATAGTGCTTGGCAAAACATTTGTTATCAGAAAAAAAGATGGTGTGTTTGATGCGATTGTCTATGATATCAATTCAGAAGAACAAGCACTCATTACAAAAGATAGTGATGGAAATTTTGTTGTTACCAAACAAGATATTCCATATGATGTTACGGAAAAAGAAGTGCATGGTGCCATTGAGTCATCCCTGTTTCTTGCTGGGAACGAGGCAGGACTCGACGATCGAGCGGTCTTGGCACTCGCCGATGTATTCACCTGGGAAATCGATTTTGCGACGGTCATTCAACCTGGTGATTCCTTTTCAGTGATCTATGAAGATCGTATTCGTGATGGTAAGCCCGGACCGTCCGGAAAAATTCTTGCTGCACGATTTGTAAACCAAGGAAAAGAACATACGGCTCTACGGTTTGAAGATCCTGAGGGAGGTATTGGATATTATACAAAAGAAGGAGAGTCTCTGCAGAAGCCATTTTTGAAAGCCCCGTTGAAGTATTCACGTATTTCTTCTGGATATTCGAATGCACGGTTTCACCCGGTCATTGGACGAACCACCACGCATCTTGCAATCGATTACGCAGCCCCAATTGGAACACCAATTTTGGCAACAGGAGATGGCACCGTGATCCGTGCGAGCTGGAATGGAGGATATGGAAATTTTATTGCTATTCGTCACAATGATACGTGGGATACCCATTACGCTCATTTGTCAAAGTATGCAATCAAAGCAGGGGACAAGGTATCACAAGGCGATGTGATAGGGTATGTTGGTTCGACAGGATGGTCTACCGGACCACATGTTCATTATGAAATGGTAAAAAATGGAACAAAGGTAAACCCTTTGACAGTAGAATTGCCAGCAGGGGATCCTATCACGGATGAATGGCGTTCGAGTTTTGACGAACAAAAAAACAAATACACCGCGTTTTTTGAGAATTGAGAGAGAAATACTTCTCTGTGAGGTTTTTTTAATCTCTCCTGGGTCTAATTCCCCGCCCCTCTGGGGCGTGATACAATAGATCCATGAGTAAGTATATACACAAAAGCCACAATGTAAATGTGCTTCTATACCATTTGGTATTTCCAACCAAGTA
>Ga0210057_1009806_pt1 | contig 10985 bp, 16 predicted proteins | sample CryGeyCG2114_010_2_FD_183968 | JGI IMG/M metagenome (GOLD analysis project Ga0210057, IMG submission 183968) | Groundwater microbial communities from aquifer - Crystal Geyser CG10_big_fil_rev_8/21/14_0.10 (SPAdes) (version 2) | ecosystem: Environmental > Aquatic > Deep subsurface > Groundwater ...
AGATAAGAAAATGTTTGGTTGGAATGTTAGGCAGAAGAGAGCAGATAGAATAGACACTGCTCTCTTTGTCAGAGCAATTTGGCATAACTTATTTAGATTATAATTTAGTTAATCCTGTCCCAATCCCCTTCTGCCTTTAGAGCTTTTTCTCTCTCTGCTGCCTTGATTTGTTCTTGAGTTTCATCTATTAATTTTAGATGTTGTACCTTTTTCCAATCCATACCTAATAATTTTGCAGATTGCTTATCTACTTCTAAAGGCTTACCTGCGATGATATAGCCATAATCTGATGCATCTACAAGGGCCACATTAGGCATTTTACATAAAACTATATCATGAACTGCATATTTTATAGGATTCTTTCTTATTTTGTTTTTTGTGCTTGAAAAGAAACCTGTGTAATATGAAGCAGGAAATGCTCCAAGCATATTTGCTAGAGAACCATGAATTTCTGTTTCATCATCAGTATTCAATCTTGGAAGAGAAATTAAGTAACTTTCTTGGACTAATTTCGGATAGGTTATTTCTTCGAAACCGATGAAATGTTTATGATAAACATCTTGTACATCTGCATTGTTTAAGTCTATTAAACTAATGGGATATTTTTCTGCTAAATCCTTATATCCTAATTCTTCAAAGACGTCATGAGTTTCTTCTCCATCTGAACCCTCGGCTATGATTATCTTTGCTTCAGGGTTTTTATGAGCCATACAGAACTTTAGAACTTCTTCTACAAAGGCTAGAGGAGTGTTATGGGACTTAGAATTTCTTAATGAGGGCTTTAGAATTATAGAATTATGCTTTTTTAACTCTTCATTGAACTTAATCAATTGTAAGAACTTTGGAATTGTTTCCTCATACGACCTAAATTTTACTGATACCCCTTGTGCCATGAATTGAATGGAATTCTTGAGCTTTTAAGGATTATTGTTCTCTTCTATCTAATTCATTGTTTACAATTGTTGTTGTTTGAGAAGCAAAATAGCTTTTAGGACCTACTGAAACGGGTGTGCAGATTGATTTTAAACGCTTTAATTCTTTTGAAGGAAGGCCTTTATGATCTCCCATTATGAAAATTGGATCTTCGCCTAAGTCAATTGTTCTAATGTCTTCGCCATCTTCATCTAAAATATAAAGATTTTTTCCTTTTTTTTCAAAATCTTTAACTAATTCTAGAAATCCTTTCTTTTCTACCCAATATCCTGGAAATACTTCATTTTTTACTCCAGGCTTATATTTGTAAAGCATTCTTTTGATAATTTTTGAAATATCTCGCTTGTTTAGATATATTTTATCCTCTCCAGTTTTACCTTCAGTGACTGGATAAAATTCTAAGTGTTTTTGAGGGTCTGGCTTTCCTGCAAATACTAAATGCAATTTAACATCTGGCCTCATTTTATGACTTAAGAAGAAGGCTGCGATAACTGTATGAATTGCTATATCTAGACGTCCTGCGTGCATTAAATCATCTCCAATTGCACTTCCAGAAGTGGGTGCAGATCTTGAATAATATATGAATTCTCTCATTATATGTTTCATGAATGAAGAGTTATAAGTTTTTGGATTAATATAACTTAGAACCATTTGGAACTTGTCTTTCTGGAATAGCTAAAACAATATCTCCATTTATATCTGAAAAGCCAGTTGTTAAAATTTCTGATAAGAAATGTCCAATCTGTTTCTTTGGAAAATTAATTGCTCCTATTACTTGTTTTCCAACTAATTCTTCTTTTGTGTAATGTTTTGTAATCTGTGCGCTTGAGTTCTTTATTCCAATTTCTTCTCCAAAATCTATTTTTAATTTATAGGCTGGTTTTCTAGCTTCTGGAAAGTTAGTTACTTCCAATATAGTTCCAACTCTTAGTTCTACTTTTTCAAAATCAGGAAAATTTATTTGATTCATTTTAATTTCTATCCCCTACTGGCCAAGTTCCAGTTTGTTTCATTAATCTGTAACTTTCAAGACCATTTCCAACTAAGAGTGCATGTTCCCTTAATAAGTTCATCTCATCTCTAGTCCATGAATCATTTGGAGCAGACATAGTTGCAAATTCGTGAGAGAAACCTTCGTCTGTGTCATGCGACATATAATGTCCTAATCTTTTTTCTAGAAGAGGAAAATTTGGTGCACCTGGAAGAGGAGTTACAATAAAAGGATTGATGAAAGCTGCTCCTGATTTTTTTAATTTTTGCCCATAAAAAATACTTTTTCTTATCTGCTCCTGAGATTCTACATAGAACTGGCCATGAGATAGTGGATTGATAAATCCTAACATCAAACCACAAGTTATATCCATCCCCTTTTGATTAAACATTCCAACAATTCTTTTAGTGTGTTCTTCTTGTGAATTTAGTGTTGGTTTATTGGAATTCCCTAAAGAAGATTCGTTTGCTGATTCAACTGCTAAATATCCGCCGTAACATCCACTCTCTGCCATTTCGCTAATTAGTTTTTCTGTTGTAAGCTCTGCCTTTCTTCCAGAGAAAGCACTTTGAAAAACACTTTTTTGATTTCTTGCACTATCTCTAATAAAATCTTCTTTAACTTCTGGAAGTAGAGATATTAAGTTGAATAAACCCATCCCTCCTTCCTCAAACCATGCCAAATCATATTCCTTTAATTTTCTAAAAACATGTCTTGCCCATGGAAGATCGTGAAGCAAATGATCATCTTCAAGAAGAAATTCGGTTACTCCTTGGCTTTTAATATATTCTAAATAATTATCTAAATTTATTTCGCTCATTTTTCTAAATCCTCCTTGTGATGATGGAATAGCACAGAAATTGCATCCTGTATTGCATCCAATTGAAGTGAATCCATAAATTAGATTTCCATCCAATCTATTTCTCTTTCCTGCTGAATGATAAGGTTTATTGTATAGACTTAGATTTATCAAAGATAAATCTGGAATTGAAATTTGGTCTATATCTTTTGCAAATGATCTAGAAGAAGTAAATCTAATTGTTCCTTCTTTTTTGAAACCGATTCCAGCTATTTCTTCTAATTTCTTTGCTCCTTCTTTTTTTGTTAAAGAATCTAGGAGTTCGACAAAACTAACATCTGCTTGTCTTAATACTACATAATCTGTTGGAGAATCTAATAAGGCATCCTTGGGAAGGCCAGTAACATGTACTCCTCCTGTTATTGTAACTATTTTTTCATCTAGTGATTTAACTCGATCTGATACTTCTCTAGCATTGCCCCATTGATGAGTATAACTACATGTAACTCCAACTATGTGTGGATTAAATTGTCTGACCCTTTCAGTTATTTCATTTAAAGAAAGTCCATAAGAAAACATTGTGCTTTGATTAGATGTGCAAAATAAAGTCTTTTCATTATCCCAACCTTCATAAACTGAATCTAGAATTTTTACTTGATATCCTGCTCTTTTGGCTGCTGTTCCTATACGTAAAAGACCCATAGGAATGCCTGCACGTTTCATTTCTGTTAAATTCTCTATTTCTAAATTTTCTAAATCTTTGATAATTCTTGAGAAATAATTTAATCTTTCCTTATCAGTTACTTCCTCATGAATTGATTCTTTTATTACTTCAAGAGAACGTTCTATTCTAGTATAAGGTGGAACTATTAACATTACTCTTGGAGGTTGTCCTGAAATCCATGTTGAGTTAGATTTTATTAGAGAATCATCTATTAGTTTATCAGCTAATCTTCTACCTAGGGTGCTAACTAATTTCTCTCTATTTCTATTCGGTCTTAATATTATTTGGTCATTCATATTAAGATTTGCGAATGATGATGGTATTTAGTATTTCTACCGAATATGTTCGGTTTTCACCATTAGAAAGAATTAGTTATTTTTTTGGGATTTTTGATACTCTATTATTATTGGTAATAATTTTAGTTCAGCTTTTCTTAAATGTTCTTGAAATGTTGAAACGCCAAGTTTTGAAATTTTTGAAAGTTTCTGTAAAGAAGTTTTTCTAGGATAAGAATAATATCCATTTGAATAAGCTAAATCTATCGCTTTTTTCTGACTTGGTGATAACTTTGGCATAACATTTGGGAAATAAATGTCTGTTAGTTTGGAATTTTCCATTTTTAGCATTTTACATATGTCCATGTGATTTTCTAAGGAATCTATAAATTTTTGTAACTCTTTTTTATTCCATGAAGCAACTTCCCAGTATTCGTGTCCATCTGGATGATTAGTTACTGGTTTAACAAAAAATATTTGTTTAGTGTGGTAGAGCATTACATGTTCTCCCTCCTTACCTAAGTTAATTTCATAAGTGAAAATATCTCCTGAAACTTCAAGATGAGTTATTCTTTTGTCTTTTTCTAGATCTTTAAGGAAATTAGTTTTTTGTTTTTCATCTAAACTTTGAAAATAACATGTAGTTGTTGCATATTTTATTCCCTTTTTTTCATACCAAGTACTAGGATATGAAAAAACAATTAAATTAAATTTTTGACAACGAGTTACAATAGGGCAATCTTTATGCTGTAATTTTAATTTTGTTATCCACATATTAAGCCGAAGATATTCCGGTTTATATAATTTCTTAATTGAAAACAATTAAAAGGTCTTTTGAACCATAATATAAATGGAAGCATGGTGGACTTTGTATATTTATGAATTGCATCCAACTTTAATTTCATTTTTAGCAGGGATTATTAGTGAAGATGTTCTTACATTTGTAGCTATTATGTATGGAGGTATTAATTATCCTCTAATGTGGGTTATGATTTTTGGATTTTTAGGAGTATTAGCCCAAGATTATTTTTTCTTTTTCCTAAGAAAAATGCCTATGTTTTCCAAGTTTATCTCTAATATTTTGAGTTCGAAGAAAAAGAAGAAGAAAATTAAATTTATTGAGGATTTAAGCGGTTCTAAACTATTATTGTCTTTGATTATTTCTAAATTTATTTATGGAACTAGAATCCCAATGATATTACTTGCAGGACATAAAACTAAAACATTTTGGAAATTTTCTAAAATCGATATTCCTGCATTAATTATTTGGACAGGAATTATGGTTCCAATAGCTTGGTTTGCAGGAAGAGGATTCTCTAAAGCACTTAGTTTGATTAGAGGTTTTGAAAAGCTTATGGGTTTCATACTCATTTTCTTTTTAGTAGCCTATTTAGGAAGATATTTTGTTAAAAAATATTTCAAAAATAAAATTAATTAAATACGAACTCAGGAGTTGCAATTATTTCGTTTCTAGGGTCGTATTTATAGATTCCTAAAAATTGATTATCTGAAAATAAGCATATTTTATCGTCTTTATTTAAAGATTTAAGTGGAGATTTTGGTTTTAGATATTTTTCAAATATGGGTGAACCTGAATGAGCTTTTTTTATAAATTCTGATTCTGTTTCTATTACTGGATAAAGCGTCGACACAATTTCTCCAGGGATTAACATTTTTCTTAATAATTTTTCTGAACCATTGTAATATTCTAATACTGCTTTTTCGAAATCATATAATGTGTATGATTCAGATTCTGAAAATATTCCTGCTTGTGTTCTTCTTAATTCTAACATATGCGCTCCTCCAATTTCTTTTCCGATATTATCGCAAATGGTTCTAATGTAAGTTCCAGCTTGAACTTTTGTTTCAAATAAAATATCTTTGTCTTCTTTTTCTAAAATGGTGAAGAATTGTACTTCTCTTTGTCTAGGTGCACGTTTTACATTTGATCTTATAGGAGGTAATTGAGTTATTTTGCCAGTAAATTTAGTGATTATCTTTTTTAGTTCTTCTATAGATATTTCCTTGTGTAATCTCATTATTCCTACATAGGTTTTATCTCTATGCATGAGATATTCGTTTAATCGACAAGCTCTATTGAGTGCAACGGGTAAAACTCCACTCACTTGAGGGTCTAAAGTGCCGAAATGAGAAGATTTACTTAGATTTAGAACCTTTCTTACGAATTGAGATACGGTAAATGATGTTGGATTTGAAGGTTTATCTATATTGATTATTGAAAAGGAGAGTAAATCTTTAATTGGCTTCTCTGATTGAATTTTTTTTAGATTTATCATACTTCACCTTTCAAATATTTCTGCCTTTTTTCTTCAGGGAATTTTTCTATGGCATAACGGAGCATTGTTCTAGGCATTTTTTTGTAGTGTTTCTTTAAGAAATATTCTAGAGTTTTTAAGTCTCTATTTCCCACTTCTCTTAACATCCAACCTACTGCTTTGTGAATTAGATCATGAGAATCATTTAGAAGAATTTCTGCTATGTGACTTGTTTCATCGAATCTATTGTTTTTTATGAAATAATAAGTTGAAACAATTGCAATTCTTTTTTCCCATAAATTTTTTGATTTTGATAATTTAATTAATATTGAGGCTAATAGAGGATTTTCTTTACCTTCTTGGAATATATATCTGCCTATAATTTGATATGCACTTAAGTCTACTAAATCCCAATTATTAATATGTTTTGTATTTTTTAGATAAAATTCAAATAGTTCTTTTCTTTTTTCTGGAAATTTATCAAATTTAGCAACTAAAATTAATAGTCCTGCTAATCTATCTTCATGTACTTTTGATTCTAAAATTTTTTTAACTTCCTCGAGAGATAAATCTAGATATTTTTTTGCTACTGCCCTTGTATCTGGAACTGTTAAGCCTATGAAAATATCTCCTTCCCCATATTCTCCTGGGCCAGTTTTAAAGAAGTTTTGATATATCTTTATCTTGTCTGGATGTGCATATTTTCTTAGTTCTTGTTGTATAGACATAAAAATAGATTGTTGAAAAGAAATATAAATCTATTGACTATTTATATGAATATGAATATGAATATTCCTTTTGTTATAATGTCCTCTATGATTGGTGGAAAGGGTGCTTTTGCAATTAAAGATATTAAGAAAGGTGAAGTCCTTTGTTTTATGAATGGCAATGAATTTTTTGTTGATAAAATTCATGAAAAGGAAATTAATGAAGAGGAGAATCGAGGAGATTCATTACAAATAGGAGATCATGAATATATTGATTTAGATGAAAAATATAGATGTATAAATCATTCTTGTGAACCTAATTCTTTTTTAAAGGGTAAAAATGAACTTATAGCTTTAAAAAATATGGAGAAAGATGAAGAAATAACTTATGACTATTCTGCAACAATGTTTGAAGATAAAGATCTAATAAAAGAAAAGTTTGGTGAAGAGTTATGGATTATGAAATGTAAATGTGGAAATGAAAATTGTAGGAATATAATTGGACAATTTTACGAATTACCTGAAGAATTGAAGATGAAATATGTTGATAATTGTTGGTTACAAGATTATATCTTGAAAAAGTATAAACTTAAGTTTTAATATCTCCTTAGGAGTTCTTCTAAATTGAACTGAGAGCTGGAGTATCTGGCGATTGGTTTAGTTCCTTAAATTTTAAAAAATAGGAAGACTCTTTTAGAGAGACTATTAATTTGAAAGGTGAAACTGGAACTCTTCCAATTTGGGATATATTCCTTGATGAAGAGATATAATCAATGAATAGATAGTAAATATGTCCTATGTTGAGAGGATTATATTCTTCTATTTTAAAATTATTTCTTAAGAGCCATTCTGTTTATCTTTGGCTCTTTTACTGGAGTAATGTGCTTTTGAGCCTTTGCTGAAGCATCTGCCTGTTTTATGGATTGTTCAGCTCCTGCTTTTCCTTTTTCTTTTTCATCAGTTTTTTGCTCGGAAGATTTTTCTTCAGGGTGTGAATGATCATGTCTATCATGTGAATGATCGTGAGCTTCTGCTTTTGGTTTTGTAGAAGTTGAAGTTCCTGCTCTGTGTCTTCTTAGGACCTTTTCTCTAGATAGAATTACATGTTGAGGAGTTTCTACAAATGAAACTTTTACAATTTCTCCTTCTTTAATAGCTTTAACTTTTATTTTTGCAGGAGGATTTGATCTTCCTCTGAACCATAATTCATTATTGAAATAAACATCCAATTTTACTTTATCTATATCTCTATCTCTTACTTTCATATGCTTTGCAACATAGATTTTTATTGCCTTAACTGACTTCTTTGTTCTATTATAAATTGGAACATTTAACCAGACTCGTCTAAGAGGGATAGTATATTCTTTTTCGATAATTTTAGTTTCTGCCATGTTTAACCTGAATGTGATTTAGGTGTTCTTCTTGGTTTTACCTTTAGTTTAGTTCTTCTCCAATGTCTCTTGTGAGCAGTTAACTCGGAAGGATGCTTTCTCTTTCCTTTTCCAAATTTCTTTATTACTGCCCAGAATGGAGCCCATTTTGTTCTTCTTTGATGAACTGCTAATTTAACTTTCTTTTGATATTTTTTTCTTGAAGCCATTTTATTTTACTATACTTTCCAAAAGGTCTTTGCCTTGTTTAGTTAATTTTCTTCCAGCTGGTTTTTGAGATTTTTCTATCAAACAGGCTTTCTCTGCTTGTTGCAATATTAATCGGATTATTTTTCCTCCGGACTTTCTAAATTCTGGTGGTTGCATTCCTCTGTTTTTTCTACCACCATATCTTGTTCTTAATCTTTCTACGCCCACGATTCCTTTTATGTAAATTTGTCTAAGAATACTTGCTGCTCTTTTATGCCAAAAATCCAATTCTTCTGTTGGCCTTTTTTTATTAGTTCCTGTTCTAACATAAGCGATCCAGTCGGGCTTTTCAAAATCTCCTGATTCTTTAAGTGTTTCTGCTAGCATTGTGTTATATTTTCCAGATTCTACAGATCTTATATCTACCATAGAGAGGAGTGAAAAAGAGGGCTTATAAATGTTACTTTGTGGCAGGTTTTTCCTTTTGTTTTGTTAAAATTATGGTAAAACCTATTATTCTATACCTTGCTGAATAATTTATCTTCGATAAAATGCTTTCGGCTATTTCAATTATGCTTTTTTTATCTCTTCCTGTTGAAGCCAATGTATTTATTCTTATGAATCTATGAGTTTTTAATGCTAGATTTAATGAATTTATTACTCCTTCTGTTATTCCTGCTTTTCCGATTTGAAATTTAGTAGTGTTTGTTAATGACATTTTGTTGTTTTTATTCCTCCTGATGGCAATGCTGAAAGTAATTCTTCTTGTGAAATATTTTTATCCAAATCTATTTCTATTTTAGATAGTAAGTCTTCTTTTTTAATCTTCCCAGGTGTGAGAATTAATAGAGGTTTAGAAGTAGACTTTTCTGGAACTGCTCTAATTATTCCTTTTTGAGATGTTAAAACCAATTTTAATGGAACTTTGATTTTCTTTACTGGAAGTTTAACTCCCCAAGTTCCGGTTTTCATAGACTTAGATTTGAAAATGGTCTTTGAAGAAAATACATCTATTTGAGCTAATTTTTTTCCCGTTTTCCAAGCTTGACTGAAACATGCAGTAAATATCGCTGTTTCTTCTATGTCCTCTTTAGAAGGTTTAGAATTTGAGAATATGAGTGTGAAAGGACTTCCAGGCTCGCTTGTGTGCATTAGAGTGTACTCTTTATTTGATTTAGAGACGATTTTAAGCAGTTCATCATTCTGTATTGCATTTTTACCACCAATTACAAGCTTATCTGAGCTTGTGTAAAACCATTTGTATTTCTTATAGTTAGTTTCTAAGGAATCCATGGAAATGATAGAATTTGGGTGTTTTTAAGGGTTTATATTAGCTTATTAGGAATTTCATACCATGAATTAACTCTTTCTATAAATGGATGATTTTCTGTATCTTGATTCCAAGGGTAATTTATAAGTATGACTCTTGTTCCTGATCTTGCACAAGATAAAGCATAATCTCCATTGTCTTCTATTAATGTTTTAACATTAAATTCATTGCATAATTGGGCTTTGCTTTGATTTGATGAATTTAAATGAACTTCTGATGAATGATGGAGAGGTAATGTTAAATTTGGATAGTTTATTTCTAACCATCTTCTTGAAGCATCATTAATATTAGTTGGACGGGCAGTAAATACTTTATAATCATATTGAGAAGACATTGAAGTTAATGTTTCTAATGCTCCATCCACTCTTTTAAGTCCTTTGAATAAAGGCGATTCATTGAGTCTATTTAGGAGAGCAATACCCTCTTGTTTTGAGATATTAAATACCTTCCAAAAATCGTAAGTCCATACTTGCTCTTGTGTAAATCTTATGCCTGTTTCTTGAAAATAAACCTCTAGAATTGGACCTAAAGTTTTACTTAAAACTTCATCATAATCTAAGGCGATAATTGGTTTTTCCATAGATTGTTCAGAAAATCCCTATTTTTAAATTAATATATTCTAACAGGTAGCAGATCTTACGAAACCTACTCTTGAGATTTCAAAATCTAAATCTTTAGTTATTAGTAAGTTTCCGTCTTTTTTAACAGTCATGATGAAATTAACATTTCCTTCTGGAGCGTTTTCTGGAATGTCTATACGAATTGGTTTCTTTGAATCTTTGTCTCCTGGAGCGACATCTATAGATAATTTGTTAGTTGTTAACCATGATTTAATAGTTTCTTCTTTTAATGAAGAAATACTTGTTCCAGCTGAAGTAACTTCAAAATCATATTTTGCTGATTCTGGAGCATTTACTGAACAATGAATTACATTAAGTTTTCCTGGAACTAACTTAACAGGATCTCCTCCTTGACCTATGCAAACTACTTCGCCTTCGGTAGACTGAAATAGAGTATTCAATTCTGAATTTGCTTTTCCACTAACTTCATCAGTTAAACCTAATGCTCCACACATTATGCTTCTCGTGACTACTAATCCCATAATTAACATAGTTATTCCTAGAACTAAAATTACAATTGTGCCAATAGATAATTCTAATGCTGCCCTTTTTGAGTTTATAGACTTTATCATCTCTTTTATTTTTATTTAAAGATTAAGGATTTTATAAAGGTTATGATGAAACAGCTCTGTCCGGAATCACGAAAAACACAACAATAACAAAAAAATAATTTATCTGGGTTTGCTCAGATTCAGAACAGCCATCATCAAACTTAACATTCATTCTGATATTGTAAAGAAGAATATGCCA
>Ga0210057_1009810_pt1 | contig 10982 bp, 10 predicted proteins | sample CryGeyCG2114_010_2_FD_183968 | JGI IMG/M metagenome (GOLD analysis project Ga0210057, IMG submission 183968) | Groundwater microbial communities from aquifer - Crystal Geyser CG10_big_fil_rev_8/21/14_0.10 (SPAdes) (version 2) | ecosystem: Environmental > Aquatic > Deep subsurface > Groundwater ...
AATTCAGGCAATTATTAAAGAAGATAAAATAGGGGAGAAGGGCTATAAATTTTTCTTAGATGTTTTTGATATTGCGGATTTTGTGGAATTAAAAGGAATTTTATTTACAACTCAAAGAGGAGAAAAAACTTTGGAAGTGGAAGACTATAAAATGCTTTCAAAAGCATTATTGCCTTTGCCTGAAAAATGGCACGGGTTGCAGGATGTTGAAGAGAAGTTAAGAAAAAGGTATTTGGATATTATTTTCAATCCAGAAGTAAAAGAAATGATACAAAAAAGGGCTGTATTTTGGGCTTCAATGAGAGAGTTTCTGGTCAAAAAAGGATTTTTAGAGGTTGAAACGCCTGTTTTGGAAACAAGTCCCGGCGGAGCTGACGCAAGGCCGTTCATAACTCATCACAATGCTTTGGATATGGATGTTTATCTGCGCATTTCCGGCGGAGAGCTTTGGCAAAAAGAACTTATGGTTGCAGGTTTTGAAAAAACATTTGAAATCGGCAGAATTTTTAGAAACGAGGGGATGGATTCAGAGCACTTGCAGGATTACAGCAGTATGGAATTTTATTGGGCATATGCCGATTATGAACAGGGTATGAAATTAGTTGAGGAAATGTATAAATATATTGCCAAAATAACTTTCGGGAAATTAAAATTCAAAATTAGGGGATTTGATGTAGATTTGGGTAAAAAATGGGAAAAGTATGACTATATTTCAATAATAAATAAATACACAAAAATAAATGTTTTGGAGGCTTCGTTGCCAGAAATGAAAAAAGTTTTGCAGGATTTAAAAATTGATTATGATAAAAAAGGATTTAACAGAACAAGGGCAATGGATAACTTATGGAAATTTTGCCGAAAAAAAATTACCGGGCCGGGCTTTTTGGTTAATACTCCAATTGAAATTTCGCCATTGGCAAAAAGACAGGAAAAAAATAAAGATACGGCAATGCGTTTTCAGGTAATTTTAGCTGGCTCTGAAAATGGAAACGGATATTCAGAATTAAATAATCCGATAGACCAGGCAGAAAGATTTGATATTCAGCAAAAACTGAGAGACAAGGGAGACGAAGAAGCGCAAAGGTATGACAAAGACTTCGTTGAAGCGCTAGAGCACGGAATGCCACCAGCTTGCGGATTCGGGGTCTCAGAAAGATTATTTTCATTTTTAATGGACAAACCAACTCGCGAGTGCCAGATATTTCCATTAATGAAACCCGAGTCAGAAAATAGTAAATAGTAAATAGTCGGTATTATTAGATAATTATCGCGAAGCGATACATACTTATTAAAAATTAAAAATTGGAAATTAAAAATTTAGTTTAATATGCTTGACATAAATTTTATAAGAGAAAATCCAAATAAATTAAAAGAGGCCTGCGAAAAAAAACAGGTGAAAATTGACGTAGATAAGGTTTTAGAATTGGACAAAAAAAAGAGGGAATTGATGACAGAGTTAGAAACATTGAAAGCAGAGCAAAATAAAATCAGCAGAGGAGGCAAAGATAATAATGTCTTAATTGAACAGGCAAAAGAAATAAAAGGAAAAATCAAGGAAATGGAGCCGGAATTGGAAAAAATTGAAGCAGAATTAAAAAATTTACTTTTGCAACTACCTAATATTCCCTTTGACGACGTGCCGGTTGGAAAAGATGATTCTGGAAATGTTGTTTTAAGAAAAGTCGGGCATACGCCAAAGTGGATTTTTCACAAGCCAAAAGATTATATGGAATTGGGAAAGAGTTTAGACTTAATTGACACAGAAAGAGCTGGAAAAGTTTCTGGTTCAAGATTCGGGTACATAAAAGGACAGCTGGCTCTGCTTGAATTTGCTTTAATAAATTTAGTTATGGATACGGTAAGAAAAGAAGGATTTGTTCCTGTAATTCCGCCGGTAATACTGAAAGAAGAAATGGCTCGAGGAACAGGTTATTTTGAAGCCGGCGACAGAAACGAAGCCTATTTTTTACCGGACGACAATATGTATTTAGCAGGAACTTCGGAACAGCCGCTTGTTGCAATGCACGCAGACGAAATTTTAAACGAGAAAGATTTACCCTTAAGATACGTAGGATTCTCAACGTGCTTTAGGAGGGAAGCCGGCAGTTATGGTAAAGATACAAAAGGAATTTTAAGGGTGCATCAGTTTGATAAATTGGAAATGGTAATATTTTCAACACCAGAAGATTCAAAAAAAGAGCATGAACTGATTTTATCAATTGAAGAAAAATTAATGAAAGCCTTGGGATTGCCTTATCAGGTAATAGACATTTGCACTGGAGACTTGGGAAGACCGGCAGCGAAGAAATATGATATTGAAGCATGGATGCCAAGTGAAAACAGATACAGAGAAACTCATTCAACTTCAAATTGCACTGATTTTCAGGCGCGCAGATTGAATATTCGCTACCGCGATAAATCAGGAAAGGTTAACTTCGCGCATACTTTAAATGGCACAGCTTTTGCAATCGGCAGGATTTTAATAATGCTCATGGAAAATTATCAAGACCCAAAGGGTGCCCCAGACGGTTTAATAAAGGTTCCAAAAGCCCTTCAAAAATATTGCGGTTTTAAGGTTATTAAATAAATGGAGATTGTTGTTAACGGAATAAAAACGAATTACCAAGTTTTTGGCGAAGGTAAGTCCTTTTTAATTTTGCATGGATGGAATTCAAATTGTGACAGATGGGTTGTTTTTGCAGAAGCAATCGCCGAGAAAGGATATAAAGTTATTGTGCCTGATTTGCCTGGATTTGGAAAATCAGACGCGCTTACAATTCCATGGAATACCAATAAATATATAACATGGATAGAAGCTTTTATAGAAGAATTAAATCTTAAAGAATATTATATACTAGGGCATTCATTTGGCGGAGCTTTGGCTGCAAAAATAATAATAAAGCATCCGCAGGAAGTTAAAAAATTATTTTTAGTATCTGCAGCTGTTGTCAGAAAAAAAACAACGAGAAAGAATTTTTTCGCCAAAATTTCTAAATTTGTAAGATTATTTTATTTCTTGCCGTACTATGGTCTTTTCCGTAAAGCAGTTTATAAATTCATAATTAAAAAATCAGATTATGTTTATGTTGAAGGCATAATGAAACAAACATATTTAAATGTAGTGGCAGAAGATGTGTCTTTCCAGCTTCCATTTATTAAAGTTCCAACTATTATTATTTGGGGCGATAAGGATACCGACACGCCGATAGAAAACGGACGCTTTATTAATGAAAAAATAAAAAATTCAAAGCTTGTTATTATTTCCGGCGCCGGGCACGGTTTAAATATAAAACAGCCAGAAATTCTAGCCGAAAAAGTTTTAAAAAACGTTTAATATGTATTTATTAATATATGCGCTTTGGTTCCTTTGGGAGCTGAAATATATTTTATTTTGGCTGTATTTGTGGCAATTGAAAGAATATCATACCGCCCGATTTTTTGATCATTTCAGGACAGACAAAGGGAAAAAACTTTTGTTCAGCCTCGAGCAGGATTTTAAGCTCGTATTTTTGCTTTTATTGCTTTTAAATCCCGGGCTGTTTGATTATATATTTTCGGTTTTGGTTTTAATATATTTTGCCGAACTGATGATATTTTCAAGGAGCATACTTATAAGAGGGGTTAAAAAACCAAAATGGACCATTAAAACTCTTTTCTTAACCGTTGTTTCTTTCACTGTACCGATTGTATTTTTGAATTCAGTATTGTCTTTGGAGAAAGAGGCGCAACTCAGCTGGTTTATAATTTTTGATATTTTAACTCCGCTAATTGTTTCAATAATAGTGCTTTTGTTTCAGCCGATTTTTGTCGCATTCCGCAACAATACTTTAATAAAGGCGCAAGTAAAAATTGAGAGAATAAAATCGTTAAGTGGTCTAAAAGTTGTTGCCATCACCGGTTCCTACGGCAAAACTTCAACAAAGGAATTTCTGACGACAATACTTTCAAAAAAATTTAAAGTTTTATCAACCAAAAACCACCAAAACTCAGAAATAGGCATTGCCAAATGCATCCTTGAAGATTTAAAGCCGAACCACCAGATTTTTATTGCAGAAGTCGGCGCTTATGACAAAGGAAAAGTGAAGGAAGTCTGCTCTATCATAAAACCAAAAATCGGAGTTGTAACTGGGGTTAATGAACAACATCTGGCGCTCTTCGGGTCATTAGAAAATTTGCTTTCAGCTGAGGGCGGAGGCGAGTTGGCAGAGGCATTGCGGAAAGAAGGGCTTTTAGTCGTGAACGGAGATAATAAATATTGTTTGGATTTGTACAAAAAATTTAATGGGAACAAAAATCTTTACAGTCAAAGCAACCAAAAAGTAGATTCAGATATCTGGTCAGACAGCGTTACAGTTAGCAAGGATAACGTTTCATTTCTGGCAATCGATAAATCGAAAAACATGATGCATTTTGGGGTAAGGGTTTTGGGTGGGCAAAACGTCCAAAATCTTTTAGGAGCTATTTTGATTGCAAAAGAATTAGGCATGAGTTTTGAAGAAACTTCCGAAGCTTGCAAAAATATTTTGCCAGAGCAGGGAGGAATGGTTTTAAAGAAGGGAAAATTCGGCATAAAAATCATAGATTCTTCCTATTCTGCAAATCCAGACGGAGTTTTGGCTGACTTGGATTATCTTTCAATTTTTCATAATAAAAAAATAATTATTATGCCGTGCATAATCGAGTTAGGAGATAAATCCGCTGAAATCCACGAAAGAATCGGAAGAAAAATTGCAGAAGTTTGTGATTTGGCAATAATAACCAGCAAAGATAAATTTAAGGAAATTGAGCGGGGTTTTAATCAAGTAAAAAATACTGATATTTTGCGACGTTCTGATAAGAATGTTGCAAAATGTTTATTATGCGACAAACCGCAAGATATTTACTCGACAATAACCCTGTTCTGTAAGGAGGGAGACGTAATATTATTGGAAGGAAGGGTTCCATCCGAGTTGATTAATCTATTGACATAATGAGTTATTTCAGACCTATTTCTATTTCTCTGTCGCCAAATGTGGAAAAAGAAGATTTACGCCTGGCTTTAAGTTTGATTATACGTCCGTGGCTGTGGAAAAAAGGGAAAGCTGCAAATCAACTGGAAGAAGAGTTTAAAAAATATCTTGGCGTAAAATATGCCTTTTCTTTTAATTCTGGGAGGAGCTCTTTTTTTGCAATTCTAAAAGCCCTGAGCGAAGCTGAAGGGTTAAAATCCGGTGATGAGGTCCTATTGCAGGCTTTTACCTGCAATGCCGTGCCAAATCCTATTCTGTGGGCTGGATTAAACCCAGTTTATGTAGATTGCAATAAGGATGATTTTAATATAAATGTAAATGATTTAAAAAGCAAAATAAACATTAAAAGCAGAGTTGTAGTGGTTCAACACACTTTTGGCCTACCAGCTGACATGGATAAAATCAGAGCTATCTGCGGGGAATATAATCTTATCTTGATTGAAGACTGCGCGCATTCTTTAGGAGCTGAATACAAGGGCTTGAAAGTTGGAGCTTACAGCAAAGCGGCGTTTTTCAGCTTTTCCAGAGATAAAGTCATATCTTCTGTTTATGGAGGAATTGCAGTAACAAATGATGAGGAAACAGCAAAAAGCCTCAGGCAAGCTCAGATAGATTTCGGCCAGCCGTCCTACTTCTGGGTGTTTCAGCAGTTATTGCATCCATTGCTTTTAAATTATATAATTCTGCCCATTTATAATTTTTTGGATCTGGGAAAAATACTTTTGGTTATTTCGCAGTGGTCGCATGTCTTGTCTAAAGCTGTCAGCTGGCAGGAAAAAAGAGGTGAAAGGCCTGATTATTTTCCCAAAGTTTTGCCAAATGCTTTAGCCGCGCTTGCTTTAAGCCAGATTCATAAATTGGATAAATTTAACGACCATAGGCAAAAACTTGCAGAATATTATTACTCAAATCTCGCAGAAACTGATTTTGAAATGCCTAAAAAATTTGTTGATAGAAAAAATATATATTTGCGCTTTGCCTTAAGGCACAATAAAGCCCACGAAATAATTTATGATGCATGGCACAAACAAAATATTTTACTTGGAGATTGGTATACAACTCCGATAGCTCCGTTTGATACAAAGATTGAAGAGATAAAATATGTAAAAGGCAGTTGCAAAAATGCCGAAGAGCTGGCGAAAATAACGTTAAACCTGCCAACGCATGTAAATATTTTACAAAAAGACGCGGAGCGAATAGTCAACTTTTTAAAAACATGTAATTAAAGGTGGCCCCGAATTGATTTACCCCGAATTGATTTACCCCGAATTGATTTACCCCGAATTGATTTACCCCGAATTGATTTATGATGAAATTTACGATAAAATCTATTGTACCACAATTTTCAAAGCTTTGGTAATTGTGGTATAGTTAAAAAATGAGGATAACTGTTACAGATAAATTTCTTTGGGATATTTATAATCTTTTAAGCGAGGCGGGAAATATATTAGATTCTACATTTAAATATCCAACCATGTATAATTCCTTACCTGGACCCAAGAATCCGGTGTTTAGCAGATATAGGAAAGAAAGGGGAACAAGAGAATTCAATAAATTGATTTATTATCTCAAAAAAAAGGGATATATAAAGGTAGAAGGATTAAGAAATAAAAGAGCACTTTTAATCACAAAAAATGGCATAAGTAAGGCGCTGAAAGCGAGCTTTAAGATAGAGAGGGACAAAAAACGCGCAGATGGAAAATGGGTAATGCTAATTTTTGATATACCGCAAAAATATAAAAAATCCCGCGAATTATTAAGGAGTATTTTATTAAATCTAGGGTACAAGATGTTTCAACAAAGCGTGTGGGTTTCCCCTTACGATATTTTAGAAAATACAGAAAAACTGGTGCAAATGCATTCCCTAGATAAATTCGTCAAAATATTTTTAGTAGAAGAAATCTAAAAAATGTAAATACTGCAATTTTTAAAGCTTTGAAAATTGTAGCATCTGGTGTTAATGCTTAAAAAATACTTAAAAAAGATTTACGACCATGAAGCAGATTTTGGAAAAGTGAAAAATATAATTGTAAAGAGCGTTTTTGAGATTTTAGAGATAAATGGGAAATTAGAGATATCAAACAAAAATACAAGGAAACAATGGAACTAAAAGAAATAATAAATAAAGAGGAATGGGAAAGTTTTCTTTCGCAATGCGTTGAGAAAACGTTTTTGCAGTCATGGATTTGGGGTGAATTTAATGAAAGAATGGGAAGTAAAATTTGGAGATTCGGAATTTACAATAAAGAAAAATTGATGGCTGTTGCCTTGGTTTTGAAAGTTTCAGCAAGGCGTGGCACTTTCCTGTTTATTCCTCATGGTCCCGTTGTGCTTTCAGAAATTTCACCAAAAGACAAAAAAGAAATTTTAGAATTAATTTTGCTGCATTTGAGCGATATTACTAAAGAAGAAAAAGCAAGTTTTATAAGAATTTCTCCATTGTTTATAGAAAACGAAGAAAATAAGAATATTTTTTTGGATTTAGGATTTAGAAATTCTCCAATGCACGCCCCAGCCTACGAAGCGACATGGAAGTTGGATATTTATCCCGCAGAAGAAGAACTTTTAAAAAATATGCGCAAGACAACCAGATATCTGGTGAGAAAAGCCGGGAATAATCACGACATTTTCATAGAAAAAAGCTCTAATCTAAAAGACATCAAAGCTTACCAAAATTTAAACAGAGAGGTTTCTAAAAGGCAGCATTTCGTGCCGTTTTCAGACGAATTTATAAAAAACGAGTTCGAAGTTTTTTCAAAAGACAATGAGTCCCTGTTTATTTTCGGAAAATATAAGGGAGAAATTGCGGCAGGAGCGCTTTTAATCTTTTGGTCCGGAATCGCTTTCTATCATCAGGCAGCTTCCCTCGGAAAATTCTCTAAATTATCAATCCCTTATTTATTACAATGGGGAGCGATTAAAGAGGCAAAGAAGCGCGGATGCGTCATATACGATTTTTGGGGGTTTACGAACCCTGAAAAATTTCCCAGGCATCCTTGGGCGGGTCCTACTCTGTTTAAGATGGGATTTGGCGGGTATAAAAAAGAATATATCAAAGCCCAGGACTTTGTTATTTCCAAAAAATATTGGATAAATTATGTAATAGAAAAAATTAGAAAATTTAAGAGAGGTCTCTAATGTCGTACAGAAAAAGGCATATAAAATCAAAAATTCATAAAACAAGGCCGAGGAAATCAATATTCAAACGGATTTGGTTCTGGATTATTATTTTGTCTTTAATTTTTGTCTTTGCCACTTTTTATTTGTTTATTTTTTATTCTGGCATTCAAGTTAAAAATATTATAATTTCGGGCAACCAAAAAGCCGACATACAAAACATACAAAGCTTAGTTTCTGAAAACATAAATATCAGGCTTTTGAAAATCGGAAGTTTCAGCATAAATTCCAAGAGTATATTTTTAATCAATACGGGCAGTCTGGATAAAAAAATATTAAATAATTTTCCTATTATCGAAAGCGTTCAGACACAAAGAAAATTTTTTCAGACTATAGAGGTACAGATAAAAGAAAGGGTTCCGGTTGCTGTATTCTGTCCGCAATCTGAAAACTGCTATTCTATTGACGCTAAAGGAATAATTTTTGAGCCCTTGTCGGAAAATCCGCAGGGTACGATTATTGTTTTTGGGTTTGCGCACAAGCAGTTTTTCGCCGGAGAGCAGGCTGTCTCGCAGAACACAATGAATTTGTTTCTAAAAGCAGAAAAAAACCTTAAAGATAATTTTCAAATAGATATAAAAAAAGCGGTCATTACCAGTCCGGCGCGAATGAATATTACAACAAGCGAAGGCTGGCAGGCATATTTTGATTTGGACCTTCAATCTAATGCAGATTCCCAGATAGCAAAACTGAACCTTACTCTAAACCAGGGGGTTACTGCAGACGAAAGAAAAAATCTGCGTTATATAAATTTAATTCCAAAAGACAAAGCGATTATCTGCGACAATAGCGCCTGCGGACAGTAGGAATTTAGGCCGGTGAAGCCGTTTTTTTGTTCCAATATTAGTGTTGACAAAGTATCAATATTATTATATATTTAGGCATATGGATTATTCTGCAAAAGAGGAAATAATTGAGAATTTTTTCGAAGGAGTAGGGAATTTTATTTTTCCTTCGGAGAAGAATAATTTTGAATCAAGATTTCTGCAAAGCAATTTACTGCTTTATTTTGTTGTTCTATTGTTGGCATTAAAGATTATTGCAATTGGAATTTCATTTAATTTTCCGCAGAATATATTTTTTGCCGATATAACGAAATCATCTCTCGAAAATTTTGTTAATCAAACAAGACAATCAATGGGACTGCCAGCTTTAGTTGAAAGCCAAAAACTTAATCAAGCGGCTCAATTAAAGGCGTACAATATGGTGGAGGAACAATATTTCAACCACACAAGCCCTAATGGAATAAGCCCGTGGTATTGGTTCACAAGAGCAGGATATAATTTTAAGTATGCGGGAGAAAATTTGGCAATCGGATTTTTTGATTCAAGGGAAGTTTATACGGCCTGGTTAAATTCTCCTTCCCATAAAGCAAATATTATAAATCCCAATTATAGGGAAATAGGCACAGCGGTTTTAAGCGGGTATGGAGGGGGCAATACAATCATTATTGTGCAGGAATTCGGCTCTCAAGCTTTAGTACAACAGCCAGCAGCAAACAATAATAACGCAAAACCGGTAGCTGTCGCAAATACAGATAAGCCAAAACCTTCGGAAAATCAGGCGCCTGTTTCGCAAAATGGCCAAGAAGTTTTATCACAAACAACAGTTTTGCAAAACGTTATAGAACCGTCCAACAACAACACAAGCAACCTATTCTCTAAGTCAATGAATTTCATTTTATATAATTTCGATATGCTTCTGCAGAATATGATTTTAGGAATTTCCCTGATTGTAATAGGCATATTGATTTTCATGATACTCTTAAGCGCAAACCTTCACCCAATTGAATACCGCGAAACGATAATTTTACCTAAAGAAAAATTATTCAACAGGGCGAACTTTAGCAAAGGATTGGTTACGAGGGCAGCTCTTATTATAATATTGCTATCGTTCGCTAATTTATTAAACAAATCACTACTCCTTTCGATTATTCCCCATAAAATAATTATTTAAAAATGCATAGAGAAAATTTGAAAAAAATATTATGGCTGGCTGCCGTTATTTATGCGGCAAGCTTTCTAATTATAAACTGGAACGATGTTTCATGGGTTTTTAATTACAATGAGGTCTATGGTTTGGTAAGCGATTTTTTTGATCCTTATCCATCTATCAACGCTTCAACCATGAATGCCTATTTTTATCCAAACCATTCATCCTCTAAAATTTTACAAGGACAAAATTTAGATGGACATAGCCAGATTGAAGCCAAAACAACTTATACAGATAAACAAAATACATTAGAGGTGCCTAAAATAGGAATTTCTGTCCCAATAGTTTTTTCAACCACTGCTGACATAAGCTCTCTTAAAAAAGACCTTAATTCAGGCGCTGTTTATTATCCGGGGTCAGTGTATCCGGGGCAAACGGGCCAAATTGTAATTTTAGGGCACTCTGCTCCTCCAGGTTGGCCCAAAATAAAAAATGATTGGATTTTCACCGATTTAGATAAATTAACGCCCGGAGACACTGTCTTAATTGACTTAAATAATAAACAATACACATATATAGTCAAACAAAAAACAATAATCAAACGCGGGGCAGACGTTCCGTCTGACGGATTAGACGGCAATAATAATATTTTAACATTGATAAGCTGCTGGCCTCCGGGTAAAGATTATCAAAGGATAGCGGTGCAGGCAGAATTAGCTAAGGATTAAATAATTTTTTATTATTGATATAAATTATATTATATGATATAATCAGATATCAAAAAAAATTAGAACTTTTAAAAATTATCGGGTTTTGGCGCATAGTTCCTAAGTAAGTTGGTGATTATGCGCCGAAACTCGGCTT
>Ga0210057_1009811_pt1 | contig 10982 bp, 14 predicted proteins | sample CryGeyCG2114_010_2_FD_183968 | JGI IMG/M metagenome (GOLD analysis project Ga0210057, IMG submission 183968) | Groundwater microbial communities from aquifer - Crystal Geyser CG10_big_fil_rev_8/21/14_0.10 (SPAdes) (version 2) | ecosystem: Environmental > Aquatic > Deep subsurface > Groundwater ...
TTTTTTAAACGGCTCAACCCTAAAATTAAACGGCTCAACGCAGAATCTAAACGGCTCAATACGCTGGCGGACGGATTGAGCCGTTTAGTTGATAATATCCTCGTAATATGATATCTATAAAGTTAGAGTAGATAATGTAGTTCTATATACAGGAGGTCATTATGGCTAAAGTTGAGACGCCTTATCATGCCTTGATAGGGAAGAAAAGAGTAAAAGAAATTTGCAGAGAAGGGGGGATTACACCTAAGGACGATCTTATCATTGACGAGCTACTTCTAGGGCTACATCTTGAGGGTGGTGATTATGAGAATATCCGTTATCAGGTTGGTGTCAGCTTGATGAGAAATCCAAGAGAGAATTTAATCATAGAAGTTCTTTTCTTGATTTTGAAAGAGGTTGAGGCGAAAATAATAGAAGGATGGGAAAGAAAAGAAAAGGAAAGAAAAGAAAGAGGAGAAAAAAGTAAGTAGAAATGGTCTTGTGTCTATAAGCAAGGCCATTTTTTTTATAAATTTTTGCCTGAAAGTTACCTGTATCTATTTTTATAATATATGCTAGAATATTTTAATAAATGGAAATCGCCTTATTTATCTTTTTGATTGCCTTATCGGCATTTTTTTCTGCGGCTGAAACAGCATTTTTCAGTCTTCATCAGAGTCGGGTCAGGATGATGCAAGAGAGTAAAAAGAATAATGCCTCTCTTGTAAGGAAACTTAAATCAAAGCCCCAGCGCCTGCTTATAACCATACTCATAGGTAATAATGTGGTAAATATTTTTACTGCGGCTTATGCCACAGTAATGGCTACAAAATTCTTCGGCTCGGCGGCTTTGGGGGTGGCGACAGGGGGAGTAACCATCTTGATACTTATTTTTGGTGAGATTGTGCCGAAATCTTTCGCCTATAGTCATAATGAAAAGATCGCCCGATTGTTTGCATTGCCTGTCTATCTGGTATATATCATCTTTTACCCTATAACATTTTTTCTATTAAAACTTAATAAATTTTTAAATAAAATCTATAAGATAAAACCTTCTGTCGGCGTTACCGAGGATGAGATAAGGACGATGGCAAGGCTCGGAGTGGAAAATGGAGCGATAGATTATAGAGAGCATGAGATGATAGAGAATATATTTAAATTTGACGATGTGCTGGTGGGGGAGATAATGACACCGAAGTATAAGATAGATGTGTTAAATGGCGAAACTCCCGTAGAGCAGATCGCTTATTTCGTATCCCATTCCGGTTTTTCTCGTTTTCCTGTATATGAAGATAATGATACGGATAAAATAATCGGCTATATACATGTGAACCAGATAATGAAAGCGCTCAATTCAGATGAGAGAGACAGGCCTATTAGGGATTTTGTTTCCCCTGTTGAGATGGTGCCTGAGGCGATGAAGATTGAAAGACTTTTTCGGCTTATGAATAAGAATCAAGTTCATATGTATCTTGTGAGTAAGGGAGAAAATTCAAATGAGATAATAGGGCTTGTGACAATGGAAGACATCTTGGAGCAGATAATGGGGGAGATAGAAGACGAGACAGACGAATAGTGTTGGAAATTTATTTAAGGTATAATATTATTGAGTAGTAAAGTATTATTATTATCAATTATTTTATTTATTATTTATGATTAGTTTCCTAGATAAAAATTCAAAAGGGTCAAAAGATGACTACCAGGAGATAGATGAAAAAAGGACGACAATCCTTGGTTATATTCTTTTATTTTTACTATTTGTTTTTATTATCGGTATATCTCAAACAGTATTTCTTGATTTATCAAGAATCCCCGAAAAGCCAATACCGCCTTCATATTGTGTTAGAAATATTGTTTCTAATTATCCTCAGAGTCTGGATTATTATGCTGTCATATGTAGTGGTTTTAACGATACTGATTTAACTTTTGGTGTAGATAGAGAGTACGAAAGAGTATCAGATGATATTAATAATTTTATAAATCTAAATAATGAGATTTATCGCATTAACTCATCTATAAATTCTGCTAATGGTCAAATTTCAAGTCTTGAAAGACAATACAACTTAAGTTTGCAGGAAAAAATTGCCGATGAAGAGGTATTGTTTAATAGAAAAAATATCCAAGACAATATAGTCAATAGGAGAAAGGCCGTTTCAGATCTCCAGCAGGATTTGTCCATTCAAAACCAAAAGAAAGCAGAGGTGATTATCTCTATGGAAGGTAAAATTAATAATTTAAAATATGCCTATGACGAAGCTCTAAATTATTTTGAGAACAGATCAGCATGGTATCAGTTTGATATATTTTTACTAAAAGCTATATTTGTTCTCCCTCTGTTCATAATCAGTCTTATCTTGTACCTACGGTTTAGGCGAAAAGACAGTCAGTATACTATTATTTTCACGTCAATTGTTTCAGCCTTTTCTGTCCTTTTCTTGGAGATTATGGTCATATTCTTGTATCATGTTATTCCGTCGGAGTGGATAGAAATTGTTTTAGGTTTATTTAAATCACCATATGCTCGTTATGTAATCTACTACGGAGGTGTCATTGTCGTCATTGGTATTTTCGGCGGGATTGTTTATTATATCCAGAAAAAAATATTTGATCCAAAGAGGGTGGCTATAAGAAGGATAAAGGATAATAAATGTCCAGTTTGTTCTTATGGCATAAACGCCGATGAGAATTATTGCCCTAAGTGCGGATCAACTCTGAAAGAGAAGTGTATCAAATGTGGTAATATGCGTATAAAATATCTTCCACATTGCCCCTCTTGTGGTGTCATAAATGAATAAAATAAAGCCCGCGAATTTTAATTCGCGGGCTTTTTGATTGTTTTTGTTTTCAGTGTATTTTCTTCGCGGTAGTTACTTGGTAGTTACCAAATAGATATTTCCTTGTTGAGATCCTCCATTTGAACGGAGTCTCTTTATTTAATACTTCTGTGGTGTTAAAATCCTCCCACATCTCCTTAGCGTGTGGTTCGAATACCCTAAAGAATATCCAACCCAGGATGCGGAGTGTCTTTTTTTCCGGCTTGTGAAATTCGCTGAAAATTATCTTCCCTTTGGGCTCTAGAACTCTCGCCGCTTCTTTCAATGATTCTTTCTTTTCCTGATAAGGAAGCTCATGAAAGAGGAAGAACAGAAAGACGCAATCAAAAAATGAGTCTTTATGAGAAAGATTAGTAGCATCCTCCAGTAAGAAAGCACAATTTTCTATCTTTGCTTTTTTTATTTTTTTTCGGCTCCTCTTTATTTCATTTGGAATAATGTCAACAATCGTTAGATTGCTATCTTTGCATTCATTGGCAATTCTCTTGGAGATATTGCCGAAGGCACAACCTATCTGAAGAACCTTCTTTCCTTTTTTCGTGTTTGAATTGATAGATGATATTATGGCGTCAACCATCTTTGAGTATTGACCCAAGAGGATTAACCAGACTATAAATTGCCTGTCGGTAATCCAGATCAATACGGCGTTCTTATATATCCAGTAGATATTGTCGCTCTTTTCTGGATAAAATTTCCGCTGTATTAACCACGAGCCTTTTGTTCCCATGAAAAAATATCCTCCAACTAGCATCATTGCAAAAAAACTTGCCCCAAATACATAAGAAATTAACTCAAGCATTTTGTTACTACCCCCCCCTTTTTTTTTGTTTAGTATCTATATTTTATTTATATTTAGTTTTTAACGAACGACACAAAAATCAAGTATAGTTTATATGACTTATTTGTCAATTATAACGGCGACATTGAATGATAGCGGGGTATCTAGTATAATAACTTTATGGAAAATGAGATACTGAAGAAGATTGAAGAGAGCGACCAAAAGATAGATGAGATATATAAGTCGGTAGAGAAGACAAGGAAATACTTTCTCTGGACACTTATTATAACTCTTGCCGTGTTTATCTTGCCTTTGATTGCTTTGGCTTTTATTGTGCCGTCGTTTCTCTCAAGTTATAGCGCCACTTTGGAAGGTATTTATTAATTCGTTTTACTGATACAATAAATTTAATATGAAATTTAAATTTCTACCATTTCTTATCATAATTTTCTTTATTGCCTCAAGTATTTTTGGCTTTTTGTCTATGAGCGAAATGATTCATTCCGAATGTCCCTTATTTAAAATGCTCGGTGGCAGTTGTTCTCCTGATGCAAATGCTTTAGTTTTAATATCTCATCATTTGACCGTGCTTAAGACTCTTTCTTCGTCTTTTGTTGCTTTAAATTTCTCGGCTTTATTGGTAGTTCTTTTTCTAGTTAGTTTGATGGTGGCCTCGCTTGTCTTTTTACCCGGGAAATTTTTCTTTAACTTTAGACCGGATAAATATATCAGGTTTAATCCTATAAACAATCTAATATCATGGCTCGCTCTTTTAAATAAGGGAGATTACCTTTTGTTTTCGCCGGCTTAATATCTCTGAAGATAGATTGATTTAATCTGTTTCTAAAGATTGCCGGTTTAATTTATTATCCGGTTTTTTTAATTTAAAATAAAAATATGAATAAAAATCTAATAACTTACATAGTGGGTGGAGTTGTCATTATCGGTTTTATAATCGCAATGGCGTTATTATCTGGCGGGGAAATGGTAAATAATAAGAATCCTTTGTCTTATTCGGCGGGGACTTTGAGTCTCTTGGAAGGGGATTACGACTTTGGCGTTATCTCAATGGCAGACGGCAATGTGCCACATAGCTTTGAAGTTAGAAATGAAAGCGTTGAGCCGGTAACAATAAATAAAGTTTATACTTCGTGTATGTGCACCACGGCTTATGTGGTAGAAGAAAGCGGGGAAAGACACGGCGAGTATGGAATGCCGATGCAAGGCGGACCAACAGGAGAAACTAATATAGAGATTCTCCCCGGTGGATCTGCTATACTTGAAGCGATTTTTGACCCGGCGGCTCACGGTCCGCAAGGTGTAGGGAAGATAAAGAGAGTCGTTTATCTTGAGACTAATTCTCAGACAAAACCTAAATTAGAAGTCACCTTTGAAGCGGAGGTAACAAAATAATTTTGATTTTTTTACAGAATTAAACAAAATAAAAAATATGAAAAATTATATAACAAAAATACATGGGTATATGCCGGTCGTAATCATAATAGCTATTATCGTGTTTGGTTTCGCTATCTATGACATAAGGGAGAGATTAGTAAGAACAGAGAACATGATTGCCCACTTGGACGAAGAGGTGGATGAAGCAGGTACGGGAGTAAAAAGATTGTTAAAGAGAAGTGGTGGGGCGGTAATTCAAGGCAACCCTCAAAGGTCGGTGCCAATAGTCGGAGTGAGAGAAAGTGAGTTTGATTTCGGGGTTATAGAGAAGAAGGACGGAATAGTCAGTACTACTTTTGTGATAAAGAATGAAGGAGAAGGCGCGCTTAATATTAAGTCAAGTGATATCACCACTTCTTGCGGTTGCACTAAGGCTCAAGTTGATAAAGAAGAGGCATTGACTGATGAAAGCATAGTGCTGACCGTGTTCTTTGACCCGAATTTCCATGAAGAACCACAGGGCCGTTTCTTTCGTTCTGTCTTTGTGCCGACAAACGATTCCGACAATAGTGAAATAGAATTTAAGATATTCGTAGAAATTAAAAGCTAAAAAGTAATAATAAAATAGCGACTAGTGGGTAGCGATGCCAATAGGGTTAGATGATATTATCCTAATGGCTAATGGCTAAAAACTAATGGCTAACATAATATGACAAACAAAAAAGAGGGATTATTAAGTGAAGAAAGATTTAAGGGTCCCATCTGGAATATCTTAGGGTTGGCGTTTCTGGCTTTTATTATCGTCAGTCAAGTAAACAGTGCTGGTAGGGGTAAGGAAGATCAAAGTTCAGCTATTGATGCCGAATCAGCGGTCGTCGCTATGGAAGAAGTGTTGCCGAAAGATGGCGTTATTCTTCCCGTCGTTTGGGGGTCAATAGGAAAAGAGATGGTGGAGAAGGGTGTGATAGATGCCGAGAAATTTGAATCTATATATGCCGGCAGGGGCGGATTGAGCGAAGAGGAAAAAGCTCTTCTCTACGGAGAGGCTAACGGCAATATTAAAATTACCCCCGAGAATGCCGGTGTGATATTGAACCTCACCTGGGCTTTCGGTCTCTCAAATAAGAATCCAGTCCTTGAGGGAGGCCCAATGATGGACCCGCGTTATGGCGGGGCGGGTGAATTTGCTTCCACGGGGGGTTGGAGTATCTCAAGAGGGGACGCGATGGAACACTATAGCAAGTATCAGTTTGTTGTCCTGACAAAAGAAGAGCAAGAACTTGTGGAGAGAGTTTCAAAGAACATTTACCGACCGTGCTGTGGGAATTCAACTTATTTCCCTGATTGTAATCATGGTATGGCGATGCTCGGCCTCTTAGAGCTCTTGGCGTCAAACGGGGCGACCGAAGAAGAGATGTATCAGATCGCCCTTGCCGTAAATTCTTACTGGTTCCCGGAGACTTACCTAACAATAGAAAAGTATTTCCAGAAGCGTGGAGTGACTTGGTCTCAAGTTGATGCTAAAGAAGTCTTGGGAGAGCTTTACTCAAGTGGAGCAGGGTATCAGCAAGTCCTCTCTGATGTTGAGCCTGTCAAAATCCAAGGCGGTGGCAGTTGCGGAGTGTAGATCCGCCACGGCGGACTCAGTTATTTTATTTTTATTTATTAGCTTAATTATTAAAAATATATGAAAAAGATATTGTTCACATTATTTATCGCATTATCATTTTTCCCCGGCATTGTTGGTGCTCATGGGGAGGAGATGATGCCTTTTGATAGCCTAGGTGGTGTTGGGGGAATGTGGTTTTGGGCAGGTGGCCTTATTCATTTGATCTGGCTTACTGTCGGAATCTTAGCAATAGTCTGGCTATGGAAACAGATTAGTAAAAAATAATAAATGTTATGGTAAAAATAATACAAAAAGATAATAAAGAGTTATATCAATGTGAGGAGTGCGGTTATGAATATGAAGACAGAGAATGGGCAGAGAAATGTCAGAAGTGGTGCAGTGAGCATAAATCATGCAATCTGGAAATAATTAAACATGGAAACTCAAAATAGAAAATCTTATGTAATACCCATCGCTATTATTATAGCCGGTCTTATAATAGGTGGCGCATTTTTTGTTACTTCAGATAATGGGAAAGGGGCGATTAACTCTGTAAGTAAGGGAGCCGAAGTGATGGAAAATGTATCAATAAGCGAGGATGATGATCCTGTATTGGGTAATCCGTTGGCGACAATCACATTTATTAATTTCGGTGATTTTAGGTGCCAATTTTGCGCTCAGTTTCAGAAAGAGATAAAGCCGTTGATTATAGAAAAGTATGTGAAAACCGGCAAGGTGAAATATGTTTATCGCGATTTCATAACAATGGGAAATAATTCAATATTGGTGGCCGGAGGCGCAAATTGCGCCGGTGAGCAGGGTAAATATTGGGATTTTGCCGATTATTTGCACAATAGCGGTGGGGGTCACGATATGACATACACTCAAGAGTCATTGTTAAAAATAGCTTTGTCGTTAGGACTTGAGGGGAATTCTTTTAAAGAGTGCCTCTCTGCCGGAAGATATGTAGAAGAGGTGAAAAAAGACACTGAAGATGCTATAGCGGCCGGTGCAGACGGCACGCCGACAGTGTTTATAAATGGTAGGATGATTTCGGGGGTGAATTCAATTGAAGTATACGAGTCTGTAATTGAAGAAGAATTATTAAGTGGTAAAAATGATACAAAAATATAAATAATATGTATACGATAGGATCTATATTGATAATACTTGTGATTGGCTTATATATAGCTTGGATTATCTATACAAAGAATCAGAGTGGAGTGGTCGGTAAAGAAGAAGATGGGACGCAAATTTTTGATGTCTTGGTAAAAGGCGTTTATTCACCGAGTGTCCTTGAGGCGAAAGTGGGTAAGCCGATACGTATAAGGTTCAAGCGGGAGGAGAGCGCAGAGTGTTCTCGTTATGTTAATTTTCCTGATTTTAAGATAAGGAAAGAGTTGCCGGAAGGAGAAGTTGTTTCAATTGAATTTACCCCACAAAGGAAAGGGGAGTTTCTTTTTACTTGTGATATGAGTATGTATCAAGGGAGATTGATTATCGTATAAAAAATAAGGTGTTATTATTTAGTAAGGGTTGTAATTGGTTCTTGAGCTTAGGTTATATAAAATATGAATAAACAAAAAGAGATAAAAAAATATAAATATGCCATAAGTGGGATGCACTGCGCTTCTTGTGCTTTGACTATTGAAAAAAAATTAAAAAATATCAGAGGGGTATTAAATGCGGAAGTGAATTTTCCCACCAGCTTGGCGATAGTTGAGCACGAAGCAGGGGATTATAATGATGATGAAATAATAAACGTCATAAAAGATGCCGGTTATTCCGCTTCATCTATGGACGATGATTTAAGTTCAAGAGAGCATAACCAGTTAATTAAAGAAAAAGAGATAAAAGAAGAAAGAAATAGATTTATTATAAGTCTGATTTTAACCATTCCGGTTTTAATCCTAAGTATGATTTTGAGGAATACTTCTTTTGAGAGTAAAATTGCCCAGTTCTTCCTTGCTGGCATCGTGCAGTTTTATATTGGTTTTAGGTTTTATAAAGGGGCGTATTATGCCGGTAAAAATAAAACCGCCAATATGGATACTTTAGTTGCCGGAGGGACTAGCGCCGCGTATTTTTATAGTTTAGCGACAACTTTTTTCTTGCAAGGGGAGGTGTTTTATGAGACTGCCGCTTTACTTATAACTTTTATCGTTCTTGGTAAGTGGCTTGAAGCGAGAACAAAGGGAAAAGCGGGTGAGGCGATAAAAAAGCTTTTAGGTCTTCAGGCAAAGACAGCGCGTGTTGTAAAAAATGGACAAGATATAGACATACCGATTGAAAATGTTGTAGTCGGCGATATTATTATTGTAAGGCCGGGAGAGAAGATTCCCGTTGATGGAGAGGTTATGGAAGGACATTCGGTTGTTGATGAGTCTATGATCTCAGGGGAAAGCATCCCTGTGGAGAAAAATATAAGTGATAATGTTGTTGGCGCTACAATCAATAAAACGGGAAGTTTTAAATTTAGAGCCACAAAAATTGGCAATGATACTATTTTGGCGCAAATTATAAATGTGGTTGAAGAAGCCCAAAGTTCTCGCGCTCCAATACAGAAATTTGCCGATATGGTGTCAAGTTATTTTGTCCCGACAGTCATAGCCGTAGCTCTTATTACTTTTATAATTTGGTATTTCTTTATATTGTCTTCTTTTGTCGTAGCTCTTTTGGCTTTTACCGCCGTCTTGGTTATTGCTTGCCCATGCGCTTTGGGGCTTGCAACACCTACTGCCATTATGGTGGGGACAGGTAAGGGCGCGGAAAATGGAATCTTGGTGAAGGGTGGTGAGGTTCTTGAAGTGGCAAATAAAGTAAATGTGGTTGTTTTTGATAAAACAGGCACCCTGACAAAAGGTGAGCCGGAAGTGACTAATGTTATTGGTTTTGATATGTCAGAGGATAAGATTTTAGAAATTGCCGCTACTATTGAAAAAAGGTCAGAACATCCTCTGGCTGAAGCTATAGTCAACAAGGCAAAAGAAAAATCAATAATGATTGGTGAGCCGGAAAATTTCAAAGCGATTGTCGGTGGAGGAGTTACGGCAGAAGTGGAAGGATCAAAAGTTTTCATTGGGACTGAAAGATTTATGAAAGAAAACAATATAATCCTCTCAAGTCAGTTAATATCATCAAAAAAGGAGCTTGAAGAAGACGGGAAGACGGTTATGGTCATCTCGCGTGATGGAGTGGTCGCAGGCCTCATCGGTGTTGCCGATATTGTCAGGGAATCTGCAAAAGATGCCATAGCAAAACTTCATAAAATGGGTATAAAAACTGTAATGATCACCGGCGACAACGAGAGAACGGCTAATGCCATAGCAAAATATCTCAGTGTGGAAAGTGTTTTTGCCGAGGTCTTACCTGAAGATAAAGCTAAAAAGATAAAAGAATTGCAAGATAATGGCAATAAAGTAGCAATGGTTGGAGATGGTATAAACGACGCGCCGGCTTTGACTCAGGCTGATCTGGGCATTGCTATGGGTTCAGGCACCGATATCGCTATTGAATCAGGCGGTATCGTTCTCGTAAAAAATGATTCGCGTGATGTTCCTAGGGCTATTATGTTGAGCAAGTTGACTATGCGTAAAATAAAACAGAATATGTTTTGGGCACTGTTTTATAATAGTGTAGGGATTCCTATTGCAGCTCTCGGTCTTTTGAAAGCTGAATTTGCCGGCTTGGCTATGGCCTTAAGCAGTGTTTCCGTTGTGGCAAATTCACTTTTACTGAGAAGAAAAAAGTTTTAAACTCTTTTACTGTTAAATATTTTCTGCTATTATTAAGGTAATATGACGGGCAATAAAAAATACAAATGGTATAAAGACAGGCCTACTTTGATAGCTCTTATTAGTGGATTTTTCAGCACTTTTTTGACTCTCCTCAATGCTTTTTTGAGGAATTAAACCCACTTGGGTTCCATGCACCAAAGTGGCACCCAAGTCCCAAATGGTAAGAGGAGTGCTTATTATTCATAGCGTAACGCTTCTATCGGGCTTTTGAGAGAAGCTTTTCTGGCTGGGTATAGACCGAAGATAAGACCGACCAGAGACGATACTCCAAGTCCCAAGATAGAAGCAAAGAAGGGAAAAGAGAATGGCCAAACTATATTTAAGTAATTTGTTAAGATTGCTGATATGGCGAAAGAAAGAAACGTCCCTATGGCGATACCTATCGCTCCACCCACTGCTGTTAATATCACGGATTCTAAGATGAATTGGATAAGAATGTCTTTATTGGTGGCGCCAAGCGCTTTCCTTAAACCTATCTCTTTCGTTCTTTCTGTTACTGAGACTAGCATTATATTCATCACTCCTATTCCGCCTACCACTAAGGAGATGGCAACCACGGATGATAGGAATATAGTTAATATATTTAGAAT
>Ga0210057_1009813_pt1 | contig 10978 bp, 11 predicted proteins | sample CryGeyCG2114_010_2_FD_183968 | JGI IMG/M metagenome (GOLD analysis project Ga0210057, IMG submission 183968) | Groundwater microbial communities from aquifer - Crystal Geyser CG10_big_fil_rev_8/21/14_0.10 (SPAdes) (version 2) | ecosystem: Environmental > Aquatic > Deep subsurface > Groundwater ...
TTTGTTAATTTTATTAAATTCGCAAAACAACTCTTTTTTTGAAAGATTAAGATTATGAACATATTCATAAAAAGGAAATATATTGTAGTCACCGTCAGGATTGAGTACGTCATAGAGTGACTGATACGAGAAGGGATATTCAGATATATATTTTGGTACCAACTTCATACCATTTCCTTTCATGATTTCACCTTTGCTTTTCTGAAGTGCTTGAAAGAACTTTGTCTTTCCAAGTTGGTTGTAATATAAGCCCGTATCATCTCCACCAGCAATGAGAGCGTATTTGGTGAAGGGATTGTCTTTTGCATAATAGTCATACACAACAATCTTATTTGCACCAGTTGATTCTCCAAATAGATAAAATATTTCATATCCAAGCGTCCTGAGATATGATACTGCTCCATCTATATCGTGTATACAATCCTTTATCAGTTCATACGACGTACCACACGTCACTCTATCTTCCTCTCCCTCTGGTAATATTTTCTTCAATTTTTTTATGTAATGTGCTCCACGATTGTTGAAGGGGAAAAATGCAATATTTTTTGAGATGAGTTCTTGCGCAAATATCTCTGTTTTTTTCGAATAAAATATTGAAGCACTTCCACAACCATGCAGATACAGCGCGATTTTTTTTGATGGAGTTTGTGGCTTATACAACAGCCCAGGAAGCTCAAGATTGTCTGTAGATAGGAAATGGACAAGTTGGGTTGGTATATTCATAGATTGATAATAGGAAATAATTCCTCAAAATCGTGAATAGTAAAATCTGGATTGTGAACTGTGAATGTATCTTCATTATAAAACACAGTATTTTGCGGAGGATGATACCAGATACTTGTGACGTGAGCAGCCCGTGCTGCCGAAATATCAGTATCGCTGTCCCCTATCATGATCGAGCGTTCGGGATCTGATTTCAAAAGTTGTATTGCCTTTAGAAGCGGTTCTGGGTCAGGTTTATTTGCCTTGGTATCCTCCCATGCGAGCGTGTAGTCAAAATACTGAGCTACTCTTTGTTTTTCAAGAAATATATCTACAACCGATCTTCGAGAAGATGTGACTAGAGCTGTTTTGAAATTATTACGTTTTAGTTTTTTCAAAGTACTCAATGCGTTTTGATGTAGTGGTGAGTCTAGAAAATTTTTAGTATAAAAACCGTATACTTCATTGATAAACTCTTCCCTACTTTGAATATGTAGCTTATGATCATAGATTCTATGAAAACCAATTTTGAGAAGTTCTGCATCTGTGATTGAGATATGAAACTTTTTGAATGTTTGCTGAAAGCTCTTGAGCCACATCGGAAGGGTATCAACGATACATCCATCAAGATCAAATAAGATTGTGTCTACACTGTTTCTCATCAAGGAAATTGTATCATGAAGTTAGAGAGCCTTGGTGATTTGTTCAAGCTCTTGTTTGGCTACGTCCTCAGTAATATTTTTCTCTGGAGATGAGAAAAAGAATCGTAGCGTGATATTGTCTTCATACGTACCCACATACTCAACGCTTCGAAGAAGCGACGATGTGGCGTGAGCAACCTGTACCATTTTTTGAAAAGACATTGTTTTTTTCACTGTGAGATCAAGTTTCACGACCGCATATTGAGCAGGTTCGAGAAAGTTGTGCATGAATGAGAAATTGTTCATCAGTGGTTCAAACTCAATTTCAGCAATATATATATTTTCAGTTAGTCCGATACTATGTCCGAATTTCTGGTGGAGTTTTCCATACATGCCAATTATTTTCTTCTCAAATCGGATGGATGCAGCATTGGCCATAAGCTTGTGGGTGGCTGGTTCTATTGCAATGCAATCAATATTTAGTTCGCGCAGAAGGGCAGAGACAATACCTTTCAGATCATCAAAGTCTGTATTTATCGCTATCGCGAGTCTATACGATTCCTTTGGAAGATCCCCATCTCTCTTCTCATATACCTTTGCAATTTCAAATAGTTTGAGCACATCTTTTCTCCCAAAGTTGTCCTTCATATTCTTTATGAGAGAGGGAAGAAGTGATAGTCGCATATACTCGATCTCCGAAGATATGGTATTTGCTATTTTTAGATGATCCGAAAGATCATAATCAAGCTTTGTAAGTAATTCTCCAGAGACCATTGAGTAGTTCAAAAATTCGTGAAGACCGAGGTGCTTGAGAAAATACTTGATTTTGTACTGTGCGGTATGAAGGGTTTCGATATCTTTTGGCTGCTTGATATAGGCAAGGGGGGAAATATTATTTGGAAGATTGTGATAGCCGTACACACGTGCGACCTCTTCGATGATATCCTCCTGGATAGATACGTCATCAACTCTATATGTCGGGACAGTCACATCAAATGACACACCATCAGGATATGCGAGTTCATTGTCTTCGTGGCGAACTACGTGAAAACCAAGATTGGAAAGAATTGAAATAATCGTATCTTCTTCGATTGCGACCCCAATTACTCTCTGAATATCTTTGAGATACGCTTTCACATGTGTTTCCTGTTTTTTGTGAGGATATATATCTGTGAGTTCCGAGCAGGTCACACCTTGCGTCATCTCTTGAAGAAGTTCCATTCCGTATACAAATGTCGACTCGACCCGTTCTGGGTCAAGTCCTTTTTCAAAATATGTTGCTGCAAGAGTCCTTTGGCCTGTTTGCATAGACGTTTTTCTGATAGATTTTTTGTCATATGTTTGCACAAAAAAGACAATTCGCGTTGTGTCGCTTGTTATCGAAGAGTTTTCTCCTCCCATGATTCCGCACAGATCAATAAGTTTTCCTGAGCCATCTTCTATTACGATGTCATCTCCTGGTAATGTCAATTCTTTTGCATCAAGTGTTGTCAGTTTTTCTCCTTTTATACTTCTTCTCACTTTCATCACGCCACCTTGAATCTGATCATAATCAAACATATGCACAGGTTGACCAAGGGAAAGCATGAGATAGTTTGAGATATCGACGACGTTGTTTATTGATTTTATGCCAGAAAGTTGAAGTCTACGTGATATTTTTTCTGGTGATTTTGTAATGAGTACATTGTCCAAAACTATCGCAGTAAATCTTGGCACAAGATCATGATCTTCTATTTGTACCGAAATTTTGTGCGACTTTGCAGGTTCTGCATTCAAAGTCTCAAATGAGTAGATATTGAGAGGATTTTTCTTCAGTTTTGCCTTTTTCTCAAACATGGGAAGTATTGCCTGCGCCTCTTGTGCAACGCCAAACACGCTTGCCATATCAATACGATTTGTCGTGATTTCAATATCAAAAATATAATCCTCTCCTACTTTTTCAACAGTCTCAATAGAAGGTCCACAAAGAGAAAGATATTTTTGAAGCTCATATGGATCTGCGTCAGTATCGAGATACTCCAAAAGCCAGTCGTATGTTATTTTTATATTCATGTCAAAATTGTTCCAAAACTCGTATATCTCCGTCATACAATGACCTCATATTATTGAGACCAACGCCAGGTTTCATCATCATCACGCGCTCTACGCCAAATCCAAACGCCCATCCAGTATATTCTCCTGGATCAATGCCGCCTGCTCTCAGTACATTTGGATGTACCATACCAGTCCCTCCAAGTTCAAGCCAGCCTTGTTTGCATAGACGGCACTTAGACGTTTGACTTTTGACGTTGGTTATTCCTTTTGACATTTGTGTTTTGACATTTGACATTTCTATATATCCTGTCCCATTGCAAATATCACAGGTGATATCTACCTCAAACGATGGTTCGGTAAACTGGAAATGAAATGGTCTCAAACGAATTTCACAATCTTCCCCAAAAAATTCCTTTGCAAAATAATCAATGGTTCCCTTGAGATGGGTGATATTTATTTTCTTATCTATACAAAGTCCTTCAAACTGATGAAACATAGGCACATGTGATGCATCCCAGTTTGGCCGATATGTCTTTGCGATATTTATCATTCTAATTGGAGGCTTTTCGAGTCGCATCATTTCACGAGGTTGACCGGAAGATGTGTGTGGAGTCATGACCATCTTGCCAAATTTTTCATGTGCAGGGACATCGATAAAAAAAGTTTCAAAGTCATCTCGAGCTGGGTGGTCAGATGGCATATTGAGTGCATCAAACGAAAACCATTCCCATTCGATCTCAGGATATGACATGCGAATAAAACCAATTTTCTCAAATATTTTGCTGATTTCTTCGATTGCGTAGCTTACGAGATGGAGACTTCCTGCTTCGTAGTTTTTTCCTGGAATAGTGACGTCAATGTCTTTGTCGGTAGTGTTTTGGGATAAAATCTTCTTTTTTGCATCTTCCAAAAGAGATATGATTTGATTTTTGAGTGTATTTACTTCTTGCCCCAAGATCTTTCTCTTTTCAGGATCAAGACCCTTTATATCTTTTAGACGCGCGTTCAAGACCCCATTTTTTCCTACATATTTTGACTCAAGTGCGAGTAGTTGCTCAAACGAAGAAGTATGTGAAAGCTCAGCTTGAAATGTTTGTAGTTCTTTATTCTCAGTCATTATGAAAGAGTATATTATTTTTTTATCTCTTGTGCCAGCGTGTCGAATACCTTTGGAAAGTCCAAGGCCAAATGAGCGAGCACTTTTCGGTCAATCTCAAATTTTCTTTCTCTGAGTTTGTGAACAAAAATACTATACTTCATGCCATTTTCTTTGAGGGCTGCACTGATGCGCGTGATCCAAAGACTTCTCATATCTCGTTTTCGATGTTTTCTTCCTGCAAACGCATATTCACCCGCATGAAGTACTGCTTCTTGTGCCTTTTTAAACTGTGTGCTTCGGGACATCCAATATCCTTTTGCAAGTTTCAAAACTTTCTTATGTTTATTTCTTCCTGCCGGTCCTCCTTTTACGCGTACCATATTAAGCCTTTCCGAGTAATTTTTTAATCTTCGTCTTCATTCTACCTTCGACTGGTTTATCATTCTTGAGTGCTCGAAGTTTACGCTTTGATTTATTTGCTTTGAGATGTCGAATTTTTTGAGATCGATGCACGACTTTTCCAGTACCTGTGATCTTAAATCTCTTTGATGCGCCTTTGTGTGTTTTCTGTTTTGTTTTTATCATGTTACTGTGTAATCATTTGGATCCTTCTCCCGACAAGTCGGGATCAGGATGACATTAATGTCATTTTTTTCTTGAAACAACTGCTCGCACAACTCTTCCTTCTACTCGTGGTTCTTTTGATACGTTTACTTCATCAAGTTTCGATATGAAATCGTTTAAAAAAACGATTGCCATAGGTTTCTTGATAATTTCTCTTCCCCGTAGGGTCAAATTCAGTCGTACCTGATGTCCATCTTTGAGGAACTCCTTTGTTCTTTTGATAAATCGCTCTTTGTCATGATCGCTTATGAAAAGTGAAAGTTTAATATCCTTCACATCGCTTTTCTTTGCACCTTTTTTTGCTTCTTTGAGTTTCTTTTCTTCCTGATAAAGAAACTTTTTGAAATCAGTTATTTTTGCAACTGGTGGTTTTGCATTTTGTGCTATCAGCACAAGATCAAGACCTTGTGCTCGCGCCTTTTCCAGTGCTTCGTCTTTGGACATTACTCCAAGGAGTTCACCTTTTGTATCAATGACGCGCAACTCCGTTGCCTGAATTCTAAAATTCAAATGGTAGTATTTTCCTGTACCTTTTGAACTGTTGTTAAAAAATCGTCTATTCGGTTGCTTATTATACAAATTGAACAAAAACTAAACTTATCAATGTGCCGCGCAAACAAATTACTTCATTGCCGAAGTAAGTCTGTCTTAAACAGGGCGATGTAATTATAATAGCTACTGTTACTATTTGCAAGATTAAATAAAAATCGTAACAGTTCACAGTCTTTGACAAAACTATATCATAGTATGTCATTGCGCCTGCCCGCCTCTGGAGGGAGGAGTGACAGCGACGAAGCAATCTCTAAATAATTAGATTGCCGCGCTCCATTTCATTCCGCTCGGGAATGACATCTGTGTCAAGACTTGTGAACTGTTACTAAAAATCCGACTTTCCATCAACACAAACGTAAGAGCTCACGCGCTCTTTGATACTGTTTGTCATCCTCGCCCCCGATCGGAGTCGAGGGCAGGCTCCCGCGGGGATCCAGGATATAATAAATGCATGGAAAAGTATTATTATGTGTATATTCTTGCTAGTCAGAAAAATGGAACATTATATATTGGTATGACATCGAATCTTGTTCGAAGAACTTGGCAACATAAAGAAAAAGTTGTGAGTGGATTTACTGCAGATTATTATGTATCACTCCTCGTTTATTTTGAAGAGTATGCAGAAGTAGAAGATGCAATTAGAAGAGAAAAACAATTAAAAAAATCGAATCGTGCTTGGAAACTAGAGTTGATAGAAAAAAATAATCCAAAGTGGGACGACCTATACGAAGTGATAAAGTAACTGGATCCCCGATCAGGTCGGGGATGACAGCAACTGATATTTGATATATTTTGGTATAGTTTTGTCAAAGACCCTGAACTCTGATACACAAACTCTCCTCAATGCATTTCACAATACCATCGTACGTATTTGACATAGACATATATTTGTACTTCAGATGTGGCGACAGTATCACTGGCATATCGTCTGATCGAATTCCACATCTTACATATATCTCTTCAGCAAACTTTGCGGGTGATGCTGTTGCGATGATGATATCCACTACATCTTTTGATTTCGTCTTCTGGCTCGCGCACCATGCTACTGCTGTGTGCGGATCAAGGAGATAATTGTGCTTTGTATATACCTTCTGGATAGTCTTGACAGTTTCCTCATCATTGGTAGACGACGCACTCACCGCAGTCTTCAATGCTTGACGATCATTATTGTACAGATGGAGAATTCGTTCGAAGTTGCTGGGGTTACCAATATCCATTGCAGATGACATTGTCTGTATCGATTTTTTTGGTTGATACTCCCCTGTTTCCAAATACTGTATCACTGGGTCATTTGCGTTGCAGGCAATGTGAAAACTGTCAATAGGGATTCCGATCCGCTTTGCATACAGCCCTGCAGTGATATTCCCCATATTTCCCGATGGGACTACAAAACGTATACGTTCATTGTTCAAAAGAGACCAAATATATGCGTAGTACACCATCTGAGGGAGTAATCGTCCTATATTTATCGAGTTTGCAGATGTCAAATTTAGACGACTGAGCCTCTCATCACGAAAAAACTTCTTCACATATGTTTGACATTCATCAAATGTACCATCTACTTCAATAGGGTAAATATTTTCTGCGACATGGGTGAGTTGTTCTCTTTGGACTTTGCTTACGCCATTTTTTGGATACAAAATGACAACTCGAATATTCTTTTTATCTGCAAATCCAGATGCGACCGCTCCTCCAGTATCTCCAGATGTTGCAGTCACAATAGTGATATGTTTGTCTGAATCTTTCAATAAATACGCCATGAGGTTCCCCAAAAATTGCGCTGCCACATCTTTGAATGCAAAAGTTGGTCCATGAAACAGCTCGAGGATATACGTATCTTCAATTTTTTTCAGAGGCATGGGGAAATAAAGGGAACGACATAGTAGTTCACGAAGCCTGTCCCTGTGAACATCATCCTCAAGAAATGGGAGTAAAACCGAAACTCCAATATCAAAAAGTGTTGTACCCTTCAAATTTTGCGCGTCAATGCGAGGAAATGAACGTGGCACAATGAGAGAGGAATCTTTTCCAAGGCTCTGAAAAAGCGCATCTCTGAAAGAAATTGATACTGATGGATTTGATGTAGTTTTGTATTTCATGCAAAAGAAACCTGATGGATAAAGTCGCGTGCTTGCATCGTCTGAGACTTGTGTTCTTCGTACCGAAAAATCACATCTGCCAGAGCTTCATATCGTTTTGATCGGTATGCAAGAAGATTCGGATAACTCTGTTTCAGAGCATAAAACGGATCTTCATTATTTTGAATTGAAAAAAGATCTCCCCAGATCACCGGTTTTGGGTTTCGAATAAACGTAGATATCATAATTTTTTGGTACTTTTCAGACACTTCCAAATAAACGACTTCACCGAGTTTTTTCAATCGAGCCAATATGGAATTTGAGAGATAAATCACACTTCCTGTAGTATCTATTACGAAATTTGCGTCAGGATCGGATTGACGACGTTCGATAGTATCGAGTATTTCTTTCATGGCAGATTCTTCTGCCTGGAGATACTTTTGACTTGTTTCTTTGTAGCGTGCGTCATAGGGATATCCCATCCACTTTGCGACATCAGAAAGGCCAGAGTATCCTTTTGAGCCCAGCTCAGAATACAGAATTTTTTCAACCAAATCGTCACATGAAAAGCGCGCATATCCCTCCTTTTCAATACGTTTGGCCCAATGTGTTTTTCCCGCACCCGACATGCCGATAAGTGAAATGATCATAGAATAGTTTAGAAGTTCGTAAATCGTATATTAGGCTACATCTTTTGCGTGTATTTTATGAAGAGTACTTGTAATGAATTCTTCAATTTTCATATCGCTTGTTCCTCCATCACGAGTTCTTACATTTATCGTCTTATCTTCTATTTCCTGATCTCCCACGATTATCATGTAAAATACTTTTTCCTGTTGAGCATTTCTGATCTTTTTTTGCATCGATTCAGCTCGTTCATCCACTTCGACTCGGATTGCCTCTTTGGATAGCTTTGCCGATAATTCCTGTACATATGCATTGTGACGCTCTGCGATAGGGATAATCTTCACCTGCACCGGAGTCAGCCACAATGGAAATGCTCCAGCATAGTGCTCGATCAAGAATGCAATAAAACGTTCATGTACAGAAAGTGGGGCGCGATGGATCACAAAGACTTCATTATTCTCTTTCCCCTTTTCATCTGTGTAGACAAGATCAAATCTCTTTTTTGCGGCAAAATCAAGCTGAATTGTTGACATCGATTCTTCTCGCCCGATTACCGATTTAAACTGTACATCGACTTTCGGACCATAAAATGCAGCCTCATCGTCCACCTCAATAAACTCTACCTTCATCTCTTGGAGGACTTCGCGAATCATTTGTTGAGAATAATCCCAGTTCTCAGGCTCATCAATATACTTCTCCTTATTCTTTGGATCCCATTTGGAAAGTCTAAACCAGTAGTCCTTGAGTCCAAAAATTTCGAAATATTCCTGAGTCAAACGAATGACAGCTTTAAACTCTTCTTTAATCTGATCTTTTCGGAGATAAATATGTGCATCGTTCATGGCCATGCCTCGTACTCTCAAAAGTCCAGCAAGAGTGCCAGACAATTCATTTCGATAGCATGTCCCGTATTCAGCAAGTCTCAGCGGAAGTTCTCGATAACTATGTTTCGTATGCTTGTAAATCATGTGATGATGAGGACAGTTCATAGCCTTCAGAAAGTAGACGGCATCATCCATTTTCATGCCTGGATACATTGAATCCTTGTAATAAGGAAGATGTCCAGAGCGCAAATACAAATCCTCTTTTGCAATATGTGGTGTCGCAACTCGTACATAACCATAACCTTTCTCTTTTTCTTTGACTAGTTTTTCGATCTCATCTCGGACAATGGTACCATTGGGAAGCCACATCACGAGTCCTTTTCCAACAGCTTCATCGATAAAAAACAGTTTGAGTTCTTGACCCAATTTCCGATGATCTCTTTTTTTTGCTTCCTCTTGTTGGTGTAAAAAAAGATCTAGTTCTTCCTTCGATTCAAATGCAGTGCCGTATATTCGTGTAAGCATTTTATTCTTTTCATCTCCGCGCCAGTATGCACCAGCGACCGAAAGAAGCTTAAATGCTTTTATTTCACCAGTGGAAGCAACATGTGGGCCAGCACACAGATCAACCATAGATCCAGGTTCATCTGGTTTTCCTGTCCAGTAAATCGTTATTTTTTCTCCTCGAGATGATGCTTCTTCGGTCCATTCAAGTTTGTATGGGTTATCTTTAAACAATTTCTTCGCTTCTTCGATAGAAATTTCATCTTTGATAATAGGAAGATTTCTACTTATGATCTTTCTCATATGCTTCTCAATTTTTGGGAAGTCTTTTTCGGTGATGATGACTGGTTCTTGTCCTTCTGGCGTACTGTCAAAGTCAAAATAAAATCCATCCTCAGTTGCGGGACCCATCGCAAGATGTATTTGCGGATACAGTTCCTTGACTGCTTGGTGAAGGACATGCTCTGCGGAATGCCTGAGATTGTGTAAATAATCTTTATTTTTCATAAGGGTATTTATAACTAAATTGTAAACTAATGATTGATTGAAATGTCCACATAAGCGGTGCACGCGCCTTGTGGACAAACTTATCTAGCCTAATCTCCTATATAGATGGGATAGCCTGGTTTAGGATCGCCATGTATATGTGGATAGACAGGGTTGTATGGATCAAACAGATCAACTTGAACCTCTATGACTTCAGACTCTACTGCCTCAGCTTTCCAGTTAGCGTTAGCCGGATTCTGTAAAAACTCACACATATACCTCACCTCCTCTCATTTGAAACTAATAAAAAACCCCGCTTTCGCGAGGTTTAGATAGTTGCAAATTTTTTACCACTACATAAACACCGCGAAAACACGTGCGGTCGTAGTAGTCAATAGATTTTTTATTTTGCTATTCATATAGAAAACATCCCTCCTTATTTCAGAGTAGTAGTTTTGAAATTTACAATACGCCGAATCCTCATATTTGTTACAGTATAAACCATAACTTTTCAAAATCAAGTAACAACTGGAAAAACCTGCTCTTCAAGTTTTTCTATTCTTTTTTCATAATCCTTGATTGATATATCATCGTCTTTCAGTTTGTCTAAAACTTGATCTATCTTTTCAGCAAGGTTTTCATTCACTTTGTTAATCTTTTCGTTTGTCTCGCTAATCCTATTACCAAGGTTTTCATTCACAGAATCTATTCGCTTACCAAGGTTTTCATTCACTTTTGCAATGACTTCACTGAGATTGGTGTTAATTTCATCAATTCTGAAATTTGTCACTTCAAACAAAGCAAGTA
>Ga0210057_1009814_pt1 | contig 10977 bp, 12 predicted proteins | sample CryGeyCG2114_010_2_FD_183968 | JGI IMG/M metagenome (GOLD analysis project Ga0210057, IMG submission 183968) | Groundwater microbial communities from aquifer - Crystal Geyser CG10_big_fil_rev_8/21/14_0.10 (SPAdes) (version 2) | ecosystem: Environmental > Aquatic > Deep subsurface > Groundwater ...
ATTTTCGGCGGGGGGTGTGGGGGGAGCCGCTTAAAAAATGAAAGGAAATTTTATGGTTTTGTTTCCGCCGCTTCATAATCCAATTATTCACACTTGTATTATAACTTATCATTGAGCCAAAACACAAGACAGTGCTATAATATCTATGTTGATAAGTTTTCATAAATATGAGTAAAACCACAGCCCAAAAATTTGGCGAAAATATGAAAAGGATTCGCCTTGAAAAAGGCATGTCGCAAGGCGACATCTGCCGAGCGTTAGATTTAGATAGGGCGTATATTAGTAATGTTGAGAATGGCAAGCAAAATCTCACAATCAGCACAATGGAAAAGGTCGCAAAGGCGTTGGATGTGAGTATTGATCAATTGTTAAAATAAGCCTATGACACAAAGCCAAACAATTTCAAAAATAGCAGATAAGTTCGACATAAATACCATTTATGCGCGAAGACTTTTCCATATAGCAAATAAAGATAATTTGTTTGACGATATTGCGAAAATTCTTGAAGAAAAGCCAAAGCCGTTTGTGAAATGGGTTGGTGGAAAAAGGCAACTACTGAAACAATTTCGGCTTTTGAATCTGTACCCTCCTGCTAATTTCGATCCTAAGCTAAACAAGTATTTTGAACCATTTGTTGGTGGCGGTGCTGTTTTCTTTGATTTACTTCCTGAAAAAGCAGAACTATCTGATTTAAATGAGGAGCTTGTCATCACATACAATGTCATAAAAAATGATATTGATGGACTAATAAAGTCGCTCAAAAAACACAAATACGAAAAAGAATACTATCTCAAAGTGCGTGCAAAAAATCCGAAAGAATTGTCGGATGTTGAGGTTGCCTCTCGCTTCATTTACCTAAATCGTACGGGATTCAACGGAATGTATCGTGTAAATAGCAAGGGTGGATTCAATGTACCTTTCGGAAGATACAATAATCCAATCATTTGTGATGAAAAGAATCTACGACGAGTTTCAAAATCACTGCAAAAAGTCTCAATCAATCATCAAGATTATAAAGAGGTTCTAAAAAATGCAAAAAAAGGCGACTTCATTTATTTTGATCCTCCTTACTACCCAATAAGTAAAACTGCTTCATTCACTTCATATACTGCAGAATCATTTTTAGAAAAAGAACAAACCGAGCTTCGCAATACTTTTGCTGAACTACACAAAAGAGGTTGTTTTGTAATGCTTTCAAATTCAGATACGCCATTTATTAACAAAATTTACTCGGAAATCCCAAGTGCAAAGATAACTAAAGTAGAAGCAGGTCGCGCTATCAACTCTAAGGGATCAAAAAGAGGAAAAATTACCGAGGTATTAGTAACAAATTATTAAACAATATGGAAAGAAATTTTACAGATTTAATAAGCACATTCAAAAGCTCCATAAAGACTTGGGATTATTTTGTGAACTGGAAAAAAGTCTTTGCGAATAGCTCTGATTTAGAAATATCTCTCAATAAACTAAATTACCTTCTTGGAAAAGATAATTTAGAAGAAGAGTTCAAAAAACTTTATGCTTCCAATCCTGACATTGTGAAAGCACTTCCCGTTCTTTTGGCGGTTAGAGAAAACAAACTTGAGGTTTTTGATAAGGTAACAAAAGATTCTGAATTTTTTGATTTTACAGGAACCGAGAGTAATCCAGATAAATATTATGAGTTTCTTGAAAAATCGGGTCTTGCCCGCTTATTTCAAAAGGATGGAATCAAAAATCTTGTTGATTATGTAATGGGAGTAGAAGTTGGGCTTGATAGTAATGGGCGCAAAAACCGAGGTGGAACTCTTATGGAAGAAATTGTTGGTACATTCATTAGTGATTTTTGTACAAAGCAAGGGTTGGAATATATGGCACAAGCTCGTGCTACGGATATCAAGAGTAAATGGGGATTCGAAATCAAGGTGGACAAATCACAGCGCAGTTTTGATTTTGCGGTTTTCAATCCTAAAAATAACAAGATCAAACTTTTCGAAACAAACTTCTACAATGGCGGCGGTTCAAAATTAAAAGCAGTATGTGGCGAATTCCGCAGTCTCTACGGTGAGTTAAAAGAACAAAATATAGATTTTGTTTGGATCACCGACGGATTGGGGTGGACGACAGCAAAACGTCCGCTAGAGGAAACTTTTAATCATAATGATAAATATGTTTTCAATTTGAATATGCTCGAAGAAGGCGCATTGGAAGAATTAACGTGGTAATAGAAATATGCCTATTAAGAAACTACATCCCGATGACTTTGAATTAGAATGCACGACGGTGTGGGCATTTCCACGCCGTGGTAATTGGGCTACTCACACTTCAGATTGGCGAGGAAACTGGTCGCCCGAGGTCGCTCGTAATCTTATCTTACGATACTCTCAAGAGGGTGATATTTTACTTGATCCGATGGTTGGCGGAGGAACAACAGCAATTGAGGCAAAAATTTTAAATAGAAATATTGTCTGTTCTGATGTAAATGATATTGCGCTTGAGCGAACGAAAAAGTGTCTGGCTTTTGATGTTGAAAATAAAGCTTGGCAAAAGGTTCTCAAAAGAGATGCTCGCGACCTCAAAAAAGCAAACGATGAAAGTGTCGATTTCATTCTAACTCATCCGCCTTATGCCGACATAATCAAATACAGCGAGGGACAAATCGAAGAAGATCTCTCCAATATTCACAGTATAGACGGTTTTGCAGATGAAATGGAAAAAGTCGCAAGAGAGTTATATCGGGTACTGAAAAAAGATAAATATTGTGCAATTTTAATTGGTGATACACGACGAAACAAAATGTATCAGCCTCTTGCATATAAAGTCATGGATAAATTTCTTAAAGTTGGTTTTCAGTTAAAGGAAGATATCATTAAGCGACAATACAATTGCAAGGCAACAGGGTTTTGGGTCGAAAAATCAAAGGCAAATAATTTCTTGCTCATAATGCACGAACATTTGTTTGTTTTCAAAAAATAGGGTGGAATATGACGGTATTGTGTTATAATTCAATGGTATGAAGAAAAAATTTACAAAAAGCGATATTTCGATAAAAAACTTGTCTCTTTGGGACGAGAACGCTCGTTTCCCCGATAAGTATTTCAACAAGACCGAAAAGGAGCTGATCGAATATTTTGTATCCAAAAAGAATTTTAAGTTAAACGAGCTTGCCGAAGAAGTTGTAAATGAGTTTGATTTACCCCAATTAGAAAAGTTGGTTGTATATGCGTTCAACGGCAAGAAGATAGTTTTGGAAGGTAATCGCCGTCTTGCGGTTTATAAACTTTTGAATGACCCAAAACTAACTGATGACACGAAACTACAAAATAAACTTACTGGGTTAAAATCGAAAATAAAAATTGACGATAATTTTAAGCTTGAGTGTTTGGTTTCCGAGGACAAAGAGCAGGGTTTGCGATACATAAATAGAAAACACTTGCGAGGCAACAACGAAGTTTCTTGGGGCGACAATGAGAGGGCTCATCATAATGCTCGCGGAGGAAACGCAAATCAAAAGGAGTTATTTAAAGTTGCAATTACCAAAATTATTAAAGATATTGACTTCCCGGAAGAATTGAAGGAGCAAGTTTTGGGGCATGGTTTTGTGACGACCTTTTGGAGATTGGTTGAGCAAAAACCCGCATGGGATACATTTGGATTCTCACTTAACAAAAGTGGCGAGTTAGAAATAACGGATAAAGATTTTAAGGATAAGCTCAAAGTTATTATTTTTGACGTTTTGCAAAAAGGTAAACATAACGGCAAGTTATTTTCACGTTTGAATACAAAAGAGATCAAAGATTATTTGGAAGGAATATCAAAAGATGATTATAAAAGAGTTGCTGATGAGATAAAAAAACAAACTAAAACTGATCTTTTCGGCAAGGAATCAACTACAGTTCCTACATCTGGAAACGGCACGCTCAAAAGTATTCCAAAGTCGTCGCTTCGTGATTATTTAATTCCTAAAACATGCGTGCTCCAAATTCACGAAACAAAAATCAATAATATCTACTGCGAACTTAAAAACGATCTTCTGATTGATGATTCAAAAAAAGCCGTGCCAAATGCAGTTGGGGTATTATTCAGGGTTTTTTTGGAAATATCCTTGGATTACTATGCAAAAATGAATAGTCACGGATTCAAAAAGACAGACACAATCAATCAAAAAATTTCTTGGGTCGTTAAAAGTTTAGAAGGAAAGAAATACGATAAAAAGAAATTTAACAATATAAACAAAGTTGGCTCTGCAACGGGTACAAAAAGCTATCTGTCAATTGAAAATTTTCATGAGTATGTTCACTCTGGGACAACACAACCAACATCGAGTGAGTTGAAAGGAAAATGGGATAACCTGCAAGAATTTTTTGAAATCCTATGGGGAGATTTGAATAAAAAGGCGAAATCTAAAAAACAATATGCAAAAAAGAAATAAAGAAAAAATATCGGGTTTCTCCAGTCCTCTCCGTTATCCTGGAGGGAAAACTCGTCTTGCCAATAAATTGCTTGAGGCAATAGAAAAAAATTTTAAAGAGAAAGAAAAAGTTGTCTTGGTGGAGCCATATGCCGGTGGTGCAGGCGCTTCACTCGCGCTTCTCTTTGCGGAAAAAGTGGAAAAGATCGTTATAAACGATTTAGACAGAGCGATTTTTACTTTTTGGAAAATAGCTGTTTCCGATACTGATTATTTAATCAATAAAATAAGACGAACCGAGGTCTCTATCAAAGAATGGAAAAAACAAAAAGCAATTTATATTTCCACAAAAAACGAGCGCAAACTCGCGTTCGCAACTCTCTTTTTGAATAGGACAAATCGCTCTGGGATTATGAATGGCGGACCGATTGGTGGGACTGAACAATCCGGAGTATGGAAAGTAAATGCACGCTTTACTAAAAAAACAATTATTGATCGGCTAGAAAAGATTAAAGAATTTCGTAATAAAATTGAAGTATGTAATCTGGACGGCATAGAATTATTAAAAAAACTGGAAGAACGCAAAAATAAAAAACAATATTTTATATTTCTTGACCCGCCATATTTTCAAAAAGGACAATCTCTATATTTGAACCATTACAACAACAAAGATCACGAAAATCTTTCAGAATTTTTGGTAAAATCATCATTTAAAAAATGGATTATGACCTATGACGACGTGCCGTATATTAAAAATCTATACGCGACAATGCGTACTAAGGGGTTTGCTATTCAGCATAATGCCTACGAATCTAAAGTAGGCAGAGAAGTGATGATTTTCCCAAAAGAGTTTGTCCCCGTAACTATTTAAAGGGAGTTCCGCTTGCGCGCGCATGGGAGGGTTGGGGCAAGCGCATATAGATTTGCTTGTGCCATTCGTCAGTTTGGCACAATCCGCTTTTTTAGAGTTACCACGAACGTGAACGAAGCCACAGAGCGAACATAAAGCAAGCAGCGAGCAGGCATCGCGAACAAATGTGAGCGGCCAATGCGAGGTGATTGCGAAGTGTGAGCGGACGACAGAGCCACCACAAAACGCGGGGAGGAAGCGCCTCGCCCGACGCGAATGACGGAGAAAAGGTCGGACGGAATATCGCCACCATGCTAAAATACAAATACGAGTCCTTTTTGGAGGAATGAAGCGGCGGAAACAAAACCATAAAATTTCCTTTCATTTTTTAAGCGGCTCCCCCCACACCCCCCGCCGAAAATGGATCGGTAAGGAAATTTTTGGTTTTGGTTCGCGACCGGAGGGAGCGCGAGGCGCGCCACGTTCGCTTCACCACGCAATCGGAGCGTACGATCGGGTTCAGAGCCACCACGCGCTCCGCGCGTGCGTCAGTCGTCAAAATCCTGCGGATTTTGCTCGTACAATGTTCGAACTTCGTCCAAGAAACACCGCCAAAAAATCCCCAACGGGGGATTTTTTTATTGGCGAAATGTATTTTCTGCTATAATACATCTATGTTTTTTTCCTCCCTCCTCTTACTCTTAGGCTTTATCTTCCTTGTCGGTGGTGCTCACCTACTCATTACTGGCTCGGCCACTATCGCCAAGAGATTCAATGTTTCTACTTTTGTTATTGGCCTAACAGTTGTTGCTTTTGGCACGTCTGCTCCGGAACTTTTCGTCAATGTCGTCGCTAGCCTCCAACAAAAAAGCGATCTTGTCATCGGCAACATAATAGGTAGCAACATTGCCAACATCTTACTCATCCTTGGTTTGACGGCTCTTTTTACCCCCGTAGTTTTCAAAAAGATTGCCATCTGGCGAGACTTACCTATCGCCTTTGGATCTGGAGCCTTGCTTTTATTTTTATCGACTTATAATCAATCCTTAGAACTAAGCCGCCTTGGAGGGATGATTTTTATAATTTTATTTTTTACTTATTTAGGGTTAATCTTTTATAAATTAAAAAACGACGACTTGGAAGAAGTTTCTGTTCATAATTATTCTACTTTCAACTCTATCCTCATTACTGTTGCCGGATTGGTCGGCCTAGGGATTGGCGCCAAGTGGATAGTCAGTGGGGCTACCAACATCGCTTCTTTGTTTGGACTCAGTGAAGCGGTGATTGCTTTGAGCATTGTCGCCCTAGGTACCTCTCTACCAGAACTAGCGACCTCTATGACTGCGGTTTATAAAAAACATCCTAGTTTAGCCGTAGGAAATATTATCGGTTCAAATATTTTCAACACTCTATGGATACTAGGTATTAGCTCCATTATCAACCCATTACCTTTTTCAACATCACTTTTAAAAGATATTGCCTTTTCTTTAGTTATAACTGCCACTCTTTTTGTTTTTCTTTTTATCGGAAAAAAACACACCCTCAAAAGGTGGCAAGGGGGACTACTGGTGACCACTTATATTTTTTATATCGCCTATTTATTTTTAAATCCCCTTTTAGTTTAAAACTACTTGGAATAATATCCATAAATTTGCTAAAATAAAAGCAATGAATGACTCTACTCAAATACCAGTTCAATCTGTGCGACCAAATCCGCCAGCTGGCGGACTACCCACTCTACAGTGGCAAGCTTTTGAATATGATTATAAAGAAAAAACGAACGATTGGTTTTGGGTGGTAGGCGTGGCTGGATTTATCGCTATTGTCCTATCTATTCTTTTCAAAAACTTCCTTTTCGCTATAGTTCTATTGCTAGGCACTTTTGTGGTCATGATGTATGGCGCTCGAAAACCAGAAATGGTTACTTTCTCTATTGGTGCCAAAGGGGTGACCATAAAAAATGATTTGTACCCTTACAAAAACCTACTCGGCTACGGACTCAAAGTGGGCGAAGGTCCAGACAAGCTTATGCTTCACGTTAATCGCCTTTTCCTCCCCCACCTCATCCTCCCTATCGAAGACATTGATCCTGAACTTATCCGAGAGCGTTTGGATAAATTTATCACCGAAGAAGAGTTTGAAGAATCCGCCATCGACCTATTTGTCGAATACTTGGGGTTTTAAAAAAATTGTGTTATTTTATGAAAGTTTAATCGGTCCCGTAGTTTAACGGACCCCGGTAGTAAAATGGATACATTTACTACAGGGCGAGTAGAATGTTAGATTAGTTAAGTTTGTGGCAATTGAATGTTTGTAAATAATACTGGTCCCGTAGTTTAACGGATAGAATGCTAGATTGCGGATCTGGCGATCCAAGTTCGATTCTTGGCGGGATCACAAAAGACAAAAAGACTGGACTGCTCCAGTCTTTTTCGCTTTTGTGATGGCCGTCGCGATGTTTTTCTAGCAAGAAAAACCGCGACGGAGCGGGCTGCGAAAATCCCAAGTGGCGACGAGGGATTTTTGTAGCCACACAGACAGGTTCAAAGCTGAAATCCCAGTCATATTCCCTTTCTTTTTTTTTATGTTACCATTTGCACATATGAACAAAAATAATCAAGGTTTTGTAAGTGTACCCATTATTATAATTTTACTTGTCGTTATAGCAGGTGCTGGTGCCACTAGCTATGTTGTTTTCAATAAAAACAAACCAGTGGTTGAAACTGCTCCTGACCAAGCCCCAACAACAGTAATTAATACAACTGTTACAAAAACAGAAAATGTTATTCCAAAACCAACAGCTAATGAAATTGCGGGCTGGGAAATTTATAAAAATGATAAATATGGATTTCAAATATCCTACCCTTCGAAATACATAGATCAAGAAAAATTTATAGTATACCCTTACATTGTCGCTCTTACTGAAAGCATGGATGCTAGTGGAGGAATTAGTGTTAGACATATAGACAAAGGGGAAATAAACAAGACTCTAGAACTAGTCAAAACTGGTAAAGGTTTATATACTAACTCTTCCATTGAAACTATTTCTGTAAATGGAATAACAGCAATAAAATTCTTTTACTATCCATCAGAAATAGAACCTAGTGGGGCTGAATATATATTCCCAGAAAAAGAAATTGTTGTGTCAATCTCAAAATCTGGTGACTATGGAACGGTAACAATAGATGAAACTCATAAACACATATTAAATAGTATAAGATTCACTAAATAATTAATAACAAAAAAACTCCCCTCGGGGAGTTTTTTTTGTTATTTACTAGCTTTTGCTTTCTGTATTGATTTCACTAATCTCGATTTCTTTCGAGCAGCAGTGTTTTTTTTGATAATCCCTCTCTTAGCTGCTTTGTCGATAGCTTGGTAAGCTTTAGACAGATTTGCTTCGGCTTGAGCGGTATCACCAGTAGCTACCATCTTTTTTATTTCTTTCGTAGTATTTTTGAGAACAGCTTTTCGACGCAAGTTAAAAGCCAGTTTTCGCTTAGAACCGCGGAGTGCTTTTTTAGCTGATTTGATTATAGGCATAAGGGAGATAATACCTTATTTCCCTAAAAATGCAAATATAATTGAGCCCTCACCTCTTTTACGCTATTATAAACCAATGATTGGCACTATTCGAGGTAATGTTACCCAAATATATGAAAAGACTATTATTGTCGACGTAAATGGCATAGGTTATGTCTTATACGTCTCCACCGACACCCTGTCTCACCTCCACGAAGGCAAGGCTGTGGCTCTCTGGACTCACCTCATAGTCCGTGAAGATGTTTTAGATCTCTACGGCTTTATGGAGAAAAATGAAAAGACTTTCTTTGAAATGCTTATCGGTGTCTCTGGTATTGGTCCTCGTAGCGCCCTAGCCATCCTCTCTCTAGCTCCACCCGATATACTCCACAAAGCCATAGTTTCTGGCAATACCGACTATCTGACAAAAGTCTCAGGTATTGGTCGCAAAAGTGCCGAAAAGATAGTCTTGGAATTAAAAGACAAACTCGATAAGCTCGCCGAAGGCGAGGGCGACAGCCTCCACCAAGCCGGTGAAGTGATAGAAGCTCTAAAAGCTCTCGGCTATTCCCAAAAAGAAGCTCGGGAAGCTGTCCAGAAAATACCGATTGAGATTACCGATACGGGCGAACAAGTAAAAGAAGCTCTCAAGTTTTTAAGCTCAAAATAATATGAACCATTTAAAATCTTTACTTAGAAAACTAACACCATTTTTTGCTTTACGAATCTATCACTACATCTTGTCACTGATAGCGGCGCTAACTTACGGCTTGCCGGCTAGAAAAATAAAAGTGGTCGCCGTCACTGGCACTAAAGGAAAGTCGAGCACCGCGGAAATCATTAATGCTATTTTAGAAGAAGCTGGTTTTCATACAGCACTAGCTTCTACTATCCGCTTTAAAATAGACGAGGACAACCAACCTAATCTTCTGAAGATGACTATGCCTGGACGAGGTTTTTTGCAAAGATTTTTATATAAAGCGGTCAAAGCCGATTGCCAATACGCCATTGTTGAGATGACTTCCGAGGGTACCAAGCTTTATCGTCATTGGTGGATTGATTTGGACGCCCTTGTTTTTACTAATCTCTCTCCCGAACACATAGAATCCCACGGTTCGTTTGAAAAATATAGAGAAGCAAAATTAAAAATTCGCGACAGTTTAAGTAAATCCAAAAAACCAAATCGCTCTATCATCGCAAACACCGACGATGAAACCGCCGAATATTTTTTACAAGCCAATGTTCCTAATAAATTAAAATTCAATCTAGCTCAACTAGAACCATATAAAATACAGTCTGATGGTAGCACTTTTACTTTAGATGGACAGAAAATAAAGACTAACTTACCGGGGAAATTTAATCTGTACAATATTCTAGCCTCTATCACTTACGCTAAAACTCAAAACGTGGATATGGAAACGATTAAAAACGCTCTCGCCAAATTTGGTGGCATCCCTGGCCGCATGGAAAAAATAGTTTTGGAAAATATCACCACCCCCTACCCGACTGTGTATGTCGACTACGCTCATACTCCAGACTCACTGACTCAAGCTTACGAAGCTTGCGGAGATAAAAAACTCATCTGTGTCCTCGGTGGCACTGGTGGTGGACGGGATCAGTGGAAAAGAAAAGAGATGGGATCTATCGCCGATAAATACTGCGCCCATATCATAGTGACCAATGAAGATCCATATGATGAAAACCCTCAGACTATTATAGATATGGTAGCTGAAGGGGTGGCAAACAAACCGGTCGAGAAAATACTCGACCGGCGAGAAGCGATATCTAAAGCTATTTCTCTAGCCACCCCAAATGATGTAGTAATAATCACAGGCAAAGGTACTGATCCATTTATTATGGGCCCAAATGGTAGTAAGCAAGTGTGGAGTGATTCGAAGGTGGCGAGAGAGGAGATGCTTAAAATATTCAAGTAACCTTACCTACCCCAGCCTATTTTTATATTTGAAAATAGATTTATTGGTAAAATAGAGTTATTGTATGCCAACCAATGGCAACACGCTTCGCGAATAGAGGGATGGGCTATTCGCCCCCGCGTGTTGCGAGATAAATTAACAGTAAAAATAGAGCGGGGTGATGATTTTTATAGTCGCTTCGCTCATTAAAAATCAATCATGCCAGAATTACCCGAGGTTGAAGTAGTTGTTCGAGAATTAAGTAAAAAAATAGTCGGACAGAAAATAAAAAAAGTTACTGT
>Ga0210057_1009815_pt1 | contig 10976 bp, 9 predicted proteins | sample CryGeyCG2114_010_2_FD_183968 | JGI IMG/M metagenome (GOLD analysis project Ga0210057, IMG submission 183968) | Groundwater microbial communities from aquifer - Crystal Geyser CG10_big_fil_rev_8/21/14_0.10 (SPAdes) (version 2) | ecosystem: Environmental > Aquatic > Deep subsurface > Groundwater ...
ATGAATAACAAAATGGTGTGGTACGCTCAATGGCCAGTTCTGTTAGCTTTTCTTGGATTTCTTCTACATTCATTTTTAACTCCCTTTCGTTTTTTATTTGATGGAAGCGTGAAGTAATGAAGATGAGCGCATATCAAGAAAAATATCGGAGGTGTTCCTTTTAAGGAGACCGTGATTTTTCTTGATATGCAAGCGAACGAAATGAATTCTTACGTGAACATAATAAAAATACGAGGAAGGGATGTTTTCTTGTAGAAGGAAACCATAGGTTAAGGTGAAGCCCTTTGATATTACATCACAAGACTTGCAATTTTTGTCCCAAGCCAGATCACTTGAAGGAAGAGGATCGGCCTAATGAGTGGCCAAGCAAAGTCAATGAAGTAGGCGAGGGCCACTAAAACGATTTTAAATGCGATTGATGGAAGAAATTTTAAGTTCATTTGATACCTTTAAAAAAAGTTATAATTCATGCCAGCCCATGCCAGCCCATGCCAGCCGAGTTGGCATATTCATGAATTATCGTGAATTCAAATGAAGTAAGATGAAGAGATAGAGAGCGTGAAAGGCCAGTGTTTATCGCTAGTCTGTTGATTTTAAAGATATTCGCTTAGTTCGTGACTCAGCCTCGGGGAGTTCAGGCATTTGAATTGATTTTGGCAGGCCGAGAATGTTTGTGCAAGGGGGAAATGATAAATTTCGAACTGCATGGGCGGATTGCCTTGGGCAGAATGACGGATATCCGAGCGTAGCTTTGGAGTTGGGTCCTCGATAAAATCATCTGAAGTCTAAATCTCAAAAAATTCAAATGTTCGAAAAGCAATGATGAAAAATGTATTCCAAATATATTGTCATTAAAAAGGTATTTAAGAAAAGGTGTGATGGAGCTACTTTGTTGCTTTAAAATTGACGAATTTGGTATGAAGTATTTGAAGTGTACTGCAGAGAGAAAAGATTCCAAATAAAAAGCCAAATGCCCATGGTTTATTGCTTGATTCTCTTGTAAAATAATTTCATTTACAACTTTTTATTATGGAAGAAAATTGCATAAGCATTATAAAACTTTTTTGCTAATTACTTTGCTCCTTTCTGAAATCAGTTTGGCTTGTTCTCCGGGAATATATCAAGATCCTCAATACCATCTAAAGCTCTCACGAGTTGATAGCAATAAGGATGCGTGGTCAACTCTTTCGGATAATGAACAAGACGGCAGAATAGATAGATATAATGATTTCATTCCTTTAGTTCGTATTAATGATGATAAGGAAGTGGTCTTATTGACGAAATCTAAGCATTCAGCGGAGTTCAAACATTTTACAAATAGAGGCATGTCACCAATTTATAAAATTAAAAATCAAAAACATTTTTATTTTGATTACGAAAAAGATGAGTGGATTGAAAATAATCAGGGAGAATTGGATTTTAAAAAATATGGAAAATCGCTCATCGATTTAGCGAATCTAGAGCCTATGATTTTGGCCAGCTTTCCCGATTTCACTTACAATGAACAAAAAATGATTTTAACTCCAATGAAAGATTCTAGACCAATGTATTTTTGGCAATGGTATCCAAGTGCTAAAAATGTTCGTAGCATGTTTCTCTTGCTAAGTTCAGGAACTAAAGAAGAAGAATTAAAGATTAAAAGCACGACGGTAGATAAAAAGTCCCATGAGATTGAATATTCAATGAGTACTTCAAAAATGGCCGAAATCCTCCGCTATCCTTCATTTAATTTCAAATTTTTTCTCCATTTTTTAAATATTAAAAAAACAAAGAGGGAAGTTACTTTTTTTGTAAAAAATGGGCAAGAGTTTGATAGATATAAAGTTCCAGACGGCTATTTGCTTTTTTCAAATTTAAATTGCACAGGAAAAGGTAAATGTATCAAGTTGGAAAACCGTGGACTGCCAAATAGCTTCCTTACAAAATTAAAAAATACAACTGGCTATGAGAATCATTTTCACTTTAGCGATGACTTGTATGAATTAAAAGATGAAGAGAGAAATGGGCATTTGGACATTCCTGCAATGATAGGAGGAAAGTTCGTCAAGCACTCATATCAGTTATCATGGATTAAAAATAAAAAATTTGAGTCGACTAAATCAAAATGGGAATCATTTTCATGTCCAGGTTGGTAATAACCCTCCTCTTTATTTTTTTTGCGCAATCTGCAAAGTCTGAGTCGAGCGCATGTGAAAAAATAACTTACTTTTCTAAAGATATCAGTAATAGTGAATATGATGTATATAATTCTTGTCAAAAGCATTTAGAAAACTTAGTCGAAGAAGATTTAGATAAAGAGATTCGTAACCTATTTATTATTTATAAGAAAGGGATACGTGAAAATACATGGATGTGGTTTTTTTTCACGCAGTTCTTATGTGATATTGGAGTTCAAGATAACTGTACAATACTCGAAAATTCAAAAAATAAATTTATATCCATAAGGGGAAAGTTTAAACAGGACCCAACGTTTTTGATTATCGATCCGTTAAAGCCCTCTACTTACACCAAAGAGGAAATGCGTAATTCTCTAAATGCTATTTTTTATGAATGCAAGCATATCCCTGAATATAGTGCGATGGTGAGCAAGGAAACCTTAGATTTATTTAGAAAGATAAATAAATACAATAATTGTCTTCCTGATGGTGATCTTGGATTATTTTTATATTTCAACAACCTTTGGGACAATCCAGTCATGGACATTTCCTATTTTATTAACTTCCAACATCCTTTACGTATAGATTTTTTATCTCGATATTTTAGTAATTATATTTCATGGCTTTATAATGGCCATTACGAATACAATCTCTTACCACTGAAATTGAAACAACGATTTCCAATTCTATTAGATTCTATAGTAAAGAGTAGAAGTCTTCAGCTGTCGATTTCATTACCATCTAAAATGTCTCTAGATCGAAATCAAGTGATCAAAAATATTGTAGAGTTCCCGGAATTTCTATATTTGTTAAAGGAAGAAGAAATTACTGACTGGAAACTGATTGAGGTCTTTGCACAAAAAAATCATGAGGAATTAGATCGCATCTTAAATGGGTTTGTTTTATTCTATCTTTCTCCTGAACGGATGGCCTTTTTAAAAAAGAAAGCTGATAGTCTTATCCAAGTTACGACTAAAAGTGGAGTTAAATATGTTCCAAGCGATTTAATGATTAAATGTATGATTTCAAATTATTGGAGCAATTCACAAAAGGTAGGTCAAAGAATTGAACTTTTTCCGAATAAGGTTAGCTTAAAAGAATGCATAAGTATTGTTGAAATTATTACTAAATCAGGAGTGAGTATTAAGCAAGATGCGCTCCAAGTCGGATGTTTAACGAAAAATCAAATGCTAGGTCAAGTTGATAATCTGGTTATTGCTGTAGATCATTCTAAAAATTTCTATTCATCTACAGAAATGACCTGCCCATTGCAAACTAACACTTTAATTTCAAAATCAAGGAAGTGTGTATCGGAAGTTTCTCGTTATGGTAGATGGAAGAGTACAACTCAAGAGTTGGTTGATAATGGTAGTAACTTTACAAGCACTGAGTGTAAAGCACAATCACTAGGGAGGTTTAAAGATCGGACTTGTCTCTATCCGGTTAATCGTTTCGTTACAGAATATCCTTTAAAAAAATTAAGAACGATTAGCATAGATGGCAAAAAGATTAAGGAAGTTGATCATTTTGAATGTATTAATGACTTGCACGATAATGTAACGTATTCAAGCTTCGAAGGTGAAAAGGGAGTCATTGAAAGAACTCTCAAGGGAATTGCTTTTTTAAAAGATGATTGTCTCTATGATGAAAAATCGTCGCGTTTTTTAAATTGCAATATTTCAAAACCAAATAACATTGTTTATCATTTAAACAAAATTGGACATGAAGATTTTGTACATGAATTTGAGCTTAGTGGAGCGTGCAAAGGAAGCCTATTCTCTTTCGTAGATTCTAATGGTCAAATTCTTAAGCCAATCCTTGGTAAGCAGTTAGAAATGTTCATGGCAGAGATCAAGGACGGCAATAAGTATTTTGAGCAAAGGACTTTTTTTTCTACAGATTCAATTCAAACTCTTAGTGCAAGAAATTGTAGTTTCAAAGTTAGTCGATATAGTCGTCTTAAAAGTGAAGTTGCTAAAAAATTGATTTTTCATTTTGAAAATTATGGGAAAATAAATAAATTGATAGTGAATCCTCCAATTACACATCATTTTCTAAGCTCAAAAGCAAATTGTAAGTTTTCTCATGATTTATTCAAAGGTAGAAATATAGATACTCCATTCTTTGTTGATTATTTGGGAGGAACATTTGATTTTCAACTTCCTTCAGAAGAAGACTGCCTTGCCCTTTTTGGTAAAGTCAATGAGGATTCTCTATGTTTAAACTCACATTTAACTAGATATTTGAATACTTTTCAAACAAATGGTCATCTGAAATTTAATGATAAGGTTATCGAAAATTTTCTTTGCCCACAATCTTTAGTGCCTCAAGCATTTAAAGATTCAGCAATAGAATCTCTCAAATCTAATAAACAACTTAGTTGTTTAGATCATGATTACTCCTATGTCTGCAATAAATTAAAAAACAAAGAATCCACATTGTTTGTCAATTATAATCATTTTGACCAACAGAAGATTGATAACGTTACAATTTATTTCGGAAGCTTCTTGGATTTTGATAGTGTGAAAAAAGAGATTTCCTTTTGGATAAAAAAAATTCCCATGTTTAAGCTAAAAGACAAAATCTTTAAAAATATTTTTGATGAAATATCAACTTCAAATCAATTAAAACCGATTGTAAAAGTAAAAGGGCACACTATTGTGATGAATTGGAAAAATATACAATCTCAGAATATTCCATCCCTCGATTCTATAACAATATTCAAAAGTAGTGATGAAAAATAGGTTTCAAATCTCTTGTCCTTAGCACATTTTAACGAAATCTAGGTATGAACTAATAGTTAAGAATTAAACTGCTTCAACCAATCTTTATGATCTCTATGCCATGCCGGAACTTCATCAATTTTCCAGAAGGCAACATCATTAGATTCAAAAGAGACTTCGAGATCGCCTTTAACGATGAATTTAGGCTCCAGCACTTTCGTCCTTAAGCTCTACATGGTGAAATTTTTTAACTCTAATCAATCTCCGAATAAAATGATCAGGAAGAAATCGAATATTTTAAGCATTATTTATTAGTAAATAACCTATAATAGACCCATGTATAAATGTCCTATCACTTTACAAAAACTCGTTCCGGCCAGTGCTGGGGGATCGAAGATTTGGTACTCGCCGACATCAAAGGGGAGAATGATCACTTTAGCGATTGCTCGGCATTTTTTTGGTGAACACGCTACTCGTGAAATTTGGGTTCGTTCAGAACTCTCAAAAGAAAATATTAGCTGGAAGAAATGTCCTTGTTGTTCAAAGCATATGACAGCGGTGAAAGAGCCACGTTGGGTTGGCGGCCATGAAATTGATGTCTGCCGCAGATGTCGAATCTTTTGGATCGATGGTGATGAGCATATTGAAGTTCCAAAACCTGAAGACCTGATTGTAAGAGGAGGGGATTCGACTCTTCTCAAAGAGGTTATCGATTCTGGCACTAAGGCCATAATGCAAAAAATTGAGATGGGGCTAGCAGATGAAGAGGTGATTGGTTCAGGTCCAGAAGGGCCACTAAGCTATTTCGCTTTACTAGGTCTGCCTGTTCAATACGATGAGCACTATTACGATCGATGGCCATGGATATCGTGGTTTATTTCCCTTTCCTTTATTGTGATTTTTCTAATTTCAAAGGGCTCAGTCGATAGCACTATTCAAAATTATGGATTAATAGCAAGCGATATAACCCACCATCCATTGAGGCTTTTTACTTGGTCATTCATCCATGGCGATTGGTTTCATTTGCTGTTTAATGTTTACTTCTTTGGCATGATGGCCGACGACTTGGAACATTATTTCGGTCACATCAAATTTTTTATTTTAATGATTTTATTCCCGATTATTACGGGGGCCATTGCCGCATTATTGACCATGAACAGTGGTATTCATCTCATTGGTTCGAGTGCTGTTATTATGGCGATGATGATTCTCTATGCCATGATCTTTAGAAAGTCACGCGTGGCTTTTCTCAATCATTACTACCAAGGTATTGCTCTCAGTAAAGGCATCGGATTGATTTATACCATTGGCTGGTTTCGCGTCAGCCTTATCTGGATCATGATCTTTTTCGTATGTAAGGACTTGCTCTGGTATTTGTATATCGAATCACATGGAATGAGTCTCGTCGCTTTTGTTCCGCACTTCACCGGAGTGCTTACTGGACTTGGTGCTTGGATTTTGGCCGGAGGTCCTAATTGGTATACAGCGAACGGGAAAAAGAACAATCCAGACCAATTTATCATTAGTGATGAAACGTTAATGAATCCGTTTAAGGATGATAAGTGAAACCGTTTTAAACGGTAATTAATGAAAGAAGTGCTGGAGCTAACACTAAAAAGTCGGATTATGGATATTTGCAATTGGAATGAGAGATTCTTTTTAGTTAAAAAATGGAGCAGTCTCATAATATGAAAAAAATATTGAAATGGTTTTTTCTGTTCACATTGCCATCTAGCTTTATTTATGTTTTTTACTTGATGCAAAGTAAGTATGCTGTTGAATATTATGAATTATATATTCAAAGCGAACGGAACTTCTTTATTTCGGACAGTATTTTAAAAGACAGACTTGAAAATAACAAAATGCTTTTAGCCAAATTAACAAATAACAATCTTGAAATTATTAAAACACCAAGAGGTTATTCCGTTTACGATAATGGGCATTTGATGAATAAAATTGATGCATCAGTTGCCCATCTGCTTTCACTGGAGCTTGATTCAAAAATAAAAAAAATAGATGGTTCACCTGATGACTTTATAAAAGAAAGATACAGTAAACAACTAAAAGAACAAAATGATATGATTATAAGTACCTTAAGTCAAAATAATGGAATAATACGAGATTTAAATTTAAGAAAAGAACTATTGAAGCTTGATGATTTTGAGTATTTCTCTTGGGTTTCTGGGACTTCAACAGGATATGGAGACATTTTTCCTCTCTCTTCAACGGCTAGGTTAATTGTAAAAAGACAAGTTATCATGTCTCTAATTATTCTTTCACTAATAACGTCAGGCATATTTAATTTATTTACAGAACTTAGTCGCAAATTATTTGAAGCTTAAATTTGAAAGGCATAGCTCTTAGTAATGATTGGTAAATATCTCGACTAGTTTGTACTCTGAGGCAAGTTCCAACAAATTGTCCTTAGTTCAATATAATGAAATCTAGGCATGAACTAATAGCTAAAAATTAAACAGCCTCAACCAATCTCTATGGTCTCTATGCCATACGGGGACATCATTGATCTTCCAGAATGCAACATCAATGGATTCAAAAGAGACTTCGAGTTCGCCTCCGACAATCTCGCATTCATAAATGATATGGGTGGATGAGTGGGGAACTCCAAAGCTGCCTGCTTTTCGGCTACAGATTCCTAGGAGCTTTTTAATTTTAACATCGAAGCCCGTTTCTTCTTTAAGCTCTCTTATACAAGATTCTTCAGGAGTGTCCGTTGCATCTACCCATCCGCCTGGAAGACACCATGAATGATCATCTTTGCGTTTTTCTAATAAGAGTTCACCCTTGTCATTAAAACAAAGGCCATTACTCCCAACTTTGGAAGTTAAGTATCCAAGCTCTTTTCTTAGAGTTTCTTTAACAAGACTTTCAGGAATATCTAAGAGTTCGGCATACTTTGTTTCACATAAGGCCATTAATTTTTCATAATGACTTTTATCATAGGGGTTAGTTGAAAAATTGAAACCTGTTTGAGAAAGAGAGCGAATTGAATCAATAAAGGTGTTAAGGTTTTCCAAATTTAATCCCATGCAATTCTAAACTCTATAATCATTATACGTTTCAAAATCGATAGTTCAATACGCGCGGTGCATTGATTGGATTTCATTTTTCCCTTAAAAAGAACATCGAGGTGAGAATGAAAGACGTTAATGAAGTTTTCAGTGAATTGGAAAAGATGGGAGTGATTGACGTTGGCCATACGAATGGAACGTTAAGGGATCATCTGCTTGGAACCTATAATATTTTAAGGAGGTGGAATTGTTCTGAGGAATTATGCCTTGCTGGTTTATGCCACAGTATCTATGGAACTGAGTCTTTTCAAAAACAAACAATATCGTTGAATAAGAGAAATGAAATAAGAGAGTTAATAGGTGAGGAAGCTGAGGCCCTCGTTTATTACTTTGGCGCCCATGTTAAGGAGCACTTTTGGAATTTACTCGATAGGAGCGATAACTTTGAAATTTTGGATCGTTTTATTGGAGAAACAACGTTCGTGAGCTTTGCTCAAATATCAGATCTAGTGACTTTAACTCTGGCCAACTGGTTAGAGCAGAGGCCTAGGGTAGATGAAAAGTATCTCTATTTGAGGAAGGAGGAATTTACGGCCTCAGAGCGATTCTTACCCGCGGAGGCCTACCGTGATTTTAAATTGGCCTATCAATTAAATGAGGAGAGGGAATGATTCGAAACTTAAATGCTAGCGATTTTGATGAGTATTATAGAGTAAGGCTCATGGCCTTGGAGCAATTCCCCGTTGCTTATTCTTCCATGCCAAAGTTTTTTAAGGAATGTCCCAAAGAAAAACATTTAAGCTTGCTTGAAGATAGTGGTGGTCCGTCCTCATTTTTTGTCAAAGGTTACTTTGAAGAGGAGAAGCTGATTGGCCTTATTGGTATGATGCCTGAAACGCGTGAAAGTGTAGATCACAAAGCAACTCTTTGGGGTTTTTATGTTGATCCCGATTATCAAGGCAAAGGAGTCGGTCGCAAGTTGTTAGAGGCTTTCTTAGAGGATGCTAAGGCCGATGATAGATTAAAGTATGTGAGACTGATGGCAGCTGTAAATTGCACAGAAGCGATTTCTTTGTTTACCAGTGTTGGATTTGAGAAGTATGGCCTTGAGCGAGACAGTATTCGAGATGAAAATGATCGTTTTTATGATCAGATATATATGCAAAAGAATTGTCGCTGAAGAAGCTCCAGCACGCTTGTCCTTAAGTGGTGCTTGATGAAAGGTGTGCTGGATCCAAAAAATGGGATGGCATGGGCAGAAAGTGGGCAACTTAACGGAGCATTGGGCTCAGGTAATCGATAAAATTAACTGAAGTTTAACTCAATAAATATCTAGTAAATATCGAAAAGCATAAAACTTATTCAGATAAAAAATCTGGGGAAATAATGAAATTGCTAATATTTACAATTGTTTTAATGCTCAACTCCTCACAATCAGCCTTTGCGTTGGAAGTGAATTATTTTTTCAAGACAGGAGATGTATCCTCGGTTGAATCGAGCAGTCTTCCTCAAGAGGATGGAGTATTTGCTATCGTTGAAAAAAATAGCAAATACTTTTTTGTGAAAGGAAAATTAGAAGATAAAAGCTGGAAAACAAAAGATGATATTGAAAATGGATTAATGCACAGAAGAATAAAATTTACTCCTTCTGGTCAAAATCTTGAGCCAATAAACAGATTCATTTTTTTTGGTAAAGACTCTGATACAACGGTGAAAGTGTTTGACTGGGACGTCGAATGTTCAAACCCATTCCCTGTTAAAAAGTTGATAAAATCCAATTACGATGATTTTAAAGAGAGAACTAAAGATGTTGAGAATGGATTTGGCGGGCCAGGTCTTATTACCTCTTATGAAAGTCAAACCAGTAGTTTTACCTGTGGTCTTAATACTGGGGAAGACTATTTTAAAGTGACAGATATCGAATTACCAAACTTTCCAGGTTTCATGTGGAACGAAATTCAGCTTACTTTTAAGTCTAAAAACACAGGGAAAATTATAAAGCTGCCTAATTTTAGCACTATAGAATTTGTTGGTGATATTAACGGCGATGGAATTCCCGATTTTATTACGCATATGCAGACGCACGAATCGGGATCTAATGAAGACGTCTTACATATGAGTACAAAAGAAAAAGAATCTGACGGAAGCATTAAATACTCCCGATTTACAATCAATGAACTCGGATGTTGAAAATTATTGAAGAGGCTAATGAACTTGTTGGAGATTGAGTATGAAAAATTATATTATCATGAGCCTTTTAACTTTTGCTTTTTATAGTAAAGCCTATTGCGATGAATTTGATCGATTGATATTTACAGGAAATGTTTCATCATCAAATATTTCTGAAGGAGATATTTCAAATACTGATATTATGGGAGAACCGCTTGAACGACATTTTTATGGTATTGGGCAAAAGGATGGTAAACATCGACTAGTAGAAGGGAAGATAGAAACTAAAAAATGGATCGATAAAAAGAATGAAAATGAAGACCAGAGAGAATTTATTTTTAAACCGTTCGTTTCGGATGTAAAAGTCGTCAGTAAATATCTCATCGTTGGAAAAACAAAGAGAGAAGAGGTCTCGGTTTATAATTGGGAAACTGAATGTAAGGCTCCAGTATCTCTTGAAACCTATTTAAGACGGATATTTCCAGCTCCAACGAAAGGAGAAGGTAATGTTGAAGAGACTGATGATTATCAATATAATAATTACCTTAAGGAATTTGATAAATTCAAGTGTGGAATAAAAACAGAAAATGATTACTTTGAAGTCGAGTCTATGGATTTCAATAAACTAACTTCGGAATCCGATACAGATATTTCGCTAGTTTTAAGATCAAAAAATACAGGTAAAAGAATTATCACTCCTAGTTTTCATAAACAACCATTTATTGGAGACCTAAATGGAGATGATGTCCCCGATTTTATCTATCTTATGTATGAAAGAGGTGGTGCAAAGAATGGAGTGCTTTACCTAAGTAATCCTCAAAAAGAAGAAAGTCACATTATAAAGTTTACATAGTACAAGGCTTTTCAGATGGTGGATGTTGAAAGTGAAATTCTATCGC
>Ga0210057_1009816_pt1 | contig 10975 bp, 11 predicted proteins | sample CryGeyCG2114_010_2_FD_183968 | JGI IMG/M metagenome (GOLD analysis project Ga0210057, IMG submission 183968) | Groundwater microbial communities from aquifer - Crystal Geyser CG10_big_fil_rev_8/21/14_0.10 (SPAdes) (version 2) | ecosystem: Environmental > Aquatic > Deep subsurface > Groundwater ...
ACCTTTTCTGTGGCAGTAAAAGTCAACAGCGGGGGAGTGGCAATCAATACTGCTGGAGGGACTATAAATTTTAATTCAGCCCAGCTTAATGTAGTAAGTGTTTCCAAGTCAGGTTCTATCTTTACTATTTGGGCCGAAGAACTGAGTTTTTCCAATTCAGCAGGAAATATAACTTTTGGCGGAGGATCACCAAAAGCATTTACGGGGACTGCAGGAACTATTTTTACAATTACTTTTAGAGCAAAAACTGAAGGCTCTGCCTCGGTAAGTTTTGCTTCGGGATTGGTGGTAGCAGCGGATGGACAAGCAACCAATGTCTTAGACAGAATGGATGGGGGAACTTATACTTTAAAGACAACAACGGAATATACTCCGCCCGCCGAAGAAGAGACTCCTTCTCAACCTAGCCCAACAGAAAAACCAGCTGCTCCGGTTATTTCTTCACCCACTCATTCTAATGAGGAAAAATGGTATTCGAATAATGATCCAAAGTTTACTTGGCAGTTACCTCCGGGAATAACTAAGATAAGTTACGCCATCGATAAAAAACCTCTCACTAACCCCGGGTTTGTTGCAGAGAGTCTTGTTACAGAAGCCACCTTTTCCAATCTTGAGGACGGAATTTGGTATTTTCATATTAATTTTAAAAATGCTGCCGGTTGGGGAGATTTAACCCATCGAAAAGTTTTAATTGATACCGTTCCTCCAGAACCCTTTGTAATTAAAGTTGATAATGGAGAGGATCCGACTAACCCCAGCCCTGTACTTAGTTTTGAAGCAAAAGATGCGCTTTCGGGCATAGAATATTACGAAATAAAGGTTGATGATGGAGAACCTGCTGCTGCTGCTGCTGCTGCTGCTATAAAAGAGAACCCTTACAAGCCGCCACCCCAGACACCGGGTGAGCATACTCTTGTCGTTAAGGCCCTTGATAAAGCTGGTAATTTCACTTCAGCTTCGATCAAGTTTGGAATAGAACCACTAGAACCTCCTCCTATGATTACCGAAATCCCCGCAATATTAGAAGCTGGAAAAAACCTAGTAATAAGGGGTACTTCTCAATTCAAAGAGGCGCTTGTCCAGATTTTTATTCAGAAAGGGGATAAAGAAGTTGCGAGAAAAGAGGCAAGAACTGATGCTGATGGAAATTGGACTTATGTTTATGATGAGCCGATAGAAGAAGGGACTTATAGGGTTTATGGAGTAATTATTGATTCGAGGGGCGCTCAAAGTTCACCATCAGAAAAAGTCGTCTTAACCATTGCCCCTCGTCCTCTGTCAGAGATCTTTAAAGGACCTGCTCTGGTTATAGTGACTCTTTTGATTATAATCGGGGTATTGACTTCGTTTGTCTTATATCAAAGACGCGAGATGGCAAAAAAGAGGAAATTCCTAGGAGGAGAAACCGAGGAAATAGAAAAATGCGTTACTAAAACTTTTCGGGCATTGCGAGGAGAGGTAAAAGAACAGGTTTCTGAGAAGGGAGCTCAAGAAAAATTAAATGAGGCCCTAAATGTTTCCGAGGAATTTATTAAAAAAGAAATAGAAGATGTTGAAAAAGGAGTAAAAAAATACAAGTAATATGAGCCCATCTTTTTTAGAAAAATTAAAAGGGGAAGTAGATTCTGAACCAGTTGAAGAGGAACTTCGAATTGAAGAGAAATCCCAAAAAGAACCCAAAAAGAAGATAGAAAGACAAAAAAGACCCTCAATAAAGCCGAAAGAGGGGCAACTAGCTGTTGATGTTTATCAAACCGATTCGGGATTTGTGATTATTACACCAATTGCCAGGGTAAAACCAGAAGATTTGGATATTTCTATTGAGGGGGATATGGTAACAATTAGTGGAACGCGAGAGGCCCCGGAAGCAGAAAAAGAAGCAAAGGAATTTCTTTATCAAGAATGTCATTGGGGATCATTTTCAAGGCAGATAATTTTACCCGAAGAAGTAGACAGTTCGAAATCTACAGCTTCTCTAAAGGAAGGAGTCCTGATATTAAAAATGCCCAAGATGCAATTAACAAAGCGAAGAAAAATTACTGTAAAAGAAACAAAATCAGAATAACACTAAGAAACAGATTTCCCAATAAAAAATTGCCTTCGCGGGCAATTTTTGTTGTTTTTCAAATGGCAAGATTTGTCCAGCCCTTAAAAGAAATTATTCTGCTGTCCAAAAGTACAACATAATACTAAAGTCAACGATATCTACTCTGCCATCATAATTTAAATCAGGGTTCCTCATCTCTTCAAACGCTAAATCGATATCAGTAAATACCTTTTCTGGAGATGAAGTTGAAAGCGAGAAGGGTAAGTTTATTTCTTTGGCAATTTTATCTAGGTGGGTAAAAACCCAAAGTCTTGCTTGATGCTCTCCTTCGGTAAGATTATTTATTGCTATTTCAAAATTGCCGCTTTCATCGGGTGTTGATACTTTTTCGGGCAAATCATCTATTTTTAGATAAACTTTTTTCTCAGGCAGGGTTACACCTGAAAAAGTAGCATTAAACCAATCGCTTATCGTAAGACCAAGCAATGGAAATAAGACAAGGGCTCCAAGGACTACTACTAAAAATAATTTGATATTAAACACTTTCTGCATAATAGTAACAATTTCATTATAACATATTTTTTGGTGTTGTCGATCTCCAAAATTTCTCCCAACCTTCTTTGGCCAATGATTTTAGAAGTAAAACTAGTTGGTAGAATAAGTAAACTAAAGCATTAATTCCTAATATTATCTCTGACAAGGAGATCCATTTATTTCTCTCATAAAGTATAAAATCTCCTTTGGGATAGAAGAAACTATAGAAAAAAGACCAGGTCATAATTAAAACCATAACCAGGACGGATGACCAACTAAATATTTTCCAGAATTTAAATAAAATCCATCTCATTTTAATCTCTTCTTGGGGCTGGGCAGGGAAAAATAGGGAAAACACAGCATTCCCTGGTTTTAAACTCGCTGGGCGACCCTACCCAGCCAATTACTTCAATGTATTTGCATTGAAGCGAAAGAATGGCATATTACCCAGCCCAAAAAAGAGATTATTCTGTCTGAAGTAGCGGCACAATTACATTATAACATAGGCTGCTTATCTGTGGAAAACCAGCTTGACCTGGCCTTTTGGTTTTGTTATTCTAAATAAAGAAGAAGAGCCATAAGCTAAATGGCTCTTCTTCTTCTTTATTTACTTCTTTATTCATTTACTTGACAGAGATTTTGGGTACGATAAGATTAAAATAGAACCCTAAAATTGAAAGGTTTTTCCACTAACCTTTTAGATGCCCTCGAGGCATCGCGACATTACTCTGAGGTTATTTTTTAGTAGTGGATGGTTTATTTCCCAGTTTTGGGTTCAGGAAGCCATCCGCTAGCCTCCTTAGTAATGTCAGGGGGTTTTAGTGGGTGGCTTTTTGATTTTTTGGTTCACAGAAGCCATTAAATCAGTCAGCGCACCGCTGATGGTTTTCGGTGTGCCTTTATTATCCTATTCCATTAGTGTGGTGGTTAGAGTAATAAAGGTCGCCGAAATCAGCGGTGTTTTTATTAACTACTAAATCCGCCCGGCTTCGGCGCCACTGAGCCGGCGGGAAAGATTAACTGTTAATATGCTTTTCAGCGAGGCAATAGAAAAATATAAAAAATGGCGGGGGTTTAAGGTGGTGGAGAAGAGTCTGAACGGCCACGATTTATCGCTTCGGCATTTCTGCATCTTCCTGCGGAATCCTGAAATTGAAGATATAAAACTTGAGCAGATTTTGGAGTGGCTTTACTTGCTAAAAGAGATGGGGTTCGATGCAAACACCCTTGAGAAGAAAGCCATCGCCCTCAAGAAGTTTTTTGAGTTCTACCGAAGGCAGGGCTGCGCCGTTCTCGACCACTGGCTTGTACCAATGCCCAAGAAAGAATATGCGATGCCCCGGGTGGCGGCGGAAGAAGACTACAAAAAGTTGCTGGCCGTCATTCCGAGAAACTCCGGCTGTTATTGGCACGTAAGAAATCTTGCTTTGATTACTATGCTTTGGGATAGCGGGGCTAGGGTGGGGGAGATAGTCCGACTGGATATTCCTCATCTTGATTTGGAACAGAATAGAGCGGTGATCAAGACCGAGAAATCAAGGGGTCTGCGTCCTTTCCGGGAGCTTTTCTGGCAACCGGAAACCACTGGCCATATTCAGCAATGGCTGGGAAGGAGAGAACGCCTGGTAAAAGGAATAGTTCTGGAAGAGCCCGAAGCACTTTTTATCGGCGTAAAGGGCGGGTTCTTCGGCCGGGGCGCGCGGGGGAAAAGGTTGGCCTCTTGTGCCGCCGGAGAGGTTTTCAGAAAATACTCGAATAGGGCCGGTCTTCCGCAACCACTCAACGCCCATTCCCTTAGGCATCATTTAGGCCACGAATTAGCGAAGAAAGGGGCAAATAATTCAGTTATTTCCAGCATCTTAGGCCACTCTTCGCTTCAAAGCTCCTATAGATATACGGCGTTTTTCGACAAAGAACTGCAGGGAGAATACGAGAAATATAACAGAAAGTAGGGCTGTGGAAAAAGGGGCATTGACAAGAGCTCTTGTTGGGTTTATTATGGAAGTGTATGGGGGAAAGCCTTGGAAGACCCGCAAAAAAAGAGCGCAATAAGCAGGTTTTGGAAATGCGCAAAAAGGGCTATACATTTCGCAAAATAGCCGAATTTTTTAATCTTGACGTTAAGACCGCTTATGATATTTATGTAAGAGAAGTAAGGAAACGACAAAAGAAGTAGTGTTGGGGTTAAACACTGCTCTTTTGTTGGGATTATTCTAACAATGGACATTAAAAATTCAATATGATATTATTTGCTTGCCGGATAAGGCGGTTTAAAAAGTCAAAAAAGCCGCTTCATCTGGCAAGCAAAACGGGGTTTTGAGCATTTTAATCATTGAGGGTACTGCCAGAAATATGGGCATTACCATTGAATAGTTGTATAATATAATATGATTCTTTCGGACAAAGACATTAAAAAATACATTCAAGAAGGAAAAATCAAGGTTGAACCTCAGCCAAATTTTGATGAACAATTAGGCCCTTGTTCTTTAGATTTACGTTTAGGTAATACTTTCAAAGTTTTCAAACCTTCTCAATATCCCTATTTGGACTTAAAAAGAAATATTCATTTTGAAGATTTAATGGAGGAAATAAGAATAGAGGATGGCGCTCCTTTTATTTTGCAGCCAAAAGATTTTATTTTAGCTACGACCAAAGAAGAATTTATTTTACCCGATGATATCATGGCTAGGCTTGATGGTCGTTCTTCTTTAGGTAGGTTAGGGGTGGTTGTTCACTCAACGGCAGCTCGATTTGATCCTGGCTGGCAAGGTAAAGCAGTTATGGAATTGGGAAATCTCGGCATTATGCCTGTTGTTTTATATTCCGGGATGAGAATTTGCGCTTTAACCTTTGAAACGCTTTCCGGTCCTTGCGAAACAATCTATTTAAAAAAGAAAGGTCAGAAATATTGGGGACAGACTTCACCAAAAGCCAGCAAAATTACTGAAGAATTTAATAAGTAATTATTATGGTAGAAGGTTTGGAAAACTGGCCGCCAGTTGAAGGAAGATATAAAATAGGCAATCCTAAATCGCCAGTGGCTGTTTGCACCAATGCCACGGTTGAAGGAATTGAGTTGGATATGGAAAAAGTGTCTTTGATTGGTAAATGCGTTACTGAAAACATTGGCATTGAGAAAATTATTCAAAACATTGTGGCTAATCCCTGTATCAGATTTTTAATTCTTTGCGGTAAGATTTCTAAGGGTCATTTTGTCTCGCAGGCCATTGTTTCTTTAAAAAAAAACGGCGTAGATAAAAATAGGAGAATCATTGAGGCTAAAGGAAACACCCCTTTTTTAAAAGGGGTTGAGGAGAGCTTAATAGAAAGATTCCGCCAGCAAGTAGAGATAATAGATTTGATGCCAGAGACTGATAGCAGAAAAATAATGCAGATTGTAGAAAGATGTTTAGGGCAAAACCCCGGTCCTTTTACTGGAGAGGCTGTCAAGATTAGAGAGGTAGAAGCGATAGAAGCTAAATCCTGTCCTGACTGGATACCTGACCCTAAAGGATTTTTCGTTATTTCAGTTGACCGCAACCCCAAAAAAATAATCGTCGAACATTTTCAAGAGAATAAATTAACTAAGAAAATTATCGGTAATTCAGCTGAAGAAATTTCAAAAACTATTGCCCACCTTGGTTTAATCGGTGATTTTGAGCAGACCCAAGAACACGCGATGTATTTAGCTAAAGAATTACAAAAAGCAGAACTTGCTCTGAAATATGATTTAGAGTATGAGCAAGATGGCGATTTAGAAATAAAAAAGGTCAATCAAGAAGACGACAATCCATCCACCACCCAACAAAAAGAATCAATCAGTGAAAATGATTGGTTCGATTAAAAAATATGTATGAAACAAAAATAATCGAAGCTAAAACCTTAGGCGAGGCCTGGGAAAAGGCCTGTATTTTAATGATGAAAGAGGGGCACGATCGTTATGTCCAGGCTCCTGAATACCAAATAGAAACCAAAGACCTTCCTTTAATGCTTAAAATTTCCGAGCCTTTTGCTGAGCCAAGATTAAGCGAAAAAGTCAACACTACCAGGGAGTTGGCCGATGAATACACCAAAAAGTTTCTTCATGGTTCAGGCAAAGAAAATGAAAACAACTTTGATTACACTTACTACTCCAGACTTCGTTGTTATCCTGATTGTCAGGTGAGAGCCTGGCTGCCAAGTATTACTGATTCTGACGAAGAATTAGCCCGAGAGATTAAAAAAATCTCACCCGATGGCAAATGTATAGTTCAAAGAATTGACCAGGTAGAAAAAGCAATTAATATTTTAAAAAAGGACCCAACTCGTCGCACGGTAGTGATGCACACTTGGGTGCCTTTCCGAGATTTAATGAAATTTGGGCCAAAAAGAGAAGATACTTCCTCGCCTTGCGTACTTTTATTCTATCCTCAATTAGTTGATGGTAAGCTGCATATGTTTGTTGTTATGAAGACCAATGACCTGTACAATGCCTGGCCAGAAAATGCCTATGCTTTCACTGCCTTACAGAAATATATGGCCGATGAGTTAGGCGTTGAGACCGGTACTTACACTCATTTTTCTATCAGTATGCAGATTTACAAAGATATGTACGAAGAAGTCAAGAAAAAATTTGGTTTATAGTTATGGATGTTGCTAAAGTTATAGACCAGACTTTTTTAAAAAAAGGGGCGAGCGACCAGAAAATCAAGGAGGTTTGTGAAGAAGCGAAAAAATATGGTTTTCGTGGTTTTTGCGTTTTGCCAGAACACACCAAAATAGCTAAAAAATATCTTAAAGATAGTGATATTAAGGTGACGACCTTGATAGATGAGCCAACTGGTCGGAGTTCCCCAAAAGAAAGAATCAAGATGGTTAAAAAAGCTAAAAAAGCAGGCAGTGACGAAGTGGATGTAGTCATGAAAATTGACGATTTCAAGAACGGTAAGTACCAGGAGGTTTTAAAAGACTTAAAAGAAATTTGTAAGATTTTGCCGACAAAAGTAATTATTGGCTCTGGTTATTTAACTGATGAAGAAATTAAAAAAGCCTCTCAAATTGTCAAAACTGCTGGCGCCATTTGCGTAAAAACAGCTACTATTAATGACCCTTTAGACCATTCAGAACTACCAGAGAAAGCAAAACACGTCAGGATTATGAAAGAATCGGCTCCTGGCTTATTAATAAAAGCAGCCGGCAGCATCAGAACCGTTGTTGATTTAAAAATGATGGTTGAGGCCGGCGCTGATATTATTGGCACAAGTTCTGGCGCAGAAATTATTAATGAAGTAATCATATGAACTACCAACCTGCTATTGGCCTTGAAATCCACGTCGAATTAAAGACACGGAGTAAAATGTTTTGTGATTGTTTGAATGAGCCGGATGAAAAACATCCCAATGTTAATGTTTGTCCAGTGTGTATGTCGCATCCAGGAACTCTTCCAGTGATAAATGAAGAAGCTTTAAGTAAAGTAATTAAAACTGGTTTGGCTTTGGGCAGTAATATTCCCGAGTATGCCAAGTTTGACAGAAAGAATTACTTTTATCCTGATCTTCCTAAAGGCTATCAAATCTCCCAGTATGACGGGCCACTTTGCCGGGGAGGTTTTTTGGAAATTGATGGAAAGAAGATCAAAATTACCAGGGTGCATCTTGAAGAAGATACTGGCAAATTAATCCATGAAAAAGATTGTTCTTTAGTTGATTTTAATCGGGCAGGGATTCCTTTAATGGAATTGGTAACCGAGCCCGACATTACTTCAGCCAAACATGCTCGCATGTTTGCTGAAGAACTGCAACTGATTTTACGCTATCTCGATGTTTCAGAAGCCAATATGGAAAAAGGCCAAATGAGGGTTGAAGCTAATATTTCCTTAGGTTTGGGTTCTAAATTAGGGACAAAAGTAGAGATTAAGAACTTAAACTCCTTTAGGTCGCTTGAAAAAGGGATTGAATATGAGATTATTCGACAGGCAAAACTCTTAAAAGCTGGCAAAAAAGTCGCGCAGGAAACCCGAGGTTGGCTCGATAAAGCTACCGCTTCATCTCGCCGCGTCGCTGGCGCTCGCGTGGACGATGTTAAAGGCATCACGGTAAGCCAGAGAGAAAAAGAAGAGGCCCATGATTATCGATATTTTCCAGAACCCGATTTGCCACCCCTCCATTTTACGAACAAAGAAATTCAAGAAATCCGGGCTGAAGTTCCTGAACTACCTCAAGCCCGACGGGAAAGATTCGAGAAAGAATACAAATTAGGCAATAAAGAAATTGAAGTTTTTGTCCAAAATAAAGACCTTGGTGAGTATTTCGAAAAAGTAATTAGCGAATTTCCTTCCAGACTTCCCCAAGAAAAACTCTTTAAATTCATAAAATTAGCTACCAATTATTTGATTACTGATTTACAAGGATTATTAAAAAGAGCCTGTGTCGCCGGTGAGGATTTTCTAATAACCCCAGAGAATTTTGCTGAATTTATTACTTTAATTTCTGAGGGTAAAATCTCAAGCAAAATAGCTAAAACTGTCTTACAAGAAATGTTTTCTAAGGGCGCTGACCCTTCCAATATTATTGAAGAAAAGGGATTAACTCAAATTACTGACGAATCTGAAATTAAAAAAATTATTGGAGAAGTTATTTCTAAGAATCCAAAGCCAGTTGAGGATTACAAAAAAGGAAAAGAAAACGCTTTTCAATATTTAATCGGCCAAATTATGGCCAAAACCCAGGGCAAAGCCAGCCCTCAAATAGTTAATAAAATTTTAAAGCAACTCTTGACAAAAACTAAATAAGCCGCTATAATTTCATCATAATTTACACTTTTAAAAGGAGGCAGAAAGTGTTTTTTGGAAATTTTCAACGAGGCATGGATAAGTGCGGTAGGATTTTAATCCCCAAAAAACTCAGAAACGATGCTGGTTTAAAAAATGGAGTGATAATAGCTGGCTGTAAAGACCATATCGAGATTTGGGCAAAAGAAAAGTGGGAAAGCGAGAAACTAAAGGAGGTAATAGCAGAGGTTTTATGATAGCGACAAGATGTTCATTCTGTGAATCAAGAAAAATTATTTACCGGAATGGCTTGTTGAGTATTATGGAAGATGGGCTTCAGGTTGAATTCGCTGTCTGCTCTAGGCATTCTGGATGGGAATATCGTATCCAAGCCCGACAGAAGGCAGAAAAGAAGTTAGAAAGATTAGAGAGAGCTCATCAGCGGGGTAAACCCCATCTTCGCAAAATAAAAAGGTTAGTTTATCTTTAGAACTAACCTTTTTTCATCCCTTGACAAAAAAGAAAAAAGATAGTATAATCTAAGTCAGAAGGAGGTTAAAAGATGTTATTCTTAAAAAAGAAAAAGGAGCCTATTGAAGCAAAGGAGAAATGGATTAAATCTCTTTTGCTTTCAATACAGGATCCAAAAGGTATACTCGTGATTAATGATGTAGTTACCGGTATATCGCTCAACTAGAGAAGAGGGGAGAAGCCAAGTAAGGTTTCTCCCCGATTTAATTTAAAAACTCTTTCACTAATTTTTCGGCTTCTTTTTGGTTTTTTACCCAGTGGATTCGTTTGTCTCGTTTTCCGCCAGAGGCGGATCCGCCATGGGCGGAAAACCAGGTTATCTGACGTTTGGTATAATCCCTCAATTCTTTTAGAGAATTCTCGACGAACTCTTGCTCGTTTATTTTTTTTTGGAGATATTGTGCCGCCGCTCGGTAGTGAATACCAAATTCTTCAATCCGATCCCAGGAAAGCCCCTTCTTTTTTAGTTTGATTACTTCTTGGATAAATCCCTGTTTTAACCACTTAAAGAACCTTTTTTGTATTAATTTTTTTAAGTTTCCTTTTTTGATGCCAATTAACAAAACCGGATAGGGAAGTGGTTGCCTTTTTAGTAAAGGAACTGGTTTTTTGGTCTTCAAAACAATTTCTAAAGCACGAATTAATCTTCTTCTATTATTCTTATCAATGGTTCTGGTTCTCCTTGGGTCAAGTTTTTTTAATTGATTGAAAAGTTGTTCTGCTGTTTTTTTCTCCAACCCTTTTCTTAATTGCCAATCTGGTTTTACTTCAGGAATTAAAATTCCATCAATTACTGCCTGAATATAAAAGCCAGTCCCGCCACAAAGAAGGGGAAGTTTTTTCTTTTTGAAGATTTTATTTATTGCTCTCAGGGCCAATTGCCTATATTGAACCACAGTAAACCTTCTTTTGGGCGAAGCCACATCCAAAAGATAATGAGGGACACCTCTCATTTCTTTTTTGGTTACCTTGCCTGTGCCAATATTCATTTCTTTATAGACTTGTCTTGAGTCAGCCGAAACAATCTCACCATTGAATTTTTTGGCAAGCTTGATAACAAGTTCTGACTTACCAGAGGCAGTTGGTCCTAAGATGACAACAAGTTTCTTAAACAT
>Ga0210057_1009817_pt1 | contig 10975 bp, 7 predicted proteins | sample CryGeyCG2114_010_2_FD_183968 | JGI IMG/M metagenome (GOLD analysis project Ga0210057, IMG submission 183968) | Groundwater microbial communities from aquifer - Crystal Geyser CG10_big_fil_rev_8/21/14_0.10 (SPAdes) (version 2) | ecosystem: Environmental > Aquatic > Deep subsurface > Groundwater ...
CTACCAAACCAATAGATGATTATATACATAGAATCTCAAATTATTGGTATAAAAAAACACCTACTTATCACAAAAATTCAAACCTTTCTAAATCAGAAGTAATTAACTACTTTAGAGGAGATTTTGAATTAGCGACTCCGTTATGGGCAGAAATTTCTAAAACTGAAGAGGAAATAATGCAGTTTACACAAGAACAATACAGGGCACTTGATCAAATGGAAGGGAATCCAAGACTAATTTTTACAGGTGCAGCTGGCACCGGTAAAACACTTCTTGCCTTAGAAAAAGCGAGAAGAAACTTCTTTGGAAAACAAAAAACCCTTCTTTTATGTTTCAATCGACTATTGGGAGCTCGTCTCCAAAAGGAAGCCTTAGGAATAGATCCTGAAGGAGATTTCCTAAACGCAACTTCTATCCATAAGTATTTTTTTCGAGAAATTAACAAATTACCAGAATTGAAACTAAAATTTGATAGGCTTTCAGCGGGTAAATCCGCAACCGAGATTTATAGTGAAATTCTGCCAACTTTTTTTATTGATGCAATCGAAAAATCTTTGATAGAGAAATATGATTGTCTAATCATTGATGAAGGACAAGATTTACTTTGTGAAAATTATTTACTTGCTCTTGACTGTTTATTAAAAGGTGGATTGAAAGATGGCAGTTGGACCGTTTTCCTAGATCCGGGCGGACAAGCAAAACTTTTTAATCGTTTTAGTCTTGATGCATATGAAGAATTAAAGAAATTAGGGGCTACGGAATACAAATTAGATTTAAATGTTAGAAACACTCTTCAAATTGCAACTCAAGCCACTATAGTTTCAGGTTTTCCTGCAGGAAAAACACGCATTGAAGGTCCCAAAGTTGAATTTAAACTGTGTGATAACGAGACAGATATGGCTTTAAAAACAGTAGAGCTTATTGATAACTTAGTATCCAAAGAATCAATTACGCCTTCCTCCATCACCCTATTAACACCACATAGCACGGGAACAATGTCATTGTTTGCTTCGGGTGTGAGGGTGCCAAGGTTTATTGAGGAAATAGACGAACACAATATTACCGAGCCAATAAACAAAAAACTATATTACGCATCAGTTCAATCATATAAAGGACTAGAAAATAGTATTATTATATATACTGACCTGAACTCTCTTGACGGAAACTATTCAGAGTCTGTAAATTATGTTGCTATGACTAGGGCAAGAGAAAAACTGTACGTTCTTATGTCAAGAAATCTCAACGATGAGTATCAGATGAGGATTAAGGAGTTTACTAAAATATAACTATGAATGAAGATCAAAATAAATTTGCGGAAGCTCGTTCATGTCTAATTGATAGTATTAATTCAGAGTTTGTTGGTCCTAAAAATCAGGACGTTTTGACAGAGAATCCGGTAACTAGATATGCTGCTGGAATACTATACCCCATAGATTATGAAGGTAGAAATGAAGGTAGAGATGAAGACCCCCCAACTCAAGAACAGAAGTTAGACGGAGAAATAGAACAAGCTACGACAATTGATGATGCAGAAAATGAAAGTCCTGCAACTGGTTTTGCCAACTCTTTTTTTCCAAGCGTATTAGGTTTAAGTTTTTATTGTGAAGGTGCAAATCCAGAACTTGCAGTCGAACTTCAATGGACAACTTATGCGAAAATTGAATCTAGAAATACTTACGTTGGAGTCCAAGAGTTATCAAATTCCATACAAGAAATTGAAGAATTTAAGAATAATTTTAAGTTATTAGATGGCAAACTTTATGTAATTGCAGAGGAAGTCGATTTTGAACTTGCAAATATTATTTCGGAAAAAGCTAATGATATAAACCTAAAAAGCATTTTAGAAGTTTCTATCAGAAGATTTAAAGCATCTTCAGCATGGATTAACACAAACTATAAGCAAATCATTGAAATTAACGATTTATCGAAAAAAGTTAAAGTTGTCGAAGGTTTAGAGTTGATATGTGAACGTAAGCATGGCAAAACTGGGAGATCTACGTTGTATACGATTGTAGTTAAAAATACTTTTCCTGCATGTTCAAATGGGATGGATGAGGAACATGTATTTTTCAATGTATCAATGAGTGTGTCCGATAAAATCGGTACAAAGAATTTGTTTACCGAATACTCAACTCCTCCCTTGTTTAATTCTGATGAGGAAGAAAAATCTTTAGCGTTGCTATACAGAAATCGTAAAACCTACGCCGTGGGTCATGGGTGTGCTGCTGATTGGGAGAGAAAGTCTGGATCTCAAAATGCCTGCCGCGTTTTTACACAAGCTCTTCCAATATTTGAAATACCTCAGACCGATTTTGATATTCCCGGACTCGAACAGATTACATTAAGTATGAAATTCCTTTCTGGTGAAGATTCTAATAGAAAGAGTATTTTAAATAAATTAACTGAATTTGCAAATTTATATAAAGCATGGATTGAAAATCTAAATAACACAGATTTGCAAGCGGATCTTGTAGATGTGTCTAAAAAACATATATTACTATGCTTGGATATCTACAACAGAATGATGGTGGGAATTTCAATTCTTGATAGAAATGAACAAGCAATGGAAGCATTTAACCTTGCAAATAAAGCTATGCTAATGCAATCCCTACACTCAGAATTCCAAAAACAAAAAAAGCTACCCAACTTAGCTGCATTAGTATATCCGGATCTAAATTCAAAAAAAGCTGAAGAAAGAAAGTGGAGACCTTTTCAACTTGGTTTTCTTCTTCTTTCCATACAAGGAATTGTTGACCACAAGTCTGAGGACCGCAAAATTGTGGACTTAATTTGGTTTCCTACGGGCGGAGGAAAAACCGAAGCTTATCTTGGCTTATCTGCCTTTACTATTTTTTATAGGCGTATTACGAATATGTCGATCAGCGGTGGTACAGCCATTATGATGCGCTATACTTTAAGGCTTCTTACTGCGCAACAATTTCAACGTGCTTGTACATTAATCTGCGCAATGGAAAAATTGAGACGCAAATCTCCCGCAAAATTGGGGAATGAGGAAGTTTCCATTGGTTTATGGGTAGGTTTGGATTCGACCCCTAATACAATGGAACAAGCAAAAAAAAGCTTTGATGAGTTTATAACCGGCACAAATAACAAAAATCCTTCTCCTCTTCTGTCTTGTCCGTGGTGTGGAACTAAAATGTTAATTGAAGGTATGAGTAGAAGAATGTATGCCTATAAAACGAAAACTGGACCAAAGGCTAATCTTTTTTGTTTTGAAAAAAGTTGTGAGTTTAACGATCGATTACCTGTTCTTATTGTTGATGAAGAAATATACAATACGCCACCAACTCTTTTATTCGGAACAGTTGATAAATTTGCCCAAATGCCATTTCAAAAAGGAGTTTCTAGATTATTTTCTGCTGATTCCGAAAATCGGAATCTCCCACCAGAGCTAATAATACAGGATGAGCTTCATCTTATATCTGGCGCACTTGGAACTTTGGTTGGAATTTATGAAACCGCCATCGATTATCTTTGTTCAAGAAAAGGTATTCAGCCTAAGATAATTACCTCTACTGCTACAGTAAGACGAGCTGCTGAACAATGCAGAAGTCTATTTAATAGAGAAACCCGTCAATTTCCTCCCTCAGGCATAGAGATTGATGACTCTTTTTTTTCTAGAGAAATTCCACTTAGCAAGAAGCCCGGACGATTATATATAGGCTTGATGCCATCAGGTAAAACCCAAACCACTGCTTCTATACGTTTAACGGCAAGTCTTCTTAGATCTGCATATACATTGCCAGTTGAGGACGAAATTAAAGACAAATATTGGACAATTGTTAGTTATTTCAACAGTATAAGAGAGTTGGGAGGATTTATCTCACTACTTTATGACGATATACCATTGTATGCAAATGCGTTAAAACAGAGATATGGCGGATTTATGAGAGACATTGCAATAGAAAAGGAATTAACTAGTAGAAAAAGTGCTGAGGAAATACCAGCAATACTTGAACAATTATCTGTAAGTTTTCCTGATCCGAGGTGTATTGATGTTCTTTCCGCAACGAACATGATTTCTGTTGGCGTAGACATAGATCGTCTTGGACTAATGGTTATCAGAGGACAACCAAAGATGACATCTGAATATATTCAAGTTTCGAGCCGAATTGGAAGAAGATTTCCGGGATTGGTAGTAACCCTGTACAACTCTGCAAGAACTCGAGATAGAGCTCATTATGAACGGTTCCGTACATATCATGAATCGTTTTATCGAAATGTAGAACCTTCCAGCGTTACTCCATTTTCTAGTCCAGCTAGAGCCAGGGCATTAAGTGCTATACTTATCACTCTTTTCAGACATGGCTTAGGCGAATTAGAATTTAGTGGTGAAGATGGTGCATCCGCTTTTAAAACCGATTTACCAGGAATCCAACAACTTCAAGATTATATTTTTGAACGGGTTAAGAGTATTGATCCGGAAGAAGCAGATTCAACTATAGTAGAGTTCAAAAAACTTTTACAGGAATGGAATGTTTTTAATCAGTCTAATGGTGAAAAAATTGTTTATAAAAATGAATTACAAGGGGTACCAATTATAAAAAGGTTTGATAAATCTGGAGGTGGGCTTTGGAATTTGCCAACGTCAATGCGAAACGTCGATGCAGAATGCGACATAGAAATAAGAGATGACTAAAAACAACTTTTTCAAACCTAAATCAAGAGCAAGTATTAGAAGGGGTCAAATAATAACAACCTTTGGCCCGGGTGCTCTTGTGAATTTAGAACTAGGTACGTTTATTGGAATGGAAATTGATTCGTGGAAAAACACTGGTCCTATAGACAGCATATATGAAGAACGTTTACAAAAAAGATTGAAGGTAAAATATTTTAGGCAACCTCCATCCTCCGAAACCTTCCCAAAAGGTATTCCATACAGAAGATTTCCTCGGTGGTTATTTTGTCCTAAATGTAGAATTTTAAAGATATATGAAAGCTGGGTTGTTAATGATACAAGGAAATATCCCACAGCTCCGAAATGTACTTCCTGTAGAAACAAAAAGCTTGTACCAATGAGTTTTCTAGTAGCTTGTAGAGAAGGTCATCTCGATGATTTTCCATGGGTCGAATGGGTCCACCGAAATAACAATATATGTGATTCAAATCCAATTCTTGAATATAGAACTAGCCTTTCTGGTGCTGGACTTGCTGGATCTAGAATTGGATGCATGCAATGTGGTGCAAAGCGTTCTATGCAGGGTGCATTCTCTCCAGATGCATTCACAACGAGTTGTAGAGGATCAAAACCATGGTCAAAAGATTGGGGTCATGATGCTTGTTCTCAAAAGCTTATAACTGTTCAAAGGGGAGGAAGTAATGTTTATTTTTCTAAGGTAGTAAGCTCCATTACAATCCCGCCTTATACTGACTCATTATTTGAAGCAATACGTGATACCAATAATTGGAGTGTTCTAACAGGCATTGAAATTGATGATAAAGAAGCATTTTCTACAATGAAAAAAACCTTACTTATTGCGATATCCCAACAAATAGGTAGAACTTTTGAAGATGTTAAAAAGTGTGTGGATGATATGGAAGAACTGTCTGAAAGAGCAGAACTGCAGAGCGAAGAAGATTATAGATATGATGAATATCAAGCATTTCATGGCAGATATGACACTACAACTAATAATAAAAGGGACTTTGAAGTAGTACCGGGCAATAAGGGATACGATTACTCAAGATACGGCATTAAAGACATTTTTTTGGTGAAATCATTAAGAGAAGTAAGATCATTAATAGGATTTACACGACTAAGGCCTTCAGAATCAGATGTGGAACATTCCAATTCCGAGGAGAATATAGAAGTCGGCAAGCTTGTAGATTTGACTGACCATGAAGGACATTCATCAAATTGGAAACCTGCAATAGAAGTTCGGGGTGAAGGCATTTTCTTAACTCTTGATGATTCTAAGATTGAAAAGTGGTGTACGAAAAAAGAAGTTAAGATACGAGAAGATATGATAAATAAAAATTATGAATTATCATGTAAAAAACGACATATTACTTATAATCTAGTCAGCTCAAAATATATTCTACTACATACTTTGAGCCACCTTCTTATTCGCCAGCTAAGTTTTGAATCAGGATATTCTGGGGCTTCCTTGCGTGAAAGGATTTACTGCAATTCTTCGAAAAACGTAAATATTATGCAAGGCATTTTGATTTATACAGCTGCCGGTGATTCGGACGGCACTCTAGGGGGACTTGTAAGGCAAGCACGACCTGAAAGACTTTCCGCCGTATTGGATGCGACAATAGGAGTTTCTCAGTGGTGTGCTAATGACCCCTTGTGCATAGAAAGCCAAGGCCAAGGCTTCGAATCGCTAAACTTATCTGCCTGTTATGCATGTGCATTATTACCAGAAACAAGTTGTGAAGAATTTAATAGATTCTTAGATCGTGCGCTAATTACAAATACTGATAATATTCCAGGCGTTGGCTTCTTAGAGCTAGAAATGTAATTCATTAGAGGATGAAGCAAATATGCTTGAAAAACTAAGAATTAAATATAATTATTATTCCGAGAAAATATGATCACAAATAAAGGCTTGTACCCCTCTTTTGGCAAGGGTAAAGATGAATTTGAGCCTTTGAATTGCTTTTTCTGAAAAAATAAGTAAAATTTTTAGTGAAAACCTGTGAAACAACAAAATTTATTGCTCAATGGGTGTCCATCCAAGCTCTGCTTCCAACCTATCTCTATATTTTGTTCTAATTTGTTTCGCTGTTTTTCTTATATACCGTTCTGCTAATTTTGCCTCAATACAAGTAAGACTTGATAAATGATTTTTTATATATTCATATGTCATGCTTTTTTCCTCACCCTCATTATTTTTGTAAGAAAGTCCTGTCCATATTGCACAATCATAATCTGTTGATTTTAGCCACTCAAATACGATTAATTGGATATCAGTTAGCGACTTAGAAGACTGCAACTTCGATACGGAATGAATATTTTTTAATGTGGTACCTTCTCTTATTCTTAAGGATTCCTTTGCATCGGGCAAATCATCTACTGACATTAATGTCCACAGAACATTAACTTCCGTTCCTGTATCTTTATCTATAACAAGAGTTATTCTTTTATCCGTAGATATTCTGTTAAGTTCAATGGGCAACCTTGGGCCATCCTCTTTCCAGCCACCTTTTTTAATTTTTAAGTCTCTAGGATCCCAAATTAATGAACCCCAACCCAAACATACAATTTTCATATTGCATCATTTGCGTCCACACTGCTTCTGATAAAAGGTACTATTCTTGACGTAATTTAGTGCCTTATCTTCAGGCGTTGCTCCGTAAGTGTTATTCAATCCCACTATTAAATTGATTACTGATACAGCTTCTTCAGAGCTCCTATTGTTATATCTATATGTTATTGAAGCAATTTCTTCTTGATTTAGTGTACTTAAAAATCTCATCTGTTCTCTATATGCGATTGACTCGTTTTTATAACATGGTACAGAGTCTTGGCTGCCTATTGCAAAAATTAAAGCATGACTGATTTCATGACTCAACAATATAGCTGTGAGCAAATCATCTTTTGCCTGATATCTCGGTGAGACAAATACCTGTAATTTTTCTGGTGAACTGTCTTTAGAAAACATGAAAACTCCTTCTGCTCCCGACATCTCATCATCAGAATTTGCATATTGAATATCAAGGCAGTTCTTTATACCATTGAATCTTTGTGCATTTTTATTTGCAACTGGGTCGTTGCTTTGTCCAAGTCTCTGAATTATTAGGCTGAATCCTCTTTCAAATTCTTGTGGGACAACGTAAGGCTTCTGTCGTTCGCAGTATAAAGTGTCTTGAAGCTCATGATACCATTTACCATTGATGTATTCGTATTTCTTTTTTAAGGCACTTGATATTCTATCAGAACCATTACAGCCTTCAATTTTACAATAGGATAATGTTCTCGTAATAATGCCAACATCTCCATTTACTTCTACGTTGTCTACGGAGTATTGTAGATTGTATGTGTTTTTTGTATCACTTCTTTGCTGAATATAATCACTAAGAGTAAGTTGTGATTTTTCATTCGGTGTTAAAAACTCATAAAGAGCTGTATAGTCGTCGTTCAATTCGTATTGGATAAGTTGGTTGTACGTATCTTTTAATTCATTTTTCTTGACTTCGTCAGGAGAGAAAATGGAGGTTGAATTCATTACGCCATTGGCATTAGTAAATATTTTATAATAGCGTAAAGGTAATCCGGTAATCCAAATTAAATAAAGACTTAAAAATATTATTATCCCAATTAAAGTTTTTTTAGATAGATACATAATTATTATGGAAAATATCCAGCTTTACAGTTTTGAATCTGCTGATTAAACGTATTTTGACAACTGTTTAAGCAAGTTGTGTATGTATTCATGGATTGGCTTAAACAGTTTTCGAAAGCACTAATGTCATTTTTGGGACATGCCTGACTCCTAGCTTCTGATTCAGAATAGCAGCTAGCAACACATCTTGTATGCAAATTTTTTACTGTATTCACACATCCGCTATAGTCAAAAGGTGGCCCAGGTGTTTTAGTGGGAGACGGAATAGCTGTAGGAATAACGGTTATATCAGAGGTCGGAATAGTTATCGGGAATTGTTCAGTTTTATTAATTTTTGCATCTTTTTCAGTAGACAAAAAATTTGGCTTATTTAATGTAAAAAAAACTATACCCAGAAACAAAAAGACAATTATTAAAACTAGGGCTGTGTTGTTTTTACTTTTATTTTTTTCTGCCATGTTTACACCTCTATAAGCTTAGGCAATTCTAATCGTATTTAGATTATATCCCTAACGATAATCCATGGGCAAGTAGAAGAGTATTAATAATTATAAGATAGTTAGTCCACGTATGATTGTATATATAAAAACTGATACATTTTATGTAATCACGCACATATACTACATGTTAAGTGTGTTTCTTATAAGTTTTTTAAAATTAATTTGACTTCTTAATTTCTAGGTTTCCCCCGTTGCTTTTCGAATTGGATTGTTCTATAAGGATAAATAGATGAAAAAGTTAAGCAGGCGGGAGAAAACATTCTTAAAAAGAATACTGAAATATAAATCGTTTATTCTTCTTTCAGCCATAATTTACTTCAGAAAATATCTTGACTCTTTTTTAGGTACTGTTCTCACAGACTTTCTTATCTATTCCGTTCTGGTATACATATTTTTCAAATATAGGAAATATACTTTTGTTCCTTTAAGGCCTATTGGTAGATTACTTGTAAAACTAAAAAAGTACATATTCATTTTTTTAATATTTTTGGCTTTTTCCGGCATATTATTTTTTCAAAACAATCAAATAGAAACTTTAAGTAAGCGCCTTAACTTAGTAGAGTTTAAACTCGGAGGTCCTAATAAAATTGCGTGTAATGAGAAAGCCACTATTGAAAAAGTAAGGCAGTCTGTTGTCCGCGTTGTTGGCGGAGAAGCGGAAGGCTCGGGGTTTGCAATCCAGTCAGGTGGTATTATTATAACAAATTTCCATGTTATTGAATTTGAACCGAGTCCAAAAATTGTTTTACCCGATAACAGTTTTGAGACCGCAGAAATACTGATGGCGGATAAAAATGCGGATCTTGCGATTCTTAAAATAAAAAAAGATTTGCCTGTTATATCCTGGGGAGAACCAAAAGAGCTTTCTCCTGCAGAAGAACTTTTGGCTATTGGTTTTCCTTTGGGCGGACAGTTAATTGGTGAAGCATCCGTTAATAAAGGATCTCTTGCCGGCAGAAGAAGGTCAAAAGATGTTGGCGTTGAGTATTTGCAAACGGATATAACACTTACTCCTGGCGTAAGCGGCGGGCCGATGGTAAATATTTGCGGTGAGGTTGAGGGTATTAATACTGCAGGGTTGTCCGGGCTTGGGTTAGCAATTTCCTCTGACTCAATAAAACAAAAGTGGGCGGAAATGTCAATTTCTGATAAATCTACAGAGGATATTAAAAAAATTGCATTTGATGATACTACAAGTGCTGAATTTGCCGTAGCCACTTTCTATAACTATTTAAAAGTAAGGAAGTTGGAAAAAGCATTTGAAATTCTTTCTGACAATTTTAAGAAAGGACACGGGTTTGATTACTGGAAGCAGGGATATCAATCTTTGCTTGATACAACAGTTATTAAAATCGAGGAAGACAAAGATAAAAAAGATCGGGTAAAAATTAAGCTCTCCACTAAAGATATGGTTGATGATGAAATTGTCTATAAATATTTTGAGGGTTACTGGGACGTTAAGAATATTGATGGAAAATGGAGATTGTGGGAACCCAAAATAAAAGAAGTAAAAAACCCGGATTATTTTTGGTTTTACTAATAAATTTTTTTAATTTAACTTCTTGGCTAGTTTTTTAATACCTTCTTAATCAGCGTTTGCGTGATTTCCCATAAAAAACTTCCTCTAATTTCGCGTATAGTCCTCGCCAGCCTTGTCCAAGCTCGGGTGAAGGGGGATTTATTCTCACAAATTGTATATTTTGGATACTTTTCTTTAAAATAAGCAATGATACTCTTTCGTGGCATTTGAGAATTCCAGTCGTGCATACCACATAGATTACAAACAGCAAAGACTCTAGAGAGAACAAAAATTGTAACCTCGTGTTCATGTTTCCCAATGTCCTTATGTATTACGGATGTTTTTATAAATTTCATATTCTTTGTATTGATCCTTCATTAAATTTCTTTTTGAGTGAACTAGCTCAGGCATTTTTTTTATATGCAGGATTTTTCTGTTTCCCCTGAACCTATGAATTTTCCTTGTTTATAGAGCAACTATCAAGAATTAATCTTTAAATCAATTCTTTTAACATCATGCATTACTACACAGAACCAGCATTAAGAGAAATTGCACCGCTAAGAGAAAGTAATGTTAGTAAAGTCACTAATATTGAGAAGACAAAAAAATAAAAATATTTAGATTTCTTAATAAATATCCAAGAT
>Ga0210057_1009818_pt1 | contig 10975 bp, 18 predicted proteins | sample CryGeyCG2114_010_2_FD_183968 | JGI IMG/M metagenome (GOLD analysis project Ga0210057, IMG submission 183968) | Groundwater microbial communities from aquifer - Crystal Geyser CG10_big_fil_rev_8/21/14_0.10 (SPAdes) (version 2) | ecosystem: Environmental > Aquatic > Deep subsurface > Groundwater ...
CGGAAAAGACATTGAATTTATTAAAGGCTACATCAGAAAACAGAGATATTATTCTGGCTTACAGAAAAAGTTAAATGAGTTTTTTTAATTCGCTCATGCCACCAGTCTGTGACTGGTGGTTCTTGACGTGGGGTTTCTTATTTTATCTCTCTTCACTAAGATAACCTTAGTGCACGACAAGTGCTACACCAAAGAGAAATGCGAAAAATTTGTAAAAAACTTCATAACATTACAAAAGTTCTATACATTTTTAAAAGATTTGAAAATTAGTTTTTATGACGGTTTTTGTGGATAAATCTGGAATTTCTTTGAAGTGGTTTTATATTAATCAAAAATACACTGGATAAATTTTTCTACTTTCCTGAGTTTGGTGAAAGAAATTTTGTTTGTTTAGAGAATGCTTATTAAGGGGTTTATTGAGTTTTTAACAGAACATAACTACTCTCAATCGGGCTAAAACACCTTCCCTTTCAAAAACAGACGTAGAGAGAGAATTAAAATATTTGAGATAAATATCAAGTGATTTAGAGCAATTATTAAAAGAACATCCTGAAACAGTCTTATCTTAATTTGATCTTTTCGGTTTAAAGTTTTTGTGAATTTTTCTTTTTGTTTTCCTTATCTTATCTTACAAATTATAATTTTTCTACTAAAAAAAAATTTATATATAAAAAATTAACACTGCTCATATTTTGAATAGGTTTTAGCTCTTTTCCCCCTTTTTTAATAAAAAAACATTAAGTCTCTTCACTTGGGGTGCCCTAAAATACCGTGAACCATAAGTTTTTAAACCTTAGTGCATAAGGCTTAATATAAAAAGAGAGAATATGGTTGTAAAATCAATAATCTTCGATATTGGAGGTGTTTTGGAATTAGGAAGATCTTCTAAATATCTTAAAAACCACAGTAGTTTAGGGGTTCATGAATATGCTTCTAAAGAGTTAAATCTTTCTCTCGACCAATATTTTGATTCTATTGATACTACCTATGCAATGGCTATTGAAGGTCAGATATCTGAAAATGAATCAATTAGAATTTTATCTTTGAACTTCAAAATAAACAAAAAAAAATTATTAAAACTTTATAAAAAAGCTTATGAAAAAAACTTCAAAACAAATAAAGAATTGTACAAATTTGCATTTAAACTTAAAAAACAAGGCTACAAGATTGCAATTCTTTCAGATCAATGGTATTTGAGTAAAAAAGCTGTAGTAAAAGAAAAATATGCAAAAAAATTTAATGCAGTGGTTGTTTCTTGCGATGTTGGAATGAGAAAGCCAAATCCAAAAATTTACAAACTTGTTTTAAAAAAACTAAACCTCCACGCAAAAAATTGCATTTTTATTGACAATCAACCTTGGAATATTAAACCGGCAAAAAAGCTAGGAATGAAAACAATTTTGTTTAAAGATAATAAACAAGTGTTCAACCAGCTGGAGAAGTTGGGAGTGAGAGGATGAAACTTACAAAGAAAGATATAAAAGAAATCCTTTCGGGATATGTTTTAGGAAAGCTAAAAAGTTTTCATCTAATTGAAAGAAGATTAAACACTTTAAACCCTTCTTTGATTGTTAATACAACAAAAGGAAAATTTTTTCTTAAAATTTATACAAAACAATTTAGAAGATTTAAGTATCACATAATTAAAGGCCTAGATTTACTTCTTTTTCTTGAAAAAAAGAAATATCCCTCGATTAAAGTGTTTAAAACAAAAAAGGGCAAACCCCATGGAGAACATAAAAAGATTTTCTTTGCAATATTCGAGTTTTTGAATATTAAAGAAAAAAAAATCTCTAATGAAAAACAAGCATACGAATTGGGGAAAAACCTGGGAAAATTACACAAATTAGCTAAAAATTTTCCTATTTTGAAAACAGGCCAAGGATATAATTCTTTTAAAACAGAACTTGAAAAAAACCGACATTTAATTAATAAATGTCCAAAAAAATATAAAAAAAGATTAGAGGATATTAAAAAAAATTTTAATGGATTAAAGATTAAATCAAACCAGCCAAAATCAGTTTGCCATGTAGAATTTACTAGCCAACATGTTAGATTTAAAGGAAATAAACTTGTTAAGATTATTGATTGGGATGAAGTTGGCAGGGACTACGTGTTTTATGATCTCGGAACTTCTTTAACTGAATCCTTTAATAAAAATTCAATTAATTTTAAAATTTTATCATCAATTTTAAGGGGGCACCAAAATCAAAGAAAATTAACCCCTTGGGAAAGCAATCACATATATGAAGTAATATTATTTGGAATATGTAAGTTTGTAATTTGGGGATTAGACGAAGAAGAAATAACAAAACCAGGATGGGATAAAATTGGTTTACAAAGTGTTGAGTTCTTAATGAAAATGGGAAAAAATAAATTTAATCAAATGTTAAAATGACTCAAAACTCAACAAAACCCCTCGCTGCAGTGTACATTCGTGTTTCAACAGAGGAACAGGCAAAACAAGGAATTTCTTTAGCTGCACAAGAAGAAGCCCTTAAAAATTATGCTTCTGCTTTGGGGTATGAAATAATCAGGGTGTACAGGGATGAAGGGAAATCTGCAAAAGATATTAAAGGAAGGCCTGACATGTTGGCACTTTTATCTGATGCGCAAGCCCACAAGTTTCAGGCAATTTTTATTTACAAACTTGACAGATTTTCAAGAAGCCTTAGAGATTTAATAGAGACAATTGAGAAATTAAAAGGGTGGGGAATTGATTTTGTATCTTTGCAGGATAAAATTGAAACAACTTCTGCTTCTGGGAAATTAATGTTTCATATCATCTCGGCGTTTGCAGAATTTGAAAGAAATGTCACAAGCGAGAGGACAAAATTTTCAATGGACAAGCAAGCACGCGATGGGAAGTTGGTTACTAGGGCTCCTCTTGGCTATAAAATAGAAAATAAAAAACTAATTTCAACTGAACATTCTTATGTTGTCCAAGAAATTTTTCAGGAATTTCTCAATCAAACAATAAGCTTAACTCAATTATCAAAAAAATACAACTTATCTGTTAATGGATTAAAAAAAGTTCTCACAAATCAAACTTATTTAGGAAAAATTAAATTCGACGGGCAAACCCACCAAGGAACACATCCCCCTTTAATCTCCTCAACGCTTTTTAATCATGTTCAGAATAAGTTGGAAAAATTAGGAATCAAGAAAAATAATTAAATGTTATAAAATTGATAAATAATCCTGTGGTTTTTTGGTTTTTTAATTCTTTTATCCAAAAAGATTTTAATAATAGTTTAAATATTATTTTTAATGAAAATGAAAAATAACAAAAAAGACATTGCTTTGGTTTTATCTTCTGGAGGTTTAGCAGGGGTAATATCTGCAGGATTTGTTGCAACAATTTGTAGAGAATTAGGTATGGAACATTTTTCAACAGTGTACTGTTATTCTGTGGGAGTTTATGCAGGAACTTTTGGTGTTGCAAATCAACCCGACGTTATAGAAAAAGTTTGGAGAAATAAAGTTAATGGGGAAAAACTTGTGAATCTTTACAAAATGTTTACATTGGGAGGGAGGAAAATTTTAAATTTGAGCTATCTTAAAAAATTGTTTTCAGAAGGGAAATTTAAGCTAGATGTAGCAAAAGCACTTTCTTCCAAGACAAAATTAAAATACGTTTTAATAGAAAATAACACCGGAGAGACGAAATTTATTAGCCCAAAAAAAGAAAATATATTTGACTTAATGAATGCTGCATGTGCAGTTCCTGTTGCTTACGGACCATATAAGGTTGGTGGGAAGGCATACTTAGATGTTACTTTTGTTAGTGGAATTCATGAAGGTCTTGATAAAATAGTTAAAAAACATAAGAAGATAGTTTTTGTTTCAAATTTTCCTAAAGATTATATAAAATATAAGGTAAAAATTATAGTGGATTTATTGCAGAATACATCTTCCCCCTTTTTGCTAAACTTTATCCAAAACCTTGCCAAGAAAAATTCAAAATAAGATACGAACTTATGAAAAAAGAGATAGAACATTTGAAAAATACCCCTAAAATAATCTTAATTGCTCCACAAAAAAATATTTTGAAATCGGGAAGAGATACAAATAAAGAACGACTCAACAAAGCATTTGATAATGGAGTTAAACTTGCAAGAGAGTATATTAATAGTTTAAGCAAATTAGTATAATCTGATTTGGCTTATCTATAACTAGTTTGTCTCTTTTTCCTTGCTTTACTGTCACCAGGTTTACACGCTTCTTTTTTTCTTATATCTGCAACAAGGAGTGTTCTATCATAATTCAAAAATGCTTTTTCTAATTCTTTTGATTTTGAAAATTCAATAATTGCTTTTGCTAATGCAAGCCTGGACGCATCAATTTGACTTTTTTCTCCGCCCCCCCGTACTTCAATAAAAACATCAAAATTTAAGTTGTGAATAATTCCCTCTGCAATTTTTAATGGTTCCTCAATTTTTAATTTATCAAAAAATTGCAAATTTTTGAAATCTTGATTGTTTATAATAATATTTCCTGTTCCTTCTTTAATTGTGGCTTTTGCAATAGAGGTTTTTCTTTTTCCAGAAGCAATAATCTTTTTCATTTTATCAATTCTTTTACATAAGTATATTTATTTGTTTTTTCTTTTCCAAATATAATCATTTTTTTATTTTCAAACTCTTTCGGAATTCCAACAAAACATTTTATTCTTTTATATGCCTCTTTTCCCCTCCCTTCTCGATGGTCTGGGAGCATTCCTCTTATAACTCTTCTAACAATCTTTTCATTTGTTCTTGAAACTTTCGGACCTTTCTGTCCGCTTCCAACTTTTTTTCTTTTCTCTTCAAAATTTTCTTTTATGTCTTTTTTGTTTCCTGTTATCAGGACTTGTTCACAATTTAAAATAGTGATTTCCTCTCCTTTTAATGATTCTTTAGCAGCATAGCTAGCCAACCTTCCCAAAACAGCGTTTTTTCCGTCAATAATTATCATTTTTTAATATTTCTACATTTTTAGCTTCTGGATTTTTTTTGATTTCATCTATTATCTTTGAAATCTCACATTTAGAGCTTAATAATTTTTCCTTTGCTTTTTCTGAAAAATCAAGAGCAATTACAATTCCTTTTTTAGTTATTTCGCCTAACGAGAGAATTTTTCCCGGGACAACAATTTTTTCTTTGTCTTTTATTTTTTTATCAACCTCATTTAAATTTAAATTAATTCTATTTTTTCTTGGTCCTGAAAGAATTCTTGCAACTTCTATCCAATGTTTATTTTTTTTAGCAGCAATTATAGTTTCAACTAGCTCTTTATTGGTTTTTCTTTTTAATTGATTTGCAATTTGGGTTTTTGTTTTCATTTTTCAAATAAATGGAAAAAGCGAATTCTCACTTTTGATTTTTTAACAGAAGTAAATACTCCTGCTAACGCGATTAACTCGCAGGCAAAGTTTTCAGTTGAAGATGCTTTTTAAACTTTTTTATGCGGAGTAAAGGATTCGAACCTTCGCAGGCACTAAGCCGACGCGTTTTGAGCGCGTCCCGTTTGACCACTCCGGCAACTCCGCATTAATAACCAACCCAATCTAGAAATATATATAAATGTATTTTTCTTTTAAATAACATGAAACCCAAGGGAAAAAGAGTTCAAAAGAGAAAGACAAAAAGTAATCTGTTTGGGTTAGAACAGGTTCTTATTCTTTTAACAATTGTTTCTATTTTAATAAGTTTCCTTTTTATTTCAAATAATCTGACAGGTAATGCAATTATTTCTTCAACAAATTCAGAAAACTCAATGTTCATTGGAGTTGTCTTATTTGTTGCAGGATTATTCGGTTTTTTACTTCTTAGAAAAAAAGATTAAATTTTTTTAACAACCTCTGTCAAATCCTTTTTCAAAGCCTCTATCGAATTTTTAAAAATTTCTTCAGAACTAATTTGGCCAAAACTCTCTACAGTAATTACTATCTGTCCTGTAGGTGTGATCTCTAAGCATTCTGGTTTACCCATTCTTTTACAAACTTCAAAACACTCTTCGCATGCGTCGCATAAACTAGGATCTTCAATAATAACTCTTCCCGAATTTGATTTTAAAAATTCTTTTGGCAATTTTTCAATTACTTGTTTTGGGCAATCATTTTTAATTTTTACTTCTAAAATATCTCGATAAAACATCAGCCCCGGGCAGAATTTTGCATGTTCTTTTCCGATTCCTTTTTTTAATGTTGCAATCAGTTCTAATTCCTGATCTTTATTCAAAGAAGTTATTGGAATTTCCCCATAAACAACTCCCACGTTTCCCTTCAATTCTTTTGAATATACAAATCCTCTTTTATTAACGCTGATATTTAAAACAGGCAAATTTTTTTCTATTTTTTGCATTTTTAACGGAATCAATCCAAGTCTATGTGCAATGGTTTCATCATATAAAGGAGAGTCATTTTTTGAAATTTCAACTTCATCAATAGCAAGGGTAGGAATGTGATTAATGTACCTTCTTATGGCATTAGCCAGACTTTCATCCATCTCTGTCGAAAAAACAATTTTGTTTTCTTTTTTATCGATTATTTTCATTTTCCCAAACAATTTATTTTTTAATTATTACAGGTTATTTAAATTTATGGTCTTCTTCCTCTTCTTCCGCCTTTTTTCTTTGGTCCTCCTCTGGGGATCTTTGTTGTGTCAAGGATGTTTAAAATTTTAAATCCTTCTCTTGACAAGCTTTTTACAATAGAGTGTGCCCCTGGTCCAGGAGCAGGATTTCTTGTTTTTGCTCTTATTTTAATATATAATGATTTAACCCCTGCTTCTTTTAAGTTTTCTGCAATTCTTTTTGCAATAAACATTGCTATAGTTGGGTTTGCTTTAAGTCTGCCATGCTTAGTAACCATCCCTCCGGTAACCTTAGAAATTGTTTTTCCTGAGATATCAGTAGCATGAACAATAGTATTATTAAAAGAAGTATAAATACTAATAATTGCTTCTATCTCTTTCTCTTTTTTCTTTTTTTCTTTTGTTTCATCTTCAAAGTTTTCTTTTTCACTGGTCATTTTTTTCTTCCCCCTTTTTTTCTTTTTTGTTCTTTTTTTTAATCGAAATTTTTTCTTCTAATTCTTTTGGAACAATATAGGAAGGGCTATTTATCACTTTGTTATTAATCAAAATTTTTTTATGGGTGATAAACTGGCGAGATTCTTTAATAGTCTTTGCCAATTTTTTTGTAACTAGAATTGTTTGGAGTCTTCTTTTCAGATAATCTTCTTTAGTTAATGAGAGAATGTCCCCAACAGAATTAACTTTTAGCCCCATTTTTTTTATTCTTTCAAACAGAGCCTGTTGTTCTTCAGCACTTGCAGAGATAAGTTTTTTTGCTTTTTCTCTTATTGATTTTACTTTTGCTTCTGCTTTCCAAATTTCTCTTTTATTTTTTAAACCAAACTCTTCTTTAATTTTTGCTTCTTCGCCGAGTCTTACTTTATCAAAAGGTCTTTTTGGTTTTGAATATTTCTTATGTTTTCTCTTCATTTTTTCTTTAATTTCTTTTTAATTCCTACTCCCTTCATTTTTCTTGGTCTAAAATGTCCTTTTGTTCTTTGCCCTCGCGTTGGAAGGCCCGCAGCATGTCTAAACCCCCTATAACTTTTTATTTTTTTTAGTCTTTTAATATCAAAATCTGTTCTTAATTCCAAATCTGCGCTAACCAAATGTGCAGTTTCTCCAGTCTCAAAATCTTTTTGTCTGTTTGCAAGATGTTTTGGAAAAGTTGGATTTTTTAGAAATTCAGAGATTCCTGCAATTTCTTTTTCAGTCAAGGAACCTATCTTTCTTTCTTTCTTAATTTTTAAAGCCTTACAAATAGCATTTGATACTGCCCAAGAAATTCCTTTTATCTTTGTCAAACCTGCATAAATTCGCATTTTTCCCTCGATGTCTTTGGAAAGTATTCTTACGATTCTTTCGTCTTCTTTTCTTTCAGGCGATAGACTAAGAGGTTTATTTATTGTTTCTTTTGCAGAGTTATTTTCTTGTTCTAATTTCATTTTACAAATAAATTATGTCTCTCAATAGATGTTAGCTCTTGAAGGATTCTTTTTTCAATTGTTTTTTCAGGGTCTGGCATATTTTGGACTCTGTTTTTTATGTCTTCAAATGATTCAAACTTTTTTTCTTTTCTTTGTTTTATAATTTCTTGCATATGTTTTTTTCCTATTCCAGGGAGTAAGCTTATCTGATGGATTCTTTTATTTATTGCTTCTGCAACATTGAAAAATTCCACAAATTCTTTTTCCCTTGCTTTAACAGTTGTCTTAATAAACTCCTGGAGCTGACTTTTTGCAGCCTCAGTTAATTTTTCTCGATGAAGTCTTCCAAGGATGTAATATACCTCGGGTCTTTCCCCCTCTCCGATATAAACTTTCTTTCCGACTTCTAATGTGATTCCTCTTCTAGGGACAAGTTCTAAGAGGGTAAAATTGTTTTCTCCAATAGCTTGGACTATTGGCATCATTTTCTTCTCCAAAGGATATCCATTTGGTAAATATTCTATCACTATTGCGTATTCTTCTTTCATTTAACTTATTTTTTGGTTTTTTATCTGAAGGAAAGTCAATTTTATTTTTGCTTTTGTTCTCTTGGTTATTTAAATTCTTTAATTGTATCAAGTATTTTTTTTGTTTCATCTTCATCTAAGCTAATATCTGCAAAAATTTTATTCAGTTCCTCTGGGTTTTCAGGCATCAAATCAATAATCTTAGAGATGTGTTCTGGCTTTAACTTAATCAGGTTTAATTTTTGGAGTTTTTCTCTCATTTCTCCAGCTTTTATTGTTGAATCAGAGAATTTTTTTATGAATTTTGTGATACTTGATTCTTTTTCTTTTTTGGTATATTCAAGGACTTCGGCCATACTTAATGGTTCTCTGTTTTTTATCATTTTATTGAATAATTTTGGCAAAACAAAATTGTTTTTACCCTTTTATTAGGTTTTTATTTTTTTTAAGTGTATTGGATTTATTAAAAATCTTTTTTCTTTGTCTTGTTCTTTAATTTTTACTAAATATGCCTCTCCTCGCCGGTTCTCAATTTTTCCTGTTCTTCCCTGAAGTCTTTCTGGGAAATTTGACGCAACAGCCATTTCTTTTACTACTGAAACAGTATCCCCTTTTTTCAGCTCTTGAAAGTACCTACTAAGCTTAATTTTTCCTCTGTTTCTAATACTTTTACTTCTGGCCATGATTTACTCAAAAACACATTATTTAAAAATCTATCTTTTATTAAATAAGCACCATTCTAAGAATATCGTTTTTAGAATAAAGTCCCTAAAACTTATTTTTGTGGACTTATTTGTCAGTCAAATCTTTTAAAATCATTGTGGTCATTCTTCATTTCCAGGGGATCATTAAAAAGAAGATTCCCTTTTTCATTTGCTTCTTTCATATTTTGAAGAATTGCTTCGAACATTTTCTTGCCCCAAACGCCAACCCCACATTTATCGCAAACATCAAGCGCCCTTGTGTCTGAAATTTCTTGATTACAGTAAACACATCTTTTTGCCATCTTCCTAACTTTTTATTTTAATTATTTCTAAAATAAAAATTAGTTTTTAAACATTTGTATTTATTTTTACAACTACATAATTTAAAATAAATTTATTCATATCTCATGTTCGAATAAATTTCTCCCAAACATTATGAAATCATTCATAACGTAAACCAACATTATGAGATTACTCATAACGTAAAGCATCAACAATATTTGTTTTGCTTGCGCGTTTTGCAGGGAAAAGTCCAGACACAGCGCCTATTGCAAACCCGAATAATAAGCATCCGGCAATTAAATATGCAGGTGCTGCTGCTTGAAGAAGATTTGTATTAAGAGAATTTATTGCAATGTATTCAATTGTTTTGCCTGAAGCATATCCAAGAGCAACGCCGATTCCAGCACCAACCATTCCAAGAAGCCCTGATTCTATTAAGAAGATGAGCAGTATGTCTTTATTCTGCGCTCCAATTGCTTTCATAACTCCAATCTCTTTTGTTCTTTCAACAACAGAAGTGTACATTGTGTTTGCAATCCCAACACCCCCGACAATCAATGAAATCGCAGCAACACCTGCTAAAAATCCAGTTATAATATTCAAAATAGACTGGAAACTTTTTAATAATTCCTGCGGAGTTGATATTTCAAAGTCCTGGTTTTTTTCAGTCAAGCCTCTTGAGTTTCTTAATTTTTTTTCTGTTCTATCCGCAACTTCCAAAACATTTTCACCTTCGTCAACCTGAACTATAATCCAGTCAACTCTTTTAGGAATCTCAAAAAGTTTTCTGAAACTTTCCATATTAACTAAAACCATTCTGTCGTCGTCGTAATTTCCTGTTTTTTCAAAAATTCCCTTGACTTTGAAATCCTGTCCATTTATTTTTATTTTATCACCTGCATTTACAGGCTTGTCAAATATCCCGCCTGTTTTGTATAAATTTCCTAAAATTATAGAATTTGTATCTCCTGGCTGAAGCAGTCTTCCATCTTCAATTTTAAATGAACCAGATTCTGAATAAACTCCGAGGTGTTTTGGATTTATTCCCCAGACCAAAAGATATCTTGTATCTCCTCTAAATTCAACTTTTGCATTTCCAGCTGTGTTATAAGAATAATCTTTTACACCTCTTACTTTGCTTATTACTTCAACATCTTTTTCAGTTAAGATTGTTCCACCAACGCTGCCAGGCGGGCCTAAAAACCCTGTTCCTGGTTGCACAAAAAATTTATCTGTTCCTAAAACTCTGAATTGCTCTTCAACTGCATTTTGCAATCCTAAAGACAAACTAATTAATAAAAAAATAGTTGCTATGGAAATAATAATTCCAAGCATTGTTAACCATGTTCTTAGTTTTCTTTTTCTAAGATTTCTAATTGCAAGTTTAAAATAATCTGAAATCATTTTTTATGTTTTTCGTCGTAAAGTTTTCTTAATTCTGGATGATAATTTAAATAATAACTTACAGCTTGTCTAGA
>Ga0210057_1009820_pt1 | contig 10972 bp, 11 predicted proteins | sample CryGeyCG2114_010_2_FD_183968 | JGI IMG/M metagenome (GOLD analysis project Ga0210057, IMG submission 183968) | Groundwater microbial communities from aquifer - Crystal Geyser CG10_big_fil_rev_8/21/14_0.10 (SPAdes) (version 2) | ecosystem: Environmental > Aquatic > Deep subsurface > Groundwater ...
ATTAAAATGTAGCATAAAGCAAAAAGCATAGGGCAAATAGCAAATGGTGAATAATTGGTAATTGATAATTAAAAACAAATGCCCGCAACGGGTGTTTTGTTTTATAGAAAGTTAAGATTCCAGATTTGCCCTTGACATAAGAATAGTTTTGTGCTGTATTAGAAGAGTAAAGAAAAGAGTGCTTGGCTCTTTTCCCGGTTTTTTTTGTTGCTTTAAAGGGGAATAAATGGTGATACTTGCTAAATTGTTTTGTTTTTAGTATGATGAAGCCAAAGAAGATGGAAAATAAAGCAGAAACAAAAGAGATGGCGAAAGAGCCAGAAGAGAAGTTTGTGATTGAAGGGGGGAAGGTTCTTTCAGGTGAGATAGAAGTAAGGGGTTCTAAAAACTCAACAGCCCCGATTTTGGCTGCTTGTTTGTTAACTTGCGAGGAGTGTTTGATTTCTAACTTGCCTTTAGTTCGAGATGTCCTTAATTTTTTAGATATTTTAAAGGAAATGGGCTGTGAGGTTGAATTTGTTGAGGGAAGAAAGGTTAGAATAAAAGCCAAGAATGTTGACCCTAATAAGCTTAATTTTGAAAAATTTTCCATGGCTCGCACTTCTGTGCTTTTAATTGGCCCCTTATTGGCTCGTTTTAATGAATTGAGGGTATCTCGGCCTGGGGGGGATAGAATTGGCCTAAGGCCTATTACAACGCATTTAGAGGCCTTTAAAAAGTTAGCCATAGAAATGGTTGAGAGCAAAGGTTTTTATACTTTTAAAAGAAAGAAGTTAAAACCAGCTGAAATTGCCTTGCCTGAATTTTCAGTTACAGCTACAGAAAATTTACTTTTGATTGCCTCTTTAATTGAAGGCAAAACAACCATTAAGTTAGCCGCCCAAGAGCCCCATGTCTTTGAGCTAATTAATGTTTTAAAGAAAATGGGGGTTAAAATTGAAGGTCAAGGTACGCACACTTTAATTGTTGAGGGGAGGAGCAAGTTAAAAGGGATTAAGGCCGAAATCATCCCCGATTATTTAGAGGCAGGCACTTTTTTAATTTTAGGGATAGCAACTAAAAGCCAAATTACGATTAAAAATGTTATCCCTTGGCATTTGGACTCTTTTTTCTCAAAACTTAAAGAATTAGGTGCTTGTTTTGAGGTTAAGGAAAACTCTTTAACAAGCTTGCCTTCGCCTAATTTAAAGGCCATTCGGGTGCAGGCCTTGCCTTTTCCTGGTTTTCCCACAGACCTTTTGCCTTTAATTGTCCCCTTATTAACGCAAGCAGATGGAAAAAGTTTAATTCATGACCCGCTTTATGAGAATCGTCTTAATTATGTTAACGAATTAAGAAAAATGGGCGCTGACATTGAAATTGTTGACCCTCACCGAGCATTTGTTTTAGGTAAAAAACCTTTAAAAGGGGTCTCAATTGAGTCGTGGGACATCAGGGCAGGGGCGAGTTTGGTTATCGCTGGGTTAATGGCTGGGGGTAAAACAACCCTAAACCACATTAACCAAATTGACCGAGGATACGAGAAATTAGAAGAAAGGTTGCAAAAAATAGGGGCCAATATTAAGAGAGCGTCAGATTAAATTTTATTATTATGTTTAACAGCAAATTAGCCATTGATTTAGGCACATGTAATTGTTTGGTCTTTGTCCCTAAGAAGGGGATTGTTTTAAATGAGCCCTCGGTTGTGGCAGTATCTAAGCCAGAAAATAAGATTTTAGCTGTGGGCATGGAAGCTAAATCAATGATTGGTCGAACCCCTGACAATATTGTTGTTTATAGGCCTTTAAAAGATGGGGTGATCGCTGATTATAAAGTAACAGAAGCGATGATGCGCTATTTTATTAAAAAAAGCAAAAGCAAGTTTGGTTTTTTAAAGCCAGAAATAGTTGTTTCAATTCCGGTCGGGGCTTCTTCAACTGAAAGAAGGGCAGTGATTGAGGCGGCCAAGTCAGCTGGGGCGAGAGAGGCCTATGTAGCTAAAGAACCAATTTTAGCGGCGATTGGCGCTGGTATCCCGATTAACTCAGCTGAAGGTAATATGATTATTGACATTGGCGGAGGCACTGCTGAAATTGCGGTTGTTGCCTTGGGCGGGATCGTTACTTCTTATTCAGTTAGAGCGGCTGGTGACAAAATGGATGAAAAAATAGCTGAATTTATCAAAAAAGAATACAATTTAGCCATCGGGAGCCAAACAGCCGAAGAAATTAAAATTCGAGTTGGCAGGGCATTGCCTTTTAAAAAAGAAGAGACCTTTGAAGTACGAGGCAGGGATTTAATAAAGGGTTTGCCCCGCAATATTAAAATTTCAGCCAATGAAACAGCCAAAGCAGTCGCTCCTGTGTTAGAAAAAATTATTGAGGGCATCAAGCATGTTCTACGAGAGACACCCCCTGAACTTTCAGCTGATATTATGAACAAAGGCATGATTTTATCTGGTGGGGGCGCACTTTTGCGAGCATTAGATCAATTAATCGCTAAATCCACGGGTGTGCCTTGTTTTGTGGCTGACGAACCCCTCTTTTGCGTGGTTAAAGGTACTGGGGTTGTTTTAGAAAACCTTGATATTTACAAGAAAACAATTATGACCAAAAAGTAAGATAATAATTGTAAGATAAATTGAAATAAATAAGGGCTACAGAAATATATCTGTAGCCCTTAAAGTTATATTTTTATTTTTTACTTTATAAAGGCGAGGCCAGGGCTTCGTCTTTTTTATTAGGTAGAATTATGCTAAAATATAGGATATGCAAGAGCAAGTAATCAAGTGGCACAACAAGCAATGGGATTATTTAATGGGAGCGATTAAACAGGGCAAAATGAGCCATAGTTTTGTGTTTTCTGGGCAAAATGGCTTAGGTAAAAAAGAATTAGCCCTCCTGCTTTTGAGGGTGTTGAATAATAAGCAAGAGCTTAAAGTGCCTGATTTAATTGAAGTTGAGCCCAATAAGGGTTTTATTTCAATTGAGCAAATAGAAAACTTGCAAAAAGAGCTGGCCTTAACCCCTTTTCAAGCTAATTTTAAGGCAGTTTTAATCCATAAGGCAGACAAGATGAATAAAGATGCCCAGAATCGGCTTTTAAAGACCCTAGAGAGCCCTAATCAAAAAACGATTTTTATTTTGTTGAGTTCGAAAAAAAATGTTTTATTGAAAACAGTAATATCTCGTTGTCAAGAAATAAAGTTTTTCCCTTTATTTTTTGAAAAAATGGTGGTATTTTTTGAGCAATATAAAAGCCAAGAAAATTTTAAAGAAATTCTTTTTTTAGCCCAAGGTCGACCCCAGATGGCCTTAAGTTTTTTTGAGAATAAAGATCTTTTTGAAAAACAACAAAAAAAGCTTCAGTTTATCGATCAGGTTGTTAAAACTAACTTGCTTTCTAGGTTTAATTTGTCTAAAAAAGTTTTTAAAGAAAGAAAAGACGAAGAAGAAAGTTTTAACTTAAGCGACTTTATTAAAGAATTGATTAGTTTTTTGCGCTGGGGTTTGCTTGCCAGGGAGGGGGTTAAGCAATTTTCAGAGGGGGCTGTTTTGTTTGATTTTTCTGAAAAGTATGATCCGCTGACCTTAAAAAGGGTTTTAGGAAAGGCCGAGGAGTTGCAATTTTTATTTGAAACCTTTAAGATAAATAAAAGGCTGGCTTTTGAAACCCTAATGCTTCAACTGCCCTAAACCTAAATTAGTAAAACTTAACTCAACAGCTCTGGGATATAACTTCAAAGAGTCCAATAAGTGGTTAGACCTTGTGATACTTTTATACTCTTTGAAGTTAATCCCTTCGCTGTTTCGTTAATTTTTTTAAGATTATGGAATTTCAAGAAATAATTAATTCAATCAGGCCCGAGATAGAGATACTTTTAGCTGACTACAAAGCCGAGTTAATGAAATTAAGAACGGGCCGCTTGTCGCCAGCTTTAATTGAAGATATTGAGGCCAATTGTTTTGGCTCTTTGTTGCCCTTAAAGCAAATGGGTAGTATTTCTTCGGTTGGGCAAAGAGAGCTTTTATTTACAACTTGGGACAAGTCGTATGTAGAAGGGGCTGTAGCTGGTATTGAACAAGCGGGCTTGGGCCTTTCAGTTAGGATTGATGGCCCCAACATTTATTTAACAGCACCGGCTTTAACTGAGGACTCAAGAAAAAATTTGGTTTTGGTCTTGAATAAGAAAAAAGAAGAGTTTTTCCAAGAATTAAGACGTTTAAGAGATAAGGTCTGGAAAACTATGCAAGACAAAGGGCAAACTGGTGAGCTAAGAGAAGATGATAAGTTTAAAGGCAGAGACAAGTTAGACGAATTCACCAGAGAACAGCGTGATAAAATGGAAGAGATAGCAATTAACAAGGAGAAAGAAATAATGGCTTAGCAACAGAGCAAGGGGGTTATTTTTTAAGCAGAAACACCCGTCCCCCCGGCACCCTAAGCTTAAAAAATAACCCCCTTGCTTTGTTGCTTTTATAAAGACATGTTGTTAATAACTATTTTTATTGTTTTATTTAGTTTGATTTTATTAACCGCTCTGCATGAGTTAGGGCATTTTTTATTTGCTAAAAAATTCGAGATGAAGGTTGAAGAGTTTGGGGTAGGTTACCCGCCCCGAGTTATTGGCAAGAAAATTAAAGGCACCCTATATTCTTTAAACCTTTTACCTTTTGGTGCTTTTGTTAAAATTAAAGGTGAAGATGGCTCAAAAGATGGCGAGGCAAAACTAAACGATAGCTTTACTTCAAAGCCAATTTGGCAAAGAGCCATTGTTTTGTTTGCTGGAGTCGCTGTTTTTTGGGTGGTTGCTTTTTTAATTTTTACTATTGTTGCAGGCATCTTTGGTATACCCTCCCCCGTACCCGATACAACCGAAATGCCCGGGGCAAAAGTTCAAATTATCGCTGTCATGGCTGACTCTCCCGCCCAAAGGGCTGGCTTAAAACCAGGGGACACTATCTTATCCCTTAAAACAGAAGAAATAGAACTTAAGAAGACAAATAAAACCAATGAAGTTCAAGAATTTATCTTAGAAGCTGGAGAAAAAGAAATTAGCTTTGTAATAGAGAGAAATAACGAACAAATTGAAACTAAAGTAACACCTAAACAAGTCGCTGATTTAGGCCGAGTTGGCGTAGGGGTAAGCTTGGTAAGGGTAGCTGAAATTAAAACTGTTTGGTATAAAGCACCTCTTGAGGGCTTGGTTTTGACAGGTAGATTAACTAAGGCCATTCCTTTGAACCTTTATTTAGCTCTAAAAACAAAAATTACAGGTGGAAAAACAAGCGGGATTGAAATTGTTGGCCCGATTGGTTTTGGCAAAATGTTGGGGCAAAGTTTTGAAAGTGGCTTGGGTAATTTCTTGGTTTTAATGGGGATGATTGCTATTTGGCTGGCTTTATTTAATTTATTTCCGATCCCTGCCTTAGATGGCGGTCGGCTTTTGTTTTTGGGGATTGAGGCCGTCAGAAGAAAGCCAATGAACCAAAAAGTTGAACAAAGTATTAATACTTACTTTTTTTTGGCCTTAATTGGTTTGATGGTTTTACTTTCCATAAAAGATATTATTAATTTATTTTAAAATAAAATGTTACAAAAAGAGTTGTTTACTAAAACAGAGAAACAAAGCCCTAAAGGCGAGGAGAGCAAAAATGCTATTTTATTACAAAGGGCTGGCTATATTGCTAAAGAAATGGCAGGGGTTTACACTTTCTTACCTTTAGGTTTTTTGGTGTTGAAAAAAATAGAGCAGATTATAAGAGAAGAAATGTTAAAATTAGGCGCTTTTGAAATTTTTATGCCTAGTTTAACCTCGGAAAGTTCTTGGGAGAAAACCAAAAGAGCCGAGATGGATGTTTTGTTTCATTTAGAAGGCCGAGATAAGTCAAGGTTGGTTTTAAACCCGACCCACGAAGAAGTGATTACCCCTTTAATGAAAAAATATATTTCTTCTTACAAGGATTTACCAATTTCTACTTTTCAGTTTCAAAATAAGTTTAGAAACGAACCAAGGGCTAAATCAGGTATCTTAAGAACAAGAGAGTTTATGATGAAAGATCTTTATTCTTTTCATCAAAATGAAAATGATTTAGAAAATTTTTACGAGAAGGTAAAAGAGAATTATTTTAATATTTTTGAAAGGGTTGGTTTAAAAGAACAAACTGTTTTAACTTTTGCCTCTGGTGGGGCCTTTAGCAAGTATTCGCATGAGTTTCAAACGATTTGTCAAGCTGGCGAAGATATAATTCACTTGTGCGAAAAGTGTGGCATTGCGATAAATAGTGAAATAATCACTGAACAAAGAACTTGCCCTCAATGCGGCAATTCTTCTTTAGAAGTTAAAAAAGCGGTTGAGGTGGGTAATATCTTTAAATTAAGAACTAAATTTTCCGAGAGTTTTGCTTTAAAATTTAGAACCAAAGAAGGTCAAGACGATTTAGTTGAAATGGGTTGCTATGGAATTGGTTTGGGTAGGTTGATGGGTGTGATTGTTGAAATATACGCTGATGAGCAGGGTTTAGTTTGGCCTAAAGAAGTTGCTCCTTTTAAAGCACATTTACTTTGTTTAGGGGGAGATCAAGAAAGAGTTATGGCTGATAAACTATATAAAGAATTACTTGCTAAAAATCAGGAAGTTTTGTATGATGCAAGAGATGTTTCATCTGGTGAAAAGTTTGCTGATGCTGATTTAATCGGGTTGCCCTTACGGGTTATTCTTAGCGAAAAAACCTTAAGCCAAGACAATGTTGAGATAAAAGAGCGGTTAAGTGAGAAAGGAGAACTTGTCAAAATAAAAGATTTACCTAAGGTTTTGGAGGAATTTTAAAGAAAATATGTTTAACAAATTATTAAGTTATTTTAACGAAGATATTGCGATTGATTTAGGCACGGCCAATTCAGCTGTTTATGTTAGAGGCAGGGGCATTGTTATCAATGAACCCTCGGTTGTGGCGGTTAACCAGAGAACTGGCCAGATTTTAGCTGTGGGAGAGGAAGCTAAAAAAATGGTAGGCAGAACTCCAGCTCATATCCAAGCAGTTAGGCCATTGGTTCGGGGGGTTGTTTCTGATTTTGAGGTAACCGAGCAAATGTTAAAGCATTTTATTGATAAAGCCCATAAAAAGAAGTTTATTTCTTTAGCTTGGCCAAGAGTTATTTTAGGTATACCCTCAAGGGTGACTGAAGTTGAGAAAAAAGCAGTTGAAGATGCCGCTAAGTCAGCAGGGGCGAGAGAAGTTTTTTTAATTGAGCAACCGGTGGCGGCCGCCATTGGGGCCAGGTTGCCTATTCAAGAAGCTAAAGGCAATTTTATTATTGATATTGGCGGGGGCACAACTGACATTGCTGTTTTAAGTTTGGGCGGGATTGTTACAAGCCAAAGTTTAACGATAGCTGGTGATAAGCTCTCTGAAGATATTATTAATTATGTGCAACAAACTTTTAAGCTTTTGATTGGAGAACGTACCGCTGAAGACGCTAAAATAGCTATTGGTCAAGCCATTTCATTTAAAGAAAAGAAAGAATTTCCACTGCGGGGTAGAAACTTGGTGACGGGTTTGCCTGAAGAGGTTATTGTCAATTCCGAAGATATAAGGCATGCGATGCAGGGCTCATTAGATCAAATCGTTGAAGCTGTTAAACAAACCATTGAATCAACCCCGCCTGAAATTTTAGCTGATGTAATGACAAATGGCATTCATTTGGTTGGCGGCGGGGCTTTACTTAAGGGGCTTGATATTTTATTAGCTGAAAATACTAAAATGAGGGTGCAAATTATTGAAGACCCTCTAACAGCTGTGGTTCGGGGCGGGGGGATAGTGCTTGAAAACTTAGATGAACTCAAAGAGGTTTTAGCTGATATCCAAAGCACAGACACGCCTAGATAACATGTAAAATGTCAAATATAAAATGTTATGATTTCAAAGGAAGATGTTAAAAAAATAACTGATCTAGCTCGGCTACGTCTTTCAGAAGAAGAAATAGCTAAAATGCAAAAGGACTTAGCTGAGATTTTAGAATACATTAACCTTTTAAATAAAGCTGATGTTTCTTTAGTTAAGGCCTCTTTTGGCTCTAAGAATAAAGAGAATTTTTTAAGGCCTGATAAAGTGCAAAGCATTTCAGAAGGAACAAGGCAAGACATTCTTGGTCAGTTTTCTGAAAAACAAGGCGATTATCTTAAGGTTAAAAAAATATTAACATGATAAAAGATAATTTTACTATTAAAAAAATTCAAGAGGGCTTAAAATGTAAAGATTTTTCAGCGGTTGAATTAGCCAAAAAATATTTGAAAGTTATTGAAGAAAAAGATAAAGATATCCATGCTTTTTTGGAAGTTTCGGAAAATATGGCTTTAAAGCAAGCTCAAGAGGTTGACGAAAAAATAGCTAAGCAAGAAAAATTAACACTTTTAGCTGGCGTGCCTTGTTCGGTAAAAGATGCTATAATGGTAGAAGGATTGAAATGTACGGCTGGTTCAAAGATGCTTAAAAATTACAAAGCGGTTTATTCAGCCACTTCAGTTAAAAAAATAGTTGAGCAAGGTGCTCTTATTTTAGGTAAAACAAACTTAGACGAGTTTGCGATGGGTTCTTCCACAGAACATTCTGCTTTTGGCCCCACAAAAAATCCTTGGGATTTAACTCGAGTGCCTGGAGGCACTTCAGGTGGGTCGGTTGCTTCGGTTTCAGCTGGCGAAAACATTTTTTCTTTGGGGTCTGATACAGGTGGAAGTATCCGCCAGCCAGCTAGTTTTTGCGGCGTGGTTGGCTTAAAGCCAACCTATGGCGCTGTTTCAAGGTATGGTTTGATTGCTCATGGTTCATCTTTAGAACAAATAGGCGCAATAGCTAATAATGTTGAAGATTGCCAAACAGTTTTTAATACCATTAAAGGAAAAGATGAAAAAGATGCCACCTCGGTTGCCTTGTCTTTCCCAACTACCAACCTGCCTACCGGCAGGCAGGTGGCAGGCAGGACTACCAATTATAAGATAGGGATACCGAGGGAGTATTTTGGAGAAGGGTTAGACGAGGAGGTCAAAGAAAGTGTTTTAAAGGCAGTTAAGGGCTTAGAAGAACAGGGTTGCCAGGTGAAAGAAGTTTCCTTGCCTCATGCTGTCTATGCTTTGGCTTGCTACTATATTATTTCAACTTCAGAGGCGTCAGCTAACTTAGCTAGATATGACGGGGTAAGATACGGGCATAGAGCGAAAAGTCAAAAGCAAAAAGCGAATAGCTTATTAGAAGATTATATAGCAGATAGGAGCGAGGGTTTTGGTAGTGAAGTTAAGCGAAGGATAATTTTGGGGACGTTTTGTTTATCATCTGGTTATTATGATGCTTATTATCAAAAAGCTCAAAAAGTTAGAGAGTTAATTAAACAAGATTTTGCTTTGGCTTTTGAAAAAGTTGACCTACTAATAACGCCAACTTCACCTTTTTGTGCTTTTAAACTAGGTGAGAAGTTAGATGACCCCTTGCAAATGTATTTAGCTGATATTTATACTGTTTCAATTAATTTAGCTGGTTTACCGGCCTTATCAATGCCGTGCGGCTTAAATAAAGAAAAACTGCCGATTGGTTTGCAAATTATTGGCCCACATTTTACTGAAAATAAGATTTTTGACTTAGCAAAAAAAACCGAAATAACTTTAGAAAAATAAACTTAGAAAATGATTAAAAATCAAACTAAGATGACGAATTAAGAAATTATTTTTTCATTTTGGTATAAGTTTTGTCATTTTGACCTATTGTGCCTGATTTTATTGACTTAACAACCCCAGGTGGGGGAATAAACGAGCAAAACCTGCAAACAGCGGTTTCGGGGCTAAGAGGGGAACTGGATTTTTTGGTTTCAAAACAACTTCAAGATAAGCTTTTTTGGTACAAGTGGAGTTCTATTTTTGTTTCTATTTTGTTTTTAGTTTTAATTTTTGCTATTTTAAAAAAAGATGGCTTTGATTTTTTTGTTTCAACTTCTGGCGATGAGATTCAAGACCGCAAAAGTTATAAGGACTTAGGTCTTAAAAAAGCTCAAAAGCAATGGCAAAAGATAAAGTTAAGGTTTCAAAAGCCGTCTGAGTCCTATTTAAAACTAGGCCTGATTGAAGCCGAGAACTTTTTAGATGAGGTTCTAAAACGAATGGGCTTAGGGGGTGAGGATTTAGAGCAACGGTTAAAGCACCTGAAAGAAGGGGATGTGCCAAGTATTGTTCGGTTAATGGAGGCGCATCAAACTTGTCAAGACATTATCCGTGACCCTGATTATAAGATTTCTAAAGAAGAGGCCTTAAGTAAATTTAATATCTTTGAAAATTCGTTACAGGCCTTAAACTCCTTGTAATTTGTCATTTTTTAGGTTAAGATAAAAGATATAAAATTTTTATGCCTGCTAAATATAAGTTTGCTAAAAATGAAATTGAGGAAATGAAGGCGATGCATTTAGATCCAAAAATTAAAATAGATAAAATTTGTAAAAAATTTAGAGTTAGCGATGACACCGTAGCAAGAGCAATGAGAAGATATGGCGTTCCTATGAGAGTTACGGTATCAACCGATGTGCATTACTGGGATAGGAGCTATCGCAATAATTCTCCTGGTAATTTAGTTTTGCTTTGCCCTAACCATCACAGAGAGGCTTATTTGGGCATTATTACTAAAGATAATTTTAAAGAAGTAAAAAAGAAAAATTTGCGGGGTGGACCAGTAGTAGGTTGCTAGGCTCATAACCTAGAGACTCCCGTGCAATTCGGGACCCCGCGACTATTATTAATCTACGAAAAATTATCAATTGTTATTTTGGTGTGGTTTTGCGTGTAATTTTTCAATAAGCCGACGTAGCTCAGTTGGCTGAAACGCCAATGTCTTGGCGTTTCAGGGGTTTTTAGGCAAATGTTTCATTTGCCGTTAAAAACCCAGGCAGCCACGTCCTCCATATTACCACTAACTTTATTCAAACACTCCAAATTAAGCCGACGTAGCTCAGTTGG
>Ga0210057_1009822_pt1 | contig 10969 bp, 11 predicted proteins | sample CryGeyCG2114_010_2_FD_183968 | JGI IMG/M metagenome (GOLD analysis project Ga0210057, IMG submission 183968) | Groundwater microbial communities from aquifer - Crystal Geyser CG10_big_fil_rev_8/21/14_0.10 (SPAdes) (version 2) | ecosystem: Environmental > Aquatic > Deep subsurface > Groundwater ...
CATGCCTTATCCACGCCGCCAGCGTTCATTCTGAGCTAGGATCAAACTCTCAATAAAACAGATAGGACAACCAAAAAATTATTTAACTTTTTAAAAGTTAAAGTTTATGAAAGAACATTCAAATACCATAATCGCATCTACGATTAAGTATACATAAAAATATCAGAATTATAAAGGTCTTGTCAAGGACAAAGTGCGATGCTAATATGTTAATTCATTCGAATGATACAAATGGATACTAATAGTTTTAATTCGCATTCATTAGTATAATTCGTATGCATTCGTATATTGGTATCGCAATTATATATATGAAAGACATTCATCCCAAATACTATCCCGAAGCTAAATTAAGGTGCAGCTGCGGGAGAACTTTCACCGTTGGCGCCACCAAGCCGGAAATTCATGTTGAAATTTGCAGCGGCTGCCATCCTTTTTATACGGGAGAAAAAAGACTGGTTGACACCGCAGGCAGAGTAGAAAGATTCAAAACCCGAAAATCCAAAGCAAAGGGCTTGGTCAAAAAATCCAAGTCCAAAAAGACGTAGGATTTTTTGTTACCAAACCTTTGCCCAGCACTCAGTATTGTTTTACAAAGTTTTGATAAAATCAGTTAATTAGTATAAAATTCAGTATTAATCAGGTAAAGTCATACTGAGTGCTGGGTGCTCAATTTTGTGGTTAAATTTTTATCGCCACAAAATTGGCTTAAAAATTTAAACAAAATATGGCAGAACTTAAAGTCCAAATCAGAAATATTTTAGGTAAAAAAGTGAAAACCCTTAGAGAGCAGGGGTTGGTTCCGGCCGAGCTTTACGGACACGGAGTAAAAAATTTGCACCTGACTATTTCGGTCAAAGAATTCCAAAAAGTTTTTAAAGAAGCCGGGGAAAGCACTATTGTCGATCTCATAACCGAAGATAACAAAACAATTCCGGTAATGATTCACGATGTCGTTTCCGATCCGATTTCGGAAAAAATATTAAATATTGATTTCTATCAGATAAAATTAACCGAAAAAATTAAAATTCCTGTTCCTATTGAATTTGTCGGCGAAGCACCGGCAGTTAAAAATTTCGGCGGCATTTTGGTCAAACCTCTTCAGGAAATTGAAGTTGAAGCCCTACCTCAAGATCTTCCCCGACATTTCAAAGTGGATTTATCATCGCTTGATGAAATCAAAAAAAGCATTCTGGTTAAAGATTTGAAATTAAGCGATAAAGTAAAAATTTTTATCAACCCGGAAATGATTGTTGCTACGGTTATTGAAGCCAAACCCGAAGAAGAAGTGGTTAAAGAAACTGCTCCGGCCGAAGGCGCTGTTTCTCCTGAAGCAACTCCGGCGGCCCCGGCCGCCGCTGGTGCTTCGGCAGCCAAATCTCCGGCTGCTCCCAAAACCCCTCCTGTCAAAGAAACACCGACAAAATAAACACCCGATAGAATTTAAAAACTCTTATCCAACCCGCCCGAGAGGGCGGTTTATATTTTGGTTTAATCCTGATTTTTTTGCTAAAATAAAAGGAAGAAATCCTTTTCAAGGGCTTTATTCGTTATATATTATGAAGCCATGGGATTTTTAAATATTATGCGCGACATTCAAAATAAAAAACCCCTTATTCTCAATCTTTCTTATTATCGCCAAAGGCGTCTCCCTTTAACTCAAATTTTAAAATCCACTATTATTTTGGTGGTAATCACTTTTTTTCTTTTTAGTTTCGTTTACGCTCCGGTTCATAATTCTCCTTCGTTAATCTTTGCCGCCCAAAATAATCAAACAAACGAAGAAAGGCAAAAACTGGAAAACCAGTTAGCAGAATTGGAAAAACAAATTTCTGATTATGAAAATGCTATTACTCAATATCAAAAACAAGGCCAATCCCTCAAAAATGAAATCAAAACCTTAGAATCTAAAATCAGCAAACTCAATCTCCAAACCAAAGCCGTCAATATAAATCTGGAAAACCTTAACCAAGAAATCGGTACCACTCAATCAAAAATTGCTTCCGCCGAACAAAATATCGGTTTCAATAAAGAAGCCCTTTCCCAAGTGCTACAAAATCTTTATGAAAACGAAAGCCAAAGTTTAATGGAAATTTTTGTTACTAATCCCAATCTCTCGGATTTCTTCGGCAATATCAATAATTTGATGCTCGTCCAAGACAACCTCCGAATAACCGTAGATAAAATAATTCAGCTCAAAAATGATCTCCTAGACCAGAAAGAACAACTGGCTCTGGAAAAAACCGACGCCGAAACTCTTAAGGCCTATCGGGTCAGCCAAAAACAAACCATTCAGGAAACCCAAGTCCAAAAGAACGCAATCCTGAAAATCACCAAAGGCAAGGAATCGGAATACCAAAAATTAGTCGCCGAAACCAAAAAAACCGCCGCCGAAATAAGAAAGCAAATTTTCAAAATGCTTGGCGGCGGAGAATTAAATTTTGAAAAAGCTTATGAACTGGCTAAATTTGCCGAGCAAGCCACTGGCGTGCCAGCCGCTTTTATTCTAGCCGTCCTAGACCGAGAATCGGCCTTGGGCGCCAATGTCGGGCAATGCGATTATAAAACAGCGATGCATCCTAGACGAGATATTCCCGTATTCTTGAATATCATCCAAGAATTGAATTTAAAAAACAATCTTGAGGCCGGAATAATAAAAGTTTCCTGCGCCAATTCCGACGGGGCTTACGGCGGCGCCATGGGCCCGGCCCAATTTATTCCTTCAACCTGGGTTCTTTATAAAAATTCCGTAGCGGATATTACCGGCAATAATCCCCCTTCGCCCTGGAACAATGAAGATGCTTTTGTGGCTACCGCCCTTTATTTAAAAAATGCTCTAAATTCTTGCTCCAATTATTCTGGTTTAGCTCAGGAACGCTGCGCCGCAGCCCGCTATTATGGAGGCAGCCGTTGGCGAAATTATCTTTGGACTTACGGCGACCGAGTGATCACTCAAGCCCAATCTTTTCAAAACGATATTGATGTACTTATAGCTTCTTAATTTATATGGTAAAAAAAACTGTTTTATTGGTTATTTTAGACGGCTGGGGAATCGGCACCCATGATGAAAGCAACCCTATTTATGCGGTTAAGCCCCAAATCATAGAAAGTATTAAAAGAATATTTCCTATCGGCTGCCTTCAGGCTTCGGGCATTGCCATCGGTTTGCCTTGGGGCGAAGAAGGCAACAGCGAAGTGGGCCATCTCACTTTGGGCGCCGGCAAAGTTCTCTACCAGCATTTTCCTAGAATTTCTCTGGCTATCCAGGATGGCCATTTTTTTAAAAATCAAATTTTAAAAAATGCTTTTGATCACGCCAAAAAATATAATTCCAATCTTCATTTAGTCGGCCTTTTAAGCGCCGGCAATGTCCATTCTTCTTTTGAACATCTAACCGCCCTTCTGGAATTCGCCAAAAAAGAAAATTTTGACCGAGTTTATTTTCAGCTTTTTACTGACGGCCGTGACAGTCCGCCAAAATCTGCGCCTGAACTTTTAAAAAAACTTGAAAAGGTTATTCAAGAAAAAAACCGGGGCGTTCTCGCCAGTCTTTCTGGAAGATTTTATGCCATGGATCGCACCCAGCACTGGGACCGCACCGAAAAAGTTTATAAAGTGCTGATCGGCGAAGGAAAAACAATCGCCAATTATCAAGAAATTTTAACCGAAACCTACAATCAGAATCTCAATGACTCCTTTATAGAGCCGACTCTTATCGGATCACCCTTGCCTGCGCAGGCAGGCCTGCCTGCCGGTCAGGCAAGTCACCCTATTAAAGATAATGACGCAGTTGTCTTTTTTGATTTCCGGGAAGAGAGCCCGCGCCAAATCGTGGCCGCCTTTGCCGACCCTGATTTTCCCAATTTTTCCGTAAAAAAATTTTCCAATCTATGTTTAGCCACTATGACCCAATATGAAGAAAAATTTAATTTGCCCGTAGTTTTCCCGCCGGAAGCAATTAACGAGCCTTTGGGAAAAGTCTTATCCGACCACAACAAAACGCAAGTTAGAATTGCCGAAACCGAAAAATATGCTCACGTAACTTTCTTCTTCAACGGTTACCGCAAAGAACCTTTCCCGAACGAATATCGCATTCTCATCCCTTCAATCAATACTCCTCATTATGATCAATTTCCGGAAATGATGGCCAAAACCGTCACCGATCGGACGATTAATTCGATAAATGAAAATGCCTATGATTTCATTCTAACGAACTACGCTAATCCGGATACCATGGGCCATACCGGAAATTATGAAGCTGCAATTAAAGCCATAAAAATTATTGATCAAGAAATCGGCCGGCTCCTGAAAGCCGTTTTAGCCCAGCCCAATACCGCGATGATTATTACTTCCGACCATGGTAATATTGAAAGAATGCTTGATCCCTTAACTGGTTTAGTAGAAACCAAGCACGATCCCAATCCCGTCCCTATTTATTTGGTAGGCAGAGAGTTTGAAAAAATCTTGCCTGCCGGTAGGCAAGGGAAAAGCGAGGCCGAAACCCTAAAAACCGAAACCTTAAACCTCGGCACTTTGGCTGATGTCGCTCCTACTATTTTGAATTTATTGGACCTTCCCCAACCCAAAGAAATGACCGGTAATAATCTTTTGCCCCTCTGGGTCCCTCACCCTTGAAGTATATGATTATGTTTTTTGTTTATATATTAAAGTCAAAATTAAATAGCAGTTTTTATATTGGATTCGCAGAAAATCTCAAAGAGAGATTAGAAAAACATAATCAAGGGTTAGTTAGATCAACAAAAAATATAAGACCAATGGAATTAATATATTTTGAAGCCTATAAATCTAAAAAAGACGCTTTAATCCGCGAAAAAAGATTAAAGCATTTTGCCAAAGGATTTGCCTCGTTAAAAGGTCGTCTTAAATATTCTTTAATGCTTCAAGGGTGAGGGATGAAACTTATCTTCAAAATAATTTTATTCATCATCGTTAATGCCTTGGCGATTATTATTGCGGCCCATCTTGTCAAAGGGTTTAATTTCGAAGGAAACCTTACGGACCTTACGATCGCAGCCGCCATTATCACTTTATTCAATATTTTCATCCGGCCGATTCTAAAACTTATTTTGGCGCCTTTGATAACTTTAACTTTCGGGATTTTAGCTTTTGTTATTAATGCCGGCATTCTTTATCTTCTTGACAAATTCAGCCCAAGCATTACTATAAATGGACTAAGTCCACTTATTATCGCTACCATTATTATTAGTTTCGTTAATATCTTAGTTAATCTCTCAACCAAATTGGGCGATTAAAAGTTAATTAGTATGTTAATCGTCGCACAAATAATCGTTGCTGTTTTATTAATAATTTTAATTCTGCTCCAAGAACGTTCTTCCGGTTTATCGGGAATTATGGGCGGCGGCGGTGAAGCCGGTTCTTATCAGACCAGACGGGGTTTGGAAAAAATAATTTTTTACGGCACCATCATTTTAGCCATTCTTTTTATAGCCTTATCTCTTCTGAAACTAATTTTGTAGACTGAAGCAATCTTTAATGATTAAAAAAATTATAAATTCGTTCACACGATTTGAACGTAATCTCTTTATTGGAGCGATTTCGGTTTTTTTGGTTTCTTCGTTTTTTTGGTTAGCGCTTACTTTTCAAGACAGAATCGAATTAATTCCCAAAAAAGGCGGACAATATATAGAAGGAAAGACCGGACAGCCTATTTTTATCAACCCCATAATTTCCAGCAATGAAGTGGACCGCGACATTGCCTCTTTGATTTATAGTCCGCTTTCGGATTTAATCAACGACTCTCAAATTGAAGAAGAAACAAATTATTTGGTTAAGCTTAAACAGAATCTTGTTTGGGATGACAATCAACCCATTACCAGCGATGATGTTCTTTTTACAATTAAAACCATCCAAGATCCGGATACCCATTCCCCGCTTTTTCAGGCCTGGCAAGGAATTGTCACCGAAAGAGTCAGCGAACTTCAAATCAGATTTGTTCTCCGCAATCCCTATGTCTTTTTCATTAACAACCTTCGTAATTTGCCGATTATTCCCCAGCATATTTTTGGAAAAATTCCCACCGCTAATCTCCGGCTTTCAAATTATAATCTGGAACCGGTAGGCAGCGGCCCGTATAAATATGACCGCTTTACCAAAGAGAAAGACGGATTTATTACCCAATACCAATTGGTAATCAATAAAAACTATGCCAGCCAAAAACCTTACATTGAAAAATTTATTTTTAAATTTTACGAAAATGAAGATGATTTAATCGGCGCTTTCAATCGCCGAGAAATTGACGGCTTTGGCGGCATAAGCCCCAAAAAAGTTAAAAAACTGTCATTGGGCAAAATCATCCGAGGCGTTGTGATGTCTGATTATTATGCCATTTTCTTCAACCAAAATATCAACTCCAGTCTTAAAGACAAAAACATCCGCCTGGCCCTAACCCAAGCCATTGATAAAACCCAGATTATTCAAGATGTTTTTAACGGCGAAGCCGTGAAGATTGACGAACCCATAATAACTTCCAGCACCCCGGACCTAGCCGCTATCAGAGATAAAAAATTGGAATTTAATTTGGTTGTTCCCCAAATTGATTTCTTGATTAAAACAGCGGAAATCATTAAATCGGATTGGGAAGCCATTGGGGTAAAACTCAATCTTCTTGTTTTAAATCCTAACGACATTATCAATCAAGTAATCCGTTCTCGTGATTATGAAATGATTCTTTTCGGCATCAACCCCAAAAATAAAGAAGATCTATTTTCTTTCTGGCATTCTTCTCAGAAGTTTTATCCCGGGCTTAACTTAGCAATTTATGGCAATCCGCAAGCCGACAAACTAATGGAAGAAATCCGTCAAACCGCCGATCCAAGCGAGCGCCTGGCAAAACTGGAAACTTTGGAATCTATTATCAATCAAGACCTGCCGGATATTCCCCTGTATTCCCCAAAATATCTTTATGTCAGCACCTCGGATCTCGGCGGATTCAATGACAAGTTTTTAAACACAGCTAGCGATCGTTTTCAAAATATTAAAAAATGGCATGTCGAAACCTCTTGGTCATTCAAATAAAATCATGAAAATTAATTTGCTTCTTAATAAAAGAAAACCGGAAGCCAGATTTTTGGATGAAATGCGGCTCGTTCTTTATGACCAAAAATGGTATAAAAGCGTTAAGCATCCTGAATGTTTCGGAGTTTATGATGTCTATCGAAGGCTCAGAAAAGAAAAAGACTTAAGATACGACATCACAGTTATCCCAGCTAAAATGTTGGGTCGGGAATTCCCTAAAACCAAAGGCCACAGTCATTCTAATGTTCAAGAATTAATCTGGGTATTGGAAGGAAGAGCTTTTTATTTCGCCCAAAAAGGTCAAGGTAATTCTATCAAAGACTGCTATGTGATTGAAGCCAAAAAAGGAGATATATTGACTATCCCCGTTGGCTATGACCACTTAACGATCAATCCTTCAAAAAAGAAATTAATTATGGCCAATTGGATCTCTGAAAAGGCAAAATATGATTATTCTTTATTTGATCGTTTTCAGGGCGCTTGTTATTACTACACTAATAAGGGCTGGGTTAAAAATAAAAACTACAAAAAGGTTCCCAAATTAAAATTAAAAAAACCGTTTAAATTAATGCCCAAGAAATTTAAACTTTTTATCCAAAGCATAAATTAATCAAGCCCTCTTAGTGGAATCTAACAATCCAAAAAAATAAAAGGGCAGATGGCGAAATGGCAGACGCGCAGGCTTCAGGAGCCTGTGAGAGCAATCTCGTGAGGGTTCAACTCCCTCTCTGCCCACTAAGACAAGGCCTCTCGGGGCACAAAGCTTAGCTTTGTTAATGGGCACGCTCAGCGTGCCACAAAAAATTAAAAAAATAAAAAGTCGAAATTTATGATTAAAAAAACAAACATTATGTCCTCACGGGACATCTCCCGCAGGGAGACAATTAATTCTTCGGCTTTGCTCAGAATTAATAGTGAGCACGGTCGAACTATTAAAAAACCGAAAGAAGAACCATTGCGCTGGGCTGCTTTAGGCGGTCTGGAAGAAGTCGGTCGCAACATGACTTTTTTTGAATATCGCAATGAAATTATCGTGGTTGATGTGGGGTTTCAATTCCCCGAAGAAGAAACCCCGGGCATTGATTACATCATCCCCAATACCACTTATCTTGAGGAACGAAAACAAAACATTAAAGCCGTAGTCGTCACCCATGCCCACTATGACCATATCGGCGGAATCCCCTATTTAATGGAGAAACTCGGCAACCCCCCGATTTATACAGCCGCTCTCACCAAAGAAATCATTAATAAAAGGCAGGAGGAATTTACGAAAGCCCCAAAACTCAACTACCAACAAATAATTAAAGATAAAGATAAAATTCATTTATCGAAATATTTTGAAGCCGAATTTTTCAGCGTCGCCCATAACATTCCCGATACTTTTGGTTTTGTTCTGAATACGCCCGTCGGAAAAATGGCTTATGTCGGCGACTATAAATTTGATTACGATAAAGAAGGCCAGCCCAAAGGATTAGAGGAACTTAAAAAAATCGGCGAACAGGGAATTCATACCCTCTTTCTTGAAAGCACCAACGCCGAAGAGCCGGGCTATTCTTTATCGGAAAGAATAGTGGAAAAAAACCTTGAAGAACTCTTTAAAAAATCTTCCGGAAGAATTATTATTGCTCTTTTTGCATCGCTCGTTAACCGCGTTAATGAAATCATCAAAATAGCCGACCGCCTCGGCCGCAAAGTGGCCCTGAGCGGCTATTCAATGCAATCCAATATCCAGATCGCCCAAAATCTTGGCTATATCAAAGCCCGAAAAGGATTGATTATTCCTTTGGAAGAAGTCAAAAGACACCCCGATGATAAAATCATCATCTTAAGCACCGGCGCTCAGGGTGAGCCCAACGCCAGCTTAATCAGAATTATCAACGGCGAACACCGCCTTATCAGTTTGAAGTCTACCGATACCGTTATTTTGTCGGCTTCGGTTATCCCGGGCAACGAAAGAGGTGTTCAAATGTTAAAAGACGGCATCAGCCGCCAAGGAGCCAAAGTTTATTATTCAAAAATAATAGACATCCATTCCAGCGGCCACGCGCCCCAAGAAGAACTGAAATTAACCACAAAGTTAATTAATCCCAAATTTTTTATCCCCATCTATGGATACTTCTTTATGAGATCAACTAATAATGAACTGGCCGAAAACGCCGGCGTTCTTAAAAAGAACATTTTTATGCCTGCTAACGGTCAAGTGATGGAATTTAGCCCTAACGAAGCTCACCTGACCAAAGAAGAATTGCCGGTTTCTTATGTCATGGTTGACGGTTTGGGCATCGGCGACGTCGGCGAAGTGGTTTTGCGCGACCGCAAAGTCCTGGCCCAGGAAGGAATGGTTGTGGTAATTACCACCATTGACCGCCGCACCAGCCAACTGATAAAAAATCCCGATATCATTTCGCGAGGATTTATTTATTTAAGAGAAAACCAAGTGCTTCTTGAAGATATCAGGCATCGCATCCGAGGAATGATCAATCGCCTGCCCCGCTACCAACCCTTGGACGCTGATTATCTCAAATCTCTCATCCGTGACCAAATCGGCCAATTTCTGTATAATAAAACCAAAAGACGACCGATGATTCTGCCGGTAGTTATAGAAGTTTGACAATTTCTAATTTTGAATTTTGAATCAATTTCGAATGTTTTAATTTTGAATTAAAAATTCAATCATTAAATAATTAAATCAAAATTTGAAATTCGAAATTTAAAATTAAGAGTTAAAATTTTGTATATGAAACCAATCTTAATCTCCGGGATTCAACCCACCGGAAAACTTCATTTAGGAAATTATCTCGGGGCTTTAAAAAATTTCGTTGAGCTCCAGAACTCCGGCAAATACAGTTGCTATTTTTTTATCGCCGACTTTCACGCACTCACGGAAAATCCGGAAGCAAAAGATTTAAGCGCCAACATCATAAATCTGACGGCGGATTTTTTGGCCGCCGGCTTAGACCCTAAAAAATCAACTATTTTCCAACAGTCGCAAATTCAGCCCCTCCAAGAACTTAAATGGATTTTAAGCACTCTTACGCCGGTAAGCGAGCTTATGCGCATGACGGCTTTCAAGGAAAAAGTGCTCCAGCCGCTCAAACCATCTGAGAGGAAAAAAATTACGAAGGATAAATTGAACGAAATTATTGAAAAATCTAATTTCGGTTTGGCGGAATATCCCATTCTGATGGCCGCCGATATTTTACTTTATGATGCCGAATTTGTTCCCGTCGGGAAAGACCAACTCCAACACCTAGAATTAACCCGAACCTTAGCCAGAAAATTCAATAAAAAATTCGGCAAAACTTTTATTGAGCCCAAACCTCTTTTAACCGAGGCCTCTCGGATAATGAGCTTGGACGACCCCGCTAAAAAAATGTCCAAGTCCCAGCCCGCTGGTTGTCTTTTTTTGGACGATTCGCCAAAAATTATTCGGGAAAAATTAGCCCGAGCCGTCACCGATTCCGGCCGGGAAATTAAATACGACCTAAAAAACAAACCGGCTATCAGTAACCTCTTAACGATTTATTCCACCCTGTCCAATAAACCAATAAAAACTATAGAAGAAAAATATAGCAGCAAGGGCTATGCCGAATTCAAAAAAAATTTAGCCCAAGTAATCATCGCTGCCTTAAAACCATTCCAAAAAAAGAAAAGAGAACTTGAAGCTAAAAGCTATAAACTAAAAGCTATAATAGAATTCGGTTCTCAAAAAGCCCAAAAACAGGCCCAAATAAAAATTCAGGAAGTCAAAGAAAAAATAGGGCTTATTTAAATTTTTCTTACCCCCAGCCAAATCTGCCAATCGCCAAATTTGGTATTTGATTCGGCATCAAACTTATCCGAATGCCTCAACTCAATCTCGTGAGCATTAATTTCTTTCTTAAGAAAATCATTATTTTTTTCTAAAATCGCCTTT
>Ga0210057_1009823_pt1 | contig 10969 bp, 6 predicted proteins | sample CryGeyCG2114_010_2_FD_183968 | JGI IMG/M metagenome (GOLD analysis project Ga0210057, IMG submission 183968) | Groundwater microbial communities from aquifer - Crystal Geyser CG10_big_fil_rev_8/21/14_0.10 (SPAdes) (version 2) | ecosystem: Environmental > Aquatic > Deep subsurface > Groundwater ...
CTCCACTATCAGCTACACCCCTAGTTTTTGGTCGCCAGCCACCAGTTTTGCCAAAGCCTGCACCACCTTTACGCCGGAGTAATATTTATGCTACGCTATATTCAACTTATGTCCCGCCTGCTCAAAAATTTTTTACTCCTGGCAGTTTTTTCTTTGGCGGCGCTGTTTGCTCCTCGCTCCGTCGCGGCGCTTGTCCCAGATTTTGTCCAAGCTGTCCAAGAAGGCAATAATCTCCAATGGTATCTGGGAGGCAAATCCGGCATGCTTTCTACCACCACAGACGCTTTAACCGTCTTTATAGTTGGTGCCCGCGACCAACAAGGCAATATTGTTCAAGTCGGAGCAGTGCAAACTACGGCTTCACTAATTGCTTCCACCTATAACAAACCAGCTTCTTCTGTTGACTATGTGGCCTATTTAATGAATAATTCCGGCTTGGCTAAATCCGCCTATGCTCAAGGAGAAGGCTGGAATTTTCTAGCAAGTGCCAAATCATCGGCTATGCCCCAAGTGATTTTGGAACTCTGGAAACTGATTAGAAACGTTGTTTATTTGTTCTTTATAGTAATTTTTGTGGCCATCGGCTTTATGATTATGTTTCGCTCCAAACTCAATCCCCAAACTGCGGTAAATATCCAACTGGCCTTGCCGGGAATTATTGTCAGCCTGATTTTAGTAACTTTCAGTTTTGCCATTTCCGGCCTGATTATTGATATGGTCTATCTGGGTCATAACTTAATTGCCGCTGTTTTTTTTGGAAGCTCAGCTAGTCCTTTATATACTCTCATTACTGCCGGAGGCGCAGGAACTGCAGGAGCTTATCTTGACGCTGTTAACGGTATGGATATTATCACATCGCTTTTAGTCCCGACTTCTACATCCGGAATTATCGGTTGGGGTGAAATCAATGTTTTTAACCAATTAGCCGAGTTTATTAGCATCGGTGGGCTAATGGATAACGTTGCCAATCTTCTACAAGGAAACGTCTCCGGATTAATCCCTTTAATATTAGCTTTTTCATTGCTTGGTACGGGTTTGAAAATTTTCTTTGGATTATTAACAAAATACGTTACTTTAATTTTAATGACTATTTTTTCACCGTTTGTTTTTTTATTTACCGCTTTCCCAGGCCGAGGCGAGGGCGTGGGTAATTTTTTCAAAACCATGCTCTCAGCTGCCTTAACTTTTCCAGCCACAGCATTCATGTTTTTTCTCTCTGCCTTTTTTGTCAGTAAAGCCACTGGGGTTGACCTTAATGGTTTACCGCCGCTAAATGAAACCGGCGTTTTAATGCCTTCAACTGGAAGCACGGGGTTAAAAAATGTACTAGAACCTCTTGTGGGTTTGGGGATTTTAATGGCCGCTACACAAGTACCACAGGCAATTGATCAAGCCTTAGGAGCTAAGCCGGGTATAGCCGGGGCCGCTACGCCGGATATAGGAGGTGCTTTAAGCAAAATCCCGATTATTGGCGGTTTGATCCGCTAGAATTTGTTCTTATTGCTTTTAAAAATTGACTTCCTATAACCATTAAATCCCTAACCACTCGTGAGGCTTGCCCCATTCTAAACCAATAATAAGCATTATTTATTCCGTCACTAATTGCTTCAATTGACTTTCTTGGAATACTTAACAAACCTATTCTAGGGCTGATCCTTAATAAGAATATTCCTGTAAGCACTAATGGTAAAGGTGAAAAACCACTCATTTGTGGTTTCGTGTCTGGTAAATCGGCGATGTCTAAAGCTAATGCCGTTTGAAATTCAGGGCTGCTATAATCCGTTCGGACGGCTGTTTCAATTATTCCCATGGCTTCACCAAAATCGCCGCTGCCAATTTTTTTAAAAGCCATTTCAGCCGTTGAAAAATAATTTTCATTTGGTTCAACTTCTTCAGCTGCAAGTTCGTTTTCCCCATGTATATCCATCGGCATTTCTTGTTTTGGTTCCCAATTTTTGAGCGGTTCAACTCTGTCTTGCCAGGTATCCGGATATTGGATTTTTAGTTCCATGGCATATCGGTAAAATTCAATCACTTGAGGATTGGCGCCGTATTGCTGCAAAAAATTCAGGAAAATGTTTTGATCAAAAGTGTCGGGATTATCTAAATACTGACTCCATATTTTTCTTAACTCTACCTGTCCTGCCTGGTCTAAACTTAATTGAGTGGAAATATCTTCAAAGACTACTTCATTTATAGCCATAATCGGTTGACCTGTTTCTTGATCGAAAACAACTTCAGGTTTACTTGTATCGGGATTAATCGCCGTTTTAAATGTTTTCAATAGTCCTGCTGGCCCACCTTCGATGGCGGCCAAATCTATAACTGACCTGTCGTTCCCGTGTTGCGGGTCAGTCAACGGCTCAATATTTAAAGTTCCGTCAAACCCTTGAAGACTAAAGTCAATTTGGGTGTTGCTTGCTTCAACCGCTTGACTTTCTTCTGTAGATCTGGGGGAAAAATCAAAGGCAGTTCCGGCTTTTTTTTCTAAAATTTCTATTCCTTTATCTCTTATCCATACGATTGCGGTTACTATGACCGCTACTGGAATTCCTCGAGATGCCAACCATACAATTAGTTTTTTTATTTTACTATCGCTCTTACTGACGCTGGTGTTTATTTCTTCAAATATTTCAGCCCCAACATTAACAGCTTTGCCTGGCAGTTGAATCCCGTCAACGACACCTCTTCCTATTACCTTACCTGCTTTTTTCACCCCCTCGACAATCTTTTGTCCTTTAGTTAGGGGTTGAACTACTTTATCTTTTTGGTCTGGTACTCCTGGATCAATAATTTGCGTTGGCTCAATATCTTCACGCCTTTCCCGGTCAAAATCTTTTTGAAATCTATCATTTGTGCTTTCTGGCATATTTATTCAACCGGAACATAGGCGTTATGTTCGCGTAAATATGTAAATTGAGGCAAGTTGGCATCGGATATATCCGGATCGATTTTACTAGCCGCTTTAGCTCCCCACCTTTGAATCGCCAAATTATTAATTGCTAAATACCCCCCTGCAAGAATTGGCGCGGTTGTCCACCAGGTTAACCACCAAGCAGTAGTGTTTAATATTGTGGCCCAAATTAATTGAGGTGCGCCCAAGAATGCTTCGACAACTAGTGTCGGTAAATTTATCTTAACTTTATCTCCAATATTAGCTTGTGAAGCTTTAATTTGTAATCTATACCACCATGCTTTAGTTCTTAACGCTTGAGTTTCACGGGTTCTTTCCCCGCTTTCTTTTAATCTTTGCCGAAAAGGTTTATTACCTTGCCTAATAAACGCTATTTGTGAAGTTTCCTTCACAAATCTTTCTAACGTTTCTCTGTCCGTGTCCCAAACCCGACCCTGCATCATAAATTCAAACATTCCCACTCTTTGTTCGGCGATTTCCGAGGCTAACAGTTCGGCGTTAAACCAACCTTTTAGGGTTTTAATCAATGCCCCACGGCAAGCCGCATACATTTCCGTGCTGCGCATTTGTTTGGTTACCCAATCGCCAAACTGTAATAACTGAGTAAAATCTGCTACTCGATTAACAAACATGTTCTGTGGTAAGGCTGCGCCTGCCTGTCTCGGCGAGTCAGGTGTATACCCTGTTCCCGGTTCAGCTCCGATCGGCCGACCCAACAACAAACTTAATAGTGTTTGGGCACGGAGATTATAAAAATATTCCCGGTGTTTTTCACTCTTAAACTTTAGACCCAACGGGTAGTTAGCTGGTTGTATCCGTACCATTTTCCCGCCGATTGATTTTTTTCTTTGCAAAGTGGATTTATCTTTTACCTCAAAAGGTGTGCCTTTTAATTTGTTAATGCTATGAGAAACGCCCTCAACTCCCAGTTCCAATCTCCGCTCAAAATTTCCGCCCGGCATAAATTCCCAATAACGCCTCATACCATCATCACTTAGTCTCTCGCTCCAATTACCCGGCACCCAATCCCACTGCCAACCACTCCTTCCTTTTTGCCAAACCAACCGCCCCCCCTCAAAAATAACTTCACCCGGTCGCATTGGATCTGTCGCTGATTGTTTGATATCGAAACTATATTCGATTAAATTTTCATTAATCCACCCCAAAGATTCTCCGTTAGGCATTGATAGTCTAAACCATTTTCCTTCCCGATTACTAAAAATTTGTTCAACTAAATAGTCATTATCGTTAACGGTAAATCGTTCATCTTTTACAGTCGCACTGTCATTTTCTGGGGCTTCTCTTAATGAATCTCCTGTAAGTGGTTTTAGTTTTATCTTTCTCGCCCCGCCCATCGCCTCTCCTGATTCATCCAGGCCCATTTCATCAAAGAATAAGGCTAACTGAATTCTGTTTAACGATTGAATCAATAAATTGTCACGTTTGATTTTATAACCATCAACCACTACATCAACTACTTGCCAACTTTTTACCGGAGTAAATCCCGATTCATCATAACCGTCGGCAATTTCTTCATAAAATCCAGCCAATTGCTGTAAGGGCACATCCCGCTGTTGTGTCCATTGCAATGATTCGGTATCCCTCGCCCGCTCAATAAAGCCGCGCATTGCATTAGTCCAGTTTCTTAATAGCCCCTGACGCGCCAATTCCAGTCGCAATTGAGTCATTTTTTCCATGTAACTTAAATTACTGATCTCGCCTAAAACACTTCTGTGAGCCGCATAAATATCTTTATGCCAACCAATCAATTTTTCCAATTCCTCTGCCGCCCCCAATTGAACTTCTCCCATCGGATCAATGTATTTCGACAAATCCTGGGCGCTGGCGATTTCTAATTGCGTTAACCGCCTTAACATCGCCGCCTCGGCAAAAGCAATAAACCTCGCCAAGGGCCAATAGTTTTGACTGTTACTACGTCTGTGCCCAAACTCAGTAATTCCCTCAAGAACCTGGCCCGGGGTTACTCTCATTGAATAAATATCATCCGAAGCCGGTAAACGAATCATCTTCTTTAATAAATCGAGTGATTTTGTCGCACCGATGTCATAACCCTCAGCAAAAGTCAGGTCCATGTTTTTACCCAGCCGTTTATGGACTTCGGAATCGACTAAATCAAACACAAAACCCCAACAGCGACTATCGCGCAAAACATTGCGCATATTTAAAAACCCTTCAAAAAACTGCCGCTGCGCCGTAAATCTCGCATTGGTCGAGTCGGCTTCAAACTGATTAAGTAAAATGGCTAATTCGTCGTTATAAAAAATTTCATTAGCCCGCTTGTCAATATTTATCCCATCAAGCCTCAAAGATCTTGTTCCGCTAAGATCCAGGCTTAAGAAATTAACAAAGTTCTGCATTGCCTGACGAACCGTAAGGCTACGCTGGTCGTCAGGATTGAGTCGATCGTTTAAGCCAGCCTTACCCTGTTTTCCTTCACCGAGCAACCGCATATCTTCATCCAAAACCCACTTAATTCGGTCAAAAACACCACGGCGGTGATCATATTCCCCTTGATCCGGTTTTTGCCCGCGTTTAATTTTATAACGCGTATTTTGATAATTTAGATAGTCCCCTGCCTGGCCAGGAGTGTCTGTCATCGGCTCTGCCATTTGCCTTAATGCTTCTTCTATACTAATTTTGTTTTTTTGAGCAATTTCCCTAGCTCTGTTTAAATTATCGGGAGTTAGTTCGGGCATAAACAAAATTCGCTCTTCCGTATTGGCGTATTTTCGAACCAAGTCGTGGCTCCGATCATTAGCTTCCAGTAAATACATAAAACAGTGCTGCCAAATCTTATCTTTCTGGTCCCAGTATTTTTCTGGATTAAATTCTCGTGTATCGGGCACCATTGCTTCATAATTGAACCTGTCATTACTGGTGTCCCACCAACCCATCTTCATCATCGGCGACTCGGTAAAACGCATATTTTCTCCTAAAAATTCAAGCGTGTGACCGTCGGCGTCGGTAACAATTTCTTTATCAAAGATTTGCGCCGGGTGATAGGCTAAAATACGCAAATCTCCTCTACTCATATTTAAGGCGTCTAAAACATAAACCTTCTCAAACATCACCGCATCAACGATAAATTGAGGTAATTCGCCGTTTGCATCAAAATTGTATTTTTGCGCTAGAACCTCCAACTTGTATTCATAGCTTTTTCCTTGATTGAAAAAATACAAGGTTTTCAGGGCATAGATAAATCTTTCGTCTTTTTCCATATTTGATATCGCCACCTCACCGGAATATTGTCTTAATGTCACATTAATTTCGTCACGCTTGGCCATAGAATCAGGTATAACGTTATCGCTCATCGACTCAACGTTACCAACCAACTGACCGCGGTAAAACTTCCAATACAATACGTCAAGTAGAGCTTTGCCCCGCCAATAACCACCCTTATTCATTTGGTCTAAAAACTGCCCCAAAACCTTTTCTCCTGCCACTGACTCATATGCCAAAGCCGTTTCCAAACCACGCGCATCGGTTTCTACCCCCCCTCTTCCAATGTTTAATTTTTGACGTTCGCCGCTTTTATCCAGATAGGCAACCACAGAGGATCGCATTTCTCCAAGTCTACCTTCTACGGCTATTAATAATTTTTCCCGCCAATATTCGCGCGGATTAACCGCTAAATAATCATTTTCTTTTCCCTCTCTTTTGGCTAAACCGAGGCCTTTGTCCCGGCCGTCTTCTTCCCCAACCAATTTTTTATACCAATCCTCATGTTTATTCTCCATTAAATTTTCTCTAAGAATATCTGACAGCCTTAACGTTTGCGGATCAACTCCATGAGCGACTAAGAAATGATAAAGTTCGGCCACATCATCCAAGTCTTCTCTTTCTTTTAAATCTTTATCAATGCTTTTTTCTAATTTTTCTCTATGTTCTTGGCTTAAACGGATCGCTCCGTTACGGTCTAATGTTTGCACGCACAACCTATCCCAAAATTCGCCGGCTTCGGTCAAACCTTTTTCACCCTTGCCGCTTAACTCACGATTGTAAATGTCCACGGCTACCTGTTTAACCTCTTTGGTCAATTGCTCTTTGGAAAGTTCTTTGCCGCCCGGGCACCACTCGATCAAATCCAAAACTGGTTTTAGCTCTTCGTCAGTCAAGGCCACCCGGTCATCGGCCAACGCCCGCAAACTCTTAATTTTTATCTCGATTAATTTATATAAGGCTACCCGACTCCCCGTTTCGCGAAAGGTGAAATAAAGTTCACTTACTTCTGCCTGCTCGCCCGTAACTGGCTGTAATTCGTGCGTCGCTATAAATCCACGGAATCTTTCCGTTGGTATCTCTTCGCCGGTTAAGGTTTTTGCTTTTTTTTGTTTTAACGGTTTATCAAAATCGATTCTTTTATCATCACCAATTATCGCCTCGCCATAACTCAATCTTGTTGATTTTTTTTCCAAATGAGCAGATCGGTCCATATCCATTCATTCTAGACATTTTTCCCGGGGGAAGCAATTTTTTTTTGGGGGGGTTGCTAAAATTTTTATTTTTGGGCAACTAACGTTCAGCGGATAAACAAATTATTAATAGGAGCGGATCGAAATTAATCACTTCATTTGGAACCTTTAATTTGCCTTTTTTGACCACCCGGCTTATCAAATTATCCGGCGCGTGAGGAGATTGATAAATTAAAGCTGCCGAAGATTTTTATCACCGTAACGGAAAAAGCTAAAACAGAGCTTGATTTAACTGATTTTGATTACCAAGATTGGCTCTTCGGGAAAGCAAGCTTTAGTAAGCGGCAACTAATACTTGCCGCATTTGCGGCGTTATTACCATCATTTCCACATCTGTAAGTTGGACTTTTCGTGTTCCGCCAAAAATCTGGGAAACAGCTTGAGAATCGTGACTGTGGAATCTTTGAACAATTTCAGGTAAAACATCCAGTTTCCAGGTTGGTAAACCGGTTCGATGACGGAATAACCTAACTAGGTGACTAATTCCTATAATAGTGGCCTGTCCCGCCTTGGTAAGAGTTTTTTGCTGGGATTCATTTAAATCAGGTGTGCCGCCTTGATTGATTGCTTTTAACAAATCGATAAAATCTTGAGTAATCTGCTCGACTTTTTTCAATGGCGATAAATTTTTTAACAATCTGGCTTGACTAGCTACGTGGACAGAACCTAAAATCTCGCCGGGATTAATTTGCGCAATCTGTTCTCCCTGCGGTGATTTTACAATGTATGGCTTTTCTCCTTGGTATGTAGTCAAGTGAATTGAACTACTACCTAATCCTATTTGATTCTTGCCAATCCTTAAATTTCTCGGCCGTTCGCCCAGTTCGGTTAACGACTTTAAAATTCCGGGGGCTAATATAGTTTGGAAGTTCAAAAGACGATCAACCCCCTCACTGTTGTTTGCTAACCACTTTAAACCAGATTTAGAAAAAAGAGTTAATAAAAAACCATATGACGAAGCCTCAAAACCTGTGCCTTGATATTTAAACTCGAAACTAAACTCAACCCGTCTGCTTAATCGTCCGCCAAAATTAGCATTATCATATTTACGCACAGATTCATATTGATTGAACTCATCATTTGGATTATAGCGCCGATTTCGTTTCAAGAATTTTTCAAACATCACTGTTTGAGCTATTAAAAAATTTGAAGAAAACAACCCGGAAAATGGTAGTAAGGAGGCAGGGTCCGGAGCGGTGGAATTTTCTGACCATTGAGATGACAAAATGGAAGAAGCGCTTGGGCAAAGTAAAATACTCGGCCAAGACGCAGTATTCATCCCGAATACCAATCCGTAAGGATGTCCAACTTGAGTTAATGTCTGAATTAAATTATCTTTTGCTCCAGCATTAAGCAATTCACTTGCTTGGTTGACAAATTGGGTGGCGGATTGGATAAATTCGGCGTTAGGCATAAACAACAGCTAATTGTTGCCGCATTTGCGGCGTAATAATCATCATCTCAACATCGTTTGGTTTAACTTTTCGAGTACCGCCAAAGGCTTGAGAAACGGCCTGGGAATCGTGCTGATGGAATTTTTGAACCAGTTCGGGTAATACATCTAACTTCCAAGTTGGCAGTCCGGTGCGACGGCGGAACAACCTGACTAAATGACTAATACCGATTAAGGTGGCATTTTGGGCTTTGGCTAAAACTTCCTGCTGTTTTGTATCCAAATTCGCACCGCCATTATTAACAGCTCTAAATAACTCGATAAAGTCACCGGTAATTTGCTCGGCTTTTTCCAAAGGCGATAAACCACGCATTTGAGCGGCCTGGTGGGAAACATGAAGATGGCCCAGTTGATCGCCGGGATTAATTTGAGCAAGCGGTTCGCCTTGCGGCGTTCTAACCATAAAAGGTTCTTTACCTTGATAGGTTGCCAACTTAATCGCGGTGGTTCCCAGGCTAACAGAGTTTTTGCCAATTTGCAGTTCCCGTGATCTTTCGAGTGATGTTTCTCCGGCAAAGGCTTTTAGGAAAAAGGGGGCAAGGAAAACTTGTTGCGCAAACTGAAAACCATTTCGAACAACATCCGGCATTTTGAGTTTAGTTGAAGAAATACTGCCTGACCAAGAAAATAATCCTCCTACATAAGACAGAGTGGAAGAATTATCCCCATCAAAGGGGGTTTTTGTGGGGCATGAGGATTCACTAGATGAAAACGGCAGAAGTGAAGAAAATGTTACTATGAGAGAATTATTTTCCTGGGCCTTAAATCTGGCTGATTCCTGGAGTATACCGCTAGAGCCATTGGCTGAATTTGAGAATAAAAGTAGCCCATATGGATGTCCCATTTCAGCAAGGTTTTGCAATAGGTTTGTTCTGACCCCGGCATCAAAAAATTCTCTGGCCTGGCCTGCAAATTGGACGACTGATTGGAACAATTCGGCATTAGGCATAAACAGCAGCTAATTGTTGCCGCATTTGCGGCGTTATCACCATCATCTCGACGTCCTCTACCCTAACTTGCCGGTGGCCGCCGAATTGGTTAGACACGGCTTGGGAGTCTAGCCGGTGAAGTTGTTGAACTGCTTGGGGTAAAACATCTAACTTCCAAACTGGCAGCTCGGTTTTTCGTCTGAATAAGGGTACTAAATGACTGATACCCACAATTACTGCCGAACGGGCGGCGGTTAAAACTGCTTGCTGTTCCGGTTTTAAACCCTCAAATAAAGTTTGGTTGTCGATTAAACCAAAGGCCGCTTTTAGATCTTTTGTCATAGTTTGAATTCTTTCCAACGGAGACATTTGCCGCAGAGTTGAAGCCTGGCGGTTGAGATGAAGAAAAGCCAACGGGCTACCCGACTGAATTTCTGCCACCGGTTCGCCGGTCGATGTTTTAACCACAAACGGTGCGCGGCCCTTGAATTGGGTGAGATTAAGTGAAACGGTCCCAAATGCAATTCCATTTTTATGAATTGAAATATTATCTTTATTGCCTCCAAATTCTTTTGAAATATGTGAGGAAAGATTAAATGGGGCTGACAAAAAACTTCCTGTTATAGGTACTTGCCCCTCACCGCTTGAAGCATCCAAGGATAAACTTACAGAAATACTACCGAGAAGGCCTTGAGAGATTGGCCCAAAACTAGAAAAATTATAACTTCTCTCTCCCAGATAAGTCTCTGCTGAAGCTTGAAGTCCATTTGACCAAGCGTTGAAAAAATCGGCACTCGTTATTTGAGAAGATACCCCACCGGAAGATTCTGATTGTAAAGAAGGTGTGTTGCTAGAATTTTGGGATAATTGACTCAGGATTACTCCGTAAGGGTGGCCAAGGGCTAATAAGTGCTGAAGAAGATCAGGATTACCCAAAGCCGCGCGGGCTTCGAGAACTGTTTGGAGCAGGTTACCGGAAAACTGAACGGTTTCTAAATGGCCCATAAATTTTGGGCAGTAAGGATATTATAGTCTTTCTTGCCAAATTTGCAATTCCTTGGCTTATCAATTTTCACTTGATCCAATCGATGTGGTTAAAGCCTTATTGTTTTAACTGAATTAATCAGCTGTTGCTTAATTTCTTCCCAGCTAGCCGGCTGGTGCAGCCGCGGCATTGGCT
>Ga0210057_1009824_pt1 | contig 10968 bp, 9 predicted proteins | sample CryGeyCG2114_010_2_FD_183968 | JGI IMG/M metagenome (GOLD analysis project Ga0210057, IMG submission 183968) | Groundwater microbial communities from aquifer - Crystal Geyser CG10_big_fil_rev_8/21/14_0.10 (SPAdes) (version 2) | ecosystem: Environmental > Aquatic > Deep subsurface > Groundwater ...
GAAGAATTTAGGCAGAAGATTGACCCCGGGAAAGAGTTTGAAATTTTGGAAAAAGAAAACATAAGCGTAATTTTGCCCGATGAATTCCCGCCTCTTCTTTCGGAAATTGAAGTTTTACCCCAAATTTTGTACGTAAAGGGAGCCCCGCCAACAGAGGAAGATACGGGAAAAATTCACCTTGCCGTGGTAGGCACAAGGAAATGTACTTCCTATGGAAAAGAGGCCTGCGAAAAAATAGTGAGGGGGCTCAAGGGACACGACATAACAATAGTGAGCGGCATGGCTCTGGGCATCGACACCGCCGCCCACAAGACGGCGATTGAAAACGGAATGAGAACCATAGCCATTTTGGGATGCGGGCTGGGAGAACAGGTTCTTTACCCTCCATCCAACCGGAAACTGGCCAATGAGATAGTTGAAAGCGGAGGTTGCATAATTTCCGAATATCCATACGATATGAAGGCGGCCCTCTTCACTTTTCCCCAAAGAAACAGAATAGTAGCCGGACTTTGCGAAGGCACGCTTGTGGTGGAAGCGCCCGAAAAAAGCGGAGCCTTAATAACGGCGTTTCTGGCGCTTGAATACAACAGAGAAGTTTTTGCTCTGCCCGGGGGAATTTTTGGAGTAAACTCAAAGGGCACGAACAAACTTATAAAAATGGGCGCCATACCGGTTACAGAAAATACCGACATACTCCAATCTTTCGGAATAAACACCGGGAACAGCGAGACGGAAACTGCTCTTTCGCCGGAAGAAGAAAGAATAGTTTCCCTTCTCTTTGAGCCGCTTGAACGAGATGAGCTTATGAGAAAATCAAAACTACCCATATCTCAAAGTAATCCACTATTATGCCGAATGGAAATAAAAGGTATCATAAAAGAAATAGACGGAAAAATTTATAAATTATGAATTTAGTCATCGTAGAAAGCCCAACCAAAGCACGTACCATTTCCCGTTTTCTCGGGAAGGATTTTCAAGTTGAGTCCAGCAACGGACATGTTCGCGACTTGCCAAAAAGCGAACTCGGCATTGATGTGGAGAAAAGTTTTGAGCCCCATTATGTTATTCCTAGAAAGGCGCAAAAAAACGTGACCCACTTGAGAAAAGTCTCCCAAAAGGCAAGCAGGATAATTTTAGCCACCGACGAAGACAGGGAAGGTGAAGCGATTTCGTGGCACCTGATCCAAGCCTTGGGCTTGAAAAATTCAAAATCCGAAGCGCGAAATTCGAAAATTGAAAGAATCGTTTTCCATGAAGTAACCAAGAAAGCCATTGAAGAAGCGTTGGAAAACCCGCGCGAGATAGACATGAATCTGGTTGAATCCCAGCAGGCGCGCCGGATATTGGACAGGCTCGTTGGCTACAAGCTCTCCCCTTTTCTTTGGAAAAAACTTATGCGGGGGCTTTCCGCCGGCCGGGTACAATCGGTCGCTTTAAGGCTAATCGTTGAAAGAGAGGAAGAAATCAAAAAATTCATACCCGTAGATTACTGGACAATAACCGCGGTCCTCGGCAAAAAAGCGTCCAAAAAAGAAAATTTTGAGAGTGCGCTCGTCAAAATAGACGGCAAGACTGTCGGCAAGCCGGGGCTTACGGACGAAAAGCAGGTCAAAAAAATAACCGGAGAGCTAGAAAAAAGCGACTGGCGCGTGGAGTCGGTTGAAAAAAAGGCCAAAGAAGTAAGGCCGAAGCCTCCGTTCACGACAAGCACGCTTCAGCAAGCCTCATGGAGCAGGCTTCACTTCTCCGCCAAAAGGACGATGAGAATAGCCCAACAACTTTATGAAGGAATAGAAATAAAAAAGGAAGGGGGTGCTCTCGGCCTCATAACGTACATGAGGACCGATTCGTTCAACGTTTCGGAATCGGCGCTGGAGCAGGCGCGCGATTATTTGATAAAGAATCTGGGGGAAAAATACGCCCTTTCCGCGCCAAAAAGATTCAAAACAAAAAGCAAGGGCGCGCAGGAAGCCCATGAAGCCATAAGGCCCACCCATCCGCACATAACGCCGGAGTCGGTAAAAAACGACCTTTCTCCCGAACAGTATAAATTGTACGACCTCATCTGGACAAGATTCATGGCGACACAAATGCCCAACGCCATTTTTGACGGCACAATCCTGGAGATAGAAGCCGTTTTTGAAAAGAAAAATATTTATCGCTTCCAATCCAGAGGATCCGTTCTGAAATTTGACGGATTTTTGAAAGTGTACCAAATGAAAATCGAGGAAGCGACGCTTCCTGTTATTGAAGCCGGCGATCCGATAGAGGCAAAAGAAATAAAGCCCGAAAAGCACCAGACCCAGCCACCGGCCAGATTCAACGACGCATCGCTGGTGAAGGCGCTCGAAAAACACGGCATAGGCCGTCCCTCGACTTACGCCCAGATAATTTCCACAATAGAAGCCCGCAACTATGTCGAGAGAGGCGATGGGAAACAATTCAAGCCGACTGAAATTGGGGAAAAAGTAAAGGCTCTCCTTGTGGAACATTTTCCCCAAATCGTGGACATCAACTTCACGGCCGAAATGGAAAACGACCTGGACAAGATAGCTTCCGGGCAGATGGAAAAACTGCCCCTTATCAAAGGGTTTTACGGGCCCTTTGAGAAAAATCTGGAAGAAAAATACAAGACGGTTGAAAAAGAAGATTTGGTTGAAGAAACGGAGGAAGTTTGCGGAGAGTGCGGAAAAAAAATGGTCATCAGATACGGCCGGTTCGGAAGGTTTTTGGCCTGTTCCGGATTTCCCGAATGCAAAAACACGAAACCTCTGCCGTCGCAGGCTTTGAATATAAAGTGCCCGATTTGCAAAGAGGGCCTGCCTGCCGGCAGGCAGGGCGACGTGGTTGAAAGAAGAACAAAAAGAAAAAGACTTTTCTACGGATGCTCAAGTTGGCCCAAGTGCCAATTCGCCACCTGGCAAAAACCGACGGGCGAACTTTGCCCCTCGTGCCAATCCCCTCTCGTTGAACTCAAGAGCGGAATAAAATGCTCAAACAAGGAATGCGATTACAAAAAGCCCTCGGCGTAAACCGAAGGCTTTTTCCTACTCTACCACTTGAACAGAGGGCTGTCAAGGAATAGAATAAGAACACAACATGACTTGGCAGGAATATTCTAAAAAACTTCCGAAAATATACTCGGAGAAAGACCTTAAACTCATAGAAAAGGCCTTTGATTTCGCTTCGGAAATCCATAAAGACGAAAAGAGACTCACGGGAGGCCCTTATATAGCCCATCCTTTGGACGTCGCTCTAAAAGTGGCCGAATCAAAGCTCGACACCCAAGCCGTGGCGGCAGCGCTTCTTCACGACACATACGAAACGGATGAAACCGCCCTGAAAAAAATCCGAAAACAATTCGGAAACGACGTGTCGTTTTTGGTTGAAGGCCTGTCAAAAGCCGACAAAGCCAAATATTCCGGCCGCGAGAGAAGCGCGGAATCAACAAGAAAAATGTTCATGGCCATGGCGCAAGACATTAGGGTCATCATCATTAAACTTTTTGACAGATTGGATAATATCGGAACACTTCACGTAATGCCCGAGGAAAAGCAAAAAAGAATAGCCATGGAAACCTTGGAAATTTACGCACCCGTAGCGGACAGACTGGGTATGAGCAACATAAAAGCGGAGCTTGAAGACGCGGCTTTCAAATACGCCTACCCCGAAGAGTACGGGTGGATAATAAAAGAAACTAGAGAGAAAATTCCCGAAAGGAAAAAGTATCTGGAAAAAGCGGTCATCCCCATTCTCAAAAAAGAGTTCTCGAAAGAAAACATCAAAGTGCAGACAATACACCATAGAGCAAAACATTATTACAGCTTGTGGAAAAAACTTCTGAGGTACAATATGGATTGGAAGATGATTTACGACCTGGCGGCAGTGCGCATTATGGTAAACTCCGTGGAAGATTGTTACGCCGTACTCGGCGTTATTCATAAAATGTGGAGACCGCTCCCGGGAAGAATAAAAGACTACATAGCCCTACCCAAACAAAACGGATATCAAAGCCTCCACACCACCGTTTTTTGCGTGAACAATAAACTTACCGAATTCCAGATAAGAACTCAAAAAATGCACGAGGAAGCGGAACAGGGCATCGCCGCCCATTGGGCCTGGGAAATGGCCGGCAAACCGCTCGAAGTAGGAAAAACGCCCCACAAAAAATTCACCTGGATAAAACAACTGCAGGAATGGCACAAAGAATTTGACAGAAACATTTCCGGAGAAAAATTTTTGGAGTCATTGAAAATTGACTTTTTCAAGGACCGCATTTTCGTTCTGACGCCGGAAGGCGATATCATTGATTTGCCCGAAGGATCGACTCCGATAGATTTTGCTTATCACATTCACTCGGAAATAGGCAATTCCGCCGTGGCGGCGAAAGTAAACAGCCGCATTGTCCCCCTCTCGCACAAGCTTGAATCGGGGGATATCGCGGAAATCCTCACTCAAAAAAACAAAAAACCCAATCTGAAAATGCTGGATTTCGCAAAAACTCCGACCGCCAAGCATCAAATAAAAACATTTCTCAAAAGAAAAGGTCTTTTTGTTAACCCGCTAAATATCAAAAAAGGGGCTCCGAAAGCGGAAATAAATATCGTGGTAAAAGAAAGAACGGGGGTGATCAAAGACATAAGCTCCATTTTCCTCTCCTTCAAAATAAACATAACCAGTCTTGTAACAAAGGAGACCAACAGCAAATATGCGACGGTATCAATAACTTTCATCCCCAAAAATAAAGAGCAGGTGGAGAAAATAACCACCCGCATCAAAAATATAAAAGGCGTGGAAGAAGTAAGCTTCAAATACTGAAGTTTCTCATCCAATCATCTTCGTTTCCGGCTTCTTCCGGACCAGTTTGGCTCTGTTCGGGAATAACTGCTTCATCTTTTGTTTCTTCTTCAATTTTGATTCCGACAATTCCAACTTTTGAAAGAAACGCGCCGAGTTCATCTTCGGAAAAAAACTCAATGGATATTTTTTTGGCCGGACCCCTCCTCTCAACCGAAACTCGCGTACCCAAAACATCGGAAAGCTGTTGTTCAAGTTCGCGCGACTCGGGGTCCGCCCTTTCCGTCCTTATTTTTCTCATGGTTCGTTCCCTTACTAACCGCCTAGAAATTTCTTCCGCTTCTCTTACGGTCATTTTTCTATAGATAATTTCTTTATACAAAGTAATCTGGTCTTCGCTTTGTTTGGTCAGACTTAAAAGCGGACGCGTATGCCCCTCGTTTATAAGACCCTGCTTTAACCCTTCTTGAATTTCTTCGGGCAAGCTCAGAAGGCGAATTGTATTGGAAACATACTCTCTGCTCTTCCCCATTTTCGCTCCCACTTCGTGATGCCTCATTTTGAACTCATTTACCAGTTGGCTGAAAGCGTCCGCCCTATCAAGCGGGCTAAGATCTTCTCTCTGAAGATTTTCTATAAGAGCCAGCTCCAGTTTTACCCTCTCGGATGGCTCCTCCCTGACAATCACGGGCATCTGCGACAAACCTGCTATTTTGGAAGCGCGCCATCTTCTTTCTCCGGCGATGATTTCATATTCAACGGATACTCCGTAAGTAGTTTCCTTTTCATCCCTGATAACAACAATAGGCTGCAAAACGCCATATTGCCTGATGGATTCGGCCAATTCTTTCAGTTTGTCTTCCTCAAAAACACGGCGCGGCTGCATTGAATTTGGACGGATTTTTTCAATTTCCACCCAAAAAACACCGCTTTCTTTTCTTATTCTAGGTAATTCGTGATTAGCCATTGCCAAAATTAAATGAATGAAATAATATTATCTCAATTATATACAAATTGACTTGGAAGCGCAAATTTTGGTGTATTTATACAACCACGCTCGAACCTATTTTAGCAAGAATGTCTGAAACTTTCCACGCGCGCGGCGCGTGCGAAGTCATTTGTTTTGGTGCCTCGGGTGGGAGTTGAACCCACATGAGTTTCCCCATACGATTTTGAGTCGTACGCGTATGCCAATTCCGCCACCGAGGCTTATCTACCACAGACAGTAATTTAACTTTACAAAATTTAATCCCCGCAGTAAACCCCCGTAGTATTACGGGGGTTTATTTTTTATAAATCTTCAAGAACTTCTTCAAAAATATTCAGACCATAATCCAGATCTCTTTTTTCAATTGTAATAGGTGGATACACGCAAATTGCGGATTTTCCGCATGACGCCAAAAGCGTCCCTCTCTTTTGGGCTTCCCGAATGACGGTTTTTCTTGTGTTCACATCATAAAAATCAACACCAAGCATTAAACCCAAGCCACGAACTTCTTTTATAATTTCGGGAAATTTTTGGGCAATACTTTCAAGCCGCTCTGCGGCGGAAGCGCCCATTTCCCCGGCATGAGGAATACCTCTTTTAATCACATCAAGGTTGGCAATAGCCGCGGCACAAGCCATAGGCGGACAGTGATGACTCCCGGAATGCATTCCCGGCTCCAAGTCCGGAAATTTTTCCGAATTCGCCACAACGGCCCCGATCGGCAACCCCGCGCCCAATGATTTTGATAAAATAACCATATCCGGCTCTATGCCAAAATGCTCGCAAGCGAACATTTTTCCGGTCCTTCCAAGCCCCGATTGAATCTCATCCGCTATTATGTAAATACCCCTTTTTTCTCTTAAGTATTCCACCAAAAAATTCATTCCATCTTTGTTGGGTACATTTATTCCGCCCTCTCCCTGCACCGGTTCAAAAAAGAAAGCGACGACGGGAGCATACTTTGCAAGATGATTTATCACATAGTCCGCTTCTTTGATCATATCTTTTTCAGTACAGTCCCCGTCGGGAAGAGTAAGTCTGCCAACGGCGCACCCGGATGTGCTTCCCCAGAGATGAACAGCTTTGGAATCGGTAAGAAGCTTGGCTATTCCGTGTCGCCCGTGAAAAGCGTTTTTAAAACCCAAAAAAGAAAATCTGAAAGGGGCATGACTGCTCGGAATAAAAATACGCCTATGCAAAAAAAGTCTTTCAAAACTTTTAGTACTCCATCGGCCCGTCTCCCCTAAGTAGGCCGCCATGCAGAGATACGCAGCCGCGTTGACAGCCGTTGCCCCTGAAATTTCAAACAAAACTTTTTTCTCGAAAGGCATAATACCGTCGGTGAGTTCTATCAATTTTTCCGCCAAAGCCGCGCGGGAAATTTCAATATTATTTTTATCCAAGCCGGCGACTTCGTTGGCAAATGGCCAATCAGCGCTAATGCAACTGTAAAGTGACTTCAACTGCGTGGACAAGAAACTCTCCACTTCCGGGTGGCGATAGCCGGTATTAAGAAGGGAAACTTGACTCGTAAAATCCAGGAAAATCCTTTCTTCAATGTCAACGAACCAAGGGCCGGAATACCCCGTTTTTATCACGGGCCCGCCCATATTAACCGTAGTTGTGTAAATGCTTTTTCTTTCTCTGTCCATGTATTCTTCCGTAGCTGTTTTCTTTTCCATCCTTCTTCCTCCGTATTTTGTTGTAAATTTACTTCCTAAACTCAAACCCGGGCTTAAAATTACCTAATTCAAATATACCCGGAAAAACCGCGAGAGACAAGGATATCCACAATGATTTTTCTTAACCTTGATTTAATGCAGTTTGTGTGTATAATATAGGTGTGCTTGCGAGACGTCAGTCTCTATCGGCATAAAAGCTGATGGCAAGCACACTAAAAAATCCCCGACTAGGGGGATTTTTTAGTTCTATTTCTTCTTGTTCTTTTCCCTCTGATTGTTTTTATATTGTCCCCCATAATACTGAAAAAATGTTTTTTCCCTCCATTTTTCTGCCTTATAACCACTTTTATTGAGCAGTCTTTTATTTTATCAACGAATGTCCAGAAATGAGCCGTAGATTCCACCAATATTTTTTCTCCGTGCCTATTAACTTTCTCCTTTATTTTTTCCTTTCTAAATATTATAACCGCCTTTGGATTTTTAATTATGTTTTCCGCGTATGGCAATAAACTGAATCTTCTTTTTTGTTCATTTTTTGTCCTCGGAATACGCCCTTTTCTTACCAGGTGGTTAAATCCCAGGCGACTAAAAGAAACATAGTCGTTGTTCAAGGCTGAAGATTTAATCTGCCCTATCCTTGAATAGATTTTTATCGCTCTTTGTTTTGCTTTTTCGTAACCCAATTTCCACGCTTCCATTACAGACCATATTAGCAAACAAAAACTATAACCACAAACTTTTTGACCTTCTTCCTTGCTAGCCGTTTTTTTGTAAAATAAAGACTCAGCACTTACTCGCTATAGCGGATAAGTGCTGGGTTTCAAAACTGCTGTTGGTCCATGAAGCTTTATGAAGCTCAATTTTGTGTTCAGTTTCGAGTTCAGTTTCGAGTTTCGTACAATTTAAGCTATAGATTAATTCATACGATAGATCTGTTGGGAATCGGATTCCCAACAGATAATGATAAAAGTCTCGCGGCCGCAAGAACTCTATCATCAGCCATTTATCTATTTATCGCGTTATCACACAAATGTGGTGATCACCATATATATGTGATAGTGAAGAAGATGAGATACCTCGGTAATACCCCGACGGCGCCGTCGCTGGTAAAATTGAGGGGTGATTACCGGAATAAAACTCATCAAAATGGTATATGAAAACTATATGTTTATTAGATTAAATAATTTATATTTTGAAACAAGTTATCGACCAGCGAAATTGCCAAAAATTCTTTTTAAAATAGATAGGAAATTTTTAGTTTTTTCGCCTAACATCGCGATTATGAGAAGTTTTCCGAAGGAAAATTTGGGTGGAGCGAGGTACAATCAAACATAACCTCTTAATCGCTGTTATATTCTCCGAAGGACAAAAATTTAGTGCAACGTTCCGAAGGAAAATTTTTGAGTTGCCTCGCCTATTTCTTTCTTGGAATAAAATAAACAAACCACACAAGCCAGACAAGCCAAATGGCTTGTAGGCAATCTCCGTTAATAATTCCAGGAATTCCTTGGAGTGCCATGAATCCAAGAAAACCTAACATCCAATTTTTTTGCATCATAATATTATTGTTAATTTTATTAAGTATATAAACTTTTCTTAGGCGAGGCAATTGAATATAACGTTACGAGTATCCGAAGTTTTTCTGAAGCGGAGCGTAAGAAAAATTTGGGTGGAGGCTTTCGGAGAAAACCGCAACTGGATACTCGTTGTTATGTGATGTGCATGTTTTCCTTTAATCACGATAGTAATCGGGATTGCTCTAAAAAATAATCCGATTTTGTTTTTTTCGTTTTTGATTTTGGGCAGAGGGGTCAGGGGTGAATGCCCAAAATCAAAAACTCCTTATGGAAAAACAAGAATTAACTCAAATCTTTTTTTCTTTCCTCAAATTCTTTTTTGTCTATCTCTCCCTTAGCATAGCGTTCTTTTAGTATTTCAAGCGGAGATTTCTCATGACCATGAGAGTTGCGAGATTGTCCTGCAAACCATTTGATAAGAGCAAAAATGCCCGCGATAATCACAGCCCACACTAGGATCATAAAAATCCAGCCAAAGAATCCAAAGCCCCACCCCATTGGATTGTTACCAAAATTCCACATCATAGGATTATTATTAGTTTGATTAAGTCTTGCGGGAGACGACCACCCTCCCATCATATTTAGCATTGGCCAAAAGCCATCATTTTGTGCTGGAAATACGGCAGAAGTATCGCAGTCACTTAATCGCTTGCCCATCGCCGCGTGTGCTTGCTCTTCGCCTTTCTCGCCCATCATTCTTTTCATCATCTCGTTCATGGTAATATGTCGAGTTGTATCACCAATGGATTGCCCCATAAAATATTCACCGATTTTTTCAAAGTCAGAATCATTAAGCTGTGAACAAGTAACTTTTTTATTATTCAAATTATCCAAAAATTCTTTGCCTTCTTGTTCTTCTTGCTGCTGGCTTTGTATAGCACTATTATCAATGGATAAATTCGAGAAACCCATCATTCCTTGAGCAAAGGAAGTTGTTGGCAAAGCAAGGCCAAAAACGAAAAGAGAAATAAAAAGGAAAATTAATTTTTTCATATTTTTTGATTAAAAAGTTAAAATTTTATCACATTCATTGACTAAGGCATATAAATCTTTCATCGTACTCATTGGACATGTGTTTGTCTCTTCTTGCTTACGCAACTTCAAACATGTTCCGCATGCCATAATTTCAGCTTTGTCAGATTTTAAAAATTCTGTTGCCTGTTCTTGAATATTGAACTTTTCTGAGCTACCAGATTCATATTCTACCCCTTCGCCAACAAGAAAAATTTTAACCTCATCGCCTTGCGCAAGGGCGAAATTCGCCAAACGAAAAGTATTCCATACGGTTTCGGGGTTTGTTTGAGTAATAATTATTCCTATTTTCATAATGTTTTTGATTAAAAATTATTTTAATAAATTATTTTCGTAGCAGAGCGGAGAAAACACCTTATTCCCCTCTATAAATTAATAAAAAAACAAAAATTGAATTCTTTTTAAGGGCTGGGCGAAGCCCAAAAGGAAAACATGTATTTCATATAACTGGTTTATATGCGAAGTGTTTTCTGATATTGTGCGTAATATTGAACTTTAAGCGAATGTCGTGTAGAATATACAGTATCGAAACACATACAAATTATATCAAACGAACAAATGGAAGTCTACCTAAGAAAACTGCGAGACGAATTGGGGTTGAGAAATTACAGCCCAAGAACCATCAAGAGCTACACAGCCTGCGTAGCTAATTATTTAAGGGCCAAACAGCACGACCTTGATTCAGTCGATATTGATTTTATAAAGCAATATCTTCTGTCCCTGCGAAACAAAGGCGTGTCATCGCAAACCACTAACCAAAATTTGCAAGCGATTAATTTTTTCTGTTGGAATATACTTAAATTCCCCCGTAAAATTGACGTGAGATTTGCCAAAACACCGAGTAAGCTTCCTGTCATACTATCTAGAGACGAGTTAATATCAATTTTGAAAA
>Ga0210057_1009826_pt1 | contig 10964 bp, 11 predicted proteins | sample CryGeyCG2114_010_2_FD_183968 | JGI IMG/M metagenome (GOLD analysis project Ga0210057, IMG submission 183968) | Groundwater microbial communities from aquifer - Crystal Geyser CG10_big_fil_rev_8/21/14_0.10 (SPAdes) (version 2) | ecosystem: Environmental > Aquatic > Deep subsurface > Groundwater ...
CTTGATATTCTTTGCCAAGATATTCGATTTTGTTGGTAATTCTTTTTTCCGGTTTGGTGAAAACATCGTTTTCCCACTCAAAGCCGTTGATGTAAATAGATTGTTTAAAAGGAAGAACAAATTCTTCCAGATAGTAACTGGTGATAGTGTCTTGCCAAATGGTTTTGGCTTTTTCGGGGGGGTGGTTGAGATGAATTCTAAATAAGCCTGAATAGCTGGCTTTATAAAAATTTATGACTTCAGTCCTGGTCATATTGGTAAAAAAAGCGGTGGTGTTTTCAATCTGAACAGTATCTCCGGGTAGGTCTGATTTGACGGAATTGGGTAGGTCTTTGAGAGTCGGAGTAGGAGAAATAAGATAAATTAAAGCTAGAAGATTGAAGACAAGTAAACCTATTATCTTTATTTTTTTTATCATTGAAACAACATGGGGCGACCAAGACGGTAGCTGAATGTTTTTAATTTGCGGTTGGCTATTTTTTGGGCAGGGATGCCGGCCCAAATTTCTCCTTCGGGAACATTTTTGGTGACAACGGCGCTGGCGGCGATAACGGCACCCTTGCCAATAGTGACATGGGGTAAAATAATGGCGCGAGGACCGATAAAAACATAATCAGCGATAGTGATGGGGCCAAATTGATTGCCAAAGTTGGGAGAATGAATGTTATGTTGGTTGGTATAAAGTAAAACTTGACTGGCTATATCAACATGAGATCCGATAGACAACTTGCCTCGGCCGTCTAAGAAAGCGTGGTCACCGATGATGGTGTCGGAGCCGATTTTTATGCCGGAGGGTTTGAAGAAATTGGCACAAAGATGGATGGTCGAAGACCAGGACATATCGATACCAGAAAGAAGATAGAAGAATTTGCGGACAGAATGAAGTGGAATAAAACCAACCAGACGTAAAACCAAAAGCCAAAATTCGGAAAGGATGGTAAAAAGGCGGCTAAAAATTTTTTGGGGTAATTGGGAAAGAGGAATTTGATGACCGTTTTTATCCTGCATAAAGTAATTATAACTGGTTTAGAGTGTTTAGAATAGTCGTAGCGGATTTGGTCCAAGAGTATTTTGAAGCTTGAGGGGGGCCGAGACGGGAATATTTTTGACAAACATCTGGTTTTATAATTTTTTCCATAGCAGAGAGCAGGCTTTTTTGGTTTTGAGGATCAATAAAAAGACCGGCGTGTTCTATAACTTCTTTTAGGGGGGGGATAGAGCTTCCTATAACCGGACAGCCGGCTTTCATGGCTTCGATGGCGGGACGACCAAAACCTTCGTAAAGACTGGGAATAATAAGAGCGGAAGCGTGATGATAGAGGGACCATTTTTGAGATTCACTAACAAAGCCGGTAAAAATGACTTGTTTTTGGAGATTTAATTTTTTGACTTGGGTAAAAATTTCATCAAAAAGCCAGCCTTTTTGGCCGGCAATGATCAGTTTGTGGGCGGGATGTTTTTGAACAAATTTGGCAAAAGCAGTAATTAGAAAGGGAATGTTTTTGTTGGGTTTGAGAGTGCCGACAGAGAGAAAATAAGGAGGTTTGACCAGAGGTGGGGCTATTTTTTTGGGTAAATCCCCTACTCCATTGGGAGCGACAGTAATTTTGGCGGAAGGGGTGTAGTAGATTTTTTCAATTTCTTTTTTGGAAAACTCGGAAACCGTAAAAAGGTGACGGGCATTTTTGATGGACTGGGCGGTCCAGTTTTTGAGTTGATGAAAATCTTTTTTGGTGAACTGTTCGGGTGAGTTTAAATAACCCAAATCATGAATGGTGGGGAATAAAGGACAAGGATAAAATGGCGGAGTGTAATGGCCGGGGGTATAAAAAAGATCAGGTTTGGGAGAGTTTGTGAACAGATGAAGGGGTAGAGCAATTTTGGTCCATAATTTTTTGGGACCAAAAGCCTGATATTGCCAATTTGGGGTGGATTTGGGCAGATCGGGTAGAGGAGTGTTTTTGAGATAGATGACAAACCGATGGGGGGTTTTAAGTTTGGAGAGTTCAGTTAGAATTTGAAAAGAATACTCCCCCACTCCGGCTCGGGTTTTAACATTAGCTTCATTACCATCGATGCCGATTATCATAGATTTTCATAAATTTTTAAAGTTTGTTTGGCGGTGTTGGCCCAAGAAAATTTTTTGGCTTGAAGAATAGCGGATTTGCTTAATTTAGCGTAGGTTTTGGGAGAAGAGATAATTTTTTGGATGGCGTTTTCGATGGATTTGACGGAAAGCGGGTTGATATAAAGGGCGGCATGACCTGCCACTTCCGGTAGAGATGAGGTGGAGGAAGTGATAACAGGAATGCCAAGAGAAAGGGATTTTAGGATAGGTAAACCAAAACCCTCGTAAAGAGAGGGATAAATTAAGGCATATGAAGCGGCATGGAGAGGTAAAAGATCGGCGTTTGGAACAAAACCCAGAATTTTAATGTGGGGATGAAGTTTTTTGGAAACATCTTGGCCCCAACCGTATTTGCCGGTGATGGCTAACTGTAATTTTGACTGGGGGTAGGATTTTTTGAAAGAGACGAAAGCTTTGACGAGGCGATTTAAATTTTTGCGAGGTTCGCGGGTGCCTTGGGCTAGCAGATACTGATCAAGATGATATTTCGATTTAATTTGGTCAAAAATTTTGGTTTTTTGGGCCTGAGATAGAAGGCGGAATTGACGATATTCTTTTGGAGCGGCTTCATAAACAACAGAAGTTTTTTGAGGATTAACTTGAGGAAAGAGTTTAAGTAAATCCGTCTGAGTGTTTCGGGAAACACAGATAAAATGAGAGCAAAAACTGGTGGCTAGTTTCATTTTACGAGTGTGGACAGAAATAACTTTGGGGTGGTGCCAGGTGGGGTTGATAAAGGGAGTGAGGTCATGGATGGTGGTAACAATTTTTGCTTTTAAAGACGAGGGTTGAGTCCAATCGGAACTATGAAAAAGATCGCATTTGCCAACAAAAAGCTCGACGGGTAGACGAAGGCGATTAAAAAAGAATTCGAACAAGTTTAAGGGCAGGTAATAGTGATAAATTTTAGGATTGGGTTGAGAGGGAAATTTTGGAGGAGAGTGACGGAGGGAGGCAAAGAAAAGTTTATAGGTGTTTTTGGGGTCGATTTTAATTAGATTTTTGACTAGATTGAGAGTGTAGTCAGAAACGCCGGTGCCGTATTGGGTGGAACTAATATCAATGCCGATGATCATGGTTTAATTATGAATTATCAATTACGAATTACGAATTTTAATTTATTAAAAAATAATTTGAGATTTTCCATTGGTTGTTTACTTTAACTAGGGTTATATCAAGTTTTGTTTGTTGATTTATATCTATATTATAGTGATTAGTGGGGTATTTGTCTTGTTTGATAGATTTTGAAGAAAGAGCTCCAATCTCCTTAAAAGAATTAGTATTTAAGTATTGTTTTACCTGATTTAGAGTTTCTGTGGGTTGAGGAAAAATGTAATTTTTTAAATTGAAAAAACTTAAGAGAATGATAATGATTAAAAATGTTTTATGATTTTTAAGGGTGTGGACAAAGATTAAAATAAGAACGGGGATGAGGGGGATTAGATAGCGAGGCCAAAAATCTATGAAAGTTAATAAAACGATCCAGAGGGTGGAAAATGTGATTAGGTATTTAAAATTTTGATTTTTTTGTTTTTTGATCAGGTTGAGGGTAAGGGTAAAAAAAGATAAAGGGAAAATAATTGACCAGCCCGATAAACTCATCCAAATTTTTTTGTTACCAAGAACTTGAAAGATTTTGTTGGAAAAAATATAGGTAAAAAAGTTGTATGGACTAGGAAAGAGAGGAGTGCCGTGCCAGAAATTAAGAATTTTTTGATGTAAACGAAGCCAGGGAATGGGATTGGGATGTTTTATAAAATAGCAAAAATAGGCTAAGACATAACCCAAAAGAACAGAGAATGAAAAATAAAGAATCTTTTTAAATTTATTTTTACCTTTGTATAAATAAAAAATATCAAGTAAAGCGATGACCGGAATAAAATAGCCAATTTTGGTTCCTAGGGCAAGACCGAGAAAAATACCTGATAATAAAATATTTTTTTTGAACAAGAAAAAAATGTGGGTGATTATAAATAAGGCCTGAGGAAGATCAAGCATGGTCAAAGTAATTTGATGAGCGATTAGAGGGTTAGTAGCCAAGAGAAGAGTGCTGATGTTTGTGTTGAATTTGTCTTTGAATAAGAGAGACGAGAGGGAAAAATTGATGAAAACTAAAGCAATGTAGAAAGTGATACTAGCAAAATAGGGATTGTTCAGATGTTTGGCAGAGAGGCCGTATATATATTTGCCTGCCGGAGGAACCCAATAGTCTATATTAAAAGGATTTTCACCGTTGGCTAGTTTATAACCGACAAAACGGTAAACACCACTATCGGGAATAATTCTTTGACTGTTGGGGATGTTCCACTGTGATTCGTAATAAAAATTTTCCCAGTAAACGGGGTCAAATTTGTAAAATAATGTCCAGCGAGAAAAATAGATGACAAAAAAAACGGCAATAATGATAATTATTTTTGACATCTTTTTTTAATTATAGTCGGTAATTTGAAGAGAATTTGACCATAAACGTAAATAAGAGTGGGAAGCCAAAGTAAGATGGGGGTGTTTTTGAGAAGGCCGGAGAGATTTCTAAGTCGTTGTTCAATGATACCGAGCAAGTTTTGCCAGACTTGTTTTATGGAATAATTTTTGACAATAAGATAAATCCAGTTTTGGACTGTTTTGATTTGTCGTAAGTTGTTAAATTTTTGACTGGTGCCGCCACCAAGATGAAAAGAAACGGCGGAAGGAACAAGAAGGGTAAGGTACTTGTTTTGATTGAGGCGAAGATTGAAATCGACATCTTCAAGGTAGGCAAAAAAATCAGAGTCAAAGCCACCAAGAGATATGAAGATATTTTTTTGATAAATAATCAAGGCGCCATTGCCTCCCCAAATGGTTTTTGTTTTGTTTTGTTTTGTTTGAATATTTTTTGCTTTACCTGAGTTAAAAAATTTAAGACCGGTAGATTCGATTTTGTGGCCATTATGATTTTTTATGGTTCCAAAAAAAGCAGAGGTGTTGGAGTTATTTTTTATAGCTTGAGACATGATCTTGAACCAATTTGGGGCTAATTTGATGTCATTGTTACAAGGAACAATCCAAGAATACTCGGCTAATTTTGCTCCTTGGTTGATAGCTTTAGCAAAGCCAAAATTTTTTGGATTTCGAATAATTTTGATTTGAGGATAAATTTTTTTGGCTAAAGTTAGGCTGTTGTCAGTGCTGGCGTTGTCAATTAAAATAATTTCGAATTTAGAATAGGGACAGTTTTTGATAGTAACAAGAAGAGAGTTGAGACAGTTGGGTAAAAAATCGGCGCCATTTAAATTGGGAATGATGATAGAAAAATTAATTGAATTCATGGGGTAAATTGACCATATCGTTTACGAAGAGGCCGGTAGCACTGGGATTGGTTTCAATGATGTATTGAGCGGGGGTGGAATTGGTTAGAAGAGATAAGTCTTGAGGTTTGCCTGTTTTGATATCAATTACCTTGCCGGTGGAGTCAAGCCAGATAATGTCGAGAGGGATGCGGGTGTTTTTCATCCAAAAAGGATAAATACCTTCTTTTTGATAAACAAAAATCATGCCACAGTTTGAACACAAATTGTCTCTTTGAGAAAGACCCTTGGCTTTTTGACCGATAGTCTGTGCAATTTCCAAATTAAAAGTTTTTTGACCAAGCTCAAGTTTAATGGTTTTGATGGGAGCTTTGTTTCTAAGAGTAAAAAAGAAAATGGTAGATAAAATTAGAATTAAGAAAATAATTTTTGACATAAGTTGTCCCCTATTTTATCCCAAGTATAATCTTTTTTGACGAAACGATAGCCATTTTGGCCAAGACGACGGGCTAGTTTTGGATTTTTGCCAAGTTTTAAAATTGGCTTGGTTAAATTGTGGTTGAAGATTAATCCGCCGTGACTTTTTTTGACCAGAGAAGCGGGGGCAGGGGTGTTTTTGACAATGACCGGTTTTTTTCTGGCCCAAGCTTCGAGTAAAACCTTGCCAAAGCTTTCCTGGGTAGAAGGTAAAATTAGACAAGTGCAGGAGTCAATTAAATTTGAAAGTCTGTGAGGTTGAAAGTTAAAAATTATTTTTATATTTTTTTTGTTTTTGATGAGGGGCTTAAGCTTTGGCCAGTAGAGAGTTTTTTGACCGGCGAGGGTAAGGTGGCAATGAGGGGGAAGATTTTTAATTAGGTTCTCAAGGCCTTTGTGGGCAGAGAAAGAACCAAGATAAAGAAGGTGAGGAATTTTGGGGAAAACGGCAGGAGTTTTTTTGAGAAGAGAAGAAGGAACTCCACTAGGGATGGTTTTTAATTTTAGGTTTTTAATTTTTAATTTTTGATGTAAATAGTTTTTTTCGAAATCAGTCAGACAGAGAATGTAAGTTGAAGCTTTGAGGGTTTTGACAAGTGAGGAGTGAGAAAAAAGAGGGTCATTGTGATGGAAGCAAGGAACAGAGATTAATTTACTGTGAAAAATTTTGACTAAAAACCGAGCATAAAGATTGATGGCAGTGGGAAAAGGTCCACAGATAATATAATCGGGATGAAAAATTTTGAGAGTTTGGAGAGTTTTTAAAAAGGGAAAAATTTTGAAAACGGGGCCTTTGGCAAGAATGGGGTTTATGAGTTTAAAGATTTTGGGACTAACAAAGTCATCGCTACTTTGAGAGTCTGAAGAAAGGTAGAGAACTTGATGATGGTGGTGTTTAAGGGATTGGCCGAGGTGGTAGAGATGAGAGGAGCCGCCGTCGATGGCGGGTGGAAAAATATGAGAAAATAAGAGAAATTTCATTTAATATAGTATAAAGCTAATATGGATACATTTAAAATTGACGGGTGGACTTTGTGGGGTTTTGCGGCCCAAGGGGTATTTCTTTCCAGTTTTTTATTTCAATGGTGGCAGTCTGAGAAAAAAGGTAAGAGTGTATTGCCCTTGGGGTTTTGGTGTTTGCGAATAGTAGGGGCGGTAATGCTTTTGGCTTATGTATTGGTCAGGCGGGATGTGGTGTTTTGTATAAGCTTGTTGCTACAGATAGGGATATATGGCAGAAATATAATTTTGCTAAAAAATGAAAATAAAAAGAATTGACTATTCGGTGGTGGTGCCGGTTTTTAATGAAGAAAAGAATGTAAAAAAATTGTTTGGGGAAATAAAGCAAGTTTTGGAAACAAGTAAAAAAAGATATGAAATTATTTTTGTTGATGATGGCAGTAGTGACGGAACTTTGGAGGTGCTAAAAAGCTTAAAACCAATAAAAATATTGGTTTTAAGAAAAAACAGTGGACAATCATCGGCTTTGGATGCGGGGATAAAAACGGCAAGGGGAGAGATAATAATTACTATGGACGGTGATGGTCAAAATGATCCGGCAGACATACCGTTTTTGTTGGCTGGGTTGAAAGAAAGAGTGGATGTGGTTTGCGGTTGGCGATATCAAAGAAAAGACTCTTGGAGGAAAAAAAAGATTTCTTTGGTGGCTAGGTTTTTAAGGAAGTTTTTTGTAGATGATGGAGTGCATGATGCCGGTTGTACCCTAAGGGTATATAGAAGAGAGTGTTTTGATGATTTGGATTTGTATGGAGAAATGCACCGAATGATTCCGGCTTTGTTGAGATGGAGAGGGTTTGGAGTTGAAGAGATTAAGGTAAACCATAGACCGAGGACAAGGGGGGTGACAAAGTATGATTGGAAAAGAACAATTAAGGGTTTTTTGGATATGATGGAAGTGTGGTTTTGGCGAAAGTATGATTCAAGACCGTTGCATTTGTTTGGTTTTTTAGGTTTGGTAGCTTTATTTTTATCTTCGATGATCTTGTTAGTTTTAGCGGTGGCTAGATTGTTTTTTGGATATCAGTTGTCAGATAAAATTTGGCCGTTGGTGGGAATGGGTGGTTTTTTGGTCGGTTTGCAGTTTTTGATATTTGGTTTATTGGCAGATTTGATAGTTAAAAACAGAAGAGAGAAAATTTTTTATCGAGTAACTAAAGTAATTGAAAATGAAGAAAAAAAATAAGAAAGATTGGGGGAGGTGGTTGCTCTTAATTATGCTTTTAGGGTACGGAATAGTCATGTCTTACTTGTCGATTAGAAGATATTTGGCTTTTGCGGCCAGTTTTGATTTGGCCAACGCCGATCAGACAGTATGGAATACTGCTTATGGGAAGTTTTTTTCTTTAACGGGAGTGGAGGGTTTGGTTTCGAGATTACAATTTCATGCTGATTTTATTTTTATTTTGTTGGCACCTTTTTATTGGCTGTGGGATGATGTCCGAATGTTGTTGGTACTGCAGTCTTTTTTTATTGGATTGGGAGCGGTACCGATATATTTGTTGGCAAAAAAAATTTTGAAAAAAGAAATAATCGGTTTGGTTTTAGCCATGGTTTATTTGTTGAACCCAGGAGTTTTGTGGACAAATATGTATGATTTTCATGGAGTATCTTTAGCTATGCCTTTTTTGCTGTTTTTGTTTTATGCAGTTTTTGAGAAAAAATGGAAATGGATGTGGCTATTGGCGATATTGGCGATGATGACTAAGGAAAGTGTGAGTTTGTTTGTGTTAATGCTGGGTTTGGGAATGATTTTTTGGGGTTATCGGAAACAGGGACTATTTTTGTTGTTGCTGGGTGGAGTCTGGTTTGTTTTAGTTAGTTTTGTACTAATTCCTCGGTTTTCAGAAGGTAATGAGCATTGGGTAATGGATTGGTATGCCGATTCGAAAATGATGGCAGGAAATATTTCTTCGCCAATTGACTTGTATTTTTTTATAGAACGCTATTTTTTTAATGGTGAATCTATATTTTATTATAAAAATTTATTGGAACCCATGGCTTTTATGCCAATTTTAGGATTGCCATATTTGTTGTTGGTGGGGCCGGAGTTACTGATTAATTTGTTAAGTTCGCAAGGGCAGATGAAAAGTGTAGTGATGCATTATGATAGTGTGATGATGGTGGGAATAATGATTGCTTTGATTTTCGGATTGAAGTATTTATTTTCTTTTTTGGGAGAAAGGAAAATTTTTTTGAAAATGGCGGTTTTATTGTTGCTTTTAACAGCCAGTTTAAGGTCTAACTATTTTTATTCTCCCCTGCCCTCAACTCCGGGTCATTGGAAATTGATGTATCAGGTGGGAGAAGCGGAAAGGGAATTTGAAAAAGTACTGAAAACTATTCCGGAAAAAGATTCAATTACAGCTTCTTCAGAAGTAAGAAATCACTTGACCCACAGATTTAATGCTTATAATTTGCCAAATGGGGTGGAAAAATCTGACTGGATTGCAATGGTAGATCAAAATAGATTGGTGGGAAATTATGAAATGAAGGATTTTGAGGGCGTCTTAATTGCTAAGCTAAAAAACGGAGATGATTTTGATTTAATTTTTCAACAAGAACATTTTTGGTTGTTTAAGAAAAAATGATAAAAAAAATATTGACCTCAAAAATCTTTCGGTTGGTTTTTTCGATAATTTTGTTGTATTTTGCTTTTAAAAAGATAGATGCGTCTTCTCTTTTTTCTGAGGTGGCAAAAGTGCCAATTTGGTTTGTGGCAACGATTTTGTTTTATTCGTTTTTGGGTATGCTTTTTGGATCGGCCAGGTGGTGTTTAATCGTTTTGGGAAAGATTTCTTTGAAAGACGCTTTATTTTTTTCTAAAGTTAATCTGATTGGAAGTTTTTATAGTTTATTTTTGTCTTCTTCGGTGGGTGGTGATTTTTTTAAGTGGGCCTATTTGCATAAAAAATATGAAGAGGTTGGTAAAACTAGGCTGGGAGTGTCGGTGATAGTTGATCGAGTGGTTGGGTTTTCGGCCTTTGGTTTGATGGCTTTTTTGATGATGATTTTGGGCAAATTGGTTGGTTTTCAGTTTCCTGATTATTTATTTTGGATATTTTTGATGCTGACGATGGTAATTTTGTTTTTTTATGGAGCGGTGTTTTATTTTGATTTTGAAAAAAAATTAAGTAAGTTTGCTTTTATGGAGAAATTTTTGAAGATAATAATGGTTTTGGAAAAAGAAAATAAAAAAATAATTTTTCAGGCTTTGCTGATGTCTCTTTTTGGGCAATTACTTTGGGCCTTACCTTTTTGGTTTTATAGCTTGATCTTTGGAGCGGGAATGAGTCTGCTTTCAATATATATATTGGTACCGGTTATTAGTTTAATTTTGGTTTTACCAATTTCGGTGGCTGGTTTTGGAGCCAGGGAGCAATTATTTTTATATTTTTTTGGACCATTGGGAGTAGCGGATGAAAAAATTTTGTTGGTTTCTTCTTTTGCGGGAGTAATCGGTTTGTTAGTGTCTTTGTTGGGTGGACTGTTAATATTGCTATAATTGATTATGATTTTAGTTACTGGAGGGGCAGGATATATAGGGAGTCATGCAGTTAGATTGTTGTTGGATAAGGGAGAAAAGGTAGCGGTTTTAGACAATTTGTTTCGCGGTTATGGGGAAGTAATTGAAGTTTTACAGGAAAAATACGGGAAAGAGAATTTGCGCTTTTTTAAGGCGGACTTGAGAAATGCCAATGATGTTGATGAAGTAATGAAGAAAGTAAAACCAGAAGTAGTAATGCATTTTGGAGCATTGTGTTTAGTGAACGAATCGATGGAAATGCCAGGATTGTATTTTGAAAACAATGTGGGCGGCAGTTTGAATTTATTGGAGGCGATGGTGAAAAATAAGATAAAAAATTTGGTGTTTTCGTCAACTTGTGCTGTCTATGGGGAAAATAGATATTTACCGGTGGACGAAAAACATCCCCTCTCTCCCACCAATCCCTATGGCCGATCTAAACTGATGGTCGAGCAAATGATTGAGTGGTATGCAAAAGTTTACGATTTGAATTATGTAATATTTCGTTATTTTAATGTGGCGGGGGCAAGTA
>Ga0210057_1009828_pt1 | contig 10963 bp, 9 predicted proteins | sample CryGeyCG2114_010_2_FD_183968 | JGI IMG/M metagenome (GOLD analysis project Ga0210057, IMG submission 183968) | Groundwater microbial communities from aquifer - Crystal Geyser CG10_big_fil_rev_8/21/14_0.10 (SPAdes) (version 2) | ecosystem: Environmental > Aquatic > Deep subsurface > Groundwater ...
AAAACGGCAATCATTGGCTCGAACCTGCCAAAAAATTCATTTTAGACAGTAAACAAGCCGAAATTATCGCTTTGCAGGAAAATCTTTTTGAGAAAAAAGATTTTCTAAAAAAGATTGGCTCGAACCGCATTTTGCGGGAACGGGAATTAGTTTTTGAGCCACGCGGAGCGTGGCAAATCCTCTTAAAATCAGGCTTTAGCGCCCGCAGGGCGCGTGCCGAGGCGCTTTGCACCGAGGCAACAAACGCCGAACATACAATTTGGCTCCCGGGGTCGGATTCGAACCGACGACCAACTCGTTAACAGCGAGCTGCGCTACCGCTGCGCTACCCGGGATTGATCTATAAATGTTTTGACAAACTCTCTTCCTCTATAACTTTTAGTTGTTTTTCTCTTTTTTGTGCCTCTTGCCTTGTATTTATTTCTTCTTTATAAATTATTTCCCATTTACCATCAAATTTTGCTGTATAACCTTTAAATGTGTGATCATTATGCAACATCAATCTAGATGACAAATTTTTTGTCTGTCCGATATATAATTTACAATATCTGTAGTTGAAAATAGCATATACATAATACATATAATAACTGCGCTACCTCCGCCAGCTGGCGGAGCGCTACCCGGGAATTTAAACAACAATTAACTACTAACTTTGACAATTAACAGGTTAATTATATTATTTAAAAATAAAATATGCCTTTCGGCATTAAAAATATACTAACAAATTATATCAATATTGTCAATATTTGGGTAAACTAACTCTATATTCGTAAAAATTTAATTCGCATGCCTGCCCGCTCGCAAGCTTGCATTGCAGACGAGCCTGCCCGCCGAATTTGAGAGTATTAGGGGTTCGCAAAACGAAAACGCTAAAAATCTCTCAACTTGTTTATACCTTCATGTTTCTGTATCTTTTCTAACGCCTTAGCTTCAATCTGTCTAATCCTTTCTCTGGTCACATCAAACTCCCGACCCACTTCTTCAAGAGTATGAGCCACCCCATCAGTCAAGCCAAATCTCATTTCTAAAATCTTTTGTTCTCGAGGACTTAGCTGGATTATCACTTCTTTGACATAATCTTTGAGAAGTTGAAGAGCCGCGCTTCGGTCAGGTGTCACAGATCTCACATCTTCTATAAAATCTTCTAGGGTTGAGTCATCGTCATCTTCACCTACCGTGGTTTCTAGAGATATAGTGTCTTGTGATATTTTTATAATATGCCTTACTTTATCAATATTTTCTCCCATTTCAGCTGAAATTTCTTCAGGCAAGGGCTCACGCCCTAGATCTTGGACTAATTGTCTTTGAATCTGCTGAAACTTGTTGATAGTCTCTACCATATGCACTGGTATACGAATGGTTCTAGATTGATCCGCAAGCGCTCTTGTAATAGCCTGTCTGATCCACCAAGTTGCATAAGTAGAAAACTTATACCCTTTTCTATATTCAAATTTTTCTACAGCTCTAAAGAGTCCGATATTTCCTTCTTGTATCAAGTCCAAAAGACTCAAACCCTTAGCACCTGTAAATTTTTTGGCAATAGAAACTACTAGTCTTAAATTGGCTTCTATTAATTTTTTCTCCGCACTTCTGTCTCCTTTTTCTTTTCTTTTTGCCAGCTCTACTTCTTCTGCGGTTGTCAAAAGATGGACTTTGCCAATTTCCTTCAAATACATTTGAATAGAATCTGAGCTCAATTTGGAAAGATCAGTCACATCTTTGAGTTCTCTTATTTTAAAATTAACTGAGGATTCATTTTCTTGAGAAGATTCATCTTTAAATTCCAATAATCTACCTGTATCTTCTACTATCTGAATTCCATTTTTCTGCAAATCCTCCAAAAAAACCTCAAAGTCATAAGTATACTCCTCTACTTCAGGAAAAACAAAAAGAAGTTCGGTTTCTGTCACAAAACCACGTGATCTTCCTTTGTTAATCAAATTTTTCTTTTGTTCTTCTGCGGGCGTAACAATCTCTCTTGGTTCTTGTTTCTTAACAACCTTTTTGGGTTTATGAATAAATTTTTTCGGGGCTGTTTTTTTGACGACAGCCTTTTTCTTTTTTGTTGTAGAGGCCTTTTTTAAATTTGCCTTTGCCTTGATGGCTTTTTTGACCGGCTTTTTGAAAACCGCCCGTTTGATGCTCTTTTTCTTGATTTGATTTTTTTTAGTTGGCATTATATTTTAAAAATTTAATTACTTATTTCTTTCAATTCATCTGACAATACTTTGAATTCTTCCAAGAGCTCCTTGGTTTCATCTACATTTTTTTCTTTTTCTGATTGGGAAATCAGTCTTTCAATCTCTCTCATTCTGGATATAAGATAGTTCTTTTTTAAATAAAGAGTGATGTTTATTAATTCTTTTTTGGCTTGATCTTCCTGAAAATTATAGAACTCTTCATCACCCAAAATAACCAGTTTGTCTAACAATTTCAACTGGTTATTTTCTTTTTGGTTTTTGCTTTCACTTTCAAGCCAATTTCTATAATTTTTGTAATTTATTAAGGCCTCGCTACCCACCAAACTACTATCCCGAAAAACATCATTAATAATATTATTATAGTAGAATATTAAATTTTTGTAAAATAGCCTATTCTCATCACCCGCTACTTGGTCTATCTGAATCTGGTTCAAAGTATATTCAACCAAAGAATTAAATTTCAACAAAATTGCCAAAAGCAATTCACTCGATTTTTCTTCTCTAGACAAAACTCTAACATTTTCAATTTTTTCTTTTTTATCTTCAGAATAATCTTTTTGAGAGAAATCCTTAACGCTAATACTTTTTAGAGTTTCTCGAAGTAAACTTTCTTTAGTATCAATTTTTTCACTCAAGACTTTGAGCCAATAATCCTGCTCTATTGAATTCCCAATCTTTGAAATAATAGGAAGCAATTTCTGAACAGCAACTCGCCTGTCTTCAATTTTATCTAGATCAAGCGAAGAAAGGGCTTTGTCAAAATGATATTGCATCATTGGTATGGATTTTTCAACAGCATTCTCCCATTCTTTTGGTTTACTTTTGATAAATTCATCGGGATCCATTCCGTCAGGAATAATTATAACTCTTCTGTTGATATTATAGCTTGCGGTAGTATCAAGATACCTTTTATTTTTTCCCTGAGAATCTTCACCATTCGTAAATTTTCTATCTTGCTCACGAACTACATTTTCTCCTCTATCAATAGCCATTTGTCCAGCCTTATCAGAATCCAATGCAAAGGCAAAATTATTGGTATAACGTTTTATTAAATTCACTTGTTCTTGGGTAAGGGCTGTGCCTGAAGAAGCTACCACATTTTTGTACCCATTTTGATGAGCCGTGATCACATCCATCTGTCCTTCTACGAGCACTGCTAAATCTTTTGCTTTGATCTCCATCTTTGCTTTATCAAGACCAAATAAAATTTTTGACTTATCATAAATAAGTGTTTGGGGACTATTGATATATTTACCCATTTTTTCTTCTGCCTCTTTGTTTGGGTTTACTCTCGCAGAAAACCCTACTGTACTACCATTGACATCATTGATCGGAAACATGATCCTATCTCTAAATCTATCATAAAATCCAGGTCGATTATTACTCTTGATGCTCATACCCGCTAAAAATATTTCATTTTCATTAAATCCTCTTTGTTTCAAAAACCCGCAAATATTTTCCCATCCGTCAGGGCTATAGCCAATCTGCCATTCTTCAATTATTTCTTCAGCCAAACCTCTATCTTTCAAATATTCTCTGGCGTATTTGGCCTTATCTGAATCAAGCAAAACTTTGTGATAATATTTTCGGGATAATTCCAAAATATCCAAAAGCCGATTCCTCTGCGATGCAATTTTTGGATCCTGACGCTTCAAGGTGACGCCGGCTTTGGGTGCCAGCATACGCAAAGCTTCCAAAAAATCAATCCCTTCTATTTCCTGAACAAAAGAGAAAATATCTCCGCCCTTGCCACAACCAAAACAATGCCAGATCTGTTTTTCTGGTGACACCATAAAAGATGGCGTCTTCTCTCTGTGAAAAGGGCATCTGGCTCGAAAATTCACACCCGCAGCCTTGAGCTGAATGTAGTCACGAAGAACATCCACGATATCAAGTCTTGATTTTATTTCATCAGATGGTTGAAGCATATAATTAACAATTGACAATTAACTTTTAACAAAACAATATATGAGTCATGAAAAAATTCTTTTCCACCAACTTTTTTCCTGTCCTGCCTGCCCGCCTTTTTGAAGGGAGCTTGCCAAAGAGTTTTCTTTACTAGCAAGAACTTGATTATAATCTCCTTTTCCAATATTACCTAAAGCATTGTCTCCGCCTAACTCAACTTCTTTTTCTCCACTCACATATTGATTAAGCAAACCTTTCAATCTATTTATTTCACCCTCAACTATTTCTCCATCATATTCTGCGTTATGCATATGAGCACCAGCGTAACTCGCCTGCTTCTGGTCAAGATGTAAATTAAAGACACAAAAATCATTATCTTTATCTACATACATATGAAGTCTGGGGTAATGATAGTTTCCTAAACGGCGGATAAAGCTTTCTTGCCCTCTTCGCCTGTCAATGATAAATCCATAGCCGGCTTGGCGGAGAAATTGTTCAGGATTTATAGATAATTTATTTTTTGAAATTCTTATTTTCATCTAAAATTAGTGAATATTATGGTTTATTGTTAGTTATACTACTATAGACTATAATTTCAAATAGGTCAAAGTATTATACAATAATACCTAGTATATTTCAAAGTAGGATAATTTATGCTAAAATAAAAGAAATAATAAAAATATGCCTCAAATTTATATCTATACTCTGGCCAGTGTAATAATTGTATCTTTGCTTTCTTTTTTGGGAGCATTTGTTTTGACATTAAAACCAGAAAAATTAAAAAAAATAACCATATTTCTAGTAAGCCTTTCTGCCGGAACTCTCTTAGGAGGCGCTTTTTTGCATTTGATCCCAGAAATGGTTGAAAAAAACAAAAACGACGGCTCAATTTGGATTTATTTGCTTGGAGGTATTGTGTTATTTTTTGTTTTAGAAAAAATTGTCTGCTGGCGCCATTGCCATATTCCAACTTCTGAAAATCACCCGCACCATCTAGGAATCATGAATTTGATCGGCGATGGATTCCATAATTTTCTTGACGGCGTTATTATTGCTGGCGCTTATATGGTAAATATTGAATTAGGCGTAGCAACCACAATTGCAGTTATATTTCATGAGATACCGCAAGAAATTGGAGATTTTGGAGTTCTAATCCATTCTGGATTTAAATACGCAAAAGCTTTATTCTATAATTTTTTGTCTGCCCTGACTGCCGTCGTGGGTGCAATAATTACATTACTTATAGGTCCGCAAATTGAAAATTTTACCTCCTACATTTTACCTATTGCAGCTGGTGGATTCATTTATATTGCTACTGCGGATCTAATTCCCGAATTAAAAAAAGATGTTGGACCTGCAAAATCTTTATTACAGCTAATCACTATTTTGATTGGCATAGGAATCATGTTCGCTCTCAAATTTTTTGGATAAGAGCCAAATAATTTTAACTTTACAAACTTTTTAACTTTTAACTAATTTTGCCTTTTTCCAACTTTCTATATATCTTTGAAAAGTCTCCTCTTTTGTGGGGAGTTTTTTTATTGCTTCTTGCGCTCCTTTTCCTATCTTGACACTAAAATCCTCATCTATTATCAATCTAATCATAGCGTCTTCCAACGCCTTTTGATCTCCGACCGGTATTATCAAGCCTGACTCTTCATTTTTTATCACTTCCCCAGCACAACCTACATCTGTCATGATGATTGGCAAGCCAAAACTAGAAGCTTCTACGACAACCAACCCCCAACCTTCACTGTTTGAAGTAAGTAAAAATGCATCAGCTTTTTTATAAAGATAACCCAAGTCGTCCTGCCAGCCTAAAAATCGTATGAACGCATGATTATGTGTTCCCACTTCTAGTTTTTTTCTTAACGGTCCATCACCCACAATCCAAAGCTCTATATTTGAATATTTTTTTACAACTTCGCTAATGGCTCTGATTTGCATCTCTATGTTTTTAACTTTAACTAACCTGCCAACTGTCAAAAAAACAAATTTATTATTTTCTCCCTTAAGCCCTAATTCCTGATTTCTAATTCTTGTATCACTGTATATTGGTGCAACTGTAATTTTTTTTTCCTCAACTCCAAATTCTTCAATCAATTTTTTCTTTAGTCTTTCGCTTACTACTCGAATTGCATCTGTATTTTTGATCACTTTTTTGACGATTAATTTCCGCAGACCTGAATATTTTTCAAAGCCATGAATCTGTATCTCTAAACCTATTTTAAATTTTCGCGCTAACTTCAAGCCTATCCAACCAAAATAATACTGATCCTGAACCGTAATCACATCATACTTATCTTTTGATATTAAATTTTTTGCCTGAGAATAACAATTTAACAGTTTAACAATTTTATTTCCGCCCCCAACAGAATATACATCGGTCTTTTCTGATAAATTTATTTTTTCTTTTTTTCCAGCAGGCACAATCACGCTATATTTTTCAACCAAATTTCCATATTCTCGAACGCGTAAAGCTACGGTTGAACTTTTTTCTAAAATATTTTTATCTAGACTAATGTTTAATATTTTCATATTATTAATTTGTCACAAATTTTTTGGCTATTTTAAATTCAATCGGCCACTTAAAAAATTTCAACTTCCAGCGCAATTTACACAAAAGCACAAAACCAAGCTTTAAAAATCTCTGTGCTTTGATGGAAGAACCCATGGCACTTTCTATAGAGTGTGCACCAAATCTGACATAGGCTTCCATGGATTCTACAAAATCCTTGTCTTTTACCCAAGGAAAATTCTGTACAGTCAAATAGTTTAACTCATTTTCTACTAAATGCGCCCATTCATCTAAATTTTTTGGCGCCTGCCAGCCCGCCTCTATGCATTCTTGATAAAGCTCTGATCCAGGATAAGGTCGGAAAGCCTGAGGCCCGAGAATCTGTATTTTCGGACTCAAGTGTACTAGTTTGTCTATCAATCTCAATGTCTCCATCATGTCGCTCTTGGTCTCGCCAGGCAGGCCAATCATGAAAGAATACTGAGGAACAATACCATGTTTCAAACTCATTTTGGCTGAACGAATTACATCCTCTGGCTCTATCCCCTTCTTTATTTTTTTGAGAATTCTTGGACAGCCGGATTCAGCTCCAAATGACAAGAGATAACATCCTGACTTTTTTAGTTTTGTCAAAAATTCATCATCTATCATTCCGTTTCTCAAATAATTAGCTCTTACCGTAGTTTCCCATGGTCTAGATAATCCTTCTCTAATCATCCTATCAATTATCTCTTTTGCTCGATTAATATTTACAAAAAAATTTTCATCCCAAAATCGCAATTTTTTATCTTTGAAATATTCTTTTTTATTTATCGTCTTCAAATCATTGATAACCTGGTCAGCCATACGCATACGCCAACGATTTTTAAGAATGGCATTTATGCAGAAAGTACACTGATGCGGACATCCGCGTGATGTAAGTGATGGGATTAACTCTAAATTTTCCAGTATTTCCCTAGGTACTAAATCCCAATTAAACAAAGGCATTTGAGTTGGATCTACTAGCTCTCTTGGCGGATTTACTTTTATGCCTTGAGAATTTTTGTACGCTATTCCTTTTATCTCACGCCATGGCTTTCCCTGAACTAACTCCAGCATCACTTCTTCGCCCTCCCCAAAACATACTAGGTCTACTAAATCATGAACTGCGGTTTCCTTGGTAAAAAACGAAGGATGAGCCCCGCCCCAAACAATCTTGCACTTTGGATTTATATTTCGAATCAACTTGCAAATTTTGAAAGCATTGGATATCTGAGTTGTCATGACAGATATGCCCGCCATATCACAATCTTGAATTGTCTTTTCTAATAGTCCTAAATAATTTTTTTGTCTGACTCCATCTATTATATTAACACCCACCCCCTTGCTATCCAAAAAAGAAGCAATACTCAAAAGCCCAACCGAAACTGAACTATCATAATTTTCCTTGGCAATGTTGAATGGCGGATTTATCAAAAGTACTTTAGACATATTTATTCAAAATATTTATAGTTTCATTGACTGTATTTTCCCATTTAAATTTTTCTAGCTTCTTTTTTGAATTTTGAATAAATTTATTCTGCAATTCCATATCTATAAAAATTGCCTCACAAGCTTTCAATAATTGATCTTCGTTGTTGTATTCAACAAGGAATCCATTTTCTCCATTTTCTACAACCTCTGGATTTCCTCCAATATTTGTGGTCACAATCGGTGTCCCCGCCTTCATAACCTCCAAAAGAGTATGGGAAAGACCTTCATAGTTTGTATTCAAAACAAAAACATCAGCTGATTTATAATAATTCAACATTTCCTTGTGCTCAATTTTTCCCAAAAAACAAACATCGTCCTCCACACTTAATTTTCTAGCTAAATTTATTAAATCATTTTTTTCTTCGCCTTCTCCCAAAATTAAAAAATTAACATTTCCAAATTTTTCTTTCAATTTTGGAATAATTCTTATTATGCCATCAATCCCCTTCCATGGAGTAAGCCGGCAAGCAGTCATGATAACTTTTGAGTTTTGGCCATATTTGGTTTTTATTTCTCTAACTTTCTCTTCGCTAACACTTTCTTTTATAAAATCAATGGAGTTATATATAGTTTTTATTTTTTCTTCTTGAACTCCGATCTTTATGGCCAAATCTTTCATAAAATCGCTAACTGCTATCACCATATCTGCGTTTTTCATAATTTTGTCTCGCCTGTCTTTCAATCTCTCAATTTCTTCATTATATTTTTTGAATTGAAAATCTACTATATAATCATCTATCAATCCTTGGGCAGTAGCGACTTCCCAAGCGCTATCTCCAGCAAAACGAAGAACATATTTTTTTCCTAAATATTTTTTCATCAAGTAGGTAAAATAACCCACGCTATAAGTATCAGTTGTATATACAACATCAGCCCAATCTGATAGCTTGTACATATTATATAAGAAAAATATATTTTTATATTTTTTATTTTTATTAATTCTAAAAACTTCAAACTCCTTGTCGCTTTTTTGATCATTATCAGCATAAGTCAAAATTTTCACTTGAAAACCATTCTTGATTAAATCACGAGCCAGAGCTTCAAGCATAGTGGCTGGCCCTCCAATATCTGGAGGAAAAATACCAGTTGCTAGCAATATATTTTTTATCTTTTTGTTTTCTTTTTTTCTAACTCTTTTAAATATCACGAATTTATAAATAATAAAACTTCCGATAGCAATTGAGGCGCTCATAATAATCTGAGCCAAAATATACATAACACTAAACAAATCAACCAATAAAAACATTCCCATCGTATTTATCCATAAATTTATCAAACCTATCACAAAATATTGCGCCATCTGCTTGTATATTCCCTGCTTACTCACATCTCTGAAAGTCCAAAATTTTTGCAAGAAAAAGCTCACGAAAAAAGCGATTATAAAAGCCAAAACAGCAGAAAACAAATACCAAACATTCAATGTGCCTGTAAAAAAATAGAGTAAAGCCAAGTCAGTGGAAAAAGCGATTCCACCTGAAATTCCGTATTTTACTAATTGTTTTTGTTTGTAAATTTGTTTAGTTAAAAAACTTACCATACTTATAGCTTATTAAATATATTTTTCATGTCTTGAGAAATTTTTACCCAATCATGTTTTTCTTCTACTAACTTTTTCCCATTTTCAATTATTTTTTTTCTCAACTCATCATTATTTAGCAGTAGCTCAACCTTTTCCGCAATGCTTTTAGGATTGCTGACCTCGCAGAATAAACCCGTCTCTCCATCTTCTAAAAAATCTGGGATACCACCAACCTCGGTGCCAATTACTGGCACACCCGCCACCATAGCCTCCAAAAACGAATTGCCAAGCCCTTCTGACAAAGATGGGCGAATAAAAATATCAGAAATATGCAAATACTTTGGCAAATCTTTATGGTCAACTTGTCCAACAAAGATTACTCTATCATAAACTTTTTTTTCTTTTGCTAAAAATTTTAAATTATCTAATTCTTCTCCTAAACCAAGAACTAAAAATTTAAAATTATCCGGCAAGTACTCAAGTGATTTAATTACATCACTAATTGCGTTTTTTTTAACTAAACGAGAAGTGGTTATTAAAATTTTATCTTCTTCTTTTAGTGTTGGAATTTGTGCCTTGGAATTTGTGCCTTGGAATTTATTGATGTCAACTGCATTTGGCACAACCTCAACAGGACACTCTGCTCCTTGCTCTTTTGCCCAACTGGCTAAAAAATTACTGATGCATTGAATATGATCAGCGCTTTTAAATATATTTCTAAATTTATTTTTTAGAAAACCAACTCGCCTTCTGATATATTCTGGGTTATCACCTTCTTGCAGGGTGAGCAGAAAAGGAATTTGTTTATTTTTATTTTTAAAACTCAAGGCCGCAAATCCACCATAGCTTGCCATGATGGACCAAATTGAATCATATTTATTTTTCTTGTGAATTTTTTGGGCTAATTTCTGACCAAAAAATGCAAGATAATATTTATCAAAAATCGGCCAGCCAATACCAACACGATAAACATTTACATTTCCTATTTTTTCTTCTTTAGGTAACTTTCTGTCAATTCTGGCAGTGATCATGCCAAACACAAAATCATTACCCAATCTATCTGTAATTTCTTTCACAGCCACCTCGGCTCCACCCACAAATGGAAAATATGCAGTTGAAAATATAAGAATTTTTTTCATAAATCTAAAGTCTTAAATCTAAAATTATCAGATTCCCATTTCCTTTTTGTATATTGGCATCCATTCTGGCAAATCCATAACCGGCTCCCAATCCAACAATTTTTTTGCTAAATCATTGCTGCATAAATTGCGCTTCGGCTCAATTCGCGCAGAAATATTGGTAGTA